>Ga0247610_10008205_pt1 | contig 10644 bp, 10 predicted proteins | sample 174DNAGHGhighgp2_FD_193483 | JGI IMG/M metagenome (GOLD analysis project Ga0247610, IMG submission 193483) | Sheep rumen microbial communities from Palmerston North, Manawatu-Wanganui, New Zealand - 1742 DNA GHGhigh gp2 | ecosystem: Host-associated > Mammals > Digestive system > Stomach > Rumen... | reverse complement strand
AAAATTAACTTCTGGAGCTTTTCCCAAATTTTCAACTACTGCAGGTGCTTCAGATATAGGTTCTGTTGAGGATTCCGGTAAAATAATAGAAGGAATTCAAGATTCTTCAGCTTTTGCTCCACTATTGTTGTCAGCAGAAGTATCAGGGGCAACAGTGTCTACAACTGGAGCAGCTGCTGGTTCTTCTGTTTTATTTTCAGATTGATTTGAATTAGAATCTTCAGCATATGAATCAGGAAGATCTAAATTAAAATCTAAAGAAGAATTTGTTGTGATAACAGGAGTTTCTTCACTAACTGTTGGTGCTGTTTCAATAGAAGAATCGCTAGTCTCATTTGATGAACTATTATCCTGAGATAACATTCCTAAATCGAATTCATCTGTAGCTGGATTCTGATTTGAAGCAACTGGAGTTGATCCTGTGTTTTGATCTGTATTTGGCATTTTACCATAATTTGATAATTTAAAATTCCTCAAATCAATTATAGCTACAAATAAAAAAAAAGCAAAAAATCGCCAAAAACTTGGGTAAAAATCTTTACAAAAAAGAAAAACCCTATATACATAGGGTTCTTCAATATTTATTAGTTAATAATTACTCTTTGTCCTCTTCAATCTTTTTAACAACTTCTTCTAGACTCCCCTTAGCTTTAGGAGCAGTTTTTTTAGCTGGTTTCTCTTCTCCTTCTGCTTTTGGTTCTAAATCTTTCATAGAAAGTCCAATCTTTCTGTTCTTAGGATCAATAAGGATTAATTTAGCTTTAACGATTTGTCATAATTTTACAATTTCGTTTGGATTATTAACAGATTTTTGAGATAATTCACTCAAGTGAACAAGTCCGTTGATATCTTCATATACTCTCACGAATACTCCATAAGGAACGAATCTCACGATTTCTCCTTCGATGATGTCACCAACTTGATATCTCTTTGGTAATTCCTCCCAAGGATCTCCCTTAAGTTGTTTACTTGATAATGAAATCTTTCCATTCTCAAGTCCAATAACCTTAACCTTCATTTTGTCTCCAATTTTTCCGAGTTTATCGATATCATTAACGTGTCCATATGTAATTTCTGAAATATGAACAAGTCCTTCAACAGTACCACCAATAGTAACGAAAAGTCCGTAAGAAGAAACACCTGAAACAACTCAATCGAATACCTTTCCAACCTCAAGTTCATTAAGAACTTTTTCTCTTTCTTCTTTAAGAGCTTCTCTTTCAGATAAGATAATTCTTCTATCTTCTTCATCGATATTAATAACTCTAACCTTAATTTCTTGACCAATAAGTCCAAGAAGTTTATCAAAGATAGCATCTTGATCTCCATCTTCAACTCTAGGATAGTGAATAGGAGCTAATTGAGACAAAGGAATGAAACCCTTAATACCGTGCATATCAATCAAAAGTCCTCCAAGATTAGCTTCAGTAGGAACAACAGTAATGATTTCATCATTTTCAAATTTAGCAATAACTGACTTCCATACATCATATTGTAATAATCTTGTTACAGAAACAATATAATATCCATCTTCATGTCTTACAGAAGGGTTGATAATCTCAAGCTCTAATTCTGTAGAAGGATCAAGATTAAATTGAGATCTTTTAAGTTCTTTAGCTTCCTTTGAAAGGATAACTCCAGTAAATGCACCATTTTCACAGTTCACGAGGACACCATTTTCAATTTCCTTAAGGATTGTTCCTTTTACTTTTTGTCCTTCTTTAATGGTTGGAACTGTATATTGGCTAGCTTTAACAGCTGCAGCTTTTTTAGCCATTAAAATATAAAATTAAAAAAATAAAAATAAAAAATAGTTATTATACTTTAAGTCCTATTTTTTTAGAGATTTTTGTATAAGCGTCGAGATCTCTGCTTTTAAGATATCTTAAGAAAGTTCTTCTTTTTGCAACTTTCTTTAAAAGACTTCTTTTTGCATCATAATCTTTTGCATTAGCAGCAACGTGTGCCTGTAATGTTGCAATTTCATCAGATAAAATTCCGATTTGCATTTCTGGAGACCCTGTATCTTTATCGTGTCTCTTGAATACATTTTCTTCACTTTTTGCCATTACGTAATGTATTTAAAAAGATAAAACAGAATGAAAACAAACCAAACAGTAAGCACTCCACCGTTTACGGAATGTCCTCACACCAATTGCTTTTATTTCTATTCAAGTACAAAAAATAAATGCATCAAAATTGGTGCCCTTGCATAATACAGATTCTGATTTTCAAATCAAGTAATTTTTCAAGATATTAAAAATATAGGTACTTATATAGTTCTATATTACAAAAAACATCGTAGAATTTTGTATTTCTACGATGTTTTGTGATATATATATATGGTTTACATATCTTCATAGGTATCTAGGTAAATTACATGCGTTGTAAGGTATTCTTCAACACCATGTTTACCATCAGCTCATCAAATTCCTGATTTTTTTAATCAAGCATGGAATCATTGAATTGCTTCAAAATGTTCACGATTAATATATGTTTCTCAGAATTCTAATTCACGAGAAATTTTTGTCGCAATATTAATATCTTTAGTGAATATAGATGATGCGAGTCAATACTCACAATCATTGGCGTATTTAATCGCTTCATCGACAGTAGTAAATTCAATCAATGGAATTACTGGTCAGAAAATTTCTTCATGAACAATATCCATATCTTGTGTACAATTATCCAAGACAGTAGCTTCATAAAAATATCATTTTTTACCAATACGGTGACCTCAGCAGAGTAGTTTTGCTCATTGTTTTATGGCGCGTTCAACTTTATTAGATACGGATTCTAAAGCACGTTCTTCAACAAGAGGTCACATATCAACATTTTTGTTTTTTAATGGATCTCCTACCTTTATTTTAGACATCATTTTGACTAATGCTTTTGTGAATTTTTCTTTAATATCTTTTTGAACATAAACACGTTCTGCATTATTACAAATTTGTCAGTTATTACCAATACGAGAATCAACAATCCATTGTGCTGTACGTTCAATATCAGCATCATTCATAACAATACAAGGAGCTTTTCATCATAATTCAAGTGAAACTTTTGTAATGTTTTTTGATGCAGCTGCCATGATACTTTCTCCTGCAGCAACAGAACCAGTTACACTAACAATATCAATTTTTGGACTTCAAGCCATTTCGTTTCAAACAACACTACCTTTTCCAGTTACAATATTGATAACTCAAGATGGAAGCTTAATTTTATCTAATATTTTTGCAAATTCTGTACAATTTTCTGGTGTAAGTTGACTTGGTTTGATAACAATAGTACATCCAGCAATAAGTGCAGCACCAGCTTTACGAGCAATTAAGAAAAATGGGAAATTCCAGGGAAGGATACCAGCAACTACTCATATCGGCTTTTTTGTTAATAAGATTGTTTCATTTTGACGATCTGAAGGAATAATTTCTCATTCAATATGACGAGCAAACGAAGCCATATATTTAAAATAGCTAATTGTGGCATCAACTTCTATACTTGCCCAAGTAAGTGTTTTTCATTGTTCGCGCATAAGTATCTCAACGAAAGAATCTTTGCGCTTTTCGATATTTTCAGCTATTTTTAATAGATATTCAGCACGTTTGATAGCAGGAAGTTTTGCCCATCATTTTTGTGCTGAACGAGCAGCATCAAGTGCACGATTTACATCCTTAATAGTTCAATCAGGTTGACGAGAAATAATCTCTTCAGTTGATGGATTAATAACATCAATCCGTTTACCATTAGAGCTTTCACAGAATTTACCATTAATGTACATTTTTAATTTTTTCATGGGCAATTTGTTTATATCTTTAAGATTATCTAATAATAAACAACTAGTTTAATTTTGTCAAATTATACATGATATTTATGAGGGGTATAATGATTCTTTATAATATTAAAATTAGGCTTTTGATTTGTGTTATTGAAGTAAAAAGGGGTAAATATGAATATGGAGTATTAATTTTTTTACAAAATCTTGACTTTTTACTTTTCTTTAAATATAATATTAGTGTCAGACACGACTATAGCGTGTGTGGCCGGGAAAACAGATCACTTTTTGTATTTGTTTTTCACCTCCCCTCCTTTTTAAGGTTGGGGAGGTTTTTTTAATCCTAAAAAATAAGAAGAAAATCTTTTTAAATACTATGAAAGCCAGAATAATCTGGCTTTTATTTAAAGATAGTTTTTTTTGCTACAAGGAATGAATTATTTGCTTGTTTCCAATCTTCGGTAATTTGTCATTTCTTATCTAAGTAGTGGAGTTCTATTATTTTTAATCAAGAAAGCTCTACAAGTTTCCTTAATTCTTCAAGTGAATAAAGGTGGTAATATCTATATTGTTTTCAATGTTCACCATTTCGTGGAATCAATACATCTCTCCAACTCTTTTTTCAAAAGCTAATTAAACTTTTTAAACTTCATCCTATAAGGGCTTTCCGATGTGTTTTTAGAAACCATTCTGAGCATGCCCAATTTGTAAAAACAATTATTCAATCATATTGAAGTACTCTGAAAATATTTTTTAGAATTTTGATTCTAGATGTTTCATCCGGTATGTGTTGAAAAGAAGCACAGGCTAAAATAATATCTTGAGATTCTTGTCCTAGGGATGCAAGGTATTTATTCATATCCGAATGCACAAAAGAAAATCATGGATTGTCTTTTTTTGCATAAGCCAAGAGTTTAGAAGAAATATCAACTCAAGTATAAGAAAAATTCTGGTGATAATGCTCGGATAAAAGCTTTGCTCCTCTTCATCATCAACAACCAAGTTCAAGCACTTTGGGATCTTCTTTTTGAATCTGAGAAAGAATGGCACTCATAATCATCTCTCAATCTGCTCGATATTTCTGTCTTGTTTGATGATATTTTGTTGCTTCACTATCGTAAAATTTTTCTAAATCAGAATAAGTTGACATAAAAAATTGTTATGTAAAACTAGAGGTAGATTATAGTTTTATTGCGAAAATTCAAGAAATATTATTGTAATTAAAAGCCATTTCCGTATCATACTATCCGGTTTTAAAAATTTTTGTTTATCTTATGGCTATTAGAAATATTGCGATTATTGCTCATGTTGATCATTGAAAGACATCATTGGTTGATCAGTTGTTGAAACAATCTTGAACACTAAAAAAAATGGAAGATCAAGATTTAATTATGGATAGTAATGATCAAGAAAGAGAAAGATGAATTACTATTTATTCTAAGAATACAGCTATCGAATATAAGGGTGAAAGAATAAATATTGTTGACACACCAGGACATGCTGATTTTTGAAGTGAAGTAGAGAGAGTTTTAAGGATGGTAGATAGTGTTATCTTGGTTGTTGATGCATATGAAGGTCCAATGCCACAGACAAAGTTTGTTCTTAAAAAAGCGTTAGAATTAGGAATTAGACCAATGGTAGTTATAAATAAAATCGATAAGCCAGCAGCAAGACCGAACTGGGTTATTGATCAGCTTTTTGATTTGTTTATCTTACTCTGAGCAACTGACGAACAAGCTGATTTTCCTATAATCTATGCAAGTGCAAAACAATGATATGCAATGAAAAATCTTGAAGATGAGAAAAAAGATTTAACGCCTCTTTTTGATGAAATTCTTAATTTTGTCCCAGTAGCAAAAGATTATTCAGATAAACCTTTTCGTATGCAAATAGCAAATCTGTGATATGATGAATATCTTTGAAGACTTTGAATAGGTCGTGTATACGAGGGAAAAGTAAAAGAGGGGACACAAGTAACTATCATTTGAAATGATGGTGAAAAAAGAACAGGGAAAATCGCTAAAGTCTTTACAACTCTTTGACTCCAAAGGATAGAAACAGAAGAAGCTCAATGTTGAGATATTATAACTATTAATTGAATCCCAAATATTTTTGTATGAGAAACGGTTTGAATAGGAGAATTTGAGCCATTGCCTACTATTGCAATAGATGAACCAACATTGAGTATGGAATTTTTAGTAAATGATAGTCCATTTGCTGGGAAAGAAGGAAAATATATGACAACCAGAAATATGGCGGAAAGATTAGAAAAAGAAGTAGAAACAAATGTTTGATTAAAGGTTTCAAATAAAGATTGAAAATTTATTGTTTCATGAAGATGAGAACTTCATTTATGAGTTTTAATCGAAGCAATCCGTAGAGAGGGACGAGAATTACAAGTATGAGCTCCTCAAGTAATTTACAAAGAAGAAAGTTGAGAAAGATTAGAGCCAATAGAAACACTAGTAGTAAGTGTGGAAGACGATCTTTCTTGAACAATTATAGACATGCTTGCACCACGTAAGGGGTTGATGCAAAACATGAATTCAGAAAACTGATTAACGACAATGGAATTCCTTATTCCGACAAGAGGTCTTCTATGATTCCGTTGAGAATTCATCTTAGTTACAAAAGGAGAAGGAATTATGTATTCAGCTTTTTCTCATTATGAACCATATAAATGAGAAATTCCTAAAAGACAAGTTTGATCAATGATTTCATCAGCAACATGAACTGCAATGATGTACGGTATCTTTAAACTTCAAGAAAGAGGTCCTATATTTGTTGATCCAGCACAACCAATATATGAGGGAATGATTGTATGAGAACATTTAAAATGAGGAGATATGACAGTAAATCTAACTATAAACAAGCAAATGAATAATGTGCGTAATTCATGAAATGATGAAGCAATGAGAATTGATCCAATTGTGCATTTTTCTTTAGAACAAGCTATGTGATATATCGGATTAGATGAATTAGTTGAAATTACACCAAAAGCAATTAGAATGAGAAAAAAATATCTAACTGAAAGTCAGAGAACAATAGCAAGAAAACAGGGATTATTATAATTTATTTTAATAAAAAGTATGAAGCCTTTTAAGCAGTTTATACTTTCTGGATATCAATGGGATGAATCTCAATTGACGGCTTCTTTTTTATATTCTTTTGATGATGAACAATTTTTTACGGAAAAAATAGATTTTACACCACTTCAAGAAAAGAATTACTTCAAAGTTATTAATACTGATAGAGAAAATATAGAGAATATTCTTGCTCATTTACATATAGCTTTAGGCGTTAGTTATTATAAGTTATATCCAACAAAAGAAATTGTAGTAAACACCTTACAATTAACAGAAAATCAAAAAAATTTTTGGAATACTTTTTATTTAAAATGATTGTGAGAATTTTTTTATAGAAACCAACTAGATCCAAGAGGATTGGCACAATTTAAGTCAGCAGAAAATGCGAAAAATCAAAACAATAATATTAATTTTGAAGCAGATAAATTATTGGTATTGTTTTGATGAGGAAAAGATTCTTTGGTATCAGTAGAATTACTAAAAAAACAAGGTAAAAAGTTTGATCTTTTCTCTTTTTGAAAAGATTTTCCGTTACATGCTGTAGCCCAAAAACCAACTGAAGCAAAAAGACTTATCATAAAGAGGATGCTTGATTTAGAAAATATTAATAAACTTCTAGAAAAATGATATTATAATGGACATCTTCCTATAACTTGAATAATTTCTTTTGTGTCTTTGATGGTTTGATATTTATATGGTTATAGGGGAGTTATAACTTCATTAGAGAAAAGTGCTGATGAGGGAAACACATTATATTATGGTATGGAAATTAATCATCAATGGAGTAAATCAAAAGAATTTGAAGATTTGTTTATAAATTATGTAGAAACTAATATTACAAAAGATTTTTTCTCAAAAAGTTATTTAAGGGATTGGTACGAGATAAAGGTTGTAAAAGAATTCTCTCAATATCCACAATATTTTAATCATTTTTCAAGTTGTAATAGAAACTTTCACATAACTGGATCTAAATTGTCATGAGAAGATTTATGGTGCTGAGTGTGTCCAAAATGTTGATTCGTTTATACGATGTTAAGAGCTTTTATTGGAAAAGATAAAGTTAATAAAATTTTTAATAAAGATCTTTTTGAAGACAAAAGTCTTATTCAACTTTTTAAAGAATTACTTTGAATTGATGGAATAAAACCTTTTGAATGTGTTTGAACGAACGAAGAAATGGTTATTGCTTTTCGACTTATTACGCAAAAAGAACCAGACAATATGTCTGAAATTATAACAATTTTTAAAAATGAAATTATGAGTAAGTTAACAACAGAGGATTTTGAAAAATTAAGAAAAAAATTAGGAATCTAAATGTTTTTAATGAAGTTTTCAAATTCTTTTCTAGTATCTTTGTTCCCGTTAATAATTCCAATTAATGTTTCAATTAAAGGCAAATTCATTTGCTTTGTTTTGATATATTCTTCAAATATATCAATAATATAAAGTCCTTCACAGACCATATTTGTTACTTTTCAAGAGATTATTTCTTGTTTTGTATATCCCTGAGCCAGAGCATTACCAGCTTTCCAGTTTCTACTTAACGTGCTAGAACAAGTGACATAAATATCACCTATTCCTGCATAAGAAAAAATGCTTTTTAATTCAATTCAAAGTTGTTCTCCTATACATTTAATTTCTTTTATACCTTCGGTAATAATTAAAGCTTTTGTATTTACTCCGAATCATAAACCATCACTTAATCAACAAGCTAAGGCGAGAACATTCTTTAATCATCAAGAAAGTTGAACTCATACAACATCTTCTGATATAACACATCTGAACCAATCGTTTTGTAGGAGTGTCTTAATTTTTTCTGCTTGCTGTAAATCTTTTGATGCCAAGACAACACCAGTTGGAACTCATCTAACAACTTCTTCTGCATGAGAAGATCAAGAAAGGACAACAAGGGGGATGTCTTTTCATAAGAATTCTTCAACTAAAGTAGAAAGCGGTAAAAAATGATTACTTCTCCATCATTTTGTTGCGAGAACGATTGTTTGATTATTATAGTATTTTTTTAATTGGTCTAAACCACTACGTAAGGCATGAGAAGGTAAAGACAGGACAATTATTTCTGTATTATTGACCACTTCTTCAAGATTTAATGAACAAAAAACTCAGTCCTTTAACTCTGCTCAAGGAAGATATTCTTTGTTTTCTCTATATTGCATAATATTTTTTACGTCTGATTCTTTAATTGATCGAAGCCAAGCTTCGTGATTATTACTGGCTAATACTTGCGCAATAGCAGTTCACCAGCTTCATGCTCCTAATAAAGCACACTTCATGTTTCCACAATAATAAAAACTAAAGTCGCTGAATGCTAACAGATTTTCCTCTTTGAAGTAACCAAATCATTCTTTTTTCTCTTAATAGGAAATCTTTTTGATCTGTTGCATGAATTTGAACTTCATATTTACTTTCCTTATTTACTAATTCAGTAAAGATTTTTTCTAATTTTTCTAATTTATGGAATCTAATTTTTTTAAAGTTTAAGAATTTGCTAAGAGTTCTTTCCCCGTTAAAATAAAGATAATTTAATGGAATAACTGTGTCGACATTTGCATCTTTAAAATAACGAAATTCTTGTTTAATCAAAGTATTTGTAAGTAAAGACTTCCATGAAAGTCTTGTTAATAACGGATTTAATATCCCCATTTCTTTAGATCGATAGTGAAACGGATATGAGAATTTCTTTGTAGTTTTTTGAGTCAAACTAGGTTGATAGTTTTTGGAGAGATTTTCAATTAATTCCTGACCTTTTTCAAGGTCTGCATATTCTCAAGCAAGCCCTAATTTACCAACTAAAGAATAGGTGAAAACTTCTTGAAAAAGATATGTTTTAAAAAGAGGTAAAACAAGAGGTTCTTTCTCTAGCAACGACAATTCATAACAAGGAGGAAGAATTATTGTGTCAACTCATTTTTCTTTTAAATAATCTATTCCTCTTTTTATATTTTTTAGAGAACTCTCAAAATGTTTTTCTCAATAAGGAGCATTTAATGAATCAAAATAGATAATATATTCATGGTTATAACGTGTGAGGAAACGAAATAATGCCAATGTTTCCATTCAACTTGTAATAATACCTATTTTCATGATGTAGAGAATGGAAATAAAGTAAGATAAACAGAGAATGTTTTTAAAAAGGTATCCATTGTTTCTGCAACCAGTAGCTCTTCAACAATGGACTCTTTAAATTCTAATTCATGTAAAGATTTTTCAACTTTATAATTTGATGAATTTCTTTCTAATTCTTCATTGAGTGCTTCTATTTGAAGATTGAGTTCAGATAGCCTTGTTTGAAGCGTCTCTTCTAAGAATCATTTTGATTTTGTAAGCAATTCTTCCTCAAAATCTGTCATCGCTTTTTTTATCATTGTCCTTTGAGAAAACAGCTTTAAAAACTGTTCTTTTTTCTCTTCATAAAGACTGTCTCGATAATCTAAATCATCTCAACGATTACGATTAGCTATGATTTGCATCATAACATTGTATTCTGTTTTTAGATATGAATTTACAACACTGACATAATCAAGACATTTTAAAGTCCCTTCTTCTGGTAATAAATATACTCTAACAGCATTTTCTGAAACCTTACAATATAATCTTTCCTGAAAAGGTTGCTCTTGCTGTTTGGTAGCAAGAACAGGGAAACTAAATAAGAAGAAAAGACTACATATAAGATATTTTTTCATAAAATACATATTCGGTTTAAAAATTTGTTTCTAGAAAAAGTTTTTTTAATGTTAACCAAAAATAAGTATCTGGATATTTACCGTTTTT
>Ga0247610_10008204_pt1 | contig 10644 bp, 6 predicted proteins | sample 174DNAGHGhighgp2_FD_193483 | JGI IMG/M metagenome (GOLD analysis project Ga0247610, IMG submission 193483) | Sheep rumen microbial communities from Palmerston North, Manawatu-Wanganui, New Zealand - 1742 DNA GHGhigh gp2 | ecosystem: Host-associated > Mammals > Digestive system > Stomach > Rumen ... | reverse complement strand
AAATTCACCTTCACGAAAGCGTCGATAAGGCGGGGGGTCGGGGCGAGGTCACCCTGTAGCCGGAAATCGACCCATTTGAAAAGGTTGCCTTTAAGGTCGAGACGGGCGCGCCGGATCTGAAACACGCTGCTCTTCTCTTCGCCGAGCTGGTCGTAGGCATACTGCGCGTCAATCCATCCGCCCACGTTGACATGTTCCTTTACCTGCTGCCAGATTTTCTGCGCTTTTTTCTCAGGAAGGGTATCCTGCGAATAGCCTGACAACCATCCAAATGTTAATGTAAATATTAAAATAGATAGTAGCTTTTGATTCATAAGCATCTATTTTTGCTTCAAAAAAAACGGGCAAAAATAGGAATTTAGGGAGGTGGAACTGTCAATATTCGGCTGTAATGTGTCATGATTTAGCAATATTTTGTCGTTATTTGATCAATACGTGTAATAGATTGAGATTTTTTTTATTTTCGCCGCCATGAAAATTTTGTGCTTTACTCTAATCTTTTTAACACTTTCCAACATTGCCACGTTGGTACTGCTTTTTCATAGCCGGCGCTCGTATCGCAAATTGATGCAGAAGAGTCTCCGCAAGGACGAAGAGTGTAATAATTTAATCGAACCGGTTGTTTTTGAGCCGGCTGAAGCTGTCGATGAGCATAGCGAAAAGCTGCTCCAGAAGTTGCAAATCTGCATGGAGCAGCACAAGCTGTACTTGCGGCCAGAGTTAAACATCCAAGATCTGTCAAGGGAGTTGGGCACGAACAAAACCACCCTTTCCCATGTGATTAACACGTATCTGCATCAGAATTTCTCCTCGTTGTTAAATAGTTACAGAATCAAGGAATCGTTGAAGCTGCTTGGTGACCCGCAATATTTCCATGAAAAGATGGAAGTGATAGGGGAAATGTGCGGCTATAACAACCGCCAGGTTTTCCATCAGGCGTTCAAGAAGGAGATGGGCATCACGCCCAACCATTTCCGCAACATCCAGAAAGCGACGGCGCGGGAGGTGCATCGCAACATGCAAGAGGATAGCGAAAGCATTTTACTGTCATAGATGAAAAAGGGGAGTCCCGTTCTGCTGATCTGAAAATGAAAATCCAACTATACAAACAAAACCATTGCAAATAAATGTTAGAAAACAAAAATTGCCAAAAGAAACAGATATGGGTTGTTTCCATTCAGACCGCATTGAGACTCCCCTTGTCAATCCAAATGAGAAGTCTAAGTCGTGATTCTTAGTGCCAGGTTACCGTACAATCAGCGATTTGGAGATTCGGCCGCTGCGTGTGGTCGCATTGAGAATGTAGTATCCTGGGGCTAAGCCCGTGATATTCAGTTTTTCGCCGTCCGGAACATTGGACCATTGTCTGGCCATGTTTCCAGAGGCGTCGTACAGTCTTATGACTATCCCTTCTTCACACAAGTTCCAGGTGAAATATGCCTGCGTCGGGTTGGGGTAGGGGTTCGGGGTTGGATTCTGATTCGAAGGATTGTCGATGCCGCTGTTGTCGGATCCATCGCCCGGGTCGGTGGATTCGTGGCGGGTGATTACGATGTTGTTGAGCTGCGTGTTCCCGCTTTCAGCTGCCGCAAGCAACCAGCGCACGTACCTTGTCTCTTCGTTCAGCGGGTAGTCCCCGAAATGACTGAACCCGTCCGTGCTGATATCTGCTTCGTTGAGCGAGGCCACAGTGTTCCATTGTATGCCATCTGCGGATTCGCTCACTAAGAAAACGATGCCGCTGTATGCGGAAGGAGAGCCTCCTTTAACCCCTTTGACTTCAAAGGACAAGATGCCGGGTGCGCTGTCCAAATGCGCTGTGAGCGCTGCCGATCCCGCGTTCTTGGCTTCGAACTTCACGGAGCCATTCGCGTAGGAGGATCCCAGCTTGTTGCTCCGGAAACCGGGCATGTTCCTGATATCCATATGCGTGGAGTCGCTGTTGCCGGAAATGTCGAACGGCAACTCTACCAAAGAGTTGGTGTCGAGAATGACGTACTGCGCTGTCAGCAAGTTGCTGGGGTGCATGTTCTCTTTGGTGGCGAACGCCTTCAACGTGCAGTTCGAATTAATGGTCAGTGTGCCAGCGAAGATGTTTGCGCTTTCGTCGGGAACACTTCCGTCTAAAGTGTAGTAAATGGAAGCACCTGGTGTGGCACACTCGATGTCAACCTGTTGCGTCCCGTAGTAGGTGCCTCCGGCCGGTGTGCATGTCGGAGTGGCCACGGTCTCCAATACCACTTCGTCACCGTCCACGATTTTTATGTCGTCTAACCGATAATCAACATTTGTCAAACTGTAGAACCTCAGATGGAGATGCGGGTGCGACGGCAGATTCGGGAAACAGACCCTGTGCCAGCCCGAAGTCCCCGTGCCGGTCGGGAGGGTGTCCTCCATGGGCAGTCGCACCCACACGAGACTGTCAGTTGAGAAATCGACCGCAAAGTTGCTTCCATTCTCAGCAGTTGTCTTCCTTAATCCGCAGTATAGCTTGACGGTCAGGTTGTTGGATGTAGTGTTCAGACCGGAAATCTGAAACCACTTCACGGTGTCGTTGATCATGACGTTGCCGCCCCCAGATGCCCCGCTGTACCCTGTTGAGGCGCTTGACGTCCGGATGTCGCAGGTCCCGTTCCCTAAGTAAGTGACCGTGTTATTCTGCCAACCGGTATAATTCTGTATGAGGGTGTTTGCTGTCGGTGTTCCCATGTTCTCTTCGTAGAGAACAGTCTGGGCATTCACGATTGTGGCGGTTCCGAGAATTATTATCAGGGAGGCCATTCCAGTTTTAATGCGCGTAAATTTTTGTCTCATTTCTTTGCTTTTCAAGTCTAACGAATCCATAATCAAAACCACTGCAAAGATATGAAATATTTAATCGAATATCAATACATATTTATTATTTTTGTGAAAATAATTTTTATCTTATTGATATATAGTGATATGTGTTATTTTTGTAGTTGAAAAATTAACTGAAATTAGTAAATTTTCTGGTGCGCGTTAAGAGAAAACAGTAAAAAAACGATAGGGCGCGGAGGTTGCATGTGGCCAAAAACGCGCTATTCCGAGCAATGGGCCGCAATTTCCTGCATCAGCCACATCGGTGTGGAGGTGGCTCCGCAGATGCCGATGGTTCTGGTGTCGGACAATTCGAGCCCTTTCAGTTGCCGCACCTGGTTGAGCATATAGCTGCGTGGGTTGTTTTGTTTGCAGATGTTATACAGATATAGCCCGTTGGAACTTTTTTCGCCGGAAACGAAGAGGATGGCGTCGTATTGGCTGGCAAATTCGGCGATTTGTTTTGCGCGGGAAGAGACTTTTCGGCAGATGGTGTCCTCGAACTCGAACCAGTCGGGATGCCCGGCGTTTATGTAGTGCGAACGGATTTGTTGGATGATACGCATGTAGAGTTCTTCGCTTTGGGTGGTTTGGGAGTATATTTTTGACGGGCGCGAAAAGTCTATCTGGTCGATGTCGGCATCAGAGGAGAGTACGAGGCCTGTGTTGTCGGTTTGCCCCAATAACCCTACAACCTCGGCGTGCCCTTTTTTCCCGAAAATGAGGATCTGTTTGTCCGGAGAGGCGGAATGGTATTCGTCTGCGATTCGTTTTTGGAGACGTAGCACAACGGGACATGTGGCATCAATCAGCTGGATGCGGTTTTTGTCTGCAATATGGTATATTTCAGGTGGTTCTCCGTGGGCACGGATGAGGACAGTCGTGTCCTTGAGGGTTTTGAACTGTTCATGGGTGATGATTTCGAGGCCGAGGGCTGACAAACGGTTCACCTCTTCGTTGTTGTGGACAATGTCGCCAAGGCAGTAGAGGAAGTCATGGTCTGTCAAGTACTTCTCAGCGGATTTTATGGCATTGGTCACGCCGAAGCAGAATCCGGAGTTTTCGTCAATCACAACTGTTCTGGACATGGCTACCAGTTGTCAGGGAAGAGGGAATCGACGAACTCTACGCGGTTGAAAATCTGCAGCTGGTGGATTTTCTCGCCCACGCCGATGTATTTGATGGGTATTTGGAATTGGTCGGAGATGCCGATGACAACGCCGCCTTTCGCGGTGCCGTCCAGTTTGGTGATGGCCAAAGCGTTGACTTCCGTGGCGGCAGTGAACTGTTTGGCTTGCTCGTAGGCATTCTGCCCAGTGGATCCGTCAAGGACGAGCAGTACTTCGTGCGGTCCGTCGGGAACAAGTTTGCGGATGACATTTTTGATTTTGACCAGCTCGTTCATGAGGTTGACTTTGTTGTGAAGTCGTCCGGCGGTGTCGATAATGACGACCTGGCTGTGGTTGGCAATGGCGGATTTGACGGTGTCGAAGGCCACGGCGGCGGGGTCGGCTCCCATTTTCTGCGACACGATGGGTACGCCGCAGCGGTTCGCCCACTCGGTGAGTTGGTCGATGGCGGCGGCGCGGAAGGTGTCGGCTGCACCCAGCATGACGGAATAGCCGCGCTTCTTGAACTGGTAGGCCAACTTCCCGATGGTGGTGGTCTTGCCCACGCCGTTCACCCCAACCACGAGGATGATGTAGGGGACGTCCATCTCAGGGATGACGAAGTCGTTCTCCTTTTCGAGGTCGTTCTCCAGCAGCAGACCGGCGATTTCCTCCTTTAAGATCATGTTTACCTGGTTTGTGCCAAGGTATTTGTCCTTCGACACGCGTTTTTCGATGCGTTCGATGATTTTCAGGGTGGTCTCCACCCCCACATCTGAGGTGACCAGTACCTCTTCGAGGTTGTCGAGCACCTCGTCGTCCACTTTTGATTTTCCGACTATGCTCTTCGCCAGTTTCTTGAAGAAGCTCTCCTTGGATTTTTGCAACCCTTCGTTCAACTCCTTCTTCTGTTCCTCGTCAATTTCCTTTTTTTTATCCCGGTTGAAAAATGAAAAGAATCCCATAGTGATAAATTTTCGCAAAAGTACGATTTTTATTGATACGTGGCGAATGTTTAAAACGAAAAAAGGCGGGCAGGCGCCCACCTTTTTTCAACCATGAAAACAAAATATTACTTTTTAGCCAAAAAGTCTTTAACAGCACTGGATTCCACAATTGCCTCCTTGAAGGTGTAGGCTCCAGTTTTCGGTGAACGCTCCATTCTCACAACTCTTGTGTAGGTGACGCCACCTTCTCTTTTTAATGATGCAACAACTTTCTTTGCCATCTCTTCTCAGTTTTTTTGTTATTTTACTTCTTTATGAATTGTCATTTTCTTCAAGTACGGATTGTACTTTTTGAGTTCAAGCCTGTCGGGAGTGTTTTTTCTGTTCTTCGTCGTAATATATCTTGACATTCCCGGAACTCCGCTTGCCTTTTGCTCTGTGCACTCAAGTATCACTTGCTGACGTGCTTCCTTCGTTTTCTTTGCCATTTCTTTCGTTCAATTATTTCGGCTGCAAAAATACATTTTTTTTTAATACTTGTACTTGATTTTTCCTTTTTGATTGATAATTTTTATGAACAGCTGTTAATTAATTGATATATAGTGTATTGAATCTATTTCTCGGGTTGTAGAAGATCCCATAAACGGTCTTTTAGCTCTGTCAGATGCCAGTTCGCGACGGCGGAAATGCAGAGAGTCGGCGCTATATTCGATAATTTCGCTTCCAAAGCCGAAGACTCTTTCTCAGAGATGAGGTCGCATTTGGTGATTGCCAGCATCCAGTTTTTGTCTAAGAGTTCTGCGTTGAATTGCCGGAGTTCGTTTTGTAGGATTTTAAGTTCTTTTTTGATTTGGGTGGCAGTTTTCACTTCTCCTTCGTCGTTGGCTGCTGGTATCATGAACAGCAATGCGGCGTTGCGTTCGATATGGCGGAGGAATCGCAATCCGATGCCTTTGCCTTCCGATGCCCCCTCGATGATGCCGGGGATGTCGGCGATGACGAACGACTGGAACTCCCGGTAGGCGACCATGCCGAGGTTCGGCTTCAGTGTTGTGAAGGGGTAGTCTGCGATTTTCGGCCTCGCGTTGGAGAGTTGTGTGATGAGTGTGGATTTACCTGCGTTCGGAAATCCGACCAGCCCGATGTCTGCCAACACCTTGAGTTCTAATGAAATCCATCCCTCTGTCCCCTCTTCTCCTGGTTGAGCGAAACGTGGGGTCTGGTGTGTGGCGTTTTTGAAGTGCACGTTTCCCAAGCCCCCTCGGCCTCCTTTCATCACCACCAGCTCCTGACCGTCCTCCAGCACCTCCCCGACAAATTCGTCCGTGTCGGCTAAGCGGATGATTGTGCCGAGCGGCACTTCAATATAGACATTGTCTCCGTCTTTCCCGAAACATTGGTTTTTCTGCCCGTTCCCGCCATGTTCCGCGAACACGTGTTTGGTGTATCGCAAGTGCAGAAGTGTCCACAGATTTCGGTTTCCTCTTGCGATGACACTGCCCCCCTTTCCGCCATCCCCTCCGTCTGGCCCAGCCTTGGGGTTGTGGGCAGTGCGGGCCAAATGCGCCGATCCGGCACCGCCATTCCCGGAACGGCCGTATATTTTCACAAAATCGATAAATTGTTCTTCTCCCATATCTTTACATCTATTATACAATTATATTATATATACCTTATTTTACTTGTTCAAATATTTTTTATTTTTGAATGTGCGTTGTTAAAACCCGTTTACCGAATCAATGTCACATTTCCTTTCAGTTCTGCCTCTTCTCCGTCTTTGCATCTTCCTTTGAAATAGTAGTCGTAGGTTCCTCTTTGACAGTCTTTTTGTTTGAAAGTCCCGTCCCATCCGATGGATTGGTCATCTGTTTCGAATATTTTCTCCCCCCATCGGTCGTAAATGACGAAGAGGAAGCTCTCCAGGATGTCGCTGCGCACGTAAAGGATGTCGTTGACGCCGTCGCCATTCGGGGTGAAACTGTTGGGTATGAAAACGAAGGGTGTTCCGCAGAGAATCGGGTTCGTCTTGATGGTGACGGATGCACTCCGGGAACATCCGAATGTGTCGGTTACCGTGACGCTGTAGGTGGTGGTCTCCTCTGGCGTGACAGTGGTTGCGGGTTGGTTGGGAGTGCTTAGCCCTTGCGAGGGAGTCCAGGAATAGATATAGTGTTCTCCGTATTCGGTTGAATACAAGGTGGTTTCATGAAAAGCTATGACTTCGCAAATGTCGCACCAGGCATTCAGAGGTTCAGGGAAGGTCCCTTCCCTGACGGTTATGGCTCCGCTGTCGCTGGTTGTGCAGCCGATGCCGTCTGTGATGGAGACAGTGTAACTTGTGGTGTGTGGTGGGGTTGCGTGGGGGTGCTCCCCTGAAAAGGTGGTGCCGTCACCTAATTGCCATTGGTATTGGTAAGGCGTGATTCCGCCGTGGACTTGCGTGCCCAGTGTGATGTGTTCTTCAAAACATAGCAGATAATCGGGACTGTCAGAGATGCTCAACAGGTCGACTTTCGTTGTGACGGGTATTATTTTGGTGCAATAGCCTGTCTCTATTCGGGCATAGTATGTCTCAGGGCCGGATGGGGTTACGGATAGCGTGTCAGTCCCTTCCGCTATGATGTTCTGAAAGTCTGCGTTGTCAGACCATGTCACAGTGTACGGGTCTGCGGAATTGACATGTAGGGTCAGCAGGGCGGTTTCCCCCTCGCATACGATGGAGTCCCCGGCGGCGGTTGCTTCCAAAGTGTGGAGGGCAACTTGTTGAAATAGCGTGTCTGTGCAGGCATCAGAGGAGGCTATTAGCGCATATAGGGTCGTTTGTGAGGGCGTTGCGATCGGGTTTGAGATGTTTGGGTTGCTGAGGGATTCCGTGGGTGTCCATTGGTAGGTGACGCCAGTGGACGGCGGGAGTCCCAGCTCGGCAAAATCGCCGTCGCAGATCCCTACCAGCGGTAAGGAAGAAGAGGTGTTGGACAGGGCCAGGATTCTCTTCCGCAGGGTGTCAGTGCTGTTGCAGCTGCCCAGATCCTGCACGATGAGCGACACCTCGTAGTAGCCGGTTTCCAGGTAAACATGGCGCGGCGACCATTGTGTGGAAGTTGTGCCGTCGCCAAAATCCCAAAGGATGGATGTTTGGTCACTGATAAGTTGGGAGAAGTTCAGGAAATGCACAGTGTCAGGGATGCAGACGGTGTTTGGCATCAGAAAGTCGGCCACCACCACAGGCATGTTGAAGTCGATTTTGATGGCGCCGAGGTTGCAGTTTGAGCTGCCGTTTGAGGTGGCATAGGCTCCAGCCGTAGTCGGGAAGGAACTCTGCCCGCCGCAACCGGCGCATACAGCCTGGTAGATCCGGCCGTGCTTGTCGAAGCGGCTTGTGCCTCCGTCGACATGTTCACGTGCGTTAAACGCGTTCCCGCCGAAGAAGGTGGCGTAAACCAGATTGGTGGCGTTGTCGCTGATTGCCATGAAGTAGAAGTCGCTGCCGTCGGTGCTGCTTTGGAAGGCGTCTGAGGTGACCGGCAACCCGCTGGTGCCCCCAAAACCGTTCAGTTGGTGCGATCCCCAGCCCGAAAGATAGATGTTCTCGCAATAATCGACCATAAGTGCGGTGGGTGAGATGTCGGGTCCTCCGTTTCCGCTGCCGAAAACCGTGGACCAGACGGGGGCGCTCAGGTTTTTGGAGAACTTGGCCAGGAACTGCCCGCCTCCAGGCACGTAGTAGGTGGCGTTTTGCACCCAGTCGTTGCCTTCGGCGGCGGTTTGTCCGAAAATGTGCGGGAAATCTTCGTCATCCCCCTTGATCAGATAGGCTTGGTCATAACCGCTTTTCCCGACATAGGTGCTGTGTAGTAGGAAGTTGCCGTTTGCGGAGAGATGAGCCACGAAACCGTCGGGAATGTCCGCGCTGTCGGCGTATATCGCCTGGTAGGGGTTGGCGGTGACAGGCAAGTCGGGGGAAGTGGTCCCTCCACAAAGATAGACACTTTTATCTGACGTTACGAACATGCTGTATCCGGCATCGTTGCCCGTCCCCCCGAAGTAGCTGCTCCAAATCAAGGTGGAGAGGTCTTGGCTCATCTTGAAGACACAGGCATCTTGTAGTCCGGAACTGTTTGTCTGGTAGCAATTTGAGGTTGTTGGAAAATCGGTGGAATGAGTGGAGGAGACGATATATACGTTACTGTTCTCATCCACAATGATTTCGCCCCGGTTGTCGTCGGCATAGTTCTTGCGCAGCCCGGCCGCGGTGTTGACCCCGTCGTTGTCGCTACCGCCGATGTAGGTGGAGGCGTGCAGTTGGGAGCCATCCGCACTCAGTTTGGCCACGAAGATGTCAGCCCCATCGGGGAAGCTCATGCTGGTGGAGAGGGTGGTGGATGGGCCGCCGTTGAAGGAGGTGTCGAAGCTTCCCGTGGTGACGGGGAAGTCTTCGGAACCGGTGGTGCCGAAAATGTAGAGTTCGTCGTTGTCGTTGACGTGCAGACTGTGGGGAATGTCCGCCTTGCTGCCGCCGAGGTAGGTGGAATAGTGCAGGAGACTGCCCGAAGCGTCGAATTTTGAGACCGAGATGTCCACCTGGCCACAAAAGTCGATTTGGTAGGCGCCGAGGGTGACGGGGTAGCCGGTGCTGAACGCGATGCCGCCGCCGTAAAGGTTTCCGTGCGAGTCGTATGTGGCGGTGTACCCCCAGTTGTCGGCGGTAGAGCCCGTGAAGGAGGAGAAGACAACCGTCGGGTCAATCACCAAGGGCAGGGCGGGGTCGTACCGGCCGAGGTCGAAAGTGAGGACGAAGCCCTCGAGGTGGTATGAGCACGCAACGGGCAGGGTGTCGCCGCGCCCGTCAATCTGGTAGGCATAGGGGGCGAGTTCCAGAATGCGGTCCACGGCAGTGTGCAGCAGCAGCTCCTCCCCGGTCTTCGTGGCTTTCTTCAGCCCTTCGTAGCGCATCCGGATTTGCCGGGGATCTGCGCCTGGCGCAATGTGGAATTCGTACTTCAAGTGGTCGAAGTTCCCGAGAAAGCGCAGGTTGATCCCGTCATAGAGGCCGTTGTATTCTATGCGGCGGTAGACCGGGACTTTCGCGGCCCACGTTCCGGGGTCGTCGCCAAGATAGTAATTGTAATAGTGCTCCAGGGGCTGTTGCCCGTCGAGTGTGGGTTCGGATGCGGCCTGCAGGAAAGTCACGCGGTAGGAGGCGGCATCCACAACAGGGTGGGGGAAGGGCTTGCCGGTGTGCTTCGCCTCGTGGTTGGCTTCAGTCTGTCCGGGGTGCAGCTGCGTCACCGTGAAGGCGCGGCGTTCGAAGAAGACGGCCCCGCAGTTCGTCTTGGCCGCAAAGAGAGCGGCACGGTCCCATTGCCCGAGGTTCCGTACGAACTCCCATCTGCCGGCGGAGAGGGTGTCGGCGGGCTTCCGGGCGGAAACTGTTGCGAGAGCCAACATGGCAAGTAAGGAGAGGCACAGGTTTCGCATCGTTGAAAATTTGCGCAAAGGTACATAAAATATAAATATGTACGGGAAAGGCGATTTTTTGCCGTTCACAGCACGTATTCGAGGATTCCGTAAAATTGGAAGAGTGCGCCGGCCACCACGAAAAGGTGGAAAAGGGAATGGCGGTAGCGTTTGTTCCGACGTTTCCCGACGAGGTAGAGCGCGGCGCCGATGGTGTAAGCTACCCCGCCGCCGAGGATATAGAGGAATCCGGCCCAGGTCATTGCCTGCACGGTGGCGCGCAGGCCTACGAT
>Ga0247610_10008203_pt1 | contig 10645 bp, 2 predicted proteins | sample 174DNAGHGhighgp2_FD_193483 | JGI IMG/M metagenome (GOLD analysis project Ga0247610, IMG submission 193483) | Sheep rumen microbial communities from Palmerston North, Manawatu-Wanganui, New Zealand - 1742 DNA GHGhigh gp2 | ecosystem: Host-associated > Mammals > Digestive system > Stomach > Rumen ... | reverse complement strand
CCCATTCTTAATTCCATAAATAATATGTTTAATATTCTTTTAATATTTAAAACATAATTATTATAATAAAAAAACAAAAATTGTTAATTATTTAATACAAAAAATTGAAGATATATTTATTGCAGATAAAGCAACAAAAGAAAAAAAAGAATTAAAAAAAAAGTTTGATGATTTATTAGATAAATTAAAAAAAATGAAAACTAGTAATAAAAATATTCTTCATTATAAGAATTCATTAATACAACAATTAAAATTATCAATTCAAGATGGAGAATATGATAAAGATGAATATAATATGTATAATGATAAATTTCATCAATTAAAAAAAACAAATGAAAATATTGAGAAAAAAAATTATGATTCAGAGGTTAAAATAAATTGGCCAGTTTTAATGGAAGATATGAATATAAGTAAATCTAAAACCACAAAATTTATAGAATTATTAATTTGGTATTCAAAAATAAAAAATATTATAGATAATATTAAAATAAATAATAAAAATAAAGAAGCAAAATTCCAATTTATATTAAAACTCCAAGAATTCGAAGAAATGAAATATGCTTCTAATTTAATTATATCTACTGAAGAACTAACAGAAGAAGAATTTAAAATGATTTATTCTACACTTAATTCTCATTATATATTTAAGATGCTTAAAAGTAAATTAGAAGAATATTTATATAATCCTGTTTATGAAATTAATATAATATTGGAAAATAATTTATTATTAAAGAATAATACTATTATAAATAAAAATGATTTCTATTATATCCATGAATATGTAAAAGAATTGGGAAATGAATTTTTGCTTCAAATTCCTAAATTTACTTCAAAAGATATAGTATTTTTATTTATTCAATTTGGAGCAAAAAATAAAAATAAAGATTATGAGCCAAGTGAAGGTCCAGTCATTAAGCAAATAAAATATAGTAGATTACTGGATGTTCTAATGGCTAAAAAAAATAAAATATTAGATGATGATTTTGGTAAAAAATCAGCTGAAACATCAGCTAAAGAAATAATATTTACTTTGTCAATAGAATCTTTTGGAATTAAAGATAGCTTTGATGATTTTACAAATGACATTGAAAATAAAATATTAAATTTAAAAGATAATAAAAATACTCAAAAAGAAAAAGAATTTGTGAATTTATTTAAAATGATTTTGAATATAGCTAAAAATATCGATAGAATGAACTCAAATGAAATTAATATCAAATTGTCATTTGATGATATACTATTTTTAAAAGAACAAAAATGGTACCAAGATATAAAATATACAACTACTTATCCTCATTTAATATATATATTAAATAAATATGAAAAAATTTACGAAAATATCAATGAAATATATAAAAAAGATGGAGGTATAAATGAAGATAATAATACTATTCCTTTTTGGCTAATTTTATTAAGATTATTAGCAAATATTGATAATATAGAAGTTGAATATAATCAAGATTCTGATTTATCAAGAAGAATTTCAAATGATGAATCAAATTATTTAAGAAATAAATTAGTTAAAATAGCAGAGGAAAATAATGATGAAAATAAAAATAATAAAATTAGCATTAATACTCAATGGCTTAATTTATGTATTAAAGATTTGGTAAATAGTAGTATATATTCAAAAAAATCTAGACTTATATATAATTTTGTTGTCTCACAAATTGAAAAATTTCCTAATTTAGAAAAAGAAATTTCTAAAGTTATAGAGGAAAATTTAATTAAATTTAATAATTCAATATTTGATGATGAATTTGAAAATAAAATAGAAGATATATATAATATAATAATCACAGAAGATAATGAATCTATTAAAATAGTCAAAGATCCAAGAGATTTCTATTTAACTAAAATTAATAATAAATATAATGAAATTATGAATAATCTAATTAACCACACTGTTTATAAAAAGCTAGATGATTTTTTTAAAGCAGAATTAATTGCAAATACCCAAGGTAATAGTTTAAATGAAAATAATGATAATATATTATCAAATGAAAATAAGCCTTTTAATTACTTTTACGAATCATTAAAAAAAGAAATTACTGATACTTTAAAAACAATTGATGAACAATATAAACAAAGTTTAGAAGAAAGTAATAGGAAAGCATATGATGAAAAATTAAATAATATAATATTATTTGTGAATGCTTATAACAATGAAATAGAAAAATTAGAAAAAATATTTAACAAAAATAATAAAAATTTAAATAATAAATCTGATGATCAAATTCAAAATATTTCTAATAATGATAAGAAAGGAAATGATAATGATATAGAAAATCTAATAGAAAAGGAAGAAAAGTTAGAAAATTCTATTGAGCAAAATATTAAAAACGAAAGTATAAATTCAAATCAATTTAATGAAGATAATTTAAATTTAAATAATATCCAAAAAATAATTATAGAATTTAATAAACAATTTAAAAAAAGCATACACAGAGAATATGATAAATATATTGAAAAAGATAAAAATACAACTTTTAATTATATTTTAATATCCATTAAATTTGAAGAAGAACAAAAACAATATATAAGAAATCCTAAAAATATTCAAAAGGATATTAAAATAAAATTTAATACAGAATATATTAAAGATGAAGATAAAATTCAAAATTTAGATATTAATAATTTGAATCCCTATTTATATTATTTACCATTTAAAGAAGGAGAAATAAATAATATAAGTAATTTAGTTACAATCATGCAAGGCGATGAAGAACTAAAGAAATATTCTAATTCAAAATCTCCTCTTAATTGTGCGTTTCATTACCAAAATGATAAAAAAAAAATATATTCAAAAAATATTGTTATTAAAATAGATACTTATAAAATTAATAAATATGACATTAATAGCATAAAAAAGAAAAAAATCCAGGATGAAATTACAAAATTTTCATCAAAAACTAGCAGCAAAAAAACACTTAACTTTGGACAATATTCTTATTATAAAGAACATTATTTATATAATCTTTTAGAAGATTTTAATACAAATATAAAAGAATTTGCAATAAATATCAATAATATTTCTATCGATAATAAAATAAATTGTATAGATATTGTAAATAAAATAAATAATTTATCAGAAAAAACAAAACAAATTTCAAAATTACTTAAAGTAAATTGCTCAGATGGAACACAATTTCCAAAAATAACAGATAAATTAGATAATATTCAAAAATATTTCGATCAGTTGAATTCATTATTCAAAATTTTTGTTGACTATTTAAACAAAAAAATAAGTAAATTTATAACTTCTTATGATAAAGATAATTCAAATTTAAAAACAATGCTTACTAACAAAAAAATGAAAATTCCAATTTCCAATTTCAAACCCAATATTAGTTTTGATTCAATTAATCCTGATTCAAGTCAATTGTTTACTCTTATTATTAGTGAAGATAAAGGAAAAGTTACAAGTAGTCAAAGTGATATAACTTTAGATTTTGGGGCTTATATACCATCAATAATAAAAGGTGATTTTTCAATTTATGTTTTGTCAATTGTCAATGAAAAATTATATCCATCTATTTCCTTTGAAATTGACGATAAAACAGGATTACCAGATACAAAGTTTGCAAACTCAATTATTGTTAATAATAATAATAATTGAGCCCAATGAATTATTTGCTATAAATGTAAGGATCCCCAAAAAATCTGATGAAGAAGATGAAACATTTTCAATTAATTTTGATTTAAAATTAGAAAATAATAATTTATCTGAATTAAAATTACCATGCAATTTTAATTTTATTTTATCAGCATTAAAAATAAGCATTGAATGTTGTAATTATAAGTTAATAATTAAAGATAATGAATTGCATTTAGGTACTACATTTTTAGAAGAAAGTGAAATTATCAATTTTAAAGTAAGATGCTTAAATGAAGACACAAAATTTTCTTTTAGAGTTTCTTATAAAGGAAATAATGATAATGAAGCTAAACAACCTCAATTAAAAGAAGAAAATAATAAATTTAGTATTTTATTAGCAAATGAATATAATGATATTGATATAACTGATTCAAACTTTAGTCTAAAACTATTCAGTGCTATATTTTATGTTTATATAACAAATGAAATATTTATACCTATCATTATTAATACTAAAATTATCCCATTTAAATTTAAAATTACTGCATATGATTTTTACCGTACAGATAATGCTGTAGAAAAAAACTTAAGAATTTATTATGGAAAAGAACAACTTGGAAAAGAGCAAAGATTATTTTTTAAAATAAAAATACCAGAAAAAAAAAATTATTTAGGAAATATAAAAATCAAAAATAATGATAGAAATCTAAAAATTATTAGTAAATCTTTAGAAGATGAGTTTGAAATAAAAGATGATAAAAATTTTAATATTAGTTATAAAATAAATAATAGAGTAATGACAGATATTATTATAGAAATCATAGTAAATATAAATAATTGTACACAAACATTTAAAGTTTTTTTCCAATGGGCCCCATCTATAATTGAAGAAGGAACAGATAAAATTAATTTTAATATATATCCAAATTATATTCCTTTATTTATTTATAAAATTGATAAACATGGGAAATATAATTTAGAGCAAATAAATAATACAAATATACAAGAAAGTCCAAATAATAATTTATTTATAACTCCATTTGATATTAATGAAATAAATCCTATTTATCATAAAAATAATTTTGTTGAATTTTTATTGAAAGAAAAGGGAAAAAAAAATATTTTTTATGTATTAAATAATGAAGGAATAATAAATTTTGAAGAAAGTCATTTATCAAAATTAAATAAAATAAAAATAGAAGATGTAGGTTTAATATATAGTAGTTTTAAATATTTAACAAAATCATTACCTCTAATTGGAATTTATAATGAAATATGGTACCCAATTATTAATAATTTTTATCTTAAGGTACCTAATATTAAGCTCTGTTTTTATGAATATAATGATGATAAATATTATAATAAAGAAAAAAATTTTTCAAATGCTCTAATTAAAGAATTAAAAGAAAATTGTCAAAATCAATCTATGAATATAAATAATTTTGGAGAAATAGCTGGATTTATTATTGAAGATAAAATTTTTAATAAAATTGAAGAAATAATTGAAATATTACCAGAAGATATTAAATCGCAAATTTATGAAGATATAAGATTAAAACCATTACCTGAAGATATTAAGGAAGAATGTAAAAATCAAAATATAGACTTAAACCAAATGTGGAAAAAAAATAAAGAATTATTTGAAGGAACTATTTTTTCAATTCTCCAAACCAACAATGCAAAGATTATTTTAAAAAATAATATTATAGTATCCTTATATTATATATTTAAAAAAAGATATAATGAACTAAAATTGAATGGATTTAGAGATTTCATAATAAGAGAAGAAGAGCAGAAAAAAAGATTTGAAAAAAAGATAAATGAAATGAGAGAAAAATATTTTTGTAAAAATAATGAACCAAAGATCCAAAACAATTTAGGAAATAGAGATGAATTATATGTGGTCAAAAATAATTTCAAAGTTTTGGAAAAGGAAAATAGGAGATATCTTGAAAAAAATGATTCAAATTGTTTTGAAAAAATAAAATTAGTTCATTATAATGATAAATATATTTATAGTCAATTTTTAAGTGATGAAATAAATTCAATAAATAATAGTACAATAATACCAAAAGAAACTACTAAAAATCCTTCTTCAATGATGATAACTTCAGATATAATTTTGCCAGAATTAATAAGACCAGAAAATGATATCACATTAAATAAATTAATTCAATTTTATAATGATGCAATAAAAATAACTAGAATATTACCTATATATATAGGAAATGCTTTAAAAAATAATGATGATAAACAGAAAAATGTAGCAGAGGCATGTTTTTCAATATTAATTAATTCATATAAATCTTTTAAGCCAGATAATAAAGCTAAAACCTATAAAGATTCATCATTTTTAAGCAAGTATGTTAACGATTTTTTAGATTCATTTGAGAAAATGATTTCAAAATTAAAGAAAGCAGGATTTAACACTTCAGGATTAGGATTAGAATTAATTCAAAAAGAAGAAAATATAAATGAAATTTTAAAAATACCAGAATATGAAACAATTGATAAAAAGGATAGTTTTTGGAATATATATAAAAAAAAAGATTTTACTGAAATAAATAAGCCATTTTATGATACAATATCATATAATAAAACTTTAACGGAAAATAAAGATATATTTAAAGCTAATGATTATGACACTAGTACATATGATAATCAAATTAATATATTTAAAAATATGCCTAAAAAATCTGAGAAACCAGAATTAAAAGTTGAACCAATAGATATTAATGAAGATGATATTAATAAAAATAGGAAAAATGATAATACTATTACAATTATTGATAAACCATCCAATAATCCCAATATTGATACTGAAAATAATAATGATTTTAATACTATTCCTCAAGAACAACAACAGCAATTTGATGAATTAACATGTGTTAAAATAATAACTGGAACTTCAAACAATTCTGATCAAAATAATAATAATGAAAATAATAGCAATAATGAAAATAAAAATAAAAATGATAATATTCAGGTAATGAAATTAAACTCAAATGCAATGAGTAAAATGAATATTAAACCTAAGTCTTTTGGAAATACTAATATGCTTTTTAATGAGCAAGATGGAATTGGAAAATCAATAATAAAAATAAAAAAAATGGATGAAAATGAAAAATTTTCATGTGATTATAAACAATTCGATACTTATTATCCAAAAAATATAAATAGTATTGAATCTGATTCTCTCACAATTGAACAAATGATTTCTAGTTCAAGATATATCTCGCAAATGTTTATAAAATATGCATCAGAAAATGATATTCCATTTTTAAATGAGGGTGTTGCCATATTAATTGATTGTAGTGGATATATTAACAAAGAAAATAAATTATTTAATATGCACTTAATTTGCGGTTTAACAGAAGGTTTAAATTCAATAGGAATTCCATATTCAGTGGCTTTAATTTCGGATGAAAACTTTAAAAGAATTATCAAAAAATATGACACTCCACATAATAAATATGAATTACAAAAGATATATGAATGCTATATGATTCCAAGATATAGAACTAATCTTGCAAAATCAATTAAATTTGGAATAGATAATTTAAAATTTGATTCAAATATAATAACAGATGAAGGAAAAATAAATTCAAATACATCATACTTTATATTCACAGATGGAATGGATGAAAATTTATATTTTGGAAAAGAGTTTAAAGATAGCTTATTCAATAACTATAATTTATCTTTTGGATTTATTTTTATTAAATCAAGTTTATTGACAGAGGAAAACAATAAAATTTTAGAGAATTTATGGGGTAAATTTAATAATGAAGTAAATGGAAGTATATCTAAATCAAAAATTCAAATAATAGAAAGCAAATTAGATTTTAATAAAATAAAAGATATAGTTATTATGTTTATAGATATATTAACAAGAGATATAAAGGAGCAAAATTATAAAATAGGTAATTATCCAGTTGAAAAACCTATTTTTGGAATTGCTGATAAAGATAAAGAATTAGATTCATATTCTTTTCATTTTATAGACAATAGTCTTAAGGAGGATTTTACTAATTATAATGATATAAAAGATATTATATTTTATAATATTTCTCAAATATGTTATGGTAAGCAAAAGGCAGAAAAATTAGATACTAATATATATAATAATAAAATAGGGAAAATAGTTGATTGTAAAGTAAATAATTCAATTCAAACTGAATTCAATAAATTTTTATCTAAATTTATCATTCCAAAAAATAAAATTAATTTATCTTTATTAGATCAAATATTCTTACCTAATAAAGCCTCAACTATGATACTTTCAACCACTGGGACAGAAATTGACATACCCGCCTTTATTAAATATCTTTTTGAAAATAGCCCTAATCCAATGATTTATTTGGAAAAAAAAGGTGGCTTTACAAAACATTATTCTGTTTCTATAGTTATAGATTCATCTTACTCATGTTTAAATAGCTTCAGCTTTTCTCATACAATTCAAACTATTAGAGTTTTAATTTCAAGTATAGCAGCAATTAATATCCCTGCAGTTGATATAGTTATTGCAACTTCAACAAATCCTATAGTTATATGTAGTGACATTCCTTCAACAAAACTTTTAGGAAAAGTAAATATTTTAAATTCAATATTTAAAGTATTATCAAAGCCATGCTTAAAAGCAAACTTATTAAGTGCTTTAAAAGTAGCTAAAGATTTACAAAAGATAGGTTCAAAAGATACTACAAAATATATGTTTGTTTTAACAGATGGATTTTATCAACAAAATGAGGCTGAATTAATTAAAAATAGAATATTTGAATGTATGCAAACTTCTATGGTAATTGGAATTGGAGTTGGTTTTTATCCATTAAAAATAAAAAAATTATTCGTCCAAAATATTTATATCCCCAATCCATTAAAATTATTTAATGGAATATCAATCTCTACAGGTAAATCAAATGATAAATATATATCAACTATGCCTTATTTAAATATATCCTATCCAAAACAGGAAGTATTTGCTGCAATTATTGACGAATTAGTAATAACAAATAATCCAATTAATAAAGATTTAATAAAAGAACTTGAAAATATTGATATTGAAATGGATGCATTTAGTGACTTCTATAATGCTGAAAAAGAACAATATGATGACTCAGGAGCCCTTATTAATCCCACTGGAAAAAATACTTCTATGTATGCAGAAAATTCTCTTGAAGGACATGAAATATTATTTGTATGCTTGTATAATTGTGATATGAACCCTAATGAAGATAAAAATACAGATTATAAATATTTGTTCCAAAAATCACCACAATCATATTATTATTTTGATCAATGTGCTAAATATTATGGAGTCAAAGTCAAATTAGTTTTAAATTATGAGGATGCAATATTAGAATTAACCAAGCCTTGGGATAAAGATCCATCTAAATGTAAATATTATGCAACATGGATAGTTTGTGGACCTCCATATGCAATGCTTCCAAATTTATTTGATAGTAATGGAAATTTATTGCCAAAACAATCTGATCCTTATTTACTAGGACAATTTATGGATGTTATTAAAATTTATAATAAAAATGGTGGCAGTTTAGTTTTCTTAACAGAAAGTGATCCATTATTTTATCAGGCTAATTTATTTTTAAGAGACCTAGTATTATTTGATAAAAAAGGTAATGAAGTTAAAGTAGATTTGCAATTAGAAGGTGAGCATTTAGGAGATACAATTTTAAAAGGAGATAAAACCGGTGAATTGAAAAGCTCTGGTTTATTTAATAAATCTTCTCAATCTTTTAAAAATTTAACAAGATCATCACTATCTCATAATTTAGTTTCTTATTATGAAGGATATACTATTGATTTTGCTGATTATAATAAGGTTATGAATTCTCCATTTTATCCTTTCGCAAGAGATAGTGATGGAGGAGTAGCAGGATTCTTTTATCCAGCGGATCAAAAAAGAGGAGATATTGTGTTTAATTGTAGTTATACATCTCTATACTTTACTAAAAAGGAAAATGATGGAACCTATAGATATTATGAAAATATAATTGCCTGGACAGCAAGACCTGAAATCCATTTAAAATATGATTCTTGCTTGATGAAAGATTATAGACCTAAAAAAGTCAATTATACAATTGATTACAATAAAAAATGGAGTGAATTTAAAGAATTACCAAGAAAAGAAATAACTAAAAATGATTTAATTAAAATGAAATCTTTGTTTTGTATTGATGCGTCAGGTTCTGTAGGAGGAAGTCAATTATATCATAATGTCACCAGAAATATATTTAATGATTTTTATAAGAATGGTGATATAATTTATCTTTGGGGAAGTAGTATTAAAAAAATTTCTGAAAATGAATTTAGAAATTGGAACAATAGTAAAGGTTCAGGTTTAAGTGGAACAGATTCTGAATTGATTGCTGATATTATTAATAATGAGAGGAATTCAAATATTGAACATTTAATTATTATCACAGATGGTGGAGTAGGTTCTGATAGTATAGATGAGAGTGATAAAAAAATGAAAAAATATAACATTCACTTTAAATATGTTTCAACATATATTATAGGAAGTGGTGATAATAGAACTGTAGGCGCTCCATATTGTAGAGGAGACCCTAATGTTACTTATCATTATCGTAATGAAACTAACCCAGAAAAATTAGCTTCTTTAAATCAAGAAGAATTGAATTTATATGAAAACTTTAATAATCAAATAACAACCTATAGCCAATTTAACTCTAAAGCAGATATGCTTAAAAATGTTATTGAAGCACAAATGTATGGTAAAGAAAAAGATCAAAATTTAATTAATAAATTAAATCAACTTAAATCTAAAGTAACTAGTCATTCTTTATCTACTTCTGAAAGTACTGATTTTAATGATAAATTTAATATTTTATATCAAATGGCTGATGGAGCATTAAGAGGAGGTGGAAGCTTAAACTTTGGTGCAAAAAAAATAAATTAATAAATTAGATCATTCATATAATATTTCTTAATTAATTATTATTTAAAAAGACTTTTAAAATATTTAGATTAATTAAGAAGAAAAAGATGGAATGGGGATTGGGGATT
>Ga0247610_10008202_pt1 | contig 10647 bp, 9 predicted proteins | sample 174DNAGHGhighgp2_FD_193483 | JGI IMG/M metagenome (GOLD analysis project Ga0247610, IMG submission 193483) | Sheep rumen microbial communities from Palmerston North, Manawatu-Wanganui, New Zealand - 1742 DNA GHGhigh gp2 | ecosystem: Host-associated > Mammals > Digestive system > Stomach > Rumen ... | reverse complement strand
GAAAAAATATTATCTGGAATCTCTGGAATTGAAGACATTTGTAGATGGGCTTCTAGACATCATGAAAAATTAGATGGTTCTGGATACATGTCTAAATTAGGAACTGTTGATTTGAGTTTTGAGGATAAGTTGCTTGCGTGTATTGATATTTATCAGGCACTAACTGAAAAAAGAAGCTATAAGGGTGATTTTATGCATGAGCACTCTATTGACATTATGCGCGAGATGGCTGATAATATGAAAATAGACAAGGATATTGTCGAAGATATAAATAAATATTTTAAGGGAGAGTAGAAAAATGACAAAAAAGGTTTTAAGTTACATTGCCTTAGCTATTGGTATTTTAGCTACAGTAGTTGCTGTATTTTATTTAGCTAACGCAATAAAGACTGCAGTTGACTATGACTGGGCTAACGGTGAAATTAAGACTATTATTTATGAAGCTATCGTAGTTTTAGCTTTAGCTTGTGTTACAGTTTTCTTTGCAATTTCTGGTGTAAAAATTATTCAATTATTCTTAACAAAGAGAGAGTTTAGTGATAAACTAATTCTTATTCCTATGATTGTTTATTTCGCTAAGGAAATTGTATTTAATGGTTTAGTATTAGGTTTTTGGGATATAACAATTGCTAGAAATTGGATCTTCGCATTATTAGGTGTTGTAGGATTAATTTTAGTAATCATCAATTATCTTGGTAAGACAGATGAAAAGAATGGTAATATCTTATTATTAGTTGCTAGTATCTTAGGATTTGTTATGACTATCGTTGATTTAACAAATGCTGGTGGTATTGGTGCATTCGAATTAATCTTCACTATGTTTATGTTTGGTGCAATTGCAGCAATCTATATTACATATGTAGTAGCTAATACAAATAATTCAGATTCTGCTCAAATTGAGGATAAAAACGAAGAAGCAGAAGCAGCAAATGATGCAGAATAATTAGATTTTAAGTGTGTGGTTTGATACTGCACACTTTTATTTTTAATGTTTTATATTTCAAAATTAAGAATTAGTGATATAATAATCTATATGGAGGTACGATTTATATGAGTGATAAGTTAATTTTAAATGTTGATAATGCCTTAAGCTTCGTTGACAAAAAGGTATTAGATGAGGTTAAAAAGGATTCAAAAAAGGCTTTTGATACTTTAGTTTCAAAGTCTGGAGAGGGAAATGATTTCTTAGGCTGGCTAGATTTACCAGTTGCTTATGATCATAGAGAATTTGATAGAATTAAGCAGGCTGCATCAAGAATTCAGGAGCAATCTGATGTATTGCTTGCCATTGGTATTGGTGGTTCTTATTTAGGTGCTAGATCAGCTATTGAAATGAATAAAAAATATTTTGGTCAAAAGGGATGCGAGGTTATCTTTGTTGGTAATCATATTTCATCAACTTATACTGTTGAGCTACTAGAATATATTAAGGATAAGGATTTCTCAATTAATATCATTTCTAAATCAGGAACAACTACAGAGCCTGCAATTGCATTCCGTATTTTCAAAGAAGAGCTTGAAAATAGATATGGTAAAGCTGAAGCTAGAAAGAGAATTTATGCAACTACTGATAAGGCACGTGGTGCTTTAAAGGGCTTAGCTGATGCAGAAGGATATGAGGAATTTGTAGTACCTGATGATGTTGGTGGTAGATTCTCAGTTTTAACTGCTGTAGGCCTATTACCTATCGCTGCCGCAGGTATTGATATTGATGAAATGATGGAAGGTGCTAAGGATGCTTATTTAAAGTATTCTAATGATGCATCTGATAATAATGACGCTATTAAATATGCAATTACAAGACAGGCATTATATAGAAGCGGTAAGAAGCTTGAGATGCTTGTTAATTATGAGCCTAAGCTAAATTATTTTGCTGAATGGTGGAAGCAATTATTTGGTGAATCAGAGGGTAAGGATGGTAAGGGTATTTGGATTACATCTGCATCATTCTCTACTGATCTACATTCATTAGGACAAATGATTCAGCAGGGTGAAAGAACTATTTATGAAACTGTTATTTCAGTTGAAAATCCTGAAAAGAATATTAATATTAAAGAAACAGCTGATAACCTAGATGGTTTAAATTTCTTAGCTGGAAAGTCTATGGATTATGTTAATAAGATGGCAATGGAAGGAACTTTAATCGCTCATGTTGATGGAGGAGTTCCAAACATTAGAGTAACTGTTCCAAGCATTTCTCCTTATACTTATGGCTATATGGCATATTTCTTCGAATTTGCTTGTGGAGTATCAGCATATATTTCTGGTGTTAATCCATTTAATCAGCCAGGTGTTGAATCATATAAGAAGAATATGTTTGCTTTACTTGGTAAGCCTGGATACGAAGATATGAAGGCTACATTAGAAGCAAAAATCAAAAAATAATTGAAAATAAATGAAAATGAGGTCGTGTTGCAACACGACCTCATATTTTTGTATAAAATAGCACTATTATCTAATATGCAACTATAAATAAAATTTATAACTTTTATACAATTTAATATCATTTGTATTTTGTATTATTACTATTTTGCGATTTTGTATGTATATAACAAACAATCGAATGAAAACGTATCAAAAACTATAAATTTTTTTTATGAAAGATATTTTTTTGATTAATCATATTCAAAATGAGGCAAGTGATGTTGATTAGCAAATATTTCAATGTTAAAATAGTAGGTACTTGAGAAGAGGGTGTTATATATGAGTTTGGATAATGTTACTATTATCAAAAAGGATGGTACTATCGAACAATTTAATCCTGAAAAGATTATGAGAGCTGTTTCAAAATCTGCAGCTAGAGTTTTAGTTGACTTTACTCATGAAGATCTTGAGATGATTATTTCTGATGTTGAAAGAGGAATTGAGGAATCAAAACTTGAATCAATTACTATCCCACAAATGCATAATTTTGTAGAAGGAGCTTTGGATAAGAATTTCCCTCGTGTAGCTAAGAGCTATAGAGATTATAGAAATTATAAGCAAGACTTTGTTCATATGCTTGATGAGGTTTATACAAAGAGCCAATCTATTATGTATATTGGTGATAAGGAAAATTCTAATACAGATTCAGCTTTAGTTTCAACAAAGAGAAGCTTAGTATATAACCAGCTAAACAAGGAGCTATATAAGAAGTTCTTCTTAAATGTAGAAGAGCTACAGGCTGTTAATGATGGATATATTTATATTCATGATATGGTAGCTAGACGTGACACAATGAACTGCTGTCTTTTTGATGTTGAGCATGTTTTAGAGGGTGGCTTTGAAATGGGAAATATTTTCTATAATGAGCCAAAGAGCCTTGATGTTGCCTTTGATGTTATTGGTGATATCGTATTATCAACTGCTGCTCAGCAATATGGTGGATTTACCGTTCCTCAAATTGATACTATCTTAGATAAATATGCTGAAAAGAGCTTCCAAAGAGCTTTCCATAAGTATGTTGGTTTAGGCTTATCAAGAAAGAATGCTAACGATCAAGCTATTGAAGATGTAAGAACAGAATTTAAACAGGGCTGGCAAGGGCTTGAATACAAATTTAATACTGTAGGTTCATCTAGAGGTGATTACCCATTCATTACTGTAACATTAGGTTTAGGTACATCTAGATTTGCTAGAATGTGTACTTTAGAATGCTTAAAGGTTAGACGTGGTGGACAAGGTAAGCCAGGTAGAAAGAGACCTGTATTATTCCCTAAGATTGTATTCTTATATGATAAGGATTTACATGGTGTAGGATGTATTAATGAGGATTTATTTGAAGAGGGTGTTAGATGCTCTTCAAAGACTATGTATCCAGACTGGTTAAGTATGACTGGTGAGGGATATATTGCTAGTATGTATAAAAAATATGGTGCTGTTATATCACCTATGGGATGTAGAGCATTCCTATCACCTTGGTATGAGCGTGGTGGTTTTGAACCAGCTGATGACGATGATAAGCCAGTATTTGTTGGTAGATTTAATATTGGTGCAGTATCATTACATTTACCTATGATTTTAGCTAAGGCAAGAGAAGAAAAGAAGGATTTCTATGAGGTATTAGATTATTATCTAAATCTTATTAGAAAATTACATTGCCGTACTTATGATTATTTAGGTGAAATGCGTGCTTCAACTAACCCACTTGCATATTGTGAGGGTGGCTTCTATGGAGGACATTTACAGCCAAATGAAAAGATTAAGCCTATTTTAAAGTCTGCGACTGCATCATTTGGATTTACAGCTTTAAATGAATTACAAGAATTATATAACGGAAAATCAATTGCTGAGGATGGAGAATTCGCTCTTGAGGTAATGAAATATATCAATAAGAGAATTGTTGATTTTAAGAAGGAGGATGGCCATTTATATGCTATTTATGGTACTCCTGCAGAAAGTCTATGCGGTCTTCAAATAAAGCAATTTAGAGCAAAATATGGTATTATTGAGAATGTATCAGATAGACCTTATGTATCTAATTCATTCCACTGCCATGTAACAGAGGATTTATCACCTATTGAAAAGCAGGATAAGGAAGCAAGATTCTGGGAATTAGCTAATGGTGGTAAGATTCAATATGTTAAGTACCCAATTGATTATAATATAGAAGCTATTAGGGCATTAATTAGAAGAGCTATGGATATGGGATTCTATGAGGGAGTTAATTTATCTTTAGCTTATTGTGAGGAATGTGGTCACCAGGAGTTAGCAATGGATGTATGTCCTAAGTGTGGTTCTAGAAATTTAACTAAGATTGAAAGAATGAATGGATACTTATCATATTCAAGAGTTCATGGTGCAACTAGATTAAATGATGCCAAAATGGCAGAAATTGCTGAAAGGAAGAGTATGTAGTAAATGCGTTACCATAATATCACAAAGGATGATATGCTGAATGGTAGCGGCTTGAGGGTGGTTTTATGGGTAGCTGGATGCCAGCATCATTGCCCATATTGTCAAAATCCAATTACTCATGACCCTAATGGTGGTATTCCTTTTGATGAAGATGCAAAAAAAGAAATTTTTGCTGAGTTAGAAAAGCCATATGTTTCAGGAATTACATTCAGCGGTGGAGACCCACTATATCCTGGGCATGTTAATGAAATAGGAGAGCTTATCGCTGAAATAAATGCAAAGTTCCCACATAAAACAAAATGGTTATACACAGGCTATACATATGAGCAAATATCTGGCTTACCATTTATTGGTATGCTTGATGTAATATGTGATGGTCGTTTTGAAATTGATAAATTTGATCCTAAGCTTCATTGGGTTGGTTCATCTAATCAAAGAGTTATAGATGTTAAAAAGACAAAACGTGAAGGCAAGGTAATTCTATTTGAGGATGGTTCAGCTAGCTAATGAGTGAATTTAAAAGAGTAGGAAAATTTGAAAAGGTATCTTATAACCAGTTTAAATCTGGTTTTGATAATGAATCAGAAGATTCAGTGAAATCATATTATGACAGCATAAAGCTACCTGCACGTGCGACACGTGGCAGTGCAGGATATGATTTCTACGCTCCATTTGATATTAAATTAAATCCAGGTGAGACTATAAAGGTTCCAACTGGTATTAGAGTATCAATGGAAGAAAACTATGTTTTAAAGCTTTATCCTAGATCTGGATTAGGCTTTAAATATAGACTTCAATTAAATAATACTGTTGGTATTATTGATTCTGATTATTATTATTCTGATAATGAGGGTCATATATTCGCTAAGATAACAAATGATTCAAATGAAGGTAAGGTTTTAGAAATTAAAGCTGGAACTGGATTTATGCAAGGTATATTTGTTGAGTATGGTATTACATTTGATGATGATGTAAAATCAATTAGAAATGGCGGCTTCGGTAGTACAACAAAATAATTATAAAATTCCACCTTATGGTGGTTTTTTATTTTTTATGTTATAATTAAATATCAACAAAGCGTTTTACATTTAAAAAGAAATATTTTTTTGATTGAAAAAGTAGCACAAAAAGATTATCATATTATAGTATCATTTTTTAATATTGTGCTACATAATGATTGGGGGTAAAAATTATGCTTGAACAATATGAATTACTAATTAAAATTAGAAGAAGAGTTTTTGAAGAGGTTGCTAAGCTAGCATATAATGATGAGGACTATCATAGATTAGCTGAGCTACCTTATGAAATATTACAGGAGTCAGTAGGTAGATCATCTATTTTCCTAGAAAGAGCAATCGTTAGAGAAAGATTAAGATTAGCTATTGGTCTTCCTTTAAGAAAGGCAAATGAGCATGGTGCTGTATATCAAGGCATTGAAGAGGCATTAAAGGACGAGAAGTTCTATGAGCCACCTCTAATTAATGTAATTGATTTCGCATGTAATGGTTGTCCTGAGGAATCATATTATGTAACTGATGTATGTCAAGGATGCTTAGCAAATCCATGTAAGAATGTATGTCCTAAGGGTGCTATTAAGATTGTTAATGGTAGAAGTATAATTGATCAAAGCCTATGTATTCATTGTGGTAAATGTCATAATGTATGTCCTTACGGTGCAATCGTTCATAGAGAGCGTCCTTGTGCTAAGGCATGTGGTATGCATGCAATTCATTCTGATGAAAATGGCAAGGCTGTAATTGATTACGACAAGTGCGTAAGCTGTGGTATGTGTATGGTTAATTGTCCATTTGGTGCAATTGCTGATAAATCACAAATTTTCCAATTAATTAGAGCAATTAAGAGTGAAACTGATGTTTATGCAATTATCGCACCAGCATTTATCGGTCAATTTGGTCCAAAGGTTAATTTAAAGACAATTGATGATGCATTCCAAAAATTAGGCTTTAGTGGTGTATATGAGGTATCAATTGGTGCCGATCTATGTACTATTGAGGAAGCAAATGATTATTTAAAGAATGTTCCTAATAAATTAAAATTCATGGCTACATCATGCTGTCCAGCATGGAGTGTTATGGCTAAGACTGAATTCCCTAAGTTTAAGGAAAATATTTCAATGGCAATGACACCAATGGTTTATACAGCTAGATTAGTTAAGAAGCAACATCCAAATTCAAAGGTTGTATTTGTTGGTCCTTGTTCAGCAAAGAAGCTTGAGGCTTCAAGAAAGAGTGTTAGATCAGATGTTGATTTCGTTTTAACATTCGAAGAATTATATGGTATGTTTGCTGCTAAGAAGATTGATTTAACTAAATTAACAGAATCTGAGCTTAAGAATATTACATCAGCTGATGGTAGAGGATTCGCTGTTATGGGTGGAGTTGCTCAAGCTGTTGTTAATTCAGCTGCTAAGATTGCACCAGATAGAGAAATTAAGGTATTTGCTGCTCAAGGCTTAGATAATTGTAGAAAGATGCTTAAGGAAGCAGAACAGGGCAAATATGATGGCTATCTATTAGAAGGTATGGCTTGTCCTATGGGCTGTGTATCAGGTGCTGGTACATTAGCTTCATCTACTAAAGCTAAGGCTTTAATTGGTGTAAGCCAAAGAGAGGCTAAGTTAAAGCAATCTATTGAAACACAGTATAAAGATGTTTTAGAAGAGCTTGATTAAAGAATAGTTTAGGTAGTTAGTTTTTGCTAACTGCCTTATTTTTTTATTTTTATACTTAAACGTTTAAGTTTTTTTATTTTTTTATTAAAAAAGGGTATTAATTTTAAAAATAAAATGTTAGAATAATACGTAGGTAGTAAGGGTTTTTAAAAAGGGGGAATTAAATATGTGTAACAAGTTAGAAGTGACTCCTGAAATGATGAATGAGTTCATGGCTGCTATAAATGAAAATAAAAAAAAGCCAGGTCCATTAATGCCAACTCTTCATAAGGCTCAGGAACTTTTTGGTTGTATTCCACTTGATATTCAAAAGATTATATCAAAAGAATTAGATATCAGTGTTTCAACTATAAACGGTGTGGTAACTTTCTACTCAAGATTTTCAACAGAGCCAAAGGGTAAGCATATTGTAGGCGTTTGCTTAGGTACTGCTTGCTATGTTAGAGGCTCACAGGAAATACTAGATGCAGTAAGCAAAGAATTAGAAATTGGTGTTGGTGAAACAACAAAGGATGGTCAATTTACACTTCAGGCAACAAGATGCTTAGGTGCTTGTGGTTTAGCTCCAGTATTTACTATTGGAGAAGAGGTATATGGTAATGCCAACAAGGATATTGCTATTGAGCAATTACAAAATCTTGAGAATGGAAATTAAAAGGTGATTGTATGACATTAGAAGAATTATTAAAAATAAAAGATGAAACAATGCCTCAATTAAGCCTTCGAGTAAATCAATGTCCGATTAAAATTTTTGTTGCTGCAGGCGATGAAGGAATTAAGAAGGGCTCAAGAATGGTGCTTCAAAAGGCATTAGATGTTGTTTATAACCTAGGATTAAACAATGTAATGATTACACAAATGCCAAAATGTGAAGAAGGCTATGAGGTTGCTGTTAATGTTTATATGGAGGATGGAACTTTATATAAATATGTAAATATTGATCCAGAAAAAATTGAAAAGATTATAACTGAGCATATCGTTGGTAAAAAGGTAGTTTCAGAATTTTTATTAAAGGAGGACAAATAGTTATGAGAAATAGAATGACTATTTTACTTTGTGCTGGAACTGGTTGCTTATCAGGTGGCTCAAATGAATTAAGAAGAGAATTTGAAAATGTATTAAAGGAATTAGGTATTTTAGATGAAATATCTATTGTTCAATCAGGATGCTTCGGTCTATGTGAAAAGGGACCAGTTGTAATTATCTATCCTGATGAAACTTTCTATGCTCATGTAAAGGTTCAGGATGTAAGAAGAATTTGTGTTGAGCATATTTATAAGGGTGAGCCTGTTAAAAGCTTAGTATTCCATGATGAGGCTACTAAGAATAAGGCAAATGTACATTTACATGAATTAGGATTCTATGCAAAGCAAACAAGAAGAGTTTTAAGAAACTGCGGTGTAATTAATCCTTATGATATCAAAGAATATATTGCTCGTGATGGTTATCAAGCATTAGATAAGGCTTTAAAGATGCAACCTAGTGAGGTTATTGATACTATTTTAGCATCAGGCTTAAGAGGTAGAGGTGGCGCAGGCTTCCCTACAGCTTTAAAGTGGAAATTCTGTGCTCAAAATGTTGCACCTCAAAAATATATTATTTGTAATGCTGATGAGGGTGATCCAGGTGCTTTCATGGATAGAGCAGTACTTGAGGGAGATCCTCATGCAATTCTAGAAGCTTTAGCTATTGGTGGTTATGCAATTGGTGCGACTCAAGGCTATATTTATGTTCGTGCTGAATACCCTGTAGCTGTAGAAAGATTAGAATATGCTATTAAGGAAGCTAGAAAATATGGTCTTTTAGGTAAGAATTTATTTAATAGTGGATTTGATTTTGATGTTGAAATTAGACTTGGTGCTGGTGCCTTTGTATGTGGTGAGGAAACTGCATTAATAGCTTCAATTGAAGGTATGAGAGGTATGCCAAGAAACAAACCACCATTCCCAGCTAATAAGGGCTTATGGCAAAAGCCAACTGTTATTAATAATGTTGAGACTTTAGCTAATATTGCTCAAATTATTTTAAAAGGACCTGAATGGTTTAGAAGTATTGGTACTGAAAAATCACCTGGTACTAAGGTTTTCGCTTTAGGTGGTAAGATCAACAATACTGGTTTAGTAGAAGTACCAATGGGATTAACATTAAGAGATGTTATTTTTGATATCGGTGGTGGTATTAAAAATGGTCGTAAATTTAAGGCTGTTCAAACAGGTGGCCCATCTGGTGGATGTATTACTGAAGAAAATCTTGATACTCCAATCGATTTCGATAATTTAACTGCAATTGGATCTATGATGGGTTCAGGCGGTATGATTGTTATGGATGAGGATAACTGTATGGTAGACGTAGCAAGATTCTACTTAGACTTTACAGTTGATGAATCTTGTGGTAAGTGTACACCATGTAGAGAAGGTAACAAGAGACTTCTTGAAATTTTAAATAAGATTTGTGATGGTAATGGAACATTAGAGGATCTAGATAGATTAGAGGAATTATCAGATATGATTAAGGATTCAAGTCTTTGTGCTTTAGGTCAAACTGCTCCAAATCCAGTAGTATCTACATTAAAGCATTTTAGAAAGGAATATGAGGCTCACGTTGTTGATAAGAGCTGTCCTGCAGGAGTATGTAAGAAATTAACTAAGTACTATATTACTGAAAAGTGTATTGGATGTGATATGTGTGCTAAGGTTTGTCCTGTTAATGCTATTAGTGGTGAAAAGAGAGAAAGACATCATATTGATCAATCATTATGTATTAAATGTGGTACTTGTAAGAAGACTTGTCCTGCAAAGGTACAAGCAATTGTGGTAAGGTAGGTGTATGAAATGGAAGAAAATTTAGTTACTTTAAAAATAGATAATAAAGAAATTTCAGTACCTGCAAATTATACAATTCTTCAGGCTGCTAATAAGGCTGGAATTTATATTCCTCGTTTATGCTTCCTAAAAGGAATTCATGAAAATTCTAACTGTAGAATTTGTGTTGTTGAAATTGAAGGACAAAGAACATTAAAGAATTCTTGTACAATGACAGTAGCTCCAAATATGGTTGTTAGAACTAATACTCCAAGAGTTATTAAATCTATTAAAGAGAATTTAAAGCTTCTAGCTGCA
>Ga0247610_10008201_pt1 | contig 10648 bp, 14 predicted proteins | sample 174DNAGHGhighgp2_FD_193483 | JGI IMG/M metagenome (GOLD analysis project Ga0247610, IMG submission 193483) | Sheep rumen microbial communities from Palmerston North, Manawatu-Wanganui, New Zealand - 1742 DNA GHGhigh gp2 | ecosystem: Host-associated > Mammals > Digestive system > Stomach > Rumen... | reverse complement strand
TATAGGCATCATCGTTCCAAATATAAACTCCATTATCAACCAGATATTTTATGTTTGTTTCACCTCTCAAGAACCATAACAACTCGTGAAATACTCCTTTATAGAATACTTTCTTTGTTGTTAGTAATGGAAAACCTTTTTTCAAATCAATTTTTATTTGTTCTCCAAAAATAGACTTTACCTTACCTGCTCTTGTGTCTTTTGAAACACCAGTTTCCAATATCTTTCTTAAAAGATTAATATACTGCTCGTCTAAGTTTGTCATTGTATGTGTTTTTTAATCGCATAATGTTCCACTCCACTCATCATCGAAAGCAACATTTCTTTCTGAAAATTTTCTAAAGAAAGTATCTAAATTATCTTCTGAATCAGAACCATAGTAAATTTTAGTATGGTCATCATCAGCCGTTGCTGTAATTGGACCAGTCCAATTTCTCCTTCTCCACTCTTCTTGCTGCTGTATTTCAAGGAAATGTCTTTCTTGATAAAGTTTTGCTATTTCATTATCAATTTCCTTTAAACGCTCATTTATTATGCTTAAATCATCTGTTAGTTTCATAAGCTATATTTTTCTTGCATTATTTTTCTTTTATCATCAGGTAAAGATGCCAACCATTGCATTTTTAATTATTACTATTGTTATACTCTCTTTGTTACTATTCCTACAGACTTAAGTATATCCATTACCAAATCAAAGTAATCTTCTTCAAGTGGCTTTGATAGTTTGAATACGCTTTCATCCTTATTATTTTTAATTTCAAAAAACTCATCATTGTTCTCAACATAGAATCCATTTCCGCTTCTAAAGAAAAGTTCATCATTAATTGCATCCAAATCAGCGTCTTCAAGTTTTACATATTCGTACTTCTTTTCCTTAATAAGCCTATTGAGTGCTTTTCCTTGAGACTGGTCATTTTTAAAAATTAAATAGTCTCTTACATCAACATCGTTGTATTGATATTGAGTGCCATTCGAAAAAACTACCTTCAAAGTCTTAGGCTTATTTTCATTGTCGATACATTCAGTATAAACTACATTTGAAGATTTATACCAACAACATTCTGTATCTATTCCATCTTTATTTTTTGTGTAAATGTTAAAAATCTTACTCATTTTTTATTTCTTTTAATATATTATTTTTTGCCATGATTTTTAAAATATGTGTTTTTCCATCTTAATTTTACATTGTTAAAATAAGCCTTGCTCCTAGCCTTTCTATACCTTTCTATATCAGTATAATGTGGATATAAAGAAGGAATGTGATAATAAGGAGGCTCTGTTTGTTTCTCTTCATCTTGAGTGTAAGTTGTAGCGGTTGATGATGTTATTTCCAATGGTTCTGTTGGAACTGGTGTTGGAGGGGTAAGTGTTACTTCCCAACCACCTGTGCGCAAAGGCTCATATGTAGTAGTTGTTAATTCAGCATCATTAGTTCCATAAGCGGCATCAAGCCAGTATAATTGTCCTAATGGTTCATCCATTGGGTGTACTTCTGTTAAATCAAACCCAATCGTTCTTGCCGCAACACTAACCGCACGTGGAAAAGTAATTGACCATTTATCTGTTAAATGACCATTCAGAAACGAATAGTCATATGATTGATACGTGTATTTTCTTTTAGTAGCCATTTGTTTCAAGAGTTAAATCATTTACGTTAATATCAAAAACTAATTTGTCAATTGATGTTCTATATGTAATGTGTATTGTATTTGTATTCCCATCAAATATTGCGTTTTCTATTACGCCATCTTTATAAAAATCTCCTAGATTTATTGAAGGTAATAAAAAATCATAGTTATATTTTTCATACTTGAATTCTTTTAATTTACTCATACTCTTCTCTATTAAATGATTTAACTACTGGAAATCTTAACATACCATCATTTGTGATTCCAAAATAGCAAACAGTTGCCATCTTTCCAATGTACTTATCTTTGTTTTCTAATATTTCCTTACACTTTTCATCCGGAAACGCTAATGTTGCATTACAAAGATTTCCATTTTTGAGTCTAATTGTTAAACTTTCAGCTATTGTGCTTGTTTTTCCTATATTAACTTCTATTATTTCAAATTCATCATCTTGGAATTTCTTATACTTCAAAAGATTGCTACTTCTTTTATGCTCATAAGGTTTGTCTAGCCTTATTATTGCTCCTTCATAACCATTCGAAGTAAACATATTGAAATAATAATCTATATCTTTTTCACTATTAATTTTATAAGTTGGAACAATAACAATGTTTTTTAAATGCAGTAATGATTCTTTAACCATTTCGAATCTTTCGTGAAATAAAGAATCGGGTAAAGTATCAAACCAAGAATCATATACATAATAATGAACGGTGCTTTCAATATTTGACTTATCATTTTCAGAAATTTTTTGTTTTTTAACTAACGAAACTATTTTATTAAAATCATCGTGAAGGCCGTGATTGTATAATTCTCCATCCAAATGTAAATCTGGATATTTTTCAAATATTTCAGAAAGTTCAGCCTCAATGTGTGCTGTACTATAGAATTTTTTGTTTTTTCTACTTTTTGAAACAATTTTACCATTTTCAATTGAAATATTACATCTGACACCATCAAGTTTAGGCTGTATATATTTCATATCTTCCTCATACTCTCCTTTATAAACCTTTGCTAACATTGGAGGATTAAATGTAATATCGTGTACATCTTCTATATCAGTAAAAAAATTCTCTTTTTCAACTTTTCTTAGCCATATAGATTTCGCTTCCAACCATGCTTGCATTGAATCATTTGTTTCATTCTTTTTGCCTTTATTTTTTCCAAAACAATAGACTTTATCAGATTTTTGAATAATTCCATCAAGCAGTCCAAACTCAGTCCAATAATAATTTTCTTTTATTATTATTTTCCATGTATTAATTTTATTATTAGCATTAAGCTTATATAATATAGGTAATATATATTCCATGTTTAAAAATATTATATATTGCAAATATACATAAAAATTTTCAAAAAACAAAATTTTTGCCCACTTGATTGTTAAAAAATAAAAACTATATTTTAAACAAAAGAAATACTGAAAATTATGGGAGAAAATAAAAATTATTCTTATGAATTACAAGAAGTTCTTTCTTATATGATTGATGTTCTTGTTAATGAGTTTCCAACGGAAATTTTCACACCAGAATACCTCATTGTTTCCATATTGGACACCAAGAAATGTCACGCCAATATGTTTTTGGATAACTATCTAATGTCTAATAATATGGATGAATTGAGAGAAATTTATACATCAGTTCTTAGAGGAAATGAAAAACCTATTGTTTCAAAAGAAAAAAGAACAAAGGTTGAATTTGACTTTGAATTGAATAAAATAATGGAAAAAGCAGAAGAAGAGGCAAATAAAACAAATTCTCAACAAATAGGAACTGAGCATATTCTTCTTTCAATATTAAATCCAGATAACGAAATCGGAATACAAGAAGTCTTTAAGACTGTTGGCATTGATTATGAATTGATTTTCGAAAAATGTAAAGACAACAAAAACAAAGCAAGACAAGCAAGAAAAAATAATTTCATTAATAATAATGGATTTGCTCAAAGAGAGCAACAGAAACAACAAATCATTCCTCTGAAGAGCGAAATTAATACAACGTCTGTAACAGCCGCTGGAGAGTTTACAAGTAAATTCACCACTAACATCAATGAACTTGTCAAAAAAGGAAAAGTAGATGAATTGGTTGGAAGAGATAAAGAGATTTCGCAAATTATTAAGGTGTTGGCTAGAAGAAAAAAGAATAATGTTGTGTTAGTAGGAAACGGTGGCGTTGGTAAAACTGCAATTGTTTACGGGTTAGCACAAAAAATAGTAAATGGTGAAGTTCCAACTATTTTAGAAGGAAAAGAAATCGTTGCTATTAATGTTATGGCACTTGTTAGTGGAACTCATTTCAGAGGAATGTTTGAAGAAAGAGTTAAAGGCTTGTTTGACGAACTTAAATCAAATAGCAAGTACATTCTGTTCATAGATGATATGCAGTCTGTATTAAAGAGTGGAAGCAAAGATAAGGACACTGACATTTCAAATATGATTGGCGATATTCTTACAGAAGGAGAAGTAAGAGTTATCGGCACAACATCATTTAAAGACTATAGAAACTCAATTGAAAATAATCCAGGCGTTTCTAATAAACTACAAAGAATTGTAATTGAGCCATCAACTATTGATGAGACTGTAGAAATCTTGAATCATAATAAAAAGTATTATGAAGATTTCCATAACGTGAAATATACAGATGAAGCAATAAGAAAATGTGCAGAACTCTCAGAACGCTACATAACTGATAGATGTTTACCAGATTCAGCATTTGATATTATGGATTTGACAGGAGCGTATGTTTCTCTTGCAAATTCTGAATCAGACGAATTTAGCGAACTAAAGAAGAGGTTAAACGAAATTGAGGACGAAAAGAATACTGTACTCAATAATGGAGATTTTGAAAAAATTGATGCCCTTACAATTGAAGAAAATGATGTTAAGAGACGCATTAATGAATTTAAGAGAAAAGAAAAATCATCAGAAAAGGAAAGAGTTAGAATTCATTCAAACGATATTGCAAAAACTATTGCTGAAATAACAAATGTTCCAATTTCTAAACTTTCAACAAACGAAAAGGAAAGAATATTGCACATTGACGAAAAACTAAAGGAAAGCGTTATAGGACAGGATGAAGCAGTAGAAAGCCTTTGCAGGGTTATTAAGAGAAACAAGGTAGGACTTGGTGATAAGACAAAAACAATGGCTAATATCTTGATGGCAGGCCCATCTGGAAGTGGTAAAACTCTTATTGCTAAGAAACTTGCAGAAGAAATCTTTGGTGACGAAAAGGCACTTGTAAGAGTTGATATGTCCGAGTATTCAGAAAAGAACTCTGTTGCTAAGTTAACAGGTGCTGCTCCTGGATATATTGGATATGAAAATGGAGGTCAGTTAACAGAAGCAATTAAGCACAAACAGCATTGTGTTCTTCTCTTAGATGAGATTGAAAAAGCAGACCAAGAGGTTTACAACATATTCTTACAATTGTTTGATGAAGGTAGATTAACAGATAGTGCCGGGCAAGTAGTTAACTTTAAAAACGTTATCGTGTTAATGACCTCAAATATTGGTGCTAAACAAGCAGCAGACTTTGGAGGCGGTGTAGGATTTGTAACTGACGAGGTAACAAACAAGAAATCAATTATTGAAAAGCAATTGAAACAGAAGTTCACACCAGAATTTTTAAACAGAATTGATAAAATTGTTTATTTCAATACTCTAACAGATGATAACCTTAAAGATATTGTCAAACTAGAAATTAATAAATTTGGAAAGAGATTGAAAGAGATTAAGTACGATTTGAAGTATGATGATGCTGTTGTTTCATATATTCACTCAGAAGCATTAAAACAGAAAGAATATGGAGCAAGACCAATTATCAGACTAGTACAAAATACTCTTGAGGACAAGATTACTGATATGATTCTAGAGAATGAATATGAACCAGAGTATGCATTCACTGCTACTTGCAATAATAATCATATCGAAATTAAATAAGATTTCTCATAATTTTTTCAAATATTTTATATCTATAAAAAATGGCAGTGAAGTGCAATACATTTGCTGCCATTTTTGTTAAATTTAGTTAAAAATAAGCATTTTTTGCATAAAATATTTGTATTTTTCGCATATTTTATGTATCTTTGCACTTGTAAATCGTTTTGTCGTTATGATGATAGATTTATGTAACAGATTGGTAAACAACGATTTAACCAAGGAAGAACTGTTACCAAACATAGAAGTTGTGAGCACGACATACGAAGATGCTCCAATTCTAACTGAACTGCTAGCCAAATGCTTCAACCTTCCAAGTCAGGAAGATGCTTTGAGGCAACTGCTTTATTCAAACGCACAACTTGATAATTCAGTTAAGGCTATCGACAAAAGGACAGGCGAAATATATGGGTTTCTAATATTTAGTATATTTCCTATACATTTAGGTTCGCCATTGTTCCACGTGAACGCAAGACTCGGTGGATTCTTGGTGCAGTTTAGACAACTTAATGGACACTCGTTTATTCTAGACGAAAGACTTAGGGGTACTGGAATTGACAAGAAAATGCTATTCCATAAGAGGGAATATCTCAATGAGTTTGAACTTATTTGGATAGCAGTTGAACGTGATTTGAAAACTCATTCATATTGGAAAAGATTGGGTTTCAGAGAATTGTTCAAGATTCCAGAAGCAACCTTTTATGGCTTTTTCAATGATAAAATCGTCTCTGATGATATTTATAGAATAATAGATGAGTTAAAAGATGAAGAAAATCATTATAAACGAGAATAAAGAACAAATTCTCTATGAAGAGGTTGTCATTGAGGAAATGTTTGGCGGCTGGGGAGATAAAGTTAAGGCAGTAAAAGACTACCTTGATAAGAATTTCTCAAGAGCAGCCGCTACTATTATTGGCCCTGATGGTAAACCTCAGATACAGCAAGTTGTTGCTTGGCTTGATGATTACAAACAAGTAGTTAAGACACTAACGGACGTTCAACTATTCTATGTTATTCAAGACCAATTCAAGAAAATTTTGCCTAATAGAGAAGAAAGAGATAAATTCATAATTCAAGTTTTAAAAGACTGGTATAATCATAAAATTAGTAAAAACTATTCACTGTCCGTTTATTAAACAAGAATATTAATAAGAGGCATTAGCATAGCAGATAGCTCTCTCTCACGTATTCTGCTATCAATGGGTAAGGGATTTACTCAGCCTCACCTAAATTTATAAATGATGAGAAAAATCAAAATTTTTTTAATGGTAATTGCCATGACAATGGTGATTCCAGCAACGGCTTATAGCCAAACAAAGAAAGAGGTAAAAAAATGGGAACGTGTGATGAACGCCATCATTGCAGTAGAGAGTGAAGGAAACTCAAAAGCACATAATCCAAATGGTGATTGCGCTGGAATCCTACAAATCACTCCAATTTTAGTGAAAGAGTGCAACAACCTTCTAAAACAGAAGAAATCTACAAAGCGTTATACCATTGGGGATAGGTACAATGCTCAAAAATCAAAAGAAATGTTCATATTCCTTCAAGAACATTTTAACCCTGAAGCAAACGTAGAAAAAGCAATTAAACAATGGAACTGCGGATTCTACACAAAAGATTGGAAATCTAAATCAATCGGTTATTACAAGAAAGTTATGAAACATTATTAATACGAAAAAAGACAGTAGATTTTTTCTACTGTCTTTTTTTTATTTTGCAAATCCCATATCTCTCATCATTTGTTCAATTTCTTCTGATGATTTACCTTTGTATGGGCTATTTACTGATGGAGTTTCTGGTACTTCTTGAGGCCCGCTACTATATGACCTTCTTAATGCTCTTGGCATTTCTCCATTTTTAATTCTTTTATTGTATCTTTCTCTATTAAATGGAAGTGGCTCGAAATCTTTAGCCATTGGATAACCTTCATCGTTAAAAGTTGATTCATGCTCATCACTCCAAAGTTCAAAAGCAGGGTCTCTTTTAGCCTTTTCAAAATCATCCCTTTTTTCCCTATCACTGAAAAATTTATTAACTGCCCTACTATATCCTTCTTTGTCGCTTCCATATTGGCGTTTTAAATTTTTCAATATACTTGATGCTTTATCTAAATCAATGCCTGCTGAATCTTCTTTCTTGCCTGCATCATAAATAGAAGAAAGTTCATCATGCCAATCTTCTTTAATTATTCTTTTTACTGATTCTTTGATAATTCTATGTAAATCACTTTCAGTTAATCTAATTATCTGTTTTGCCATAATATTTTATTTTATAAATAAATATTTATAATTAAATAAAAGTAATAATATGAAAAAATACATTTTATCTTACATATGTGATGTAGAAGGATGGAAGACTGCAATTAAACAACTTCACTGGGATGCAAAAAATTTGTCACAGCATAAATTGTGTGATGATATTGCTTCAATAATATCTGACTTCCAAGATAAGGTAGCAGAGGTTGAACAGTCAATTTCAGGAAGACTTCCAGTAAACAACCTTAAAGGTACTCCATATAAAATAACAACCCTCAAAAAGTTTGTTGAGGACGTAATCAGTGGCACAAATGCTTTCTATGCCAAGTTAAAAAATGAAGGTGATGAATATATTGGTATGAGAAGCGACACAGAGGCTGTTTTAAGCGATTTACAGCGTCAATTATACCTTGTGGACTTCACCATTAAGGAAGGGCTAAAACAACGCCTTAGAAACAAAATGAACGAGAATCGTGTTGTTATTTCAAATGGTAAAGAAAGATACTCCTTAACTGAAAACGAGTTAAGGGAGTTTGTGTCAGAAGCTTTAAAAAATGTTAAATCAAGAATAAATGAACATTCACTTAATCAAGAAGCAGCAAGGCACGAACTAGACCTTTATGTTGAATCATTAAAAGACTTTGGCACAAAAACTCATAGAGTGTGTGGCCTTATGATGGAAACTGGATATAGAAGAGCAGCAAATTTCCTTGCAGCAATCTTAAGAGAAATAAATGCAACAATTAAATATGTTGAAAACGAGGAAGTAATTAACGTAAATGATGTAAAACCAAAATCAATATGAAAACTATATTAAAACTAACAGAGAAAGACCTTCACAATATTGTAAAGGAGTCAGTAATGAAAATCTTGAAAGAAGGAAGAGATTGGTCTGACGAAGAAATTGAAGATAGAATTGATACTGAGGCAAATATGGATGATTTTCCAGCAGATATTAAATCAGTAAAAGAATCAGTTGATGAAATTGGCGATACGCCACAAGGTCAGTATATGCTTGGAAGATTACAGGCACGTCAGCAGTATAGACGCGGACAAGAAACTGGTGAAAATGACGGATATGGCTATGCATATGGAAGCGGCGGAAAACAAGACGCAACTTGTGATTATGCCCACAATAAACGCCAAGGGGAACAATATGGAACAATTGGTAATCCATATCATGCAGCGCAAAATTATAATGGTTATCATAATGAATTTGCTAGACAGCAAAAACTACATCCAAATAAATGGGCAAAATAAAAAAGAGTTGAGGTCATTCCTCAACTCTTTCTTTTTATCTCTTCTACAATACTTGCTTTTGTCCTTATAGACTCTGTTCATCGAAACAAACTGACCGCCACCATTGCGTTCAAATTGTTCATCACGGCTTATCATCCTCAGTATCTGTACTGTTCCGTGCTCTTTGTCGGCTTTGACTTTTTCATCTTTTACCCTCCTTAGTTTATTCTTATCGTTTAATATAAATACCGCCCTAGAATCAATGCAAGCAAAATCTTTCATTGAAACCATTACATTTGGTTTTAACCTGGTGTGGCCAAATATCTGAAATACATTTCCTTCTATTCCATTATCTGCCATAAACTCAGAAATATCACACCAAACAGGGCTTCCTGTTTTTTCTCCAAACCAAGTGCGTTCTCTTCCAATCACACAAAGTTTACCGACACCTTTTGCTGAATCTTCGAGATTGTTTATAGTTTCCTCTATATTGTCGTTAAATTCAATATTACACTTCTCAAGCCAAAACTTTGTAATTCCAGCATGAGTAAATATTACTTTCTTATCGTTATTGTCTACAGCGTAACAAAGTTGGAATAACTTATAGTTCTCGCCATTTAACAAATCGTGTATCTTTCCAGAATGAACATAATCAAATCTTGTTGACCTTGTGTATTCATCAAACTGCCTATTACGATAATGCAAATCGTGATTACCCAAAAGGAGAACAATCTTATCTGGGTTTTGCTTCTTTAATTCAACTATCTCATTGAAGTTATTCAAAACATCTTGCCATTCATATTCGATTCCTTCATCTTGATACGGGTCAAAGTAGTCGCCAAGAAAAACTATCTTGTCAACTTTCTTTATATATCTTTCTAAAGGACGTTTCCAGAACCTTCTTCCGTGAACGTCAGGTATAACTAATATTTTCATCACTTAAATTTTGTATTCCAACTTATCTTGTGTTGTTCTTTAGCCCATATCTTCCACAAGTCATATATTTTTTCCCACATAAGGCCTGAAACATAAGGAAACATATATCTAGTCATAGGTTGTCTAAACATCGAAATATACTCATCAAATGGAATAGTTACAATATGTGACATAATACCATCATGAGTATATACCATACGTTTCATATTGTATTTATTCATATCTTTTATGTAAGAACGATAATATCCAAACTCTTTTAGAAACCTAAATAGATACTTCTTAAAATCTTTCCTAGATATGTATTCAATGGGCTGTTCACGCCTCTTCTTTAATTTCTTTTCCCACCTCATTTTCTTTAATCTGATTTTGTATCTTAATATCTACATATTGCCAAGAAATAGGGGTAAAATGGTTATTGTCTACTCCAACATCATACTGTGTTGGAAATGCATTTGCAATTCTTGGCAAGTCTTTTCCTCCGCTAGAATACTGTCCAGAGTGTACGTGACCGTATAACTGATAAACAGCGTCTTCCGCACTACGATAAGTTCCGCCATAGCAAAGGAACGGAAAATGGTTGAGATAAACTTGTCTTCCTTCAATCCTCAAATACATCTGCTGGGTAACAAAGTCAAACAACTCCTGCTCC
>Ga0247610_10008199_pt1 | contig 10650 bp, 10 predicted proteins | sample 174DNAGHGhighgp2_FD_193483 | JGI IMG/M metagenome (GOLD analysis project Ga0247610, IMG submission 193483) | Sheep rumen microbial communities from Palmerston North, Manawatu-Wanganui, New Zealand - 1742 DNA GHGhigh gp2 | ecosystem: Host-associated > Mammals > Digestive system > Stomach > Rumen... | reverse complement strand
AACGATTATTTCAGATTTATCCATAAACAAATCTTTTACATGGTCGCTCTATGTTATCTCTTCACTTCTGGCATTTTATGTAATCGTAGCATCCATAGTTATGCTTAAGGAAAAGCCGCTGATGTCGATCATCGTAATAGGACTGGATATAGCATCATTTCTGATGTTTATTAACTACATGACTCACGGAAACTGGTATCTGAAATTTGCACTGCCCCTCGTAGGACTTTTATCCGTATTTGCTGTTTTACTGGCAGTCCTGTTACGAAAGCATCTGATCAAGATACCAACCCTTGTATCTGTTTCAATGCTCTTTGTCGGAGTTGTCTGCGTCGTTATAGAAATATTGCTGAGCCTGATGATCAATGGAAAAGTTGTCCTGTTGTGGTCGCTATATCCGTTTTCTACTCTGTTTATATTGTCTCTTGTGGTTTGGATTATATTCAGGAGCAAGGCAATTGTAGAAAAACTTAAAAAGAAATTTTTCATTTGAGTTATTTTCCTATTTACATTCTCTTCCGGATGAGGTATAATCCTACCAAAAAGATAGGTTATTAAAAGGAGAGACGAAATATGTTCAAGTTGGATTTTCGATGTACCGTAGTTTTTTTCGGAAAAAACCATCTACATTAATACATATTAAGGAGAATCCAACATGAGCAAAAGAATATATAAATCCATTTCCGAACTTGTCGGAAAAACACCTCTCGTAGAACTTGTAAACTACGAAAAAGCAAACTCACTCAATGCAAGAATACTTGCAAAACTTGAATATTTCAATCCGGCAGGTTCCGTAAAAGACAGAATTGCAAAAGCTATCATAGATGATGCTGAGGCAAAGGGAGTTTTAAAACAGGGCGGAACTATTATAGAACCCACGTCAGGCAACACTGGAATCGGCCTCGCTGCAATTGCAGCATCAAGAGGATACAGGCTTATCATTACCCTTCCAGACACAATGTCTGTAGAGAGAAGGAACCTGATTAAGGCATATGGTGCTGAACTGGTTCTGACAGATGGTTCAAAAGGGATGAAAGGCGCAATAGAAAAAGCCAATGAAATCCACAACAGCATTAAAGGTTCAATTATTGCAGGTCAATTTGTAAATCCCGCAAATCCCAAAGCACATTATGAGACAACAGGTCCGGAAATATATGAAGACACTGACGGCAGCATCGACTTTTTTGTATCGGGAGTAGGTACAGGTGGTACAATTTCAGGAACTGGAAAATATCTGAAAGAAAAAAATCCGGACATCAAGGTGGTTGCTGTTGAACCGGCAGGATCCCCGGTACTCTCCAAAGGTCAGTCCGGATCGCACAAAATTCAGGGTATCGGTGCAGGTTTTGTTCCCGACACATTGGACGTTTCTATTTATGATGAAATAATAACAGTAGAAAACGAAGATGCTTTCAAAACCGGAAAAACGATTGCAAGAACAGACGGAATACTTGTAGGAATTTCTTCAGGTGCAGCACTCTGGGCAGCAACACAAATTGCCAAAAGACCATCAAGTGCAGGGAAAACAATAGTTGTACTTCTTCCCGATACCGGAGACAGATATCTGTCAACACCGCTTTTTGAGTAAGTAAATATGTAATTACGGCATGGATTTGAATGGTTCCATGCCGTAAATTTTGGTTATTCACTTTTTTCGATACCAAGCATCCAGAACCGGCAAACCGGAATGGAGGTGAGTCCATGCCACCACTACTGCTTCCAAATGTTAGTTTAATAAAAGCGGCTAACTCATGAATGAATTCACGAGAGTGCGCCGCTGGGAAAACTATCGTTTTCCATAAAAATAAATGATATATCCTACGATAGGTTCGGTCATGTAACCCCCAATCTTTTGCCGCCTACAGAGTTTTTGCTGTTTTTAAAGCAACCTCCACCATTTGTTTGAGTTTTGTCTCTCTCGTCTCCGAAGTTGTTGATTCTCCTGTCACTATACTGTCGGATATCGTAAGTATTGCAAGTGCTTTTTTCTTTGCTCTTGCTGCGTTCATGTACAAGGAAGCGGCTTCCATCTCAACACATAAAACGCCCATTTTTGCCCATTTTTCATTTGCAGTGACGTCGTCGCTGTAAAACGTGTCAGAAGAAAGAACATTTCCTACATGGTAATTAATGCCCAGATTCCTGCATTCCGACTCAGCCTTTTTCAGCATTTCAAAATCGGCAATGGGCGCAAACGTTCCGGGACAACCGAACTGGCTTGCGTAGTTGGAATTTGTAGATGCGCCCTGGGCAAGAACCAGATCCATTATCTGCACGTCTTTCTGGAGAGATCCTGCGGATCCGACCCTTATTATTGCATCAACTCCATAGAAATTGAACAATTCGTAACTGTATATACCTATCGAAGGCATGCCCATGCCAGACGCCATGACTGATACCGGTATACCCTCAAATGTTCCCGTGTATCCGTGCACTCCCCTGACATCGTTGACAAGTCTGGGCGAATCAAGATAGTTTCTTGCTATAAATTCTGATCTCTTAGGATCTCCCGGCATTAGCACAACCCTGGCAAAATCACCCGGTTCTGCCTTAATATGAGGTGTTGGTGTGTTTCCCATAATTTTTTCTCCTGTTCTAGTCAACTATTCTGAATGACATCTTTATATACGCATCCTGCTTCAAGAAATAATAGTAAGTGTCTGCATAACTATTTTTCTCTTTCAGGTCTTTTGCTATTTTTTCGATTATTTCAAATCCCTCAGTACATTTTCCAAAAGCTGCATAATTGCCGTCAAGGTAAGTTGCATCCCCAAGCATTACAAAGAACTGGTTTGACGCACTGTCCTTGCCCTTTCCTCTGGCCATGGAAAGAACACCTTTAGTGTGGGATATATTATTCTCCACACCATTGGATTTGAATTCTCCCTTGATTGTCGAATTGTCAGTGCAGCCCGCTCCGGCCTGCAGGACAAATCCCGGCTGAAGTCTGTTGACATACGAGTTTGCATAACTGCCGTCTTTTATCAGTTTCAGAAAGTGGGCAACAGTAATAGGCGCCTCTTTTTCATAAAGTTCAAAAGTAACATCTCCGTATCCTTCAAAAGTTATAACAACATGATTGGATGATTTGGAGCACGAAGCAACTGTAGAAACCAAAACAAAAATCATTAAAACCGACAATAAAACAGACAAAAATCTTCTCATAACATCCCCTTCTTTCCGACTTTGTCTTTGAGAGATAATTATATCTTATCGTGCGAATTAAAACAATTGTTTATTTCCAAACAAATATGTGGTAGAATTATTATTAGTCTGTTCTGGGTGGTGTTAATATGAAGAGAAAGATTGTATTTGCATTTATATGCTGTGTGCTGATTGTCAGCACATTGTCGTCATGCCTTCCGGGAGTGGCAGTATCTCTTGTTGAAATAGGCAACAATAACACACCTCGCTCAGTTCTGCTTAAGTATCCGGGATACACTGAAACGATTTCTTATTATGTCGAAGACAAAGCCTCATATACATACAGCATATATATTGAAAATGCCGATCATGAAAAAGGCATAAACGTTTGCGAGAAACACAGCGACTCCATTCTTTATGCGTATGAAGGCGAAATATACATGCTGAGCAATTCCAAGCTCTTCGCAATTCTTCAGGCATCAGGCACCTATGCAGAATACGTTGAAAGGTATATGAAATTCAAATCAGTATTCGACGAGTGCACGTATTATCAGACATACTCCAAAAAAATAACCAGAAACGGCAAGGATGTAACCGAGGTCTGCTATGAGGCTGACCCAAGCAATGAAGTGCTGGCTCAGGCGTCAAGTCTTGGCATCAAACCCGGAGACAAGCTTGTATCGGTATATTTCATAGACAATTCAACAAATCTCGTGGAAGAAGTTGATTACTACTACAAAAGCCAGACAAAAGACAATCAGCAGAGTCTGTTTATGAAGAGAGAATTCCTGTATCTGTCAAACAAAAAAGAAGTATTTTCTATTCTCCCTACTCTCGACAACACCTTTAGTGTTAACATTGTCTACAACCCAGGCAAAGAAATAGAATCGACTTCACATTATTCAATTCCGAAAGGATGTGCAATCGGCATAGACACAAACGGAAAAAACATATCATTCTTTGAAGATGCCGAGTGTACAGTACCATTTAATTTCAACACTTATTCCGCAAGCGGTAAGGACGAAGTTTTCATATATGCATTGTACAACTAATTTTTGAAAAAAAGTTGTTGACAATGTATTTTTGCTATGCTATAATCATGAACGCGTTCGAGAAAGAGTGCGCTTTTGCTGGTGTGGCTCAATGGCAGAGCAGCTGATTTGTAATCAGCAGGTTGTTGGTTCGACTCCGATCACCAGCTCCATTTGTGAGGCGACCAATCGGTTGCCTCACTAACAATATGGGAGCGTTCCCGAGTGGCCAAAGGGGACAGACTGTAAATCTGCTGTCTATCGACTTCGGTGGTCCGAATCCACCCGCTCCCACCAAAACAGCAATCCGCAGGGTTGCTGTTTTTTTCATCTTTGCCGGAGGTTTTATGAAAACGACAAGATCATTTCCTTCATTTGTGGTTTCAAAAAAAGCTGCTGAATCCATAAAATCAGGGCACCCATGGGTCTTTGAAGACGAAATCAGGGAAAGACCGGAAAATATAGATAACGGTTCTGTAGTAGACGTGCTGTCCGAAAAAGGAACATATCTGGGTTCAGGTCTTTTGAGCGAACACAGCAAAATCAGGATAAGAATTCTGTCAAACAATGCAAATGAATCATTTGACAACGATTTCTTTGCCCGCAGGATAAAGTATGCAGTTGACTACAGACTCGCCGTTATGAAAGACGACTTCTCTTCCTGCAGACTTGTTTTCGGAGAAGCTGACGGGCTTCCTGGAGTCACAATAGATAAATATGAAAACATTCTGGTCAGCCAGATTCTGTCATATGGTATGGAAAAAAGGAAAGATGTCATTTATTCTTCCATTTGCCGGAAACTGTCCGAATGTGGTGTTTCGGTCAAAGGCATTTATGAAAGAAGTGAATCAAATATCCGCTCTCTGGAAGGACTCGACGCTCTTGACGGTTGGTATTCCAAAGATGATGACACTGAAGGAGTAATCCAGATTACCGAAAACGGAATCAAATACAACGTCGACGTTGAACACGGACAAAAAACCGGATTTTTCCTTGATCAGAAATACAATCGTCTTGCTGTGTCAAGACTTGCATCCGGAAACACCGTGCTCGACTGTCTTACTCACACAGGTTCTTTTGCGCTGAATGCGGCAAAAGGCGGGGCAGACAGAGTTACAGCAATCGATGTTTCTCAGGAAGCTGTAACTAATGCAATTGAAAATGCAAGAATTAATGGTCTTGATAACAAAATAGAATTCAGATGCGAAAATGTATTTGATACTCTTCCAAGACTTCTTGAAGAGCATGCAAAATATGATTTCATCATACTCGATCCGCCTGCTTTTACAAAGAGCAGAAAGACAATTCACGATGCCGAGAGAGGATATAAGGAAATCAACTTCAGAGCTATGAAAATCCTTCCGAGAGGCGGTTTTCTTGCCACATGCTCCTGTTCCCATTTCATGGATACAGACAGGTTTGTCAGAATGCTTAAGTCAGCGGCTTTCGATGCCGGAGTAAGCCTGAAACTCGTTGGGCAAAGAAGACAGTCTCCCGATCATCCCACTCTTCTGAATGTTCCGGAAACAGATTACCTTAAATTCTTTATTTTCCAAATCAATTGACAAATGTGCCGCGGGCTGACGCAAATCTGCATCAGCCCGCAAAATGTTTCTATTCGGTTTCGGTAGTCTCTATTGGCGAGTAAACAACTCTGAACAGTTTTTCTCTGGAAATGGAACTCCAGTATATTCTCTTCAGATTTGCTTCATAACCTTCTATCTCAGGTGACTCAACATCGAGTACGGTTCCGGCCTCATATAGTGCTTTTCTGGTGGTTGCCGCCTCTGTTCCGTCGCTGTACACGTACGTAATCGTAATCTCATATAAACGTATTTCAATCGGTTCAGCTGTAACCTTTGTGGTATCTGAAGGTTCAGTTTCCACAGTTGAAACATCATTTGAAGTAACAGTTTCAATAATTGCTGTAGTAGTGCTCTCGTCATCAGTTTCAATCAGAGCGGTTGTATCTTGCTGCAATAATGTTGTTGTCTCTGTTTTTTCAGCAAATGTTGTTATTTCCGAACTGCTGCTTGAGCACGAAGCAAAAACAATAACCGCAGAAAGAATCACCACTATAAGTGTAATTAGTTTCTTCTCCATTTTTTCACCCTGCCGAACTTTGTCAAGATTTGCTTTTGAGTTCTTCCAGCTTCTTGTTGTTTTCTTCTATTTTCTTATTGTTTTCCTCAACTGACTTAAACAACTCTGCATATTCTTCGGGCGGCAGTTCCCTGTTTGCCTCGTAGAATTTTTTGCCTATTTCTTTGTATTTGTCATTAATTGAGTTTCTTAGCTGATCGTTTTTAATTGTGAGCGAAGCTTTTTCCGATTCCGTGTTAATAGTTTTCGACAATTCTTCCCCCGCTTTTTCGAAACTCTTTTTTACATCATCAAACAAGCCCATATCTTTTTCTCCTCTTCCCAATTTGTTTTTTCTGTGCGTCTTGAAAAAACCAAAACAATTAACTAAAATTATCTTTGCTCACAGGATACTGGAGCAATTGCCTTTTTTGCATATATTTTTCTGTATGTGAGCCTGCCTTCTATCCTTGTGCTCTCAAACAGCACCACTTCATCTTTAATGGCATTGCATGTTTTCAGCTCTTTGGACAGGTCGTCAAATTTAATATTTCCCGGAATATGTACTTCTCTCGCTACTGTCATATGTGCTTTGAACGGCTTTCTGTCAAAACCTATGCCACCATTTTCGAGAGCTCCTCTGATGGTCGAAGCAAGCTTATCCAGTTCCGGATTCCAATCGACTTTCTGAACAAGAATGTCTTTGAAACATGTTATTCCGCTGACGGATACATTCACAGGTAAGAATTCCACAGAGTTCAAAGCATTTTTTACTGCACCAAGTCTGCTCTTGTCTATTTCTCCAAGGAAAGCGAGTGTTATGTGGTAATTGTCATTTCTTGAAAAATTGCCGGTTATTCCATTCCTTTTCATCAGAGCTGCATTCTCTGAAAAAACAAGTTTTTCTTTTGGCGAAAAATCTATTGCAACAAACAGTCTCATAACTTCCCTCCGGGACACTATTATTCTATCAAAATAACATCAAAAATTCAACACAAAGGAATTCACAATCATGACCGAAAAATTGTACGATGCCGACAGTTTCTTATCTTCATTCGATGCAAAAGTGCTGTCTTGTGAAAAAACAGAAAAAGGATTTGAAATTACACTGGACAAAACCGCTTTTTTTCCAGAGAGCGGCGGTCAGTACGGAGACAGCGGCAAAATCGGCACCGCTGTAATAGTTCAGACATACTACAGGAATGATGAAATAGTTCACCTTTCTTCAGAACCGCTTGAGGTTAATACTGTCGTTCACTGCGAACTGAATTTCGAAGAGCGCTTTATAAAAATGCAAAACCACACCGCCGAACATATTGTTTCGTCCTTAATACACAAAAAATACGGCTACGACAACGTGGGTTTTCATCTGTCAAAAGAATTCACAACCTGCGACTTCAATGGAATGCTGACAAAAGAACAGCTTTCTGAAATAGAGCAGCTTGCAAACAGAATTGTTTATATGAACACCCCGGTTCTCTGCTATTATCCAGATAAAGCGCTTCTTGAAAAATTAACCTACAGAAGCAAGGGAGAACTGGAGGGCAAAGTCAGGATAGTCGAAATCAAGGATGTTGACATGTGCGCCTGCTGCGCACCGCACGTAAAATATACCGGACAAATTGGCATAATCAAAATCGTAAGTTTCATAAAATACAAGAGCGGCATCCGAATCACGATGAAAAGCGGATATACTGCTTACGAGGACTATAAAAAGCGTTCCGAGCAGGATGAACAGCTTTCTGTTTTACTGTCAGCACCCCAGTCGGATCTGCTCCCCGCTCTGAAAGAAAAACTCGATTCATTGGATCAGATAAAGGCTGAAGAATCAAGAATCAGGTATTCAATGTCGGAAATCATAGCGTCAAATACCGCTAAAACAGACAGAAGCATTTGCAGATATGTTCAGTATTACGGAATTGACGATCTGAGAAAACTGTGCAATTTACTCCTTGAAAAAACGGAACAGCTGTGCGCTGTATTATCCGATTCAAGTGAGGGATATCTGTTCGTCTGCGGATCAAATAATTTCAACATGAGAAATCTGTCAAAAAAGATATCTTCAGATCTAAACGGAAAATGCGGAGGCTCTGAAACTATGATAAGCGGAAAGCTGAACGCAGACAAGGAATATATTATCAAATATTTCGAAGAAGGGCTGTTCAATGATTGATTTGCTGGAAATTGAAAAGCAGCTGCTGTTGCCACACATCAAAGAAAGCGGAGTTGCTGTGGATTTTACAATGGGAAACGGCCACGACACATTGTGGCTGTCTTCTGTAGTCGGAAAAAACGGAAAAGTCTTTTCTTTTGATATACAGCAGGCCGCCCTGGAAAACACAAAAAAGCTGCTGAACCAGAATGGGGTTGAGAATGTTGAACTCATTCTGGATTCTCACTCAAACGTAAAAAAGTACATCACTGAAAAAATATGCGCAGGCATGTTCAATCTCGGATATCTTCCGGGAGGAGACAAGAGTATTACAACAAAGCACGAAACAACACTCGAGGCAATTGTGTCAGCAACGGAACTGCTTGATGCAGGCGGTGCGCTTCTTATTGCGGTCTATCCGGGTCACGAAGAAGGAACTGTCGAAGGGAATATGATCGAAGATTTGTTGTCTTTTTGCGACCGGAAAGTTTTTTGCTGTTCAAAATTCAAAATTGTCAACTCCCCAAAATCCCCATTCTTCTTTCTGATTGAAAAAAGCGACACAGAGGATAAGGAAAAACTTGGAATCAGCCAGTGTCTGTTGGGTGATCCATGCAGATATGATGCACAAAGCAAAGGACTGTCGGGAGAAGAACTGTTGAGGCTGCGGATAAGATTCAATCTGATACCGTTTTGTCCCGAGCAGCTCGGGGGACTTCCAACACCAAGAACTCCTTCTGAAATCGCCGGAGGAGAAGTCATCATGAAAGATGGAAAGAATGTCACCGGAGAGTATAACCTCGGAGCAGAAATATCGTTGAAGATTTTACTTGAAGCCGGCTGCAAAAAAGCTTTGCTTAAAGAAAAAAGCCCGTCATGCGGGAAACACAGCATATATGACGGTTCTTTCAGCAACACGCTCGTAAAAGGAGAAGGCATAACTGCTTCCCTGCTTCAAAAGAACAACATCAGAATCTATTCCGAAGATGAGCTGGACATTTTGTTTGGGTAGTATTGCGAACGCGAATCAAATAATATATAATCTAAATATGAAAGGTCAAAAACACCATTATTCGAGAGGAGCAAAGACATGACGAAAAGATTTTTGACATTTTTACTCTCAGTACTGATGCTTGTTTCAATTGTGTTGTTTGCTGTTTCTTGTGGAAACGACAGTAAAAAGACAGATACAACTGCTTCAACAACCACAGCAGAACGCTCAACCGAAACGACAACAGCATCAACGGAAACAGAAGTCACCGAGACTGAAGAGGACCAGACGACAACTGAAACAGAACCTGAAACAACAGTTCTTACCGGTCGTGAAAAAATGCCAGGACATGAAGATGTTGATTTCGGCGGACTGACTTTCCTGATTTCTTCCAACTGTGACGGAGACGACTCATGGGAAGACGGAAAAGACTTTTGGGTTGAATCAATCACAAATGACGCCGTAAATGATGCCGTTTATGAAAGAAACGAAGTCATGAAGAACCTTTATAACTGTGATATTACGGTTGACTCCGGCGGTAAGGACAACGGATTCAATGCTGACGTTGCATCAGGCGGAGGCAAATACATTGCTGCCACTAAATTATACGGCCCTGTAAAGAGCTATGTGTCAGGCACCTATTACAACCTGCTCAAGCTCGATGTGGATTTCACACAGGATTACTGGGATCAGAACTATATCGACAGTTTCGCAGTTGACGGTAGACTCTTCAACATCGTAGGAGATTTCTCCATCTGCACTTTCAAAGGCGCATGGATCATTTTCTATAACAAAGATGTCTACGAAACCAAATTTTCAGACGTTGACATCTACCAGATGGTCAGAGAAAAGAAGTGGACATGGGATGCCATGGAGAACATGATGGAAACCATCAAAAACGATGCTAATGGCGACCAGAAATACGAATTCTCCGAAGGATCTGATGCAGATATTCTGGGATTCATCTCCACAGACCAGAACGCACAGGGATTCTATTTTGCAACCGGAGAAAGGACTGTAAGGGTTTCTGACGACAAGAGCACATATGTTCCCGCCATACCGACCACCAGAGGAAACGACATACTCGACAGAATGATCAGCTTCCTCAATGTTGAGTCTTATGTAATGACCGGTTACACAAGCGTTCAGACTGCTCTCCAGAACGGAACAACTCTGTTTGGTGGTGAAGTTCTTGACGTTTTGAGAAGAATGTCAAACGCAGAAAACCTCAGAATAGGCATTTTACCTCT
>Ga0247610_10008198_pt1 | contig 10651 bp, 10 predicted proteins | sample 174DNAGHGhighgp2_FD_193483 | JGI IMG/M metagenome (GOLD analysis project Ga0247610, IMG submission 193483) | Sheep rumen microbial communities from Palmerston North, Manawatu-Wanganui, New Zealand - 1742 DNA GHGhigh gp2 | ecosystem: Host-associated > Mammals > Digestive system > Stomach > Rumen... | reverse complement strand
AGCCATTGCCAGCGAGTACTCGTGGAAAATGCTCGAGGATGCCAGGAGGAACGACCTCCCCTCGAAAGGGACGCCAAAAGAGCTGGAACAGATACACTATCGCAGAGCCCACGCCACCAACGGCTATGGCCTCATCGACAGACCACATAAATAATCACTCAAAACTCAAAAACTTTAAACATAACACGCAAAACAGACTCTACACTCTAAACACTAAACTCTAAACCTCAAAAAATATGGCAAATCAACTCTTATTCCTCGGCAGTCTGGGCAGCCAGGAAATCATCATCATCGCCCTCGTGATCCTGCTCCTCTTTGGAGGCAAGAAAATTCCCGAACTCATGCGTGGCCTGGGCAAAGGCGTATCGCAGTTCAAGAAAGGCATGAACGACATTGAACAGGAAATCAATGCCGAGCCTGAAAAGAAAGAAGAAATTCAAAACAAATAACCATTAGTTTAACCATCCCTAACAAAAAACATCTCTTATGAAAGACATGTCAAGAAGATCGTTCCTCAAGGCAGGAACCGCAGCAACTGCTGCTCTCGCAATGGCTCCCGTCGATGTACTCGGCAAAGCTAAGGCAAAGAAGAATGTACCAACTGGCAAGATTAAGCTCCTCGCCGTCGGCGTTGGCGGACGTGGTCATGCTGACATCAACGGCGTCACCTACAAAGGCAAGGGCGAAGTCTATGACGACATCGAGTTCATCGGCATGTGCGACGTGGACTTCAAGTATGCAAAGGGCGTCCTCGAAGAGTATCAGAAGCTCTTCCCCAACATGAAGATCTACAACGACTACAAGAAGATGTATGCCGAGTTGCTGGACAAGGCTGATGCAGTTATCTGCGGTACTGCTGACCACACTCACGCCATCATCTGCGCAGAAGCCCTGGCTGCAGGAAAGCACGTTTACTGCGAGAAGCCTCTGACCCGTACTGTTTACGAATCTCGTCTGCTCACCAAGCTCGCTGCAAAGGCTGGTGTTGCCACACAGATGGGTAACCAGGGTTCCAGCGGCGAAGGTGTGAACCTGACTTGCGAATGGATCTGGAACGGCGAAATCGGTGAAGTGACTCGCGTAGACGCCTTCACAGACCGTCCTATCTGGCCACAAGGCCTGGAGCGTCCTGAAGAGGTACACGAAATACCCAGCACGCTGAACTGGGATGCATTCATCGGCCCGGCTCCAAAGCGTCCTTACAACTCTATCTATCACCCCTGGAACTTCCGTGGATGGTGGGACTTCGGTACAGGTGCCCTGGGCGATATGGCTTGTCACATCCTGCATCCTGTCTTCAAGGCTCTCGACCTTGGCTATCCCATCAAGGCTGAAGGAAGCTCTACTCCCCTCATGTCTGACTGCTGCCCAAGTGCACAGGTTGTCAAGCTGACCTATCCTGCTCGTCCAAACCGTCCTAAGGTTGCCATGCCTGAGGTAGTGGTAACTTGGAGCGATGGTGGTATTGTTCCCTTCCGTCCAGAAGGACTGCCCGTAGGCAAGGACCTGAATGTCAGTGGCGGTGGTGCCATCTTCTACGGCACTAAGGACATCCTCGTAGTAGGTTGCTATGGTGAAAGACCTTACCTCGTAAGTGGTCGCGTGCCCAATGCACCAAAGGTTTGCCGCCGTGTGACTGAGAGCCACCAGCGCGACTGGATCCGTGCCATCAAGGAAATCCGTGCAGGCAAGACCGATTGGGTAAGAACTGCATCTGACTTCAGCGAAGCAGGTCCATTCAACGAAATGGTTGCCATGGGCGTTGTAGCTACACGTCTGCAAGGTCTGAACCAGACTCTGGAATGGGACGGCGAGAACATGCGCTTCACCAACATTCCTGAAAAGGCTACCGTTCGCGCTATGTTGAAGGACGGCTTCTCCATCCACGATGGACACCCGACATTCAACAAGACTTACACAGAACCCGTGAATGCTCGCGAGTTCGCAGCAGAACTCATCAAGCCTAAGTACCAGAATGGCTATGTTCTGCCCGATATGCCAGCATAACGCCTAACAGTTCTACGACAATGAAACTAAGGAATATCCTAGCCGCAGCAGCTCTGACTGCTGCGGTTGGCGTACAGGCTCAGCCTCAGTACGTCGTTATCGAGAATCCTCAGGTTGACCTCAGCACGCTGAAGGTTGACAAGGAAGGCTACTATGTCCTCTTCGACGGCTCAAGCCTCAACGGTTGGCGTGGTTACTGCAAGGACCACATCCCCAGCAAGTGGAACATCCAGGACGGAGCTCTGCACTTCAACGGTCGTGGCCAGGGTGAGGGTGGCGACATCATCTTCGCTCACAAGTTCAAGGACTTCATCTTCGAGATCGAATGGAAGATTGCAGAAGGTGGCAACTCTGGCATCTTCTACCTTGGTAAGGAAACTGCAACCATCAACAACGATGCTCCCAAGACCGAAGAGACAAAGGCTGGCAATGTGACCATCACTCAGACTATCGACAATCGTGGCAAGCTCACCTATCAGCCTATCTATATCAGCTGTCCTGAGTGCCAGGTTCTCGACAATGAGCGTCACCCCGATGCAAAGCTTGGTGCAACCCTTGGCATTCGTCAGAGCACAAGCCTCTACGACATGATTGTTGCAAAGCCCCAGAACGCCAATCCTGCTGGCCAGTGGAACAAGGTGAAGGTTGTCGTGAAGAACGGCAAAGTCACACACTACCAGAACGGCGTTAAGGTGCTGAGCTACACTCTGGCCGACAAGTCTTGGGTTGACCTCGTTCAGACCTCCAAGTTCAGCCAGAAGAACTGGCCTCTCGCCTACGAGATCATGAAGGACTGCGGCAAAGACCCCGGCTACTTCGGCATGCAGGACCATGGCGACGAGGTTTGGTATCGCAACATTCGCGTCAAAGTGCTTAAGTAATACATTATTATATTAGATAAGGTATAACAATGAAAAAGATTCTTATGATTGTCTGCCTTGCCGCCACCTTCCTTGGTTACGGCTTGAATGCAGATGCCAAAAAGAAAGAAATTGCCTTCCAGATGTACAGTGTGCGTGAACTCATCGGCAATCCCGACAAGTATGCGCAGAATCACGAAAGCACCTTGAAAGCTCTTGCCAAGATGGGATACACAGCTGTCGAGGCTGCCAACTATGGCGACGGAAAGCTCTATGGCGTCACTCCTGAGCAGTTCAAGGCTGACATCGAAGCAGCAGGTCTGAAAGTGCTCTCAAGCCACGTTGGTCACAACTTGAACGATAACGAGCTGAAGACTGGCAACTTCGACGGAGCCCTGCAATGGTGGGCACAATGCATCGACGCACACAAGCGCGCAGGCATGCAGTACATCGTCAACCCAGGTGTCAACTACCCCAAGAATCTTGCTGAGGCTGACGTCATCTGCAAGTATCTGAACAAAGTGGGCGAGATGGTGAACGCTGCAGGCATGAAGTTTGGCTACCACAACCACTCACACGAGTTCGGTAGAGTCGAGAACAAAGTATGGTACGACTACATGGTCGAGCATACAGACGCTGACAAGGTATTCTTCGAGATGGATGTATATTGGGCTGTTCGCGGACAAGTGAGTCCTGTCGAATACTTCAACAAGTACCCAGGCCGCTTTACCTTGCTCCACATCAAGGACCACAAGGAATTCGGCGAGAGCGGTATGGTAGGCTTCGACGCCATCTTCAACAATGCTGACAAGGCAGGCCTGAAGCACTTGGTGGTCGAGCTGGAAGGAAGCAACAGACCTAACATCTTGGATGGCATGAAGGTATGCGCTGACTACCTGAAGGCTGCAAAGTTCGTAAAAGCTACTTACAACAAGTAATCTACTTTTCAGGAGCCCCTCTTCCACAAACGGAGGGGCTTCTACTTGAATGACAGTATGGAGATAGAAGACAAGAGCAAAGAAAAGATAGAAGAGGAAGAGATCCAGGAAGGGACGATGTCCTTCTGGGACCATCTGGAAGTGCTGAGGTGGGCTTTGTTCCGCAGCGCATGTGTGTTGGCAGTCATCATGGTGGGGACATTCATCGCGATGCCCTACATCTTCGACCGTTTCATCCTTGCACCGACAAACAACGACTTCTTCACTTACCGTTGGCTCAACGCGATAGGCAGAGGCGTGGTGAAACTCTCGCCTGACTTCGACGTGCAGATCATCAACATCAATGTAGCCAGCCAATTCATGACGCACATCTCGACCTCCATCTCTCTGGCAGCTGTCATTGCCTTCCCCTATTTCATCTGGGAAATATGGAAGTTCATCGAACCTGCTCTCTTCGAAGATGAGATAAAACATTTGCGACCAGCCTTCCTTGGGGGGACCGTAATGTTCTACCTGGGCTGTGCAATAGGTTACACACTTGTCTTCCCCTTCACCTTCAGGTTCCTCGTGGAGTACAATCTGAGCCCAAGCATCACCAACCAGATCAACCTGCAAAGCTACATCGACAACTTCACAATGCTCATCCTCGTCATGGGCATTGTGTTCGAGATGCCCCTGTTGGCTTGGCTGCTTGGTCTGTTGGGAATCCTGAAAAAAGGGTTCCTGCGCGAGTACAAGAAGCATGCTGTTGTTGTGCTTCTCGTCTCGGCAGCCATCATTACGCCTAGTGGTGATCCCTTCACCCTGATGCTCGTATTCATCCCGCTTTATGTGCTCTATGAGCTCTCAATCCTCGTTGTAAGGGACAAACCGCAAAAAGAAGACGATTAAACATGTTTTAAGGCATATGACACCGAAATATTACACACACAGAGCAAAAGTGTGCATGTTTTGCGCCTTTGATGCATAAAAAATTACACTTTTTCTTGCACGATATCAAATAAAGTCATAACTTTGCAGCGACAAATGGGTCAAAATATATAATTGAAAAAGAGAAAAGTACACTAATATTGTTAATCAATTGTTAAACAAATGAAAAAGATTACTCTCGTTATTGCTATGTTCGCTATGGCAATGGCATCCAGTGCACAGTACACTGGTCACAAGTTTTTCGACAACTGGTCAATTGGTGCAGAAGGTGGCGTAAGCACAAACCTGCATGATTGGGACGTTCCCAATGGCGCAGTAGCAGGCATCAACTTCACCAAGGGTATCACTCCCGTTCTGAGCTTGGAATTCCAACTTCAGGCTGGCTTCAACGATGATGCCAACTGGAACTGGGCATTCAAGAGCGCCAATGTTGTTGACAATGCTAGCATCTATGCTAACACCAAGATCAACCTCATGAACTGGTTTGGTGGCTACAAGGGAGCTCCCCGCTTCTTCGAAATTCAAGCACGTGGCGGTGTAGGTTATACTCGTTTCTTCTGGCCTGACACTTATGATGTTCCAACCAAGAGTGCTAACGACCTCAACCGTTGCAATGTAAAGCTCGGTCTTGACTTCGACTTCAACCTTGGTGAGAAGAAGGCTTGGACAATCAGCCTCCGTCCTGCAGTTATCCTCAAGACCTCTCGCGACAACGACATCGTTCGCGGCAATCCTGGTGTAGGTATGCCCGTTGTATGCGACAATGGCGCTTGCCTCGCTTATGGTCACAACTGCATCGGTCAGATTACCGCTGGTGTTACCTATCACTTCAAGACCAGCAACGGTCAGCACTACTTCACCGAGGTTAAGCCCGTCGAGGTTACCAAGGTCGTAGAGAAGACTGTTGAGAAGCCCGTCGAGAAGGTTGTCGAGAAGGTTGTTGAGAAGGTTGTCACCAAGAACGTTGGTAACGGCGTAACCGTTGAGTTCGCTCTGAACAAGGCTACTCTCACCAACACCGCTAAGGCTAAGCTGAACACTATCGACAAGAGCGCTACTGTTGTTCTCGATGGTTATGCTTCTCCAGAAGGTGCTAAGGGTTACAACCAGAAGCTGTCACAGCGTCGTTGCGATGCAGTCAAGGCTTATCTTGAGGATCGCGGCGTGAAGGTTGCCGGCACAAATGCACACGGTGCTGAAGGCCCAGAGTCACAGCGTATCGTTTACGTTACCATCAAGTAATTAGAGACACGTCTCAGTAACAGATTAACAAGAAAGCCCTGCCACAATCGTGGTGGGGCTTTCACTTTATCCGCAGGGAAACGACTGCAGGGACGAATGCAAACGACACACGTGATGATTGCAAACGACACACGTGAAAAATGCGATCGTGGCACTATACGTTTGGATTTTAACTACGCCACGTTTCGAGGCGTCACACACATAGAGTGTTAAGTGTTATGTGTTAAGTGCCGTTTTCAACATATACACACATACGCTCAAAATGCCTCGAAAGAAACAAGACATCTATATATTATTTATTATTATATTTCTATACTATTATAATAATATATATGCCTGAAAGAAAAGGCAATAGCATATATGTCTTTTATGCCAGTTAACAGTTAACAGTTAACGGTTAACGCTTTCCTTTCTTGAGACTCACTCTATTTCAATTCCCAAGGAGTATTTGTGTCACCTCGGCTTTATACTTGCGCGAAATAGGGAGACGAACGTCTCCTATCAGGATGTTCTCACCTTCACGTCCCTGGCAGGCAGAGATACGGACAAGATAGGAACGATGGATGCGGATAAAGTCGCGTCCCAAAAGATTCGCCCATGCGGAAATGGAACGTTTGTTGCGGTAGCGACGACCTTCTGTGGCATAAATCCAAGTCTCTGTATCGCAACTCTCAACATAGAGAATTTCCTTTCTTTGGAGTTTCACGGACTGACGGTCACTATTGAAGGTTATTGACTCCTCGCTTTCAGGCAAATGTTCCCTGATGAGTTGTTCAAAGAAATAATCGCCTGCTATTATCAGCAAAAGCATGGCTAACAGGAAGATCGGATTGAGCAATATGGGAGACACTCCCAACTCGGTAGTAAACAACTGGCGATGGGAAAGGATGATGACATGTGCCAAATGAACAGCAAGGAAGGCCAACGTGAGAATGAAGAGTGTAAGAAAACACACATTGCGTATTCCTTGCCATCTGGAGCTAAAACGCACTTGTACCAACAGATAACGGAACAACACAGCCACAGGTAAAAGCGAACTGGCAAGGAACAAGGCTTCGGCAAATGTGTAACCCGTGCTGGAAAGTACACTGGCAAACAGGACCAATGCCACTGACCAATAGAGAATAATGAGTGTCGTTCGTTTCATTTCGACAACAAAGATAGCAAATTCCCGTCGTTCAAAAGCCATTGCAGGGGCACAAAATCCCATTATAGAGGGTTTCTACAAACAAAAGAGGGGTTTTAATGGCCAAAAGATTTGCTTCCTCCTCCATAACGCCGTACCTTTGCACCAGCAGCTGCAAAAAACAAATGTTTAACCAAATTAATAAGTAATGACTATGACTGCGATTTCTAATTTCTTCATGGAGGGTAATCCGTTGTGTATGTCAGCCCTCACACTTCTGCTGGCCTTGGTATTCCTGGCTGCATGGAAAGCTCCCGCATGGATTCGTAACATTGGCCTTATCGCGCTGGCTTGTGGTTTCCTCTTTGGCGCATTCGGCCTCTATCAGATGTATGGCGTTCTGCAAGAGTCGTTTCGGGCGTTTAACGAGACGGGCGATGTGTCCCCATCCAATCTGGTACCGCCTCCAGCTATATATGGCGGGTACAAGTGTGTCCTTATTCCGATTATCTATGGCATCATCATCTTCATTATCTCCCAGATAGCCTACCTCTGCCAAAAGCCGAGGATATAAACAGACAAGCGGATAGCCCATTTCTGTCGGCTATCCGCTCGTTTATTATTAATGTGACCGTTGCCTATATTAGGCTTAGAACTCCTGAAGGGATTTCTCCTTGATGATTTGCTTTGTCTTTTCCGTATCAGATGAGCGGAACACCAGGATGCCCTTGCCCGAGAGCAGGAAGGAGTACATGTAGGCAATACTGATGTCAGCCTCGGCAAAGAGTGCCAGCACGCGGGCTGCTTCACCAGGTTTGTCTTCGAGTTGGATGGCAAAGACATCGGTAATAGTTGCCGTGATGCCTTGTTCCTTCAGCACGATAAAGGCACGCTCCGGATCATCACAAATGATGCGATAGATGCCGAAATCCTGTGTGTCGGAAATGGTGGAGGCGATTATCTGAATGCCTGCTTCCTTGAGAACGTTCAGCACGGTAAGGAGTGTGCCACGCTTGTTTTCGATGAATATGGACAATTGTTTCATAACGTCTAGTTTTTATTGATATACTTTGCGCTTGTCAACAACACGAACTGCCTTTCCTTCGCTGACGGGAAGACTTCCCTTAGGCACAAGCTTCACGATAGGTGTGAGCAAGATCTCGTCCTTCAGGGCACGTGTGACATTCTTTGTCAATGACTGCAGGCGTGCATAGTCGTCGGTAAACATCTCTGCCAACTCGACTTCGACCGTCATGTTGTCGTTGTCGTTGTCCGTGGTGAGTGTGATGAGGTAGTTGCTTGCCAGTTCTGGGAACGTCATGAGAATCTTCTCGATCTGTATGGGGAAGATGTTCACGCCACGCAGTACCATCATATCGTCCGAACGACCCTTCATGCGGTCTAGGCGCACATGATTGCGTCCACAAGGACAAGTACGGCCAAGCACTCGAGTAAGGTCGCGTGTGCGATACCTGATCAAAGGCATAGCCTCACGCTTCAGGGTGGTCAGGACAAGTTCGCCAATCTCACCATCGGGCACAGGCTCGAGCGTCTCCGGATTGACAATCTCAACAATATAATAGTCCTCCCAGAAGTGGAGACCGTTCTGTTCTTGGCACTCGAAGCCGACACCAGGGCCACACATCTCCGACATACCGAAGCTGTTGTATGCCTTCACGCCGAACATGTTCTCGATACGCTTTCTCTGTTCCTCGGAATGAGGCTCAGCTCCAATGGCAAAGGTCTTGAGCTTCGTGTCCTTTCGTGGGTCAACACCTTGCTCCTGCATCACCTCGTAGAGGCGAGTCAGGTAAGACGGCACAGCATGGATAGCTGTCGTACCAAAGTCCTTGATGAACTTAATCTGACGAAGCGAGTTGCCTGCAGCTGCGGGTACAGTCAGCATACCAAGCTTCTCAGCACCATACTGGAAACCAAGTCCGCCAGTAAACATGCCGTAGCCAGACGAGTTTTGGAAGACATCATCTGGGCGCAGACCTACCATCCAAAGGTTACGTGCCACTTGGTTTGCCCATTCGTCGAGGTCGTTCTTTGTATGCAGAATGACGGTTGGGTTACCTGTCGTACCGCTGCTGGAATGCAGACGAACGCATTCAGTCAAAGGCACAGCGGCCAATCCGAAGGGATAAGTGTCGCGAAGGTCCTGCTTTGTGGTAAATGGCAATTTGCAAATGTCAGCAGGCGACTTGATGTCCTCTGCCTTGATGCCCATCTCTTTGAACTTTTGCGCATAGAAAGGCACATTCGCACATCTGTTGATAGTCTCTTGCAGACGTGCTGTCTGCAGTTTGTTTATTTCCTCCCGAGAGAGCGTTTCGTACTCGGGATGAAGGTACGGAGATTTAACATCCATGGTCTTTATGGAATTGTTTGATTCGTTCTGTAAACAGTTGTTCTTGCTCGCGGCGGAAGAAGGACGTGCAGATGCGCACACCTTGCTGAGTGGAGCCCATCGTGTCGAGCGGATAGACAGCAATACCGCAGGTCATCAGCTCGCGTGTAAGCTGCAGGTCGTTCATACCCGGGTACTGAACGGTAAAGTAGAATCCGTCGGCCAGCGGAGCGCCCATATCGTTGTCATAGACGAGATAGAAGCCATTGGCGAGCAGCACATCCTTCATAAACTTGGCCCGACGGCCATACTCCTTCACGTCATCCAGGAAGTTGTACTCTCCCTTCACGGCAGCCTCCATCAAAGCAGACATGGCGTGTTGTACGGAGTGTGTCGAACCGCTGGAAAGCGTGTACATCAGTCTGCCGACGAAGAAATCGCCAAAGGTTCCCACGCCAAACTTCTCCTTCAAAGGAGCATAAACGCGATGGAATATCTTGTTCGAGATGCAAGTCACACCGATACGTTGGCCTGCATACGAGAAAGCCTTCGAGGCCGAAACCCACAGCACATAGTTGTCCGTATAGCGTGCCACAGTGGCTTGGAAGGGCTCCTGGAAGGGATGCGAGAGGTCGCGACGGAAGTCCATGGCAAAGTAAGCCAGGTCTTCAAGGACGAGAATATCATATTTCGTCGCAATCTGACCGATGCCTTTCAATTCCTCTTCCGTGAAGCATACCCACGAAGGGTTGTTCGGGTTGGAATAGACTATCGCACAAATATTGCCTTTCGCCACGATTTCCTCGAGTTTCGCAATCAGGTCGTTACCTCTGTAATTATAGATATCGAGGGCTTCGTGCTTGAGGCCAATCACATCACATTGTGTGGTTTGAACAGGGAAACCTGGCTGGATGAGCAACACGGTATCCTGCTTCGAACCGGCAAAGGCGTGATGAATCGCCATGAAAGTGGCAAAAGTTCCCTGCATGCTGCCCGTTGTCGGCACACAACCTTCTGGAGCGACATCTACCCCGATGAAAGCTTTCACGAAGTCCGAAGCCGCTTTCTTGATGCGTGGAATGCCTCCATTAGGAGGATAGATGGTTGCGCAACCGTTCTTGAGGGCTTCCGCTTCTGCTTTCAAAGCAATTTCGGAGGGTTGCAAGCCCGGCACACCCATCTCCAAGTGGATAAC
>Ga0247610_10008196_pt1 | contig 10651 bp, 12 predicted proteins | sample 174DNAGHGhighgp2_FD_193483 | JGI IMG/M metagenome (GOLD analysis project Ga0247610, IMG submission 193483) | Sheep rumen microbial communities from Palmerston North, Manawatu-Wanganui, New Zealand - 1742 DNA GHGhigh gp2 | ecosystem: Host-associated > Mammals > Digestive system > Stomach > Rumen... | reverse complement strand
TCCCAATAGTCGATAAGCTCAGAATACGCCCATTCTCTATCCACTTTTCCTGATTCAAGAAATATTTGCATTATCTTTTTCTGGTCTTTCCAGTCAAGGAATTCAAATCGTCTCTTAATCTCAATTCGCGATTCAGAGACCTTGCCACTTTTTTTATTGGAAAAGTCCTTTATCAATTGGACTATTGGGGTATTCCTTTTTATCTTTCGTAACATATTTGTTTCTCTTTATTTGCCAGTCTGTATCTCTTCATAATATTTCTCATAATAAGGGTCAGCGACCAATTCTGCCCCTCGCTGGGTGGCCATACGCTCAGGTGATGGAGTAATGCCAACCCTAAGTAAGTCCATTCTGTCTGCATCAAAACAAGTGTCGATTGTCAAATCGCCAGTTCGGTGTTCTGTGGTGTGCAATTCGCAGGCACGCTTTAGTTTCTCAATCTGCTCGTCGCCCAAAGCACTCAACTCTGTTTCACGGATCTTATTAATCAACAAAGATGCTCGTTTTCCATGTTCAATGTCCACTGCATTGTCTTTCCTCTCAGTGTCATGAAGGTATGCAAAAGCCATAATAACATCCATATCTGCCCCCTTTTGGTAAAGCATCCGCCCAAATCTTGCGACTCTATCCCAATGTTCCACACCATGAGTTGTACCCATATCTTCAGGCCAGCGACTTATGCTGAAAGAGCGCAGATGATTCCAGTCAAACTGTTTTATAAAGTGTATTTCTCTTTTAACTATTTCCATACACAAACATATTATGTCAGAAATGATAGACTACCATTTGTAATTGATGAACGTTGCAGAACCATCCAATGGACGAATAATGATGCTGTCAACGATTTCATCCTCCCAAAAGATTGTGTCATAAACATACTCATTATCAATGTTCTTCCATTTGGGATTTACAATAAGTAAACTGTCTAATGTCCTTTTCAGTGCAAGGTCTTTACCATTCTTGAACACAATTTGATAAGTATCTTTTAGGTCATCACCTCCAACATACCTACTGCTATACTTTGTAATTGAATATGGTGGAAGTTTTATTTCAGGAATGAGTCGTTCCATCCTTTCGTTCATATCTGATGTACTATATGGAGTGTAATATGTATCTATAAATACAATACAAATGAAAAGAAAAGGTATACCTATAGACAGAAGAATTCTATAAAGAAGCTTAAATTCCCGTCCAAAATCCATCTGTTTACAGCCCAAAACAATAATAGCAATAACGGTACTGACACTAGTAAGAGTACTATTGAGCCTAAAATAAGTGATAATAGAACAAAGGAATTCATACTTTAGCCCCTTTCAGTTATAAACTGACAAAACTTGTCTTTAATCTCTCTTAAATCTTCTGTTAGTATATTGTCGCATCGTTCAGATATCTCATCTGGAATGGGATACATACATGCTGCTATAGCCCCTGCCATAGCACCAATAGTATCAGAGTCACCACCGAGAGAGATGGCCAAGCGAATCACTTCCTCAAACGAATTACCCTCCAAAAAGGCAATTATAGCTTCTGGCGCACTGCCCTGGCATGATACGTCGAATCCGTACCTTGGACGTATCTCCGCAATGGTTCGATGTAAATTGTAACCAAACGTCTGTTCTACATAGTTCTTAATTTCCTGCTTCGATTTCCCTTGCTTACAAAGGAATACACTTGTCGCTATCGCTTGTGCCCCTTTTACTCCTTCGGGATGATTATGGCTTACAGATGCCGTCAAAGCCGCCAGTGCTAACGCTTCATCAAGAGTCTTGGCATACAGGCCTACTGGACTAACTCTCATGCCAGCCCCATTACCCCAACTGTTATAGGGCTGGGGATTTTCCTCACATAGCCAACCCGCAAATCGTCCACCATAACCTGCATTAGGATGATGGTCGCCAAGTTCTTGCATGCAATATATTAAGTAATGTATTGTATGTGTTTCATCCTCCAGCAGCCATTTTGCCACTGCTAATGTCATTACAGAGTCATCTGTAAAGCTACTCCCACCACAGAATAATTCAAATTCCGTTGATTTCGTATTGCAGAACTCATATACAGAGCCGACAATATCGCCGACCAGTGCTCCTAACATTTTTACTTTTCCCATCGTTTCAAATTTTTGTTGCAAAGATACAAAAAAATACTCAAATTTACCGCTCACACTCCTGTAATCTGCATTTCTCGACCTCAATGTCCAATGTCCTGGCTGTTCTGAAGAAACTATCCAGCGTTATCTTCAAGTAGCTTTCCAAATCAGGTATCTGCTGCACAAATAGGAAGTGTTTCTTAATGTGCACAGCCACGTCATCAGAATCCGTAATACCATAAAACACAGACAAAGTACCCCGCATATTTATGTCATTCACCACCTGCCGAACCCTTGCGAACTCGTCAATGTCGAATTTTGAGAAGCTATGACACCATGGCCATATCAGATTCACAAACATACAGTCATTAACTGCCTCCATAAGGAATATCACTCCCTGATACTCAAACTGGATCCGTCCCTCTTCAGTGTATTCTGGCTTACTCCCAATATTCTCAATGGTTTTTAAAGCCAATTGCCTTGTGCTTATTGTCTCTTCCATATGCGTTGTTTCTATATGATTACTTTCTGATGTAGTTGTTTTGACTGGACTATAATCGTCATCATTATTCTCATGATAGTAGCGATAGAGATTGTATATCACCACAAAAGCCAGTATACCTATTATGTGCCATGTCATAATTTACTCTTTAGTATAATCTTTTAAAATCATCTCCTATTTGATTCCAATGTATACGTGAGAAGCAATGACCGTTTACACTCATTATTCTGCTAACTTTGAAGGTTCGATCCTCACCCATGTCGGTGCGATAAGCCTGAATATATTCACCACCATAATAGCAAGAGTACCCAATGTCAGTAATAACACATGTAAATACTCTCCCATTACGGGTACAGTATTCTATCTCAATAGTTTGCTGAGACATAATGGCCCTATCTATTACTTCTTCAATAGTCATTTATTCCAAGTAGGCTTCTTCCACTGGTAATTGTTGCTATTTGAACCACCATATCGCTCTTTCCGAACTTGATTCTTCACCCATTGCTGGTCACTCTTCGTAGAGACATTGAAAATTCCTGCAATCTTCGACTTGTCTTTACCTGCTTTGTAACGATCACGTAGTTCTTTGCGGATAAGAGCTACGTTACCACTCTTCTTATCCTTGAACTCTTCTATCAACTCATCAATTGGCAAATTCTTGATACGCTCCTCACGTTTACCAACCTTATCCTTAAATAGAGTGTTAAAAACTGATTCCTTGAAAACTTTGTCATCTTTCAACCACCTACTATGATATAGAGACGTTAGTTCCTGCCTGGAAAGTCCACCCAGCATATCCACGCACTTTCTCAGCTCCGTATCATCCCATTTAGAATAATGAGACTTCTTCGCCTGTTGTAAAATGTACTCGTAATCTGTCATATATTCATTATTTTATAGGGTTAAAATGGTAATTCTTCTTCAAGACCGAAAGAATCTATCAGGCTTTTGACAGCTTTATTATCTGTACCCAATTCTTTCATACTAACAAGCTTTGAGGAAGATTTGATAGTATTCTTCCTCACACTTACAACACCTGTATCCTGATGATAGTCTAAAAGGATGTTGCCTAATGGTTTTAGATTATTCTTCTCCACAAAGATTTCCATCAGTCCATGTAAATCCCGGCCATGGTCATCTTGATATATGCGATAGTATTCAGGACGGTGTACCATCATTATAACATCTGCAAGTCCCTCAATGTAACTGGAGTTTGCCAAATCCATTAATTGGGGCTGTTTTCCTTCTATTCCTTCTCGATTCTCTACACCTCTGTTTAACATTGATCCTATAACAATTGGAATATCGAAAAAACATGCCAGTTGCTTCAACGAACACATAACCTTTGCTATTCTCTCTGAAGAAGTCTCGTCTTCATTGGCAAAATCTATCATTTGCAAACAGTCAATGAAAATGATTTTTGTTCCTTTTTCTCTGATGCAGTTACGTGCAGTTTCAGTTAATTCATTAGACGGCAAATCCAAACTATCATGGATAAACAGTGGCGCATCTAACAAAGCACCTACGTTTTTATCCAACCTTTCCCATTCATGAATCTCAAGAAACCCTTGAGACAGATGTGTTATTGGAATGTCGCAAAGGATGGCCAGAAGTCTTTGAACGTAATCTGTTTTCAAATGATTGGTTGAAAACATCAGCACGGGTAATCTACTCTCCAAAACGATGTCTATTATCATTGAAAGCATAAACTCCTCTTTCCCCATGCAAGGCCTTCCCCCTATAACATACACTTTTCCATTTTCAAGACCACCTGTCAAGTCATCTATTGGCTTGAATCCAGTAGAGATTCCTGGCAAACTGGAATTTACAGCTTTTTCCTGAACTTCACATATGCAATCCTTCAACATCTCTCGCATACCGAAGTAGTTAATGTCACGCATCATTTCTTTCATACTCAAATTTATATACTGTGATATTGTCCTGCAAAATAATCAGTGGCAAAGATACGAACTTGTATCTCTGCCACCAAATGATTTCGCTCCACAAGGCTTGTGAAACAGTGTTTTTATTCCCAAACAACAAGATTACGGGGCAAGTCAATCTTCTTGGGCTCACCGCGTAATCCATTAATATAATAATGAGTGGCAATCCGATCGTCAAACTGCTCTACAAACCCACTTCTTATCCTAGCACACTTTTCGTTTATAGAATTTAGTAGAGGATTTGTAACATCTTCAATACTCTGTATAACTCTGTCACTCATTCCGTAGGGCTTTAGCTTGATGTAAATCTTGGTCAACTCCTCTCTATAATCAGGCAAACATTTGAAAGGAATCCCTTCGGGATGTTTCAGAAAAAGAAAATATATGGCTTTAACCAAGGGTTCCATTTTTATCTCTATATTGTTATAGTCTGGCAATATAATATGGAAATCCTTTGTGACAACAAGTTTGCTCAATTTTAATTCAGGCTTTACCAATTGTTCCAATGCCCATTGACTAACTCCCAGCTTTCGCAACTGTAAGATGCGTTCTTCGACTTCTTTTATCAACTGCTTTGATTCTTTATCAAAGGACTCGTCAGCTCCAGCATTTTCTTTCCGTTTTTCCTTGGCAGTTTGATATGCGGGACCTGTTGGCTGGGGATAGTGATCAAATGTAGAGCACAATGACTTAATGAAATCTTTTTCATCAATATCATCTTCAGGATTAAAACCAACACATTCAAATAATGAACCTTTTGAATCTTCGCCTTGGTATCTCGCAAAACAAGGAGTAATATTCTTCCTGTTTTCTGGCACAAGCATGAAGTCAAGTAGTGTACTACTTTTGATGGTGATACTTGATAACGGCGACTTTTCCTTAAGATAAGGAGCAATATAGCCAATTGCTTGCTCTTCAAGTGAAATCTCCTTGATTAGATATGGTAAATAAACAAATTTTGATTTGAAGTATTGGCTTTTATTAAGACATTCTTGGATATAGTCTAGATTGCGTCTAATAAGTGAATCTAACTTATCGTTATATTCATTCTCCACATAGATGATTTCACATGATGTAGGTTTAAAAGGAAGATCCTTCAGTCTAAACGCAAATCGTTGAAAGTGATATTTCTTGGACTCCTCCCACTGCTTTTCACGTAGAGCCATTTCTGCCTCTATTTTTTTCTTTTCCCGATGCTCCCTATATTTTATGTACGGCCATACTAGAGCAAGAAACACACACAAAGGAATAAAGAAAAGGCCCATTAGAGGTGTTTCCCATTCTTTTATCCCCTTTTTCCATTTATCACACGAAACCCATATCGCAGAAGCAAATGCTACAATATTGATGATAACAAGGATGGTTATGACAATATCCCCTATATTCATTTTACTCCCAAACAACTAAATCGCGAGGCAAGATAATCCTTTTCACTTCACCACGCTCTCCGGTTACGAAATAATTCTTTGCCAGTCCTTCATCGAATTCTTTGATGAAAGCAGAACGAATGCGAGCGCACTTCTCATTGATAGAGTTAAGTAAAGGATTAGTCACATCTTCAATACTTTGAATAGTCCGTTTACTCAACCCCATAGGCTTCAATCCTTTGTATATGTCAAGTAGTTCTTCTCTATAATCACTCAGCTCTTTGAAAATGATGCCATCCGGATGTTTTAAAAACAAGAGATATACTGCTTTTACAAGAGGCTCCATCTTTACCTCTATATCATTATAATCTGGCAACAACACTCTAAAATCTTTAGTAATCACAAGCCGGCTCAACTGTGCCTTTGTTTTAAACAGTCCTCTAAATGTCCATTCATTCATACCTTTGGCTCTTAGCTTTTGAACGCGGACATCCATATCTTCCAACAATGTCAGGCTCACAAACCTTTGATCTTCGTCTAAGGCTAAAATACAAGGGATGTGATCATTCTCCTTACACTCTGCTTTTAGGTTGTTGAACTCAGAGTACATCACGAATCGGCACTTGTTGTCATTAAGGCTATGGATCTCCACTAGTGCGTCATATGTCAAGCCATCACATGTGAAAGAAATCTGGCACTGAGCATTCCTAAGTTCATATGGAGTAGCCCAAGTGATTTTTTTATTCCCTAGTTCTGTTTTAACATATTGCTCTATGGCAGCGACAGCAGCAGCTTGTTCGTGGAGGGATGTCTGATGAACCACTCCAAAAGGCGATGAACCACCAAACTGTTTTAACCACCAGTAAGGCGAGGGTGTTACTTCTATTTCCTTAATTAGTCCATCCTCGATTTTCAATCGGTGCATCAAATCTTGATTTTCGCCATCAACAGTAACTATCGCAACAGCACGGTCATCTGATCCATCAACGTCCGCCCTATAACTCCGCTTCGAGTACTTAAGTGAATCAAACACCTTCTTCATGAGTTCAAGGTATTCCTTCTTGCCATGAAGCGTTCTTTCTGGTACACCTCCTGTCCATATTACATTCTCGTCTAAGAATGGTTCAACATAAACCATATCAAGACGATGCCAGCATAAGCATATTAACTCTGCAGCTTGCCTATATGATGACAATTTGCCAGGATTCTGCTCATTAGATGAATCCCTATGGAAGATATAGTCAAAAATATCCATATGCCACTTACTGTTTGTACTCGTTGTAATCTTTTGGTGCAAAATTACGAAAAATTATCCAGATAATTATGCATTTATGATGAAAACAGTATCCCACAAGCCTTGTGAAACTATTATGATTTGTTTTTTTGCAATTAATTGATTATCTTTGCCCTCGATTTGAAACAGTTTAATTATGGCAACCCGTGAACAGATAGAGTCAATGAAGATTGACGAGAACATTTTCGAATTGGTCGAGGATACTGAGTTAGAATACCTTGTGCATTTTGCGGCTCCTTTCACAGGAGGAGATAAATGCTTAGTTCCAAAAGGTACGGTTTTTGCTCCGCATAGTCCTATGCGAGGCGATGCTCTGTATATGCATTTGGTTGAAGATAATAATGATGATCTACTAGAGAAGATGAGAGAGCAGGTTAAGACCAATTACGAGAATCTTTTCACTCGACTACAAGGATTTTCATTCTTTATCACGGAAGAGCAATTGCAAACGCTTCCGTTAAAGTTCCGAAGTGGCAGTGCTGAACGTTTGATAGAGATTATGTGTAAGTTACGATCACCGCTATACCCGATGTTTCCGTAGAGATTATAGCTAGAGTTTAAAGATTCATTGGTGCTATTGCAAAACAACAGACTATTAATAGTAGAAATGCCATTATCAATAAGATGTGAATGAATATGGCGTGATAGCAAAAACTATTGTTTTTTAACTATATCATTAAGTACGCCCCATAAACCGACATGTATACCCTGTTTGCAGAACATATTGTCATATTTTCCAGTGACAAAAAGTTCATTAAAGAGTAAAATGTATGATTCTCGCAAACACTTTTGTTCATCGTTATAGAAAAAGGGGTCTGGCTGCCATGAATTGAAAGTCAATTTGCTTTTGCAATAATTGCAAAATGCATGTATTGTATTTATCAGTTTACTTCGATCTGGATTCGCATCACAAATACGGACAAGTTCATTGTCCAAAGTCATATTGACCGCTGAGCCTTTAGTAGAATAGATATCCTGAATTAGCTTAGATTGGTTGGTAAGCTGCAACAATTTCTTTTTTACATCTATAGATAAATATGATACTTCGTCAACTGCCCCACCCATAGTTTTTACTTTTTTACCTATGGATACAGGAAATTCCCTTTGGCATAAGGCTTTATATAATCTTTTGTTGTTTAAATTTTCTGATGTCAGTATCGAGGCTAATTGTGTAAAAGCTGTATTCACAAAAGGATAACATCCTCTTATACCAAACGAGCTTAACATTAATGAACTCTTCTTTAGTACTACAGAATGAGCTGTTAGAAACGGATTTGCTCTGCTATAATATCTATAGTTAGACTGATATTTGCCATGAGTTACATTAAACATGTCTTTGATAAATCGGCTTTTTTGGTGCTCATCAGAACATTCGCCACAAATCATCTTAGTAATTCCTGCTTGTTGTGCGAGTTTACCCAACGCATACTGTAAGAATACGCCGCCCTCAAACAGTGAACCTTCAAGCCGCCAGACGATATCTGGGAAAGACCTTAGTAATTCTTTGTCAACTATGTCTGTATAATGCAGCACGCCGTTTATACCTTTAATATTCTCTTTAACTGCTGGTATTTCATTCCGACCAACCACTCCACCTATTGTAAATACTTTAATATCTTTATCAATGCATTTTTCCCTTATTGTATTAAAGATCAGGTTGGAATCATAGCCATTCGACAGTGGTAAAGATACGCAATTGTCTGCACTTGAATAATATGACAATATAGAATCTTTTATCGTGGGAATCAACAAATTTCTCGCATCAGCTATAGTACAGCTGCATCTTTTGAACTTATATTTATATTGTTGAACATGAATTCCTTTTTGATTGAAATATAGTTCTTGGGCAAATGTCAGACACTTGATATCTGTAATTAATGTCTGTCCGTCTATTAGAAACCCTCTTTTCAAGAAGATTTTTGCTGTTTGTTTATTAAGTGTTCGAGTAATCGGACAAACAGACAATAGAGCCTTCATGGAGGTAGAATAATATAAAAGTCCACCTTTTACGTAATAGAAAAGATTCCACTGGGAACCATATGGGTCACACATAATATGAATACCTGTACTATCTGCAGATATAATAATAAACAAACTATTTATATTATTTACACATTCTGAACCTCGATCCAAGTAGAGAGAGGCTATGTAATCTGGAGTGTTAACAAAGTTATCACAGATTACAACAATACTTTTACCATTAAATGATTTATTGTAAGTATTGCACTGTAATAGTTTGTTCTTTCCAGTTCCGCAATCATAAATGCCAGTGACAACCATATCCGAATCCTATCCTAAATTGATTAATCCACCTAATTCATTAAGAAAAGACTGAGAGAAACTCGATATCCTACCACATCCTGGCATAAATGTTATTTCTCCAATATATATTTTATTCTTGGTTTCATACAAATCTATTCTGCAAAAGCGAATATTTTTTCCTATAACACTAATCATGTTTAACATTTCATCCAAATGTATAGGTCTTGGGACTTCAATACTGCTGCGATACTTAGAATTGTTGCCTTCATTATATTTACACCAAGGATTAGTCCTGTATATATCAGATATATGCTCCTCGTATTTCTTTTGATTAAATACGACTTGGCAATAGGGAGCGAAACCTTCAAAAGCAAAGAATTTATAGTCAATAATAGAATCAGAAATATCTGAATCATTATTAATAAGTTCTTCTGCCATTACTACAGGGGATATTTGTTGATAATGTGGCTCTGCTGTCGATATACCAAATTTATGCTTTAATCTTTTATTAAAAAATGCAACAATCGATTTTCTTTCTATTGAATATTGATCTTTAACTATTATGGAAGAACCATTATCATGATTACATTTAATCACAAACGATTGAGGCAAATTACTGAAATTAATTTGGGAAGCTTCTGACCAAACATTGTATATTTCAGGTAAATAATCACCGAATCCTTTTTTTTCAATAAACTTCCTCATCCTATATTTATCTGCAAGTTCCGACCAAATTGTGATATCCGAATTAAAAGCTAACCATGTGATTTTTTCATTAAAATCAATTGGGTTCTCCCAAGGCATTTCTTTGCCTAATTTTTCACGGAACAGTATACTTGATAAGTGTTTCATAGAAATTCTACCTAAGATAGAGTTTCTAATACTTCTATATATTACACTGGGAGAGGCAAATCTAACAGAAGAGTTTGTAACTTTGTAGAAAGCGCTTAAGTGGCGATATTGGCGTATTTGGTTTTCAATAGAGTCTTGAACATATTTCTTTCGTGCATTCTCATATTCTTTTGAAAAAACGAAAGAATAATCGATAAAAGTACATAGGGTACCATCCAACAATGTGGCGTTTTTCCAATTACGCACTTTCTCATTTAGATCCGGTGCATTGAGACCATATTTCTTCACTTTATAAAGAAAGTTTCTTGATGCAATACTTGCGAGCGGCATATTCTTTTTACTACA
>Ga0247610_10008195_pt1 | contig 10652 bp, 8 predicted proteins | sample 174DNAGHGhighgp2_FD_193483 | JGI IMG/M metagenome (GOLD analysis project Ga0247610, IMG submission 193483) | Sheep rumen microbial communities from Palmerston North, Manawatu-Wanganui, New Zealand - 1742 DNA GHGhigh gp2 | ecosystem: Host-associated > Mammals > Digestive system > Stomach > Rumen ... | reverse complement strand
TCTAGGTCTGATTGGGCAGGCGGATGGTTCGGGATTGACGGTTGGCAAGACATGGAAATCTGGTATCAGATGCACGCCTATTTGAGTAGATATTTTGAGTAGGTCTGGACGTGGTTGGGACCATTGAAAAATGGCCAAAAAGTATTACATATTTGTCACATTTCGAACATGAGATAAAATGCAGGGTTTTCATGCATTGCGGACATTTTGTCCGCGAAAAACATGAAAAATGCTATTTTTGGAGTCAAATCCCATGTTTTTTCACAAAAAACCACGTTTTTAGGTATGGTTTGACTTTTTTTTAAAACGGTTTTATTTTTATAAATACTTTTACTATTTTTAAGAAAAAAAAGATGGGAAAGTTGTGATAGAAGTAAAAAACCCCAGGTAGATGCATATGAGGCCATCCCATGTTTTTCTCCATCTTTTTGAAAATGGCCATTTATTTTATTGGGAAAAAAAGCAAAAAGTTGGGATAGCCCCTTTTGACCAAAAAAAGAGTACTATTTATCACATATTTGGGGTCGAAATGAAGGTTTGAATTGGCATGAAATTAGCAAAGTTAGGGGGTGATAGATTGGACTTTTTTAGGATTCGAGAAAGAAATACTAAGAGCGGAGTAGAGATATATCCAGACTTTATAGTTGGGCATCATAAGGACTTCATGGTTCGGGGTCATTCATTTTATGCTATATTTGATTCAAAGACTGGTTTTTGGTCTACTGACGAAAGTAAGGTGCAAGAGATTGTAGATACTGAACTGAAAGCAGCATACGAGAAACGTTGTGATAGCTTTGATGGTTTGGTCACTGTTCAGTATCTCTCTAGTTACGATTCAGGTGCGTGGTCTAAATACAAAAGATATTTGAAAGACATGTATGACAACTACATGGAACTTGACAATACTATTACATTCGCTAACGAGACCAGAGTTCGAGAAGACTACAGTAGCAAGCAACTATCATATTCTTTGTCAGATGACCCATGTCCAGCTTGGGATGAATTAGTCGGAACATTGTATAATGAACTCGAACGTCGTAAAATTGAATGGGCTATAGGTTCTATAGTTGCTGGCGAATCAAAGTATATTAGTAAATTCTTCGTACTGTATGGTGCACCGGGTTCGGGCAAAGGTACGATTCTTGATATTATTGCAAAGTTGTTCAATGGATATTATGCTATTATCGAGTCAAGCGCTTTGGGTAGACAGACAGCGGAGTTTAGTACTTCGTCGTTAAAAGACAACCCATTGGTTGCATTGGAGTATGATAGCAAGCTTAATCGAATTGAAAACAATACTCGATTGAATTCTATTATATCTCATGAGACAATATTGATACGAGAGTTGTACAAGGCACCTTACAAGGTTAAGATAAAGACAATACTATTTTTAGCTACTAACAATCCTGTTCAGATTACCGATGCTAAGTCTGGATTGATACGACGACTCATTGATATTAATCCAACAGGAGTTAAGATACCTAGCAAAAGATATTTGAAACTTCAAAAGCAAATAGACTTTGAATTGGGTAGTATAGCAAAGCATTGTCTTGAAGTATACAAAGAACTTGGTCGTCATTATTACGACGCTTATAGATCGACAGATATGATGGAACGAACTGATGTGTTCTTTAACTTTGTAGAAGAGTCATATTTCACATTCTTACAAGAAGATGGCGTGTCTCTTAAAAGAGCATGGGCAATGTTTAAGGAATACACGGAAGAAGCTGGATTGAAGTTTCTACTTCCCAAGTATATTTTCAAACAAGAACTTGGGGAATACTTTGAGGAATTGCTTAAAGATACCAAACTTGCTGACGGCACAAGAGTCACCAATTATTATAAGGGATTCTTGAGTTGGAAGGTTAATGGTAAAAAAGATATTTCAATAGTCGAAGGGAGTGACGATGAGTTACCCGGGTGGTTAATACTTAATGATGAATACTCACACATGTCAAAACTTGATATTCTACTTCGAGATTGTCCAGCCCAGTATGCCAATGAGCATGGTGTTCCGTTTTTAAAGTGGGACAAAGTTTCAGGGACTTTGGGTAATCTTGATACCCACCAACTTCATTATGTTAGAGTACCAGAAGGTCATATTGTTATCGACTTTGATTTGAAGGATCCAGAGACTGGAGAAAAGTCTGCTGAACTGAATCTAAAAGCTGCATCAAAATGGCCTTCGACTTATGCCGAATTTAGTAAGAGTGGAGCTGGATTACATCTACATTATATTTATGATGGCGATATAGACAAGCTCAGGAACGTTTACGAGGATGGCATTGAGATTAAGGTTTTTAGAGGTAATAGTAGTTTAAGGCGAATGCTGTCAAAGTGTAATGACATTGATATTCGTACAATTAACAGTGGCTTACCGTTAAGAGAGGAGAAGAAGGTGATTAATCACGAAGCGGTAAAGAGCGAACAAAAGCTCCGCGAATTGATTAGTCGATGCATTAGCAAAGAGTTCGGAGCTACAAAGCCATCGGTAGACTTCATCAATCATCTGTTAGTAGAGGCTAAAGAGTCTGGTCTAACGTATGATGTCACCGATATGAAGCAAGCAGTAATGATATTTGCTATGAACTCGACTAATCAGTCTGAGTATTGCATGAAACTTGCTAGTGAAATGCCATACAAGTCTGAAGACCATAGTCCCAATCGTCAGAATGGGCGATATTTGGATGAGCGGTTTGTGTTCTTCGATTGCGAGGTGTTTCCAAACCTATTCCTAATCAATTGGAAGTTTGATGGTTCTGATAGTTGTGTGCGGATGATTAATCCTTCTTCAGAAGAAGTTGGCGAACTGTTCGGCTACAAGCTAATAGGTTTTAACAACCGTCGGTATGACAATCATATTTTGTATGCCAGATACATAGGTTACAATAATGAGGAGATATTTCGACTTAGTCAAAACATTATTAGCAACAAAGGTAACTATACCTTTGGTGAAGCGTATAACATATCCTATACTGATGTGTATGACTTTGCTTCAGCTGGACACAAGAAGTCACTAAAAAGGTGGGAAATCGAGTTGGGTCTTCATCACCAAGAACTTGGGCTACCATGGGACCAACCAGTAGATGAGAAAGATTGGGTTAAAGTCGCAGAGTATTGTGATAACGATGTCATATCTACTGAAGCGGTTTTCCATCATTTAAGCGGTGATTTTAGAGCTCGTGAGATTCTAGCGGACATCGCGGGCATGACTGTTAACGACAGCACCAATACACTTACTACCAAAATTATATTTGGGAACAATAAAAAGCCCAGACTACATTGGTACGACCTTGCTGAAGAGTTTCCAGGGTATAAGTATACAAATGGCAAGAACATGTATCGTGGCGACGATGTCGGTCGTGGCGGTTGGGTTTATGCTAATCCTGGAATGTACAATCATTGTATAACATACGATGTCGCATCAATGCATCCGACGTCAATCATTCAAGAAAGATATTTGGGTGACTACACTGACAGGTTTGCAGACCTTGTTAACATTCGTCTTTACATCAAGCATGGTGATTATGAGTCCGTTAATAAGTTGTTCGACGGTAAACTAAAGCCATATTTGAAAGACAAGAATGAAGCTAAGGACTTGTCGAACGCTTTGAAGACTGCTATAAATTCAGTGTATGGTTTGACATCGGCCACTTTTGACAACCCATTCCGAGATAGGCGTAATAAGAACAACATAGTAGCGCTTCGTGGCGCGTTGTTTATGCGTACTCTTCAGGATGAGGTTGAGAGCCGTGGGTTTACTGTGGTGCATATTAAGACTGACTCGATAAAGATTGCTAATCCTACTCCTGAAATTGAAGAGTTTGTCTATGACTTTGGAAAGAAGTATGGGTATATTTTCGAAGTTGAGGCAGAATGGGAGAAACTTTGTTTGGTCAACAATGCAGTGTTTGTAGGCAAGCAATCTGTTTTGAGTCCTCAAGCACCTGGTAAATGGACAGCTACTGGTAAACAGTTCCAAGAGCCGTATGTATTCAAAAAGATATTTTCGCATGAAGACATTCTGTTTGAAGATTTGTGCGTTACTATGACAACACAATCGGCATTCTACTTGGACAAGAATGAAGGACTCGGTGATGGCCAGCACAACATGATATTTGTTGGTCGTGCAGGAGCATTCACCCCAATTCAGCAAGGACATGGTGGTGGATTGTTGATGCGCATCGAGTCTGACGGAAGATATTCTTATGCTTCTGGTTGTAAGGGATACCGTTTCCTTGAAGCAGAAGAAGTTAGAGACACTGAATTAGAAGAGTTTGTGGATAGGTCATATTTCGATACTTTAGTTAACGACGCTATCGATGCTATTTCTAAATTCGGCGATTATCATTGGTTTGTGGCTGATAGCTTGGACGTCCCGTTTGTAATGCCATGTGGCGATACAATAGTCGAGCATTGTGGCAAGTGTCCACATTTTCAGCAAGAGTACAAATTGTGTCAACTTGGAATGGATATTTCCGACGTTTTGTTGAAGATTTAGTTTAGTAAGGAGTATATTATGCCTCGCGACAATTTCCCCACCATCAACATCTCCAATGCTCATTTCATCTTCTATACCAATTTTAAGGGTGCTGCTGGCCCGTACAACAATGAGGGTGAGAGAAACTTCAATGTTATATTAGAGGGCGATGCCCTTGAGCAGGCTCTTGCTTACGGTATGAATGTTAAGACTACTAAGCCTCGTGAGGGGTATGATTCGGTCAATTATATTAAGGTTAACATCGGATACAAGTATCGTGCTCCAATCGCTATGCTAATCAATTCTCATGTCAAGCGTAATCTTACTGAGCAGACTATTGGAATCTTGGACGACTATGAGTTCGAGAATGTCGACCTTGTTATACGTCCTAACCGCTGGCGTCATCCTGGTGGCGCTACTGGTGTAAATGCATATTTGCAAGCAATCTACGCTACTGTTGTAGAGGACCCGTTCGTTAGCAAGTACTACAGTATTCCTGATGCAGAGTCTGATGGCTCTATTGCTGAGTAATGATAGAGCTATATTCTGAACAAGAAGCAGCTTTAGACAAACTTAGGACCGGCTCCATCTTAGTTGGTGGGGTCGGTTCTGGGAAGTCTATTACTGCGCTGGCATATTTTTTCGATAAAGTATGCGGTGGTGACCATACTGTATTGGTAACTCCAAGGCATCCTAAAGATCTGTACATCATTACAACTGCTCGAAAAAGAGATACATTAGAATGGGATGACGAGTTTAGAAAGTTTGGATTGTCTACCGATGCCAATTGTAGTGTTGGAAAGATATTTGTAAAAGTAGATTCATGGAACAACATTGCAAAGTATTCAGATGTAAAAGGAGCGTTCTTCATATTTGATGAGCAACGTGTTGTTGGAAGTGGAGCATGGGTACAGGCGTTTCTTAAGATTGCTAAAGCCAATGATTGGATTCTTCTTAGTGCTACACCTGGCGATACATGGTCTGACTATATTCCAGTGTTCGTTGCAAATGGATTCTATCGAAATCGTACAGCATTCATTCGTGAGCATGCTATATTTGATAGGTTTGCTAAATACCCGAAAATCATCAAATACATGAACACTCCAAAGTTGGAAAAGTTTAGAAAACAGATACTAGTACAGATGTCCGATAAACGCCATACCATTCGACACTTTACTAATGTCCCTGTTGGGTATCAAAAAGATATTTATGATACTGCGTTTAAAGATCGTTGGAATCCGTATGATGAAGAACCAATTCAGGATGCTGGTCAACTCTGCTATATTTTACGAAGAATAGTAAACAGTGATACAAGTCGTTTGCAAGCACTTGCCAACCTACTAGAGTTTCATAGTAAAGCAATAGTGTTTTACAACCTTGACTTGGAACTGGAACAGCTTCGGACCATAACAAAAAGATATTTGTCAGCAAAAGACTTTACGCTTGCTGAATGGAACGGACACAAGCATGAACTGATTCCTAAAACCGACAAATGGATCTATCTTGTTCAGTATACTGCTGGAGCAGAAGGATGGAATTGCATAGAGACAGACACTGTTATATTCTATTCGTTAAACTATTCGTATAAGATTATGGAACAGGCAAGCGGACGTATCGACCGTATCAATACTCCGTATACTGACTTGTACTATTACAGGTTTGTATCTGGCTCTTCTATTGACAATGCTATATTGTCTGCTCTTAAAAACAAAAAGAGTTTTAATGAGTTAGCCTTCGTGCGGACATAATGTCCGCGCAGAAAAAACCCGCACTTATATAGGAGGAGACAGAGAATAAGATCTGCTCCTTCTATATTTGTGCGTTTTAGAAAAAACGCCTATTAATTTTTTCGCATTTGAGAGGGCGGTAATGAAGAGAGAAAGCCAGTTTCAGTCTGCTCTCATTAAAGAGTTGAAAAAGATATTTCCAGGTTGTATGGTTTTGAAGAACGATTCCTCTTACTATCAAGGTATCCCAGACTTGTTAATACTCTATAACGACCGATGGGCAATGTTGGAGTGCAAAAGATATTCTAATGCCAGTCATCGACCTAATCAGGACTATTACATTAATAAATTTAGTGAAATGTCGTACGCAAGTTTCATATCTCCTGAGAACAAAGAAGAGGTTTTAGATGAACTTCAACAAGCATTACAATCTAGAAGGTAAGCACGCATTCCTTGGAGCAAGTAAGTATTCGTGGCTTAACTATGATGTCGATAAGTTAAAAGAGTCATATTTCAGCGCACAAGCTCGTCAACGAGGAACGCAGCTCCATGAGTTTGCAAGCATGGCTATCAGGCTAGGTCAAGCTATGCCCAAAAACAAGAAAACGCTCAACATGTTCGTTAATGATGCGATTGGGTATCGAATGCATTCGGAACAGCTGCTATATTATTCTGACAACTGTTTTGGAACTGCTGATGCTATTGGCTATCAAGAGCGAACTAAAAAGTTAAGAATCCATGATCTTAAAACAGGTACTACTCCTGCTAGTATGAAACAGTTGTATATTTATGCTGCACTGTTTTGTCTTGAGTATGTTGTGGATCCTCATCAGGTAGAGATGGAGTTGAGAATCTATCAGATGGATGACGTTGAGATAGATGTACCGGAAACTACTGACATTCTTAAGATAATGCAGCGTATTAGAGACTTCGATCTCATACTGAATGAGCTTAAAGCAGAGGAGGAGAAATCGTGGATGTAACTGACGAAGAGTATACGTCATATTTGATGCATTACGGAACGCCTAGGCATTCTGGTCGATACCCATGGGGTTCTGGAGACAATCCCTATCAACGTAATGCTAACTTCAGGGCGCATATTCTTGACTTGCGACATCAGGGCATGACGGATACTGAGATTGCTCGTGGTATGGGCATGAGTAAGAATGAAATGCTAGCTGCATTGTCTCGTGCTCGTGCTGAGAATCGTGCTGAAGATGTTGCAGAAGCTAAACGCTTGATTGCAAAAGGATATTCTCAGTCTGCGGCAGCTCGTCGTATGGGCATCAACGAGTCTCAGGTTCGTAACTTGCTTAAGGAAGATATTCAGGAGCGAGCTAATAGAACTGGAGACTTAGCAGAATTGCTTAAGAATGAGTTGGCCGATAAAGGGGGTTATATTGATGTCGGCACTGGTACTGAGCAATACCTTGGCACCACTCAATACGTTCTAAACAATGCCGTATCTCAGTTGCAAACCGAAGGATACGAAGTTCACAACATCAAAGTTACTCAGGCTGGTACTGGTAAGGACACTACTGTTCGTGTGTTAGCACCTCCTGGAACGACTTGGGCTGAGGTTACTAACAATAAGGGCGATATTCGTATAGTCAATCCTCCATATGATGACGATAGTCCTACTGGTAGGTCCAATCTTGGTCTTGAAAGGCCCGTTGCCATCGATCCTCAGCGCATGATGATACGTTACAAGGATGACGTTGGTCCTGATGGTGGTAGAGGTATTGACAAGGATGGTGTTATCGAGCTTAGGCGAGGTGTTGAGGACATATCCTTGGGCAGTGCTAACTATGCTCAGGTTCGTATAAATGTTGGTGACTCGCATTACCTTAAGGGCATGGCTGTCTATTCAGATGACATGCCTAAGGGAGTGGATGTTATATTTAATACGAACAAAGGACGCGAAGTTCCTGTCTTTGGTTCTAAGGACAATAGTGTTCTGAAAGAGCTTAAGAAGAACAAAGAAACAGGTGAGATTGACTGGGACAACCCATTCGGTGCTACTATTAAGGGCGAGAAAGACCTTAACATGGCACAAAGATATTATACAGACAAGAATGGCAAGAAGAAACTGTCTGCTATAAATATTGTAAACGAAGAGGGTGATTGGGAGACTTGGGCTCCTACTCTTTCTAGTCAGTTCTTGTCTAAGCAGACACCTGCTATGGCCAAACAGCAGCTTAAGATTGCTTCTGATGCTAGGCAAGCAGAATATGACGACATCATGTCTCTTACTAATCCTACAGTTAAGAAGAAGCTTCTAAATGAGTTTGCTGACGAATGCGATTCTGCTGCTGTTCATCTAAAGGCAGCCGCATTGCCACGCCAATCCAGTCATGTTATATTACCAGTACCTGGTTTGAAAGAGAATGAGATATTTGCACCCAATTACCGTAATGGTGAGCAGGTTGCTCTTGTTCGTCATCCTCATGCTGGTAGGTTTGAGATTCCTCTTCTTACTGTTAACAATCATTCCAAGGCTGCTGAGAAGGTTGTTGGTAAGAACTCACCAGATGCAGTTGGTATCAATGCTAAGACGGCTGCTATATTGTCAGGAGCAGACTTCGATGGTGATACAGTTCTTGTAATACCAACTCGTGGTACTAATCTGAAGGCACAAAAGCCATTGGCTGGACTTAAGGACTTTGAACCTAAAGACCAATACCGTGCATATCCTGGAATGCCAGAAACTTCTAAGAAGAATGGCTTCAACAAACAGATGGAGATGGGTAAAGTCTCGAATCTGATTACTGACATGACACTTAAGGGTGCTAGCGATAGCGAACTCACACGAGCGGTTAAGCACTCAATGGTCGTCATCGATGCTGAGAAGCACAACTTGGACTGGAAGCGGTCTGCAAGAGAGAATGGTATATCTGAACTCAAGCGCAAGTATCAAGGTGGTCCTAATGCTGGAGCATCAACTCTAATCTCACGAGCAAAGGGTGAGAAGCGTGTTGGTGAGCGTAAAGAGATCGCCCCTGATAAGCGTACTGGAGAACGTCGCTACATTTACACCGAGCGTGAGTATGAAGAGCGTAAGAAGAACCCTGAGACTGGCTTATGGGAGAACACGGGTCATATTAAGAAGGCCCAAAGCAAAACCACTAACATGGCTGATGCTAAAGACGCTCATAGCCTATCTTCTGGCACTATCATGGAAGGAATCTATGCTGACCATGCTAATAAGCTCAAGAGTCTAGCTAATAGTGCTCGTAAAGAGGCTCTTGCTACTGAATCAGTGCCATATTCTGCTTCAGCTCGTGTAGCCTATGCTAAAGAGGTTGCTTCTCTTGATGCTAAGTATAAGAATGCTCAAAAGAACAAGCCTCTGGAGCGTCAAGCTCAGCTCATTACTGATACCGTTGTTAAGGCCAAAAAGAGAGCTAATCCGGATCTTGCTGACGACCCTGATAGGTTGAAGAAAGTTCGAAATCAGGCTCTTAAAGAGGCTCGTGAGCGTACCGGTGCTAAAAAGAGTGACTTCGACATTACAGACAAAGAATGGGAAGCCATTCAGGCAGGCGCTATACACAAGACCCGTCTTGAGGCTATATTAGCAGCAGCTGATTCTGATCGTGTCAAGGCCCTTGCATTGCCTAAGAACGAAAAGAAGATTAGTCAGAATGTCATATCTAGAGCCAAGACCATGCGTGCAGCTGGTAAGACTCAGGCTGAGATTGCTGACACTCTCGGTATCAGTACTACTACTGTCAACTCTATACTACGTAGTTAGGAGGGTCATATTCATGGACGAACCAATGTACATGCTAAGTACTCGAGACAACCCGTATGACCCTCGTACGCACTTTGACGAGTGGTATGCGTGGGACATTACTCATGGATGGCACATGGAAGAGGATGGAACGACTCATTTAGGCTACATGACAAGTGCATATTTGAGTCGAATAGCCAATGTTACTGACGAGCTTAGTCCAGCTATCTACTGGCGTGCCATTAACGACGCCATTGACGAGATTCTAGAGCAGAACCTTACTGGTAACTACATTAAGCTATTGGTAGAGGAATAGGGTCATATTTAGACACTTTAGATCTCACTAACGCCTATTGCACTACTATACTACCCCTCTATAGAGGCCTTCTATAGGACTATTAAAAGACCCTGAAGGCCTTCATGTGTCAACCAAGCTCTATAGAACCTCTATAGAGGGTCATATTTGTGCTCGATTCTTACAGAACTCTCACAAGTCCTATACCAAGTACCCTAATACAGGCCTATACAGAGCCCTTTACTAAGTGCTTACTACTTCGTGGGTTCTCACTATTGAACTGATACCACTCTTTTAGAGGCTAACAACACTATTGCATGGTGTCCTACACCCCCCCCCCATATAGGGTCATATTTGGGTGAGACTCTTTAGTACTCGTGATTGAGCGCTTACAGACTTCTCACTCCCCTCTATCAC
>Ga0247610_10008191_pt1 | contig 10655 bp, 16 predicted proteins | sample 174DNAGHGhighgp2_FD_193483 | JGI IMG/M metagenome (GOLD analysis project Ga0247610, IMG submission 193483) | Sheep rumen microbial communities from Palmerston North, Manawatu-Wanganui, New Zealand - 1742 DNA GHGhigh gp2 | ecosystem: Host-associated > Mammals > Digestive system > Stomach > Rumen... | reverse complement strand
GATATTTTAAAGTGCACTCTAATTTCTTTTGAGAGTGTTTATAGAGAAGATCCATATTTAATATCATTCAAAGAATATAAGAAAGAATCAATAGAAGAATTTTTAGAATAAGGATGTTTGCTAACGCAAACAAAATCATTTTTGAGATAAACTCAAAAATGATTTTTAATAAATTCTTTTTTGGTAATGGTAAGAGGATACTTCAAGCCTAGTTAGGACAACTAGAACTTGAATGATACATTTCTTTTTTGTATAAAGTATAAGTATCAACTTCTGTGGGATTTACGAATAGACTTATGGGTCGGTTTTCCTGTACTCCAGCTACATTCTATTCTACCAAAGCGGCTATATGTTTGGGTTGCTAATCCAAACTACGATGTTCTTACATTCAGATGCCACCGAACTATTTGGCAAAATGGCTATCCCTCTACCGATAACTGCATTGAGTTGAGCTTCGCTCCGAGGAAATAGACTTACTATTTTATTGCCAAATATAGTTAATTTGTTTATACTGATACAAAAATTTTTATTTTTGAGAACTGTATAATTTAATCTTTACCAATTCTAATGAATGTATAGAGCTGCGTACAAAAACAGATAATCCAACAAACAACACCAATCCAAGCCTGTGCTACCAAACAACCAATAAAGGCTAGACTTGATAGACCCATTAGGGTTACAGTGGAATCATAAGTTGGATTTCCACGATGTTTGAATAGAATTACTAGATATGCGATAGCTGATAGCATACCTACTATAACTGCGATACCAATTAAGATATTAACCATAAGTTCTCCTTAGTTAATGAACAATTTTCCTGGGTATATAAGCATTATTTCCCTCGCATTTCGTTATAACTGATAACATAACAAATTGCCATCAGAGCAACCATTAAATTACACACAGTTCCCAAAACTTCATTTTCGTGGAAATAATAACCACTCAAAAATGTTGCGATTACTACTTCTACCAGATTAATCCAATAACGAGCTTCTTTCTTCTTAAAGATAAAAAATTCGCTGATAATGAGTGTTAATAAAATAATAGTCAAAATGGTAATGGTCATATTTTTCTCCTTACTTGATTACTCGTTTAACTTTGATTTCTTCTTTGGGTGTTTTATGTTCTTTGTACTGTTGGGCCTTCTTCAAAGAATTAAATTCTTTTATTCGTACCCATTCATCTGTACCTGTTTCATCCATTCCACAAAATGTATACTTCTCAACTGCGTATTTTCCGTTTTCTAATTCAACAATTCGCAAATCGTCTAGTTTCGGTCCGTATGTATCATACAGAAATAGACCTGCGAGAATTATTAAGAAACTAAAAAAAATACAACCAACAACAATAGCACCATCGCACATAGTTTACTCCTCTGTTATTCCAAATGCTTGTGGAAACATAATCATCATTTCTTCGTCGGTCATACTAGATTCTTTTGAAAAATCAACTTTGGAAAAATCAAAATTAACAAAATCCAATAGTATCACCAAAGAACAAATTATAATAAACAGAAAAATGAATGTTCCTGTAATCAGTCCAAATCCATTTTTGTGTTTCTTACTATTGTATTCTTTAAATCTTAACCCAGCCATAGTTTACTCCTTCAAATCGGAAATTGGGCTATCGGCAAAGAACACAGCCTGCTGCTTATATTTGCCATTGGTAAAATCACAACAAATTAAATATGTGTTCCAACCTGTTCGGTCATCATAACCATAATCTTTACAGGTCACAGTTTCCGCATTAAACCAACCATCGGTAGCGGTAGTGATTTCATTCTTCAATTCTGTTAGAGTATTGATTTCTTTTACCATATTCATGGCTGTGTCTAAATCAAGAAAACTTGATGCTGGTCTAATTTTCATTTTTCAAGATTCCTTATGGTTTCAGCTTGAACGTATGCGATTTTTTCAAACAACTTTGGTTTATCTTCATCACAAACGCATTTGGCTTGTCCTGGAGTATAAAATAATTCTAACAAATGAGAATATGAAGTATTTCGGTAGATAGAAAGATTCCCTGCTTTTTCTATATAATGCATCCAATGACGCACGGTTTCATTTGTATAACCTGTTAATTCTCTGTTTAAATCTTTAATAGATTCTTCATTACCAACTTTAATTGCATCTTCAATACGATTTTTAATAGTTCGCATAATCAACTTGTGATTATAAGTAAGCAATTCTTCAACTGTAGGTTTCTTTGTTGTAATAATTGTCATTTCCATTTTGTACCTCTCTTATATTAACCAACCTTGTATGTAACAGTTTTAGTGAGTTTCATAGCGGTCAATTTTTGACTAGGAAAATTCTTTTTCAGGTATTCAACTCTCTTTTGAGCATCTTCCATAGTTTCAAATTTCATAGCCCATTCGGGAGATTTACAATACACGATATGGGCCTTGTCAGCAAAAGACCAAGTTTGAACTGCTTTACCAGTAATCACATTGAGAATGATATATTTGATAGTAGTTTCGTTCATTAGAATTTGCTCACAGAAAAGTGTTCAACATCCGGGTCATTCATAACAATTTTTACGAATTTGTTCAGGTCGGATTTCTTATCCAGCCACACATCAACCCAATCTTCAGCGTGGTCGCGGCATTCGCAATCATAATCATACGCAAATACATGAGCTGATTCAACAGTCTTGAAACGAATGCTCAGTTCAAATTTTGCGTTGCTGTGATAAGTAAAATTGGATTTCATAGTTACCTCTCTTTTTATTATAATAATATAGAATTTTATACTGTAACTGTCAATGAAAAAATTAACGATTATTGTAAAAAGAAAGTTACAAAACGTCAAAAAACTGGTAAACAAAAGTTTACCAGTTATGATTTCGTGGACCTAATGGGAATCGGACCCATCACAATCTCCGTGCTAGGGAGATTCGCCTCCAAGGAACATGTAAGCCCATTTAATTTGTTCGTACCCCCGCTGGGATTCGGACCCAGATCCACAGATTAAGAGTCTGCTCGTCTAACCATTGACATACGGAGATATATTCCATATCTGAGATTTGAACTCAGACTACAAGTGCCACAAACTTGCGTGCTAACCAATTAACACTAATACGGAGATGATTATTTCATTCTATATTTAAAAGTTTTATATTCGTCAATATATTTTAAAAACAACCAACTAATAGTTTGTACAGGAACTTTAGTTAATTTATTTAATGCTGATATATTTGGTAAATTATTTTCTTTAAACAATTTCCAAAGATTTTCTGCTTTAGTTTTATTTTCAATGTTTTTCTTTACATGTTGTAAAGTAGAAAATTGCCCATTAAATAAATTTCTTCCTAAAATCCAATTTTCATTTGGTTCATCTAAAAATTTCTTTGATTCTCCTGTATCTCTATTAGTGTACCATTTTTTATTATATTGACTATTTAAATTCCCTTTTAATTTAGAAGTTATATTACTTACAGTTTGTTTAAATTCTTTTCTATATTTTTCAAATGTTCTACTATTATTCATTCGTTCACCAGACCCATTTGGGTCTGAAAAACACATTTTATGAAAAGCAAATAACATTTTCTTTCGTTCATTTGTTTTTTGATTATATCTTTTAACCAAAAGCCAATGGCAAATAAAATGTTCTCTAGCAGTTAATAATACTAAATTAGTTTTTTTATTTGAACCGACCTAATGATTTTGGTATTATATGATGACCTTCATAATATGTTCCATTACTTTTATATCTTATACCAAATCGTTCTTCAAATATAGCCTTGTTTATTATGTTATAATAAATCTTTTCATAATTCATAATCATTTTCCCTTTATGGTTATTGCAGTAACCAAACTATTTATAATGGTTAGAATAAATGATTAGTTTATTCAAATGGCTGCAACCATCTGTCCCATTATGTTCAGCGTTATCTGGGATTTGAACCCAGGTATTTGGAGTGGAAGTCCAACACATTAAACCAGACTATGATAATAACGCATTTAATTTATTCGCACCTCATGAAGGATTTGAACCCCCACCAACTGGGTTGGAACCAGCCATGCTACCGTTACACCAATGAGATATAGAGCACTTGGAGAGATTTGAACTCCCGTATCGCGGAGTTGCAGTCCGCTGCATTACCAGGCTTTGCTACAAGTGCATAGTTTATTTGTAGAGCACCTATCGGGATTCGGACCCGAGCTTCAACTTTGGTAAAGTCGCTTGCTACCACTACAACATAGGTGCATAATTTGTTCGTACTCCCGCCTGGATTTGAACCAGGAATACCAGGTTCGTAGCCTAGTGGTTTATCCAGTTAGCCTACGGGAGCATTTAGCGGAGAATGAGAGACTTGAACTCCCAAGCAGCTTTCGCCACAGCGGTTTTCAGGACCGCGCCCTTACCAATTAGGGGTAATTCTCCATAGTCGCCCAGGAGAGATTTGAACTCTCAAAATTCTGCTTCTAAGGCAGACACGTATGCCAGTTCCGTCACCGGGCGATAGTCGGCAACATAGGGATTGAACCTACATGTAACCATTTACTCTTTCAACGCCTTATCAGAGCGAGGAGATAGTTGCCGTTAATTTGTTCGTTGCCCATAATAGAATCGGACTACTGATTGCTCGGTCAGAGCGAGCCGTGTTACCATTACACCAATGGGCAGTATCTCCCCTCTTGGATTTGAACCAAGGTAATTCCTGTTTGTAAGACAGGTGCCATAAACCAGCTAGGCGAAGGAGAGTTAATTTGTTCGTCCCGATAGTAGGATTTGAACCTACAACTTTTTCCGTATGAAGGAAACACTCTACCAGTTGAGTTATACCGGAATAATTTGTTCGTGCCGCCCTCCCGTAACGATCGGGAATCCTCGGATTTTCAGTCCGTTGCATAGACCATCTTTGCTAGAGCGGCCAAGTTTTTAAGGTGCTTCCAGCACCAGTGGATTACCACCATTTTTTGTTTTCGCTCCACCTCCAGGACTCGGACCTGGGACCTAGTGATTAACAGTCACCCATTCTACCTACTGAACTAAGGTGGAATAATTTGTATGTAGTGGACCTGAAGGGATTTGAACCCATGACCTCCGCAGTGCAAGTGCGGCGTTCTACCAAAGACTGAACTACAAGCCCATAATTTGTACGATTCCGGTGGGATTTGAACCCACGAATGTTGGTTAGACAGACCAATGTGTTAGACCACTTCACCACGAAACCATTAATTTGTTAGTAGTACTGGAGAGATTTGAACTCTCTTTTCCGCCTTGAAAGGGCAGCGAACTAACCAAGTATTCTACAGTACCATATTAGTTTGTTCGTAGCCCCAACCAGATTTGAACTGGTGTTTCAAGATTGAAATTCTTGTGTCCTAACCAAAACTAGACGATAGGGCCATATTTGTTTTTTAAGTGGTTTCTCCACTACTGGCTTACCAGCAAAAGAGTAATAAAAAAAATCCATTGGATTTTAGTCCAATGGATTTAATTTGTTACGCCGGAAAAACAAATAAAATCTACGGACTATATAATCCCTCACCACATTCAATAAAGGCGATGCCTGCAAATGCACCCTGCATTGAATTGGCATTGACGCGGAGCCAATCTCGTTCGGAGCAAATGTTATGTAGATTCTTAATAGACATCATTTTCTGTTTTCCTATATTGTATGTATAATTTTTATTTTTCAAAATTTGTTTCTTGATTTCTCAACCAATCAACGAGAACTAATATAGATTCTTTTCAATCCATTGTCAAGAGGTAGTTTTGTAAAATGTTTTTTACATTTAACTTCTCTTTTTCTGTTTTCGTTTAATGGTTGTGTTCTCAATCATTTAACGAGATATAATATAGTATTAAAAATTCTAATTGTCAATGGGTATTTTAACAAAAAAGTTTTTTGAATACTGAAGAATTATTTGAAATCCTTTTGTAGTTTAAACTGAGCAATCAGTTGCTTAATCACTTTGGCATATTCGCAACAGGTCAAATCACGATTTAAACCCAAATAGAACATTTTGAATTGTTCAAATGTTAAACCCTTCTTTGTTAAATCTTCTATTTCTCTCTCAATATCATATAGACCATAGAACTGATTGTTTTCACATGTCCAATCTGATGGTAGATATTGGAACTTAAACTTCGTGCACTTATCAATGGAACTAATAGTTAAACGAGAACCATCATTATCTTCTTTGAATTTTATAATAGCATACAAATTTGGAGCATTCTGTAAATTACCCTTAATTTGAATTGAATAGAAAATCCCACCATTCACTTCAACCAGTGCTTTAAATTTGGTGTATAGTTCTTTGAGATTAGTTCCATTTCTAATTGCTTTTTCGCAACATTGAATTATTTTATCAACTGCCATAGTTATTTTCCTTTGTTAGTAAAAAAGAGGGCCACCTGGTTTCCCAAATGACCCTCTTTACGGAGGTACAACAAACTAATTATTCTTCAATGGAGAAGAGTTGTTCGGTGGTAAGATGATACTTCACCCATTCAGGAATATATGATTCAGTACCAGGAGTGCTAATCATAAAGATTTTGTTCGCCATGTGTTCAGGACGAGGGAAATCAAATCCCATATCAGTGAAATAGATGATACCATCAAATTTGGCCTTGCGTTCCTTGATTGCTTCCAACACACATTCAGGGTTGGTGCAACCACGACCGATCAGCTTAAATTCGTTTTTCTTTTGTTTCTGTTCAGTGAAAGGACCACAAACACCATCCCAGAAGCAATAAGATACATCAGCGTGTTTTACGAATTTGTTCACAATGGCACAACCACGTTCAACATCATCGTCGGCCATAGAACCGGAGCAGTCAATAGCCACCAAAATGCGAGAACGATATTTGTGTTTCTTACCTGGAACATCAAATCCCTTTCTACGATCTGGTCGCATACGAGTATCTTCTGTATACTTATCAACTGTGTTGGCCTTGAATCTCTTCAGGACTGTCTTTGGGTCAAATTTTGGAGTATTAGCAGCAAGAATTGCCTGGAGCAAACCACCACTAATGTTTCCCCATGTTGAACCATTCTCAGCAATGTGGTGAGTGATTTCCTGGATTTCCTGGTCAACGAGAGTATTTTCTTCCCAACCTTCTGTTGCCTTTTCCGCACCCTGCTTGGAATTGTCAAAATAGTCGCCGATGGCGTCCTTGGTATTATTACCACTTCCGCCCTTCTTCTGCTGGTTGCCACCGCTACCACCATTTCCATTTCCATTCTGGTTTCCACCACCATTACCTTGTCCATTCTGTCCCTGACCCTGACCCTGACCATTTCCGCTACCTTGGCCTTGTCCCTGTCCCTGGCCTTGTCCACCTTGACCTTGACCACCACCTGATTGTGGCTGCGACTGGGCGACTTCCATCAACATAGAGAAAACCTTTTCCAAGAACCAATGCTGTTCTTCGTCAAACTTGATTTTCGCTGTTTCTTGACGGAATTTTGCCTTGCTAGGAAATTCCTGGAGCATTTGAGTTACTTCGGGCTTATGGGTATTGAGAATTGAACGCTGGTTATCAGCAAATGAAATGTAATCACTAGCCTTCTTGAAAATTTCAATGGGATAGCATTTACGGGTAGTAATGTGGTGAAGTGCGATACGCAAACATTCACTAAACATAATGTAAGCGAGAATAGAGCATTCTTCAATCTTGTTCAGCCAAATTGGGTTGTATTCCATATTGATAGCGGAACCAGTGCCACGGCAATTAAGACGGAGAGTTACCTCCGGGTCACGAACAGGCTTCAAATCGCACAAACCAAAATACGAAAGAATAGCCGGTTCAAACTGGAGCAACTTTACGGCTGATGTAATGAGCTGTTCGCTCATTGAGTTACATTCATTCCAAGCGGAGTCATACGCCTGCTTGTCGGACTTGTAAAATTCCGCCAGTTCTTGTTTGGTTAAACCAATAACATCATTGGTAGTTGGAGTTATAGAATTTGCCATAATTTGTACCTCTTATATAGCATTGTTTATCAATCTAACGATAATTTAGTAAAATTGTTAATTGTTGTCAACCCAAGTTATGTAAAATAAAATTAACAAAAGAACGATTTAACTAATTCTTACTTCGTTACTGCGAAGTTTTGGAAGAAAAAAGGTGGTTTTCCCATTTGAGAGAAAACCACCCTCAACCACCATAAAGAAATTAGTTAAATTCGTTCTGAATACGAACAATGGAAATGTAGAGAGCATTGAGAGCATTTACCTGTTCGCCGCTCTTTTCGTCCTTCACCTTGATGGTGCAAGATTTTCCAATGAGTTTAGTCCACTTCTGCTTGCGTTCACGAGCCGTAGCGACTGCGTTGGTGTAAACTTCTACCTGAATTTCTTTCTGCAGGTGAGTCAAGAAATAGTAGAAATTGTCAGCATACTTGTGAGCCAATTCCGTTGGATTATCAGGAGTGCCCATCTTGGATTCCTGTTCGTGGAGATAGGTGCACACAGACTGACCCAACTGGACTGCTTCAATCTTGGATTTCTTACAAAGACCTTCTACCTTCTTTCCGAAATCCTTTTCAAAGTTCTTGGATTCCATTAGAGCCTTCGCATCCATACCAGTACCATGCTGAGCATAGTAGGTCTTGAATTTGGCTGCGATTGCCTGACCCACATAACCGGCACAGGATTCCTGGAGAATACCCAAACCCTTATTGCCATCAAACAATCCCTTTTCGGATGCCATATCAAGGAACGCAGCGAAATGAGTCCACGTACGGCGGGATGGGAGAATACCATCAAAGCTCTTGCTAGCAGTCTTACTAGCAGCGGCATTGGAGTATGGGTCAAGGTCGCCGGAGTACTGGGAGATGTAGCCAGTTACAACGGAGTTCACACCAGACTCAATAGCCCAATCAAGCCATTCCTGAACAGTTGGGGTAAAGTTATAGACTACGAAACGGTCCATCTTTGCCGGGTCAAATTCTTCAACATCATAGTTGCCATCGTCACCAGGGTTGATAGCACAAATGACGTGAGAGCCTGGAGCCAGCTTGAAATTCAAAATGCGATGGTCAAGGCCAAGCTGCATCATAGCATTGGTGACGAGGGTAGTACCACGGTTGATTTCGTCAAGGAAGAGGGTGACGGGAAGTGGATTACCATTTTCGTCTTTCTTATACCAATATGGAGGGACGAACTCGGTTTCACCGGTTTCGGAATTGATGCGTGGCAGACCAATCAAGTCACCCACATCGGAGATCTGGGAAGCCTGGAATTCCACACAATCCTGGTGCCATACATTCTTTGCGAGCCAACGAATGACTTCGGTCTTACCGATGCCATGAGGGCCCTTCAACATAATGGTGTGAGTGGAAGGAGTTGCTGCGAGTACTGATTTGAGAGTTGCAATATCCATAATTTATTTTTTTCCTTTTTGTTTATGGTTAGTTGATATTAGTTAAAAATCACAAGTGAAATTTTAGATTTTGTTTTTCGTTTTGTCAATGGGTAATTTTGTAAAATGATTTTTACAAACTAACCATCACAATCCGGGTTGATAATATATCGTTCCTTGATTTCGTCAGGAGCATCAATCAATTCAATCTTGATATTACCAATTTCGTTATTGCCCTGAAGACCTGCGATAACAATTTCCTTCATGGCATCGTATTCCTGGTCAGTGGCATTATCGGGCACACCAAATTCACGGGTTTCATTGGTGGCAGTGTTAGTAATCTTAAATTTCTTCATTTTTTGTACCTCTTTGTTTGTAGTTGAATGTTTCCAATTTTAGTTTTTGTTTTTTGTTTTGTCAATGGTTCACTTTGTAAAAAGATTTTTACATTTAATCGTCAAAATCTTCCTGCAAAGATTTTAGAGCCTTATTGGATGCGTGTTTCTTATATTCTACACACAGGTCACCAATATGTTCAATTAGCATTTCATCGGTATAAGTCCACGCAGGAAAACAACCGTTAAAACAAAATTCTTTGGTAAAACCACCACGGGTCTTTAAATCTTCAACAGTTTCCAAACATGCGTAAACACATTCGTCAATTACAGAAATGATATAGCCTGCGTTATTCATAAATGCTTCTTCATTCACATACGCACAAACGGCTTCATTCTTCATTCGCTCTGGGTCCTGTAGAATTTTCTTTCCCTCTTCGGGAACATACAATCCACAAATATCTACGATTTTATTAAATCGTTCTAGTCCTTCTGTAACCATTTAGTACCTCATTTTTGAGTTTTCATACACAATTATAGTTTCTAAATTGAAGTTTGTCAATGGGTCACTTTGTAAAATTTTATTTACAAATAGTGAGCCTTGATTTCTTTAACGATTTCTGCTGCGTCTTTCAAATCATCCAATCCCTTTTTATCTTCAACAATTCGCTGAACAATTTCGTGGGAAATTTCTTTTACACTGATTTGCTTTTCATACGCAAAATCAATTAAACCTTCGTAATCTTCATATACGATTTTGTCTAATTCTGCATCTGTTCCAGTCCATTTCCAGGGAACTGGATCCTGGTTCTCGTTTAAACAAACATTGATTTTCTTGATTTTATCTTTGATTTCAAAAATGTAATCTCTTAACATAGTTACCTCTCTTTTACACTATATAATATAGTAAAATAAAAAGCAGTTGTCAATAGACAACTGCCAATTTTATGTAAATTTTTGTTTACATTATTCAATAGTACATTGTTCTTCTACATCACCGGAT
>Ga0247610_10008190_pt1 | contig 10655 bp, 11 predicted proteins | sample 174DNAGHGhighgp2_FD_193483 | JGI IMG/M metagenome (GOLD analysis project Ga0247610, IMG submission 193483) | Sheep rumen microbial communities from Palmerston North, Manawatu-Wanganui, New Zealand - 1742 DNA GHGhigh gp2 | ecosystem: Host-associated > Mammals > Digestive system > Stomach > Rumen... | reverse complement strand
TGGGAATGGATACGCCGATTCTGCGCTTGCGGTGTGTGAGGGGTTGTTCTCCCGGCTTGCCTGGATGGTGCCTGCCGCGGAGACGCTGATGCTGCCGGTGTTCCTGTACTGGTTCTGGCTGCAGATCCGGGGCAAAACGGTTTTCCCGAAAGGGATGGCTTTTACCAATGTCCTGATCCTCTTTGCCCTGCTGAAGGGGCTGTCGCTTCTGATGCCGGTCAGCGCGTTCCGCCTGGGCTTTACGAACGGGCTGATGAGTGAAAGTATGATTCTCTGGTTTGGCGCTATGCTGATCTGGGAAAGACATGACAAAGTGCCGGATTCTGACCCGGACAAATCGGCACCGGCAAATGACAGCGGTGAGGAGGAACGGACATGATGACAACGCTCGTCGCTCTGGCACTGGTCTGTCTTTTGTCGCTGGGGTACCTTCTACTCATCCCGTATTTTGCATCCACAGGGATGCTCATGCGCTTTCTGCCACAGGATATCCGGGAGGCAGCGAAAGCACATCCGGACCCGCCGGTGGGCGCAAGGATCATCGGGTATCTGCTCACGGCGCTGGCTCTGGCGGGATACATCGGCGTACTCTGCTTTCTTGGCGCGGACGGTCTGCGGCGCGGCTATGGCTTCTGGCTGCTGTTCGGGCGCTACATGCTGTTTATGTACGGATATAAGCTGTTCGATATTCTGGTACAGGATCAGATGCTCGTGATCTCGGGGAAGTATTTTGTGAAATTCTATCCGGAGACAAGGGACTGCAGAAGCTGGGATGACCGAAGCTTTAACACGAAGAATCAGCTGATCCGGCTGTTCACATTTCCGTTTGTATGTGCGCTGATGGCCTGGTTCACGTTGCTCATCGGGAAATGATGGCCTGTTCGTGCGGTTTGACGGAGGATGAAAATGAGTGCTTTGAAAAGCACGTTCCTGATTGCCGTTGCCGGGCACCTGCTCTGCGGCATCTGTGACTGCCTGCTGACGTATCTGCCTCATGGCCGGTTTCATTTTGAGGACATGAAGGATAATGACAGGCTGTCCGCTGCGTTCAGGGACATGCCGCTGCAAAATTCGCTGCTGTCCATGCTGCTGGGCTGTCTGGCCATGTTTCTCTTCGCTTTTGGCTATCTGGCACTGGCAGACTGGATGCGCGCCTCCTCAGAACTTTGCGCGCAGCTGATGCGCATTGGTACGGTCATGGTGCTGACCTTTGGCATGGCGCATCATGTGTTCTGCGGGATGCCGGAGTGGCTGTATGTGCGGATGGGACGGACAGAGGAGGCGAGGCAAATCATCACGGAGTTTTTCAAAAAGACATCGGTCACCATGATCATTTGTTACCTTGGATTCCTGATCTTCGGTGTGTCTTTCTTTATCCCGGTTGTCAGCGGGGGAACACCGCTGCCCCGCTGGGCATGCATTTTCAATATTCTGCCGCTGATGCTGGCATTGATGCCACCGCGTGTGGGCGGCGCGGGGAACTGGGCCGGGGCAATCATGTTCCTGGGGCTTTTCTTCCTTCTGTAACGCCTGAGGCTTCTGGTGATGCAAGACTGTTGAATCGAATCACCGCCGCTCAGGCGGAATCGCATAAAAATGACGGCGCCGGGATACAGAGCCCCGGCGCCGTCACCCTTGTCATTGCTGCGTCTTTGGGGCTGTCCGATTCCGCCCCGGCCGGGGAAGAGCGGATGAGGAAGAGAATCGAAAGTAGACTAGGAAGACGCGTTATGGTAGACTTTACGCAGATGCTTTTGATTTGGCTGTCAAGAGGAGAAAACATGTGTCCTGTGACGGCGGGGACATCTGGCCCCGCGGGTTTTGAACGGCCGCGGAAAGCATGAATAAAGACTTAAGGAGAAGCACGATGAAGCTGATCATAGCAAGCAACAACGAGGGGAAAATCCGTGAATATAAAGATGTTCTGGAACCATTTGGGTTTCAGACCGTCTCTCAGGGGGAGGAAAACATTCATCTGGAGGTTGAGGAAACCGGATCGACTTTCGAGCAGAATGCGGCATTAAAGGCACGGGCGATATACGATCTGTCGCATTGCTGTGTCATCGCGGATGACAGCGGCCTGGAAGTGGAAGCCTTAGGCGGAGAACCGGGACTCTACTCGGCCCGGTATAAAGGCCTTTCGACAGAGCATGAACGCAGAATGGCCGTCCTGAACGGCCTTGAAGGAAAAGAAAACCGCCATGCGCGTTTTGTCACCTGCATTTGTTTCATTGATGAAAAAGGCGAGGAGCATCTCTTTACAGGAATCTGGAACGGGATAATCGCTGAAAAGGAAGAAGGAACAAACGGTTTTGGCTATGACCCGATTTTCATCCCGGAGGATGGGGAAGGGACCACGGCAAGCATGCCTCTTTCCTTTAAGGAAACGCATTCTCACAGGGCGAAAGCAGTAAAGAAACTGATTGCCTATCTGCAGTCCAGGTAAGGGATGATTTGAGAACGGAAAGCAAACAGAAAATGTCTCTGGCCTCGCAGATATCCTTGGTGGGGAGTGTCACAATCGAAGACGATGATTATAATGAAACAGAGAGCCCTTCATAAGAGATTTCCGCTTTATTTTCCCTTTATTTATTGACTTATTGCTTGATTAGAGCTAAAAACAAGCAAAAATTCCCCCAATAAAGGGAAAAAAGCGAAAGGAGAAAGTTCGTGCGGTCAATCCGATTTTCGCTTGATATTATTAAAAATCAAGCGAAAACAATAGCGATTAAGCGAAAATCCTGCTGGGAAAACGGCGGGGTTTTTATCGCAAATAAACGGTTTCGGCTACGACCCGATTTTCATCTCGGAGGATGGGGAAAGGACCATAGCAAGCATGCCTCTTTCCTTTAAGGAAACGCATTCTCACAGGGTGAAAGCGGTAAAGAAAGTGATTGCCTGTCTGCAGTCCAGGTAAGGGATGATTTGCAGAACGGAAAGCAAACAGAAAATGTCTCTTTGCAGGACTTACAGATGTCATTTGTCGAAGCGGCATTGCACGAGGGCTGGATCAGACCACTTCACTGGTGCGACAGGGCCACTGTGAGCAGATAGATATTTTTCGGTGAAAGCGGTTTTTATACTACTTGCCGAAAAATATGCAGATGATACCGTTGACACGATTGAAGATAATGATTATAATTTTCGGTGAATGCACAAAAAAGTATTTCACCGAAAATTATAATCATAGGAGACAACATGATAACAGGACGGGAAAAGGAACAGAAAAAGCTCAGAGAGTTGTATGAAAGTGGACGTGCTGAATTTGTTGCGGTTTATGGGAGAAGAAGAGTAGGAAAGACATATCTGATCGATGAAGTGTTTCAAAATAAAATCACATTCAGACATGCAGGACTGTCGCCAATCGGCTCTGAAAGTGGAAATGCTTCGAAGAACAGTCATATGAAAGAACAGCTTGGACATTTTCATCGGTCACTCATGCTGCAGGGAATGGAAGCGGGCGATCCTCCGGAATCGTGGCTGGATGCTTTTTATCTGCTGGAACGTTTTTTGATGGAACGAGACGATACAAAGGGGCGACTGCTGGTATTTATTGATGAAATTCAATGGATGGATACGCCGAAATCAGGTTTTATGATGGGCCTTGAGGCATTCTGGAACAGCTGGGCATGTTATCGGCATAATGTAATGCTTGTTGTTTGCGGGAGCTCTACATCATGGATAATGGATAAACTGGTTGACAACCACGGAGGACTTTATGGAAGACTTACATACGAGATTGAACTTCAGCCATTCAATCTGTATGAATGCGAACAGTTTTTTCTGGCAAAAGGGGTGTCGTTGTCTCGTTATGACATTACTCAAACGTATATGATGTTAGGTGGAATTCCTTATTATCTGAATTATTTTGAAAAATCTTTGAGCGTTTCACAAAATATCCAGGCGCTCTTCTTTGACAAGGGTGCACCTTTGAGAAATGAGTTCGACCGATTGTTTTCATCACTTTTTACAAATCCGGAGGTGATGAAGTCGATCGTAGTTGCAATGAATTCAAAAAAAAGAGGACTCACAAGAATCGAGTTGCTTGAGAAAACCGGAATTACGGACAGCGGGGCATTCAGTAAGCAACTGAAGGCACTGGAATCCGGGTCGTTTATCATTAAGTATGATTCTTATGGGAATGGTAAGAGAAGCAGTTTCTATAAAGTATCCGACCCATTCTGCATTTTCTATCTGCGATTTGTAAGTGACACTTCTTCCAGAACCAAAAAAGAATGGCCAGGTGCGGCAGGTTCTCAGGCGGTCACGGTATGGAATGGGCTGGCTTTTGAAAACGTGTGTTTTAATCACATTCGTCAGATAAAAGCAGCTCTTGGGATTAGTGGTGTCAGTACCAATGAGTCTTTGTGGTCTAAAAAAGGCACTGATGAGGAAGAGGGAACACAGATTGATCTGATCATTGAAAGAAAAGATAATGTGGTAAACATGTGCGAGGCGAAGTTCTATGGTGATGAGTTCGTTGCAGATAAGGAATGCCATTTTGCACTTGTAAGAAGAGAACGACTGCTGCGGGAGATTATCCCGAAAAAAGCTTCAATCCATAATACTCTTATAACCACATTTGGATTAAAACATGCGGAGTATTTTAGTGATTTCACGAATATAATAACATTGGATGATTTATTTCGATCGGTATAGACATTATGGAGAGCCGCACTTTATTTGAACCTGTTTTATTGCCGTTCTTGCAAAATATGTGACTCTATGCAAGTCCGGTAATAACAAACAGGTTTATTTATTTTGCGGTTTGCTTTGCTGTAAAGAGATATCATGTATAATAATAAAGTCTTTAGCAAAAATGCAGTTGGTATTGTCGTTGTTCTTTTTCCCATTCCCGTTAGTCTGCCCATTCAGTCGAGAACTTGAGTGTTGCAGAATTGAGGTTTGTCGCACATTTTTTCGCATGAAAAAAGGAGGCCTCCCTGCTAAAGTCGCCTCCTAAGACTTCCTCACCCAATGAAAGAGAGGTGTCAAGAGGATGATAACACAGTATGAAAAACTATTCAATATTGAATTACTCAAATTAGGAAAGCCTGATACAGATACGGCTGGAAATCTTTCCATCCAGAATAAGTATGACAAATATGTTGAGAAAGTCCTGAGTCCCGGGCATACGGTTGTATTGCCGTGCAATGGAAGAAAGGTTGTAATTGGTAAACCTAAAGTAAAAGGTGCTGATCCAGATGAACCGTCGTTTATTCTCGATGGAAGATACAGTCGTGATGTCATTGACGTTTACGCAGAATACAGATCAAACGGAAAGAAACGGCTGCGCTTTTACGAATGTTCAGTTCGCATACAACAACTTCAGGCGTCATCCGGGCATCATCATGCGATTTTAGGCAATTTCGTTGTTCCGTATGAAAAATTTTCAGTAAGAAGTGCACTGTTCCTGCTCGCAAAGTACTATTCAACTTCCCAGACACCAGAGGAGTTCTGTGACGCATTTACCGATGTAGAAATTACAGTTGGCCAGCTGCTTCGACTCATTGACTGGGCTCAGAGGATGTTTCCACATCTTGGAATCGATACTACTCCTGCGAAAGAAACTGAAGCTGCACGTAGGCAGGCATATAAAGATGGTGTCCTTATCATTCTTCGTGATTTCCAACGCTATCATGAGTTGTGTATCCGCATAACAAAAATGGCTTTGTTCCAGAAAAAAAGGCCGGTATGTTCGCCATTCATAACCGGAATTCCATTTGCCACGGAAGCCTGAATCATGCAAATTATCTGCCTTTATATGACAGGTTCCCTTTGACCCCAATAGATTTTTTGCGGCTACACCGTAAAAATGCCATAATTTGCCCGCAAGGCCATAAATTGATTTGGAGCGGGCTCTAGCCCTTGTTCTATGACATTGCCCCGCCATGGGTAAATGGTCTTAGCTGAGCAGGGTTAATTGGCATTTCTCAGAGAAGGGAGGAAGATTTACGAAAGAAAGTACATCGTCTACAGAAGGATCACCAGCCCCAGTTCAAGTCAAAAGCGTACGTCGTAATGCGAAAACTGTGAATGACTATTCCGAAGAAAACGTGCAATTCCTGTTTCACCTTATTTCACCTGCATTATATGAAACACACGATTTTGATTCCAACAAGGAATACTTTGCATCAATAGCAGGAAAAGAGTACATCCTTCCCAACGGGTCGAAACGTTCATTCAGTATCAGTACACTGACACGCTATTTGAGGAAGTTCAAAGATACAGGAACAGATGGACTTCGCAGAAAAGGGAGATGTGATAACGGCATATCCAGAAAACTCACAACTGCCACTGAAGCACGCATTAGTGAAATCATAGCAGATGTACCCAAAGCAACTGCAACCTCAGTTTTTCAAAGACTTAAGGATGAAAACTATATTATGGAAGGAGAATGTAGCATAGATACTGTTCGTCGTTATATTGATCTGCATGAAATTCGTAACGTACCGGTCGAAGACGCACAAAAATTACGAAACTCATTTCTTGTTCCTCATGCAGGAGATCTTTTCGTTGCAGACACGGTGTACTATGAAAAACTTGGAACCCCTGTCAAAGGGAAAAAAGTACCGTGGCTTTATGTTCAGGGGATCATTGATGATCACTCAAGAGTGCTGATGGTCTCAGAAACCTATACGGAAGATACAGCTTTTACTTTTCAGTGTTCACTTCGTAAAGCGATTTCTCTGTATGGCATTCCGGATCGGCTTTACGTGGATCTGGGAAGACCTTACAACAACCATGATTTGACAGTTATCTGCAACCGGTTGGGAATCGAATTAATTCACGCACACCCTCGTGATGGAGCGGCAAAAGGAGTCATAGAAAACAAATGGAAGCTGCTTTTATCTGAAACCAGGGTAGATATAGTACTGGATAATCTGACCACTAAGGAGGAGCTGGATAAACGCGTTCAAGAGTGGCGTGAGACGTACAACAGTCGCACTAATACCGGTGTTGGAGGCATTCCTTATGAACGGTATAACGCTTCAATTAAGGAAAAGCCTATTCGGAGAGTTGCTTCAAAAGAAGAATTGTCTGAAGCGTTTTCGTACGAGCGTATTCGCGTAATCGACAATCTGGGAATTATTCGTATAAACGCAGTAAAGTACAAGGCTCCTGATGAACTGCGCTATCTGGTTGAAGCACGTTCAAAGGTTGTTGTTCGTTATGATCCGTTGGATATCGAAAATACGATTCATGTTTTTTTTAATGACAAGAGGTATCCTTTGACGATTGATGATCCCATTAAGAATGCCGCTGATAATGCCCGTAAGGCATTGGAACATGCCCGCGAAGCTAAATCCTGTGTCGGTATGACCGCTGCTGAAATCAGGGCAGAAAATCGGTATCAGGCCAGGATGGCAGGCACTAATCGCGTTCAGAACAACGGAACTAATGACGCTGACGGGAATGCAGAGAATGATATTTCCATGTCAGTCGAAGTACCTGAAGAAGCTGCGAGTACAGATGGGTGTGTAGCGATTGAAACGAATATTGCGGATTTATTCGAAGAAGAGGAATCCGCCGTGATCCAGATGACTTATTAAAAGTATGCCGACACTAATGCTATTTGAGTGCCTTCGTCGAAAGACTGGCCACTAAAAGGAGGTATGATATGGGAACCATCCAGGATCTTTTCGGTCTGCAATACAATCCATTTGCTATAAACCAAGGAGGGATTGAAACAAAATTCATGTCGGAGGATCTCAGACAGGCAAGACTGAGAATGAAACGCACTGCTAAAGAAGGCGGAATATGTTTGTTGACCGGAGATTCTGGAAAAGGCATATCTTTCACTCTTGGATGCACCATTCCTGATCTTGAAAGTATGGGTTTTACAGTAAAGTGTATGACTGTCAATCATGTGTCAGCACGTGATTTTTACAAAAGTCTATGCAAAAAGACCGATACAAATTTTCAGGGAAAAACACGTGGGGCATTAATCGATTCCATTTGTGAAAATGAATGGCAGATGAAGGCACAGGGCCACCCGTTGTTTCTTGTGTTTGACAAATCTGAAAATATGCCTCCTGATGTTATTCGGGATCTTCATCATTTCATTCATAACGGTCATCCGCCTGAATCTCTCGCGTCAATTGCATTATGCGGTGCAAAGGAAATCAATTCAAAGATTCGTGCGAATACAACACTTCGTTCTCTCGTATGTGATTTTTATGCAATGAGCGGCTTATCTGAAGAAGAGACTGGAAAGTATATTCGTCATAAGCTTCATCTGGCAGGAGGAGGTGATTCTATTGTGACAGATGAAGCTGTAAAGACACTGTATTCTTATACGGCATCTGGAACATATAACGCAATTAACAATCTGATGCGTGATGCGCTTTATCTTGCCTTACAGTTGGAACGTGCACAAATCGATCCGGAGATTATCCGTTCTTCTGCCGCTCACCAGTTTTAAGCGATTGGAGGTATCTCATGTCTGTTTCAAAAGAAGAAATACAGGCAGCACGTAAGACCGATCTGTATTGTTACCTTCGTATGTATCACCCCGATAAATTCGTTGCTGAAGGAAGATCTTTAAAATTAGCCGCAAACCCCAGCGTCTCCATTAAATCGGGCTACTCCGGCTACTATGATTTTAGCTCTGGCGAATGTGGAAACAGCATTGATTTTCTCGTCCGATATTTCGGTTTTTCATTCATGGACGCTGTCTCCACGCTTGTTCATTCCGGTAAGCTCAATTCTGTTCTTCCTGTCGCAAACTATTCTAACAAATTTGCCTTGCCTGAAAGTTCCTCAGACTTCAAAGCTGCCGAGTCTTATTTGCTTCACAGAGGAATCAGTCAGGAAATTCTCATGCTTCTTGTAGAGAAAAAGCTTATTTACCAGGATCGTCGACAGAATGTTGTTTTTGTAAACGAAGACCGTGATTTTTGTGAAGTTCGGGGCACTTATCCCTCAAAAAGCTTTCACCAGTGTCGGAAAGCTTCGGCAGATGGCTATTGGGCTTTTTCCCTGATAGACGATCCTCAAAGCGCTTTCATTTGCGAAGCTGCTATTGATGCGCTGAGTTTGTTACAGCTTCATCTGTGTAATCCTTCTGTTCCTATGACTGCTGCTTATTGCAGTATTGCCGGTGTCATGAATCAGGAAGCCATTCTTCGCATCGCAGAGAAGTATCCATCTGTACTTGCTGTTGATAATGACGCAGCAGGAAACGCCTGCCGTGAACGTAACCCTTCTTTTAAATCAATCCGTCCCGTATTAAAGGATTGGAATGAAGACTTGCTTAGTATGAAAGGAAAATTGTCATGAGTGTCTATACCTACGGAACCCGAAATCATACTCTCGGTGATAAAGTTTACGAAAGTATGATCCTCTTTCGTTCGAAAGTTCCAGAACTTGATGGTAACATTGATTCTGTAGTTCTTTCTCTCGAAAAAATGCACCATCCTCTGGAAGAGCGCCTTCAACAAATTAAAGCACTCCAGTGCACATGTATTGATGCGTTTCACTCCTATGATTCATTACTTACTCAAATTAAAGGAGTATTTACAGAATGCATCACTCTGGAGACCATTACATATCCTTTGGATGATGTCTACGGCTTCTCGTTTAATGACAAACAGCGCTTTTATGACTTCTGTCAAAAAATAAGACTGTTACAGTCAAATTATGAAACCCTTCACGAAAAGTTAGAGGATCTTACAAATGAAGCGAATACTCTTTCAAATCTTGCTACTGACAGTGTAGCGTTTATGGATGAGACAAAAGACCGTCTGACTAAGGTTATTGATACATTCGAAGAACTCCTTAATGAAATTGAAGAAGATTAACTACTCTTTTAGAAATCGGAACTGTTACATTTCACCCTGGTCTACACCAGGGTTTTTCTTTTTGACTTCTTCTACCCATATACGTTTGTTTCTGCAAATAAAGGTGAATATCCCCAAACTACAAAGTCAAATAATTTGCGTCCCTGGAGTCAAAAAATTAGCAATTCTCCACAGATGTGGTTTGACAATTCCATGACCGTTTTGCTATACTCAGCGCATCTGACAGCTGGGCGGGCACCTGGCAGGGGAGGAAATGTGAAATGAGTGTGGATCTGCAGGAACAGAGAGAACGGTTTATTGCCTGCTGCCGGGAAAACATCAGGCGGGATGGACTGGACAGACTGCTGGACTGGCTGGATAAATCCGATTTCTTTCAGGCGCCGGCCAGCACCCGGTTCCATGGAGCCTATGCAGGCGGTCTGTGTGAACATAGTCTGGACGTGCTTGAATGCGCCCGAAAGCTGACGCAGGCGTTTGCGCTGCCGCTCAAAGAGGAATCCCTGACGATTGCCGCACTTTTTCATGATGTCTGCAAAGTAAACTTCTATAAAGAGGATACGCGAAACCAGAAGATAAACGGGCAATGGGTGAGCGTTCCGTACTATACCATAGAGGAAAAATTTGCCTTCGGCGGACATGGATCCAAGTCGGTTTTCCTGATTGAGCGCTTCATGCGCCTCAAAGTGGATGAGGCAGTGGCCATTAACTGCCACATGGGCTTTTCCGAAGGGGGAAATGCTGCCCAGAGCATTGGCCGGTCCTATGAACAGTATCCGCTGGCCTGGGTCATTCATGCCGCGGACGAGGCATCCATCTATCTCATTTCCCGTCAGTGAATGCCCTGACTTTTTG
>Ga0247610_10008189_pt1 | contig 10656 bp, 8 predicted proteins | sample 174DNAGHGhighgp2_FD_193483 | JGI IMG/M metagenome (GOLD analysis project Ga0247610, IMG submission 193483) | Sheep rumen microbial communities from Palmerston North, Manawatu-Wanganui, New Zealand - 1742 DNA GHGhigh gp2 | ecosystem: Host-associated > Mammals > Digestive system > Stomach > Rumen ... | reverse complement strand
TGCCATCCAAGATAAATAGCATATACAGATTTAGATTTATTAATAGCTTTTAAATCTTCTGTAAATACAGCTTTTCCCCACTCTGCATTGGAAATATCCCAAGCATTCTTAATTTTGTTTTCCATAGGAACATATACCATATTCTCTTCTTTGCGTAATTTTTCCGCTAAACGAGTAATATATGCTCTCTTTTCTGGAGTATTAAAACTTCCTGCAATATAAATCATAATTCAAACAACTTCATTATAGCAAATTTATCCATTTGTTTAAACATATGAGATGTAACTTTGTGTCCTCCAAATGATACCCAATGATAAAGGGTCTCAATATGTTCAATATATTTTAACATTGTAGCACATTGAGCTTCTGTCCAATAAGTAGGAGGTTCTTTATAAGGAACATAATAATGAACCTCATTCTCTCTTATTTTAATGAATCCCATTCTCTCAAGATCAAAATCAATTCCAGCACCACTAAAATTCTTCTTATCAATTTTGTCTTTATAGGCTTCCCAAACTTCATTTGCTAAAGCTAGATGAGCTAAACTTAAATCATTAGAATTAGCACCATAGAAATTTCCATCAGGAGCAATAAATCCAACTGGATTGTCGAATGAGGTAATATCATCAGCAACTTCTTCAATTGGTTCTTTAAAAGCTTCTACATCAACAGAGGCTTTTAACGTATTTTGTAATGATTCTTGTATTTTATCTTCAATCTTATATTGAGAATAATATTCATTATATTTAAGAGGAATTTCTAACCAAACTGTAGCTTTAAATCTTCTTGTTTTCATAAAATAATAATTAATTTGTTGGGCAACTGGGACTCGAACCCAGGTTACATGAATATCAGTCATGCTTCCTAACCTACTAGAAGATCGCCCAATGTGCTTCATTTGAGTTTTGGGAAAGTCTCTAAACCTTAGAAATGTCTCTGAAGCTAAGAACATAGAACCAACGATTTCTTTAATTCGACAGGGAATTAATTCCTTCGATTTGTATACGTATGCATCCGTTACAACTATAGTTAGTGGAGTTACCGGGACTCGAACCCGGGATCTCTGCGTGCAAGGCAGAAGTGTTAGCCAACTATACCATAACCCCAATGATGAACGGCTTCCACGTCCTCCACAGATGTTTAACTGCTTGGGTTCCGCTTTGCTCTCGATATTGACTACCCAGTTTCAATACCAATAAGTCCGAAGACAAAATAAATTTCCTACATCTGTCGTAGAGCAATTAACCTAGCAGGGACTCTAATTAAGAGTATGGTAGGTGCAGATTCCCACTGCTTTTCTCTTTCACGGTTTCCATCTGGCCGCTTTTAACCAATCCAATGACCTCAATCACGTGTTTGCCACTACAAGGTCTTGCAACTGTCAATTCAGTATACCCGATGAAGAATTAATCTTCACTCACCCTCGGAAATTTATATATTTAGAGTGGCTTCGAGCGGTTTTATCTTTACTTCATATTTCTCAGACGCTTGGCGACTAATACATATCCCGGTATCAAGCTTCACTCTAAATTTATTATATTGCGGAGGTAGAGGGACTCGAACCCCCACACCGTTATTCACGATTACTCGTAGTTTTCAAGACTACTGCCTTACCAATTAGGCTTATGCCTCCAACGTAAAATAAATTTGTGGAGCGAGAGGGACTTGAACCCTAAACTTAATCTTGCAAGGATTATGTGTTAGCCAATTACACCACTCACCCCAGTTTGCTAGGACTTCCTCTACCTAGCTTTGCAGATTTCGATTACTATAACCTACTTTAGTTTCCTTTCAGACGCAAGCGCCTTGTAGGCTTTATTGGACCACATGTTAATTGGAATTTCTACTGGAAACTCAAGAAATTCTTCCCGCTGCCATAATCGAGGTTTACCTATACTAAAGCAATAGGTGCTTCTGAATAAGCTTTGATTCATTACTTACCCAACTCACAGGTTCTGCTTAACCTTACCGCAAGAGGATTATTCGTAATAGTATCTATATCTAGATATTATACGTTTTTTCACTAAGAACTTAATTACAAAAAATTTAATTTTAACCATGTAGGGAGGACGGGACTCGAACCCGCAATCTCGTGATCCCAAATCACGAACCTTAACCAATTAGGCCACCTCCCTAAATAGGACTCGACGGTGGGATTCGAACCCACGAAACCCGTTTTTGCAGAACGGTGGCTTAACCAACTCACACCACATCGAGTTAAACAGAATACTTTTTTTAACGTTGCTCTACCAAACTGAGCTATCCTGAAGATTTCAGGAGATGGATTCGAACCAACGACACACGGCTTACTAGGCATTTAAAAAATAACATTTTGCTGTTTGTATTCTTTAATTCTAAATTTTCAATTTATGAGAAAAAATATGTACCCAGAGAGAGATTCGAACTCACACGCTATTCGCACCTGCTTTTGAGGCAGGGATGTCTACCAATTCCAACATCTGGGCATAAAAATTGATTTTTCTCAAATTGAGCTTTTGCATTATAAAACCAATAAAACTTTCCCGAATCTGTACGTTTCGGTAATTGCTGTTCTTATGGGAAGCAATCAACAGTACGTTAATGTGCGCTACATTGTTTCAATATCTCCTACAAAATTACTGGCGCACGCTATAGGATTCGAACCTATGATGGGGATTTCTCCACGGCAGATTAACAGTCTGCTGCCTTCGTCCACTCGGCCAAACGTACTAATTATGAATAAAGAGATTTAATTATTTCCATAATTTTATGATATGTTTCTCTAGGCTCTTCATAAAACCTATCTTCATTTAATTTAAGAATACTTAATAATTGAGTAAATCTTAAATAACGATGTGTGTCTAAAATTTTTTGAATTTCATCCATAATCTTTTGATTATAAACTACTCTATCATCCATTATTTGTTTTGTCATAATTTTATTATTGGTTAAATCTGTACACCCACTGGGAATCGAACCCAGGTTTTCGGATTAAAAGTCCGAAGCTCTACCACTGAGCTATGAGTGCATTTCAAAAGTCAATAAATTAAGCGTGCTACCCTTACACCATCCCCTCCATATAAATACCATTTGGGAGGAGAGCCGGACTCGAACCGACATTACTGGTACCCAAAACCCATTTAAATAAATTGCTGTTTGACTTTTTTATTATATTATTTTCTATATTTAAGATTGTCTAACCATTCCTTTTCCTCGTCAAAAAGAACACCATGTTCTATTTCAATTTGGAAAAGAGCACTCTTAATATCTTCAACTCTTTTCTTATCAGTTATTGTCCATTTCGTATTAATTTTTTCAGATTTTTTACAAACTATAATTTTATCACCATAATATATAAAGAGTCCAATGATAACACTTGCCCACGAACCTGAAGATATAATAAGGAAAAATCCTAAATCATTAATCTTTATTTCTTCATAAGTGTTTAATGTGTATCGATAATCTAAAATGAAACTAACAATACATCCTAATAAATAAATAATTAATAATATCATTATATTTAAATTTTAAAATTAGTGCAGAGAGCGGGACTCGAACCCACAATACATCATTTCAACTAGAATAAATGATGGTAATAAACGAAATTACTAGGATATGTACCAAAAACATACGTGTCTACCAATTCCACCATCTCTGCTTGTGGAGGATGGAGGATTCAAACCTCCGACCTACTGGTAAGATCCAGCGCTCTAATCGCTGAGCTAATCCCCCCAGGCTCCCTATCAAATATCCTAGTAAAGGAAGCCTGAAATTTGTTAAATTCTGTTCAATACCCTTATGCTGAAATTAATTATATACTCTACCAGCTGAGTTAACGCGCCATGTTAATAATAAAAAATAGAGGCGCGTACGAGATTCGAACTCGTGACTTTATAAGGTTAAAAGAAGTATTGAGAATTTAGGGTAAACATAAAAGCTAAAGCTTTCGACACAATGCTAATGCTAAATATCTAGTATCCAGTAAAGCTAATGAGTGAAGCTAAAGCTTTTGTCGAATATTTCGTATAAAATAATTTATATTTTTACTGCACCGTAATGCAAGAAGCTAATAAGAGCATCAGCATCGAGATTACTCTCTTCTGCTTCAACTTCATTTACTTCTTTAAGTGCTACAGTGATTGCGTTGAGTAACAAGCTCTTACGGCGCAGAAGTTCTGCACGCTTACGCTGAGTCCATTCTCCTGTAAATTCTTGGTGAGTTGAATCACCAATCTCTACAGTACGGCTCTTCTGTGTAACTGTACTACGATAGTTTGCTGGAAGATGCTGAGGATCGATGTTTGGGTCTTTCAGAATAACCTCTTCTTTCTCAGTAGTACGTTCTACTGAGCGAGAAATAGGAGTCTGAACAATATCACGACCCTGATACTCTTCATCAGTACAAGATTCGTATACCTTTGCATCGCTTCTTACAGGAATATTCTGATACATAGTATCAAGTTCCTTACTTGTAAGAATATTGCGAAGACGCATAAGCTCTGTTGCTGACAGGAATCCGAATGATACACCATCTACCTTGAGTTCTACTCTGTTTGCACCCTTAGCATTTGTTGCTTCAATGCTAAACAAATCCTTAAGATAAGGAATCATTCTTTCCTCAAACCAATCAAGCTTCTCTTGAACAGTTGTTGTTACTCTCGTTACACCACGCTTCTCTGGCTTATCCAGAAAACCATCACGTGCTGCATACGTATTCTTCTCACCACGGAATGCACCTTGCTTTGTCTTAAAGAAAGCTGCATACTCTTTAGTCATCTGATTTATAGATGACACTTCGTGCTCGACCTTAGCGAGCATAGTATTCATTTTCATTCTCATATTACAATAATTAATTAATTAATAAACAATCATTTAAAAAATACTGTACAAAGAGTTAACCGAGTTTCACGGTATATTACTGGAGCGTTCTGTAGTCGTTAACTACACCTTGGGATCCCTCCAAACCTATTATAGGAATTTCTGAGTATCATTCGGATTTCCCGACTTATTTCTCGTATGGGATTTTATTACCCATAATCTCTTTACTCTACCTTTCTATGTAGCCCGAATATTAGTCTGAACAACCATATTCGATACAGTATTTTGTAACGCGTAGGGGATTCGAACCCCTGAGAGAAGCCTTAACCTCCCTACAAGATTGAAAGTCTTGTGACCTCAGCCACTAGTCGAACGCGCTATAAAAAGATGATTACTCTGTTATAATCATCCTTCTTTTTCAGTTAGTTTGTCTTCATTCTTCCAGGAAAACTAACAAAAGACTTCTACTCACTCCCACCAGTAGAAGGTGGACACATCGCTTACCCAGATATGTTAGGGACAGAGTGGACCTGCGGAGAGTCGAACTCCGGTCCAAACAACTTTGCATCAAAAGATTGTACAAGCTTTTCAATTTAATTCGTAGTTTTCTATCTATTGTTAAATTTATTATAGTGAGTAAACTGTTCTCACTCTGGATATTTATTCTGTCTATCAGCAGTAGGCCCACCAGTGCCTTCTTTAATGATAGGGGGATGACGGGAAGTCAATCAGTTCCACCAGATATACATTGTCAAGGTATATCAGCTCGGGTTTCTCTTATTTAACAGGGGTTCCACCTTGTACCCCCGCCAGTTACTCCTGCTTATGCATTTTCTTCTGGATCCAGTGCTTAATTTAATTAAGCTACAGCACGATAAACACGTGCACTGAATGCGTTCATTGGAACGACTTTAGAATTATTGGTATCATTTAAATTTAATTTTGATGTCTTTCCATCAGTCTTTGCTTGTCTTTTTTATCTCCATTGCTGTCAAAATCCAATACAGGCCCTTATTCAGAGTTTTCAAGTTCTCCTTTTAATTCTTCTGCAAAATCCTTCATTCCATTGATAATAGTTTCAGGATAGAAGGTTATACCAATCATTGCAGTATAAAACATATGACACCATTCTTTTATTGTCAAATCCTCACAATCATTTTCTATAGTAACAGTTGTGTCATTTTCTGTTACTTCCATTTTTATATTTTTATCCATATCTTAATTTATTAAAAAACAGAAGTTCTTGGTTTCTTATCTTTGATATCCCACAAACTAATAAGTAAATAAAAAGGGCTCGTTTTACCTATTAAACTTTATCTCTAAAATAGGATGGCATTTAGCACCAAATAGTCAATGATCAGAAAATAATTTATCAGGAAAACAATTAAATTTGCTGTTTTTACAAGAACTTCTTAAAATGAGTTTAATCCCACCAACTTTCCATCTTATATTCTCTAATTAGATGATATAAGTGTAAAGCTTTTCTCTGTCTAAGAGAAACCTTTAAGGATTCTATTCTATGTTTTCTACCTTCTTCACCACGATAAGGTTCTTCATCTTCAATTTCTTTCTTAATAACTTTTTTTCTAAAGAATCTTTCCTCATTTCTAATATTTACATAAGGATAGTAATCTTCAAAGTTACGAGGATTCTTTTTATATAAAAAAGAGAAGTTATAATCAAGATAATCCTTGAAGGGTTTGTCTTCTTCTTTTATTATCTTAATGCATTGTAAACATAATGAAATTTCTCGAATAATAAAAGTCGTATCAATAATTCTACTTTCTTTAAAGTATTTTAACATTCTTTTTAATTTGAGTTCTTCTAAATTTAAAAGATACCCAAAATCCCAATCTCTATCTTCTTTTAATAGTTTGGAATATGCTTTAAATGTTTTATTTTTTCTCTTTTTCATAATTATTAATATTTTAGTACCCTGACCAGGGATCGAACCTGGAACCTACTGCTTAGCCTACCACTCTATGTTGCCATAGCCAAACAATTAGTGATGCAGGGACGTAAGTAATTCTGAATTATTTCATCAGGCACCATTTTTTAATGTCCCATATAGTCTTTTGTTTGTTGTGGTCTGGAATACATTATTACCATATTGAAATTCTTCGAAGTAAGCAAGGAGGTTTTCCGATGTTTTATAACAGGATCGCTGTGACCTTCCCTCACTAATTCCAACTTAGGTATCTCCTATATACTCTCTACACATTTATGATAATGTAGCCGTTCTACTACTCAACATTCGCCTTTCACATTATATATGCTACTCGGATTATCAATTTAGCACGGTATTGTCCTTACACATTATTGGTTAGTGTTGGCACTCCTTAAGGTATAACCAGTTTGCGTCATGTGTCATTTATTCGGAAAAGAACTTTCACCGTTTTAGGGAGATTCTACATAGGGATTTCTCGCCTATACACTCCGTTTTTGAAGGCAGTTGCTCTAGTCCATTGAGCTACCAGGGCATTTAATGAAACAAGGTTAGCGTTGAATAACTAACTCAGTGTGGCTAACTGACTGCCCTCTATTGACCACTTGTTTCATAAGGACTTTGTTCTATATGTATGATTAACCCTACATCTATAAATAAAGTTTTAATAAAGTAACGTGTAGGATTGGTTACCCACACGATGGCTCCGGGGTTTCCGGTAAAAATAAGTTTTAATTAACAGAAGCATAGTCTAATGACCAATTATAATTCCTCCTTCTAAATTTTAAGAATCCTATAAATTAGTTTTGCAGAAATGCTTCTTAAATAATTTTTATTGTTTAACTAAATACCCAAGTGGTCTATTAAACCACTTGGATTATAGGAGTTAGAGCCTAATCTGCTCTAATAGTTCTTGGTTCATAGCAGCCTCAAACAGCTCTTCTGCTGTCTTAGGAATTGCCTGCATCTTAGTAGTTCCAGTAAGGAATGCAATACCAGCAGGATCAAGTCCAGACATATAGAAGAAGTTAGGAGCATCTGCAAGGGCCTCAAAAGTAGCACTAGAACGGCCACCGTAGTAATCATTTCTGATATCCCAAAGGACAATCTTGAAATTATCTACGAATTCTTTTGAGAATCCTGCACCCAACAGTTTATCCTTGAAACGACGGAAGTTTGTCGATTTTTTCCCATAATGGGAAGTGTTAAACTCTCCATCACTCAAACAAAGGATACCTGTTGGAAACTCAGATTCCGGATATCCTTTCTCCTTCAAGCGGATAAACTCGTCAGCTACACCAAGGAAGTTAGTACTTCCAAAGTAACCATCGGTGAAACCACAGAATTTGTCAAGAGGTGTCCCATTCCCAAAGGTGCGAATCTTAACTTCATCTGAGAAAGTCAAGAAAGTGTTACTAAACTTACCTTCAAGAAGATAAGAGAAGTAAAGACACATTGCCAAACCTACTTGATATGCGCTCATACCAGTACCACAGGCTTCAGAAGTCATAGAACCAGAAATATCAAGAACTCCAATGAAGTTCGTTTCACGATTCATATCCTTCTTAGCGGTTTCAATCAAACCTAAGAACTGCTTGTTGAGAAGATCTTGCTGATATCCCTTCAATTTGTTCTTATCGACTGAATTGTGCCATCCATTTGTGTTACAAACTGGTTTGAACAACTCATACACATAACCTGTATATTTAGCTACTGGCTGCGAAGCAATCCATTTAGCATAAGCATCTTCAAGGTTATGGTTCTGCAAGAACTTGGAGTTAGTAAGTTTCTGAAGAGCACGACCTGCGATTTTGTTGAAATCGATTCTGTCAAACTTCTTCTTACTAATGAGCTGTTGCCATGTGTGTGCTGTTCCAGAAGACTTCATCTTACGATATGTTGCATACACACTAGCCTTTTCTTTATCAGAAAGAGATTGGTTTGTGTGTGCAAACAAGTCACGTGCAATCATTTTACCGATATACGCATTGCATTGCTGACGAAGTGTAGTACACTTGTTAGCAGAATGGATAGTTGGCAAATACTTCTTGATTAACTCTGACTGACTAGGATCTTCTAGGCCAGTATAAATCAGATTCAGGACTGGAGTCCAGTCAAATGATTTATACGTTGTTCCATGATAAGACAAGTCAAGACGTAAAATCTCAAACAAGTCATCCCAAGAACCAACTACTGGAATAAGACCAACATTCTTGGTGAATGTAGATGGATGCTTTTGTGCAAGCCATAGCATTCTGTGCCAGAACTCACTCTTTAAACCTTGACCACGCTGTGTGGAAAGCTTTTCTCCATTAAGAAGAATTGGTTGACGAGTAATCATTCTAATATAGAATGTTTCTCGAAGAGTAATCAATGGGTCTACTGCCCATAATTTCTCCATTGTTGCACTAACATCTTCAAACTCACGAGGAGTTTTATAATTGCCGAGATTAGCAAAATCATCTACGAAAATGTTTCCAGAATTGGAAAGTTTGATAGCTCCATTTCCAGAAAGTGTTTGATGTTCTTGTTCAAACTTCTCTCTCTCAAAGATGTTAGCGTTCTTTGACAGAGTTTCCTTACTTGCTTGAATTTTTGCCTGACGAGAGGCAAACAGACTTTCTACTTTTTTCATTGTCTTATTTACATTTAAAGATTAAACATTTGTTGCGGGTTTCGGGGTCGAACCGAATGTTTTCTGCTTATGAGACAGACGTGGAAACCGTTTCACTCCCCCGCAATATAATTAATTAGACAAAGACCTTTACAGGAAGAAATTCTAATTACAAATTTTCTTTTAGAGATTTAGCAGCCCAAATCTTGAGCTAAGCCCTTCAACATATCAGAAGGCATGCCTTCTAAAAGTTTCACGATTGGAGCTATCCGAGTACTCTTGGAAAGCAATCTTTCCAGCCCTGGATTTTCCGAAACAGCCATAGCAAGAGCAGTTGCTATACTGCTTTCCTTTCCGAAAACAACACAGTGTTGTCCAACTTTACTGTCATTGATAGGGGTAACAGCAACAAGCAGAATACCACCTTCAAAGTTTCCTTCACACTCTGCAGTAGCCTTCTGAATGGCTTCTGTAGTTTCGGCCAAAATAGCCTGAATTTTTTCGTTTACGTTCATTGTTAAAAAAATTAGTTTATAAATAAAGAAAAATTATAAGTTTGTGGGCCTAGAGAGACTCGAACTCTCACTCCGAAGAACTTGCTCCTAAGGCAAGCGCGCCTACCAGTTACGCCATAGGCCCAATCTTAAAATAAAGGACTTACGTCATTTACATTTGTTTCACCCCTATCGACTCCCGTTTATTTTAAGATATTCTTTTATGTAGAGAATTAACTACCTGACAGATACTCCTCCTGTCTAAGCGAGTTACCCACTCTTTCAGCCGGGAATTTTGGCATATTAAGAAATGCAATTTTCAATATACATTCCATATCTCTGGTCTTCAGTTAATTCTTCTGTTGATTCGAGATACTCTTTGTTTACTTCTTTAATTTTTTTTATCTTTTGCATATTATTAAAATTTTTGTAGCTCCACCGGGACTCGAACCCGGACGTCCGAAATGGACATTGGATTTTCTTACCACTCTATGTTACCATAGCCAAACAAAGATTTCACAACTCAGACACTGCCATAGATTTGTTGTCTTATTGTTAATAGTTACTTTCCTCTCACTAGCAACCAATCAGCAGTCATAGACATTGCTATAATGAGTTGTTTGTTGTGGTCTGGACTGTCTCTTTACCGTATTGAAATTCTTGCAAGATACATAAACAAAGTTCTTAACTCGGCACTTCCTTCGTTTATATAAATTTCAACTTAGGTATCTCCCGTTCAGTCTCTACACGATTATAAATGGTGCCCACTCGATTGACCGTTTTAACCATTTATTTTCGCTCGGTAT
>Ga0247610_10008187_pt1 | contig 10659 bp, 7 predicted proteins | sample 174DNAGHGhighgp2_FD_193483 | JGI IMG/M metagenome (GOLD analysis project Ga0247610, IMG submission 193483) | Sheep rumen microbial communities from Palmerston North, Manawatu-Wanganui, New Zealand - 1742 DNA GHGhigh gp2 | ecosystem: Host-associated > Mammals > Digestive system > Stomach > Rumen ... | reverse complement strand
GACTACACCGCTACCAGCCAACAGGTAGTCGAATTTACCAAGACGGATGAGCATTGCACCGCCCTCGGGCCATGTAGTGCCGTCGGTGGCACGGGGATCCCAAGGCAGGGTGAAGTAATGGCGACAGGTCATTACCACACCATTATCATCTATGACGCGTTCGCGATCCTCTTGGTCGAAGAGAAGCCCCCAAGTATTCAATGGGCGTTTCACATTGAATACTTGACGTAGTAGTGTGTAAGCTTTTGTCACCGATTCTGTTTCTTTCTCACTGGCCTGGTCTATAGCGAATGGCGAGAAGCCGATAGCTTGATGCTCGCCAAAGGCATATAGGGCGCGCACGCCACTATTCTCGCAACATCGGCTCTCAGGGATGAAAAGACGATTCTTTACCGCGCCTCCATCTTGTGGACGCAAAGGCATCGCATACTGCGCGCACCACGACTTGAAACCTGTATCGTAGATGTCGGGGGCGAGTAGGTCGATACTGGGGGCTCCCTCGTGCCAGAAGTCGATGAGATGTGCTAACGGCCCTGCCGAGGGATATTCACCAGGACGGCGCCCACGGCTGTTCATAGCGGCATTTACATAGAGCGGCATGTCGTGTATTTCTCGAGCCGCCTTGGCCAGATGCTCCACATATCGGGCATAGCTCAGTGCCATAAACTTCTCGTCGGCATATTCATCCGTGCCATATCGTTCTGCCCACCTTTCTTTATTATAGGCCTTCTCTGCCAACGGCGAATGGTCGCGTGCCGACTCCAGCATACCAATCTCATTCTCTATCTGCATCATGATGACCACCTCGCGCTGCGGGTCTTTCTCACGGATATGTCGCATCAGTGCCGAGAATGCTTTCAGGTCCGCTTGCAGCACATTGTCGCTGAAACACGATGCAATCTCCATCTGCTTCCCTTCAGCAGTCATCGCCCGTGGGAATCGCTTTGTATCCTTCTTGAACCATGCTGGCGCATAGCACGACATGGAGTTCTTCCACACACCGAACCAGAGGAACACCACGTGCAACTGCTCCTGCCGCGCCACATCGATGGTACGGTCGATGAGCGTGAAGTCAAACCGTCCTTCTATGGTTTCTAATAACTCCCAATAGACTGGCACGAGCACCGTGTTCAGTCCCAATGCTCGCATTCGTGGCATCACCTCATCGATGTCGGCCACCGATGTTGCGGCAGAGTTACTCAACTCACCACCAAGGATAGGGCAGGGCAGTGTCGTAAGCCTGTCAGTAGCAACGGCACTCTGCATCGCGACCAGTGCAATAAGGGAAATAATCAGTCTTCTCATATTCTTTAGCTTGTTTTTGCGGACAAATATACACAATAAATCCCAAAGCGAAACAACAACGCCTTGGGATTTAAGATTTTTTGTTATCAATGCCATCCGCCAGGACCACCACCGCCTGGGAATCCACCGCCTCCAGGGCCGCTGCCACCTCCTGTATAAGACGACAGGCTGACCGATGAGCCACTGCTTACCGTTGCGTCGGTAGCTCCGTAGCCATCAAAGATGGTCGTGCCATTGCTCTTCGATACACTGTAGAGCGAGCTGCCTCCTGATACAATCCATGTGCCTGAAGCTGGAACCTTGAAAGCGAAGGCTGTTCCGCTCTGTGTAAACGAGTACCAGTTGCTGGTGCTGAGCGATGCCGTGTAGCACGACTGCGTCAGCGACGATCCGCTTTCGAGCGACGGATAGGCATATAGCGTTCCGCTCTGTACGTAGAGCTTGTAGCCTCCTTCGGTGTTGGCATCGATGGCAACCTCTGGACTGCTCTTGGTGGTGTAGGCAAATACCGTAGCCCCTTTTATGTATAGGTTGCCGTTAGAGTCGATGGCATCGTTGCCGTTAGAGTAGGCCCCCACATAGCCGCCAGAGAGCGTCATCGTGCTGGCTGAGTTGATGGCATCGTCAGCCGAGTAGGCATAGATCACACCGCCCGTCACGTCGAGTGTGCTTTTGGTCTCCACTGCCTCGTGGTAGCTGGCCTTAGCGTAGGTAGTACCGCCGCTGATAGTCATTGCTGCGTCGGCCTTGATAGCCTTTGGCGACGTCTTCAGCGCGTCAGCCAGACGCTCAGTCGTGCTCGAACTGGTAGTGGTGCGGATGGTTGTGTTGCTGGTGCTTTGGCAGTAGGCTATCTGTCCTGTTGTGGTGGCCGAAGTAACGCCACCGCTGATGGCCAGTGTACCGTCCACGCTGATGGCCTTGCCGCCAGCACCCGTGCTGCTCAGCGTCAGTGTGCCGCCGCTGATAGTCATGTTACCGTCGGCACTCATTGCTGCACAAGCCTTTACCTCGTTATCGTCGCTGTCCCACGCTGCACTACCTGTGGTGCTTATGGTGTAAGTTCCATCGCTTACAGCGATGCTTCCATCGGCCTTGATTCCCTTCGAGGCCGCTGCTGTAGTGGTTATATTCAGCGTGCCGCCCTCTAAATAGACGTTGCCGCTGTCCTCGTCGTCGTGATCGGTGGTCTCGCCGGTCGATGTCGTACCGCCCAGATCGCACTGTATGCCGTCGTCACCAACGCCGCTGATGGTCACCACGCCGCTCTTCATCTGGAAATACTCCTCGCAGTTGATACCGTCGCTTACGGTCGAAGTGATGTTCAGCGTCAGGTTCTTGATGGTAATGTACGAGGCCGACTTGATGCCGTGTTTATAGTTACCCACCACGTTAAGCGTGCCTTTGCCTTGCAGTTGTAGCTGACCTTTACTATATATGCAGGCCTTCTGACTGCCATCGCTACCATCGGTCAATGTATTCTCCGTGCCGTTCTTCACGCTGAGCTGTATACGTTTCTTGTTGGTGATGTTTATGGCCGCACCACTAGGGTTTGTCATTGTTACACCTGTCAACGATATTGTACACTTATACGATCCGTCGAGTGTCAGCGAACCATCGGTAGTAGATCCGCTCAGTACGTAAGTTATTTCGTCGCCGTCGATGGCATCGGTGTTTGTCTGCGTTATGCTTACGTGTGCGCCACTCACCTCTGCCGATACGTAGGCGGCCACATTGTCGGCCATCGTCACCATAGCCGTCGAACCATTATATATGATGTTCACCGTGTTTGCTTCTACATCCGACGAACTGCTGTTGGTTACCAGCATACTTGTGATGTCGCTGATATTGAACACGTCGCTGCCTATTGATAGCATGGTACCACCAGTGAATGTGGCAGGCTCACTTCCTGTCACCTGCGATGCCTGATACTCTTTGGTACCGCTGTTGGTGGTTATTTTCAGCGTCTGCGCCCCTGCTGCTATCGTCAGCATGAGGGCGGTCAGTATTGGAATAGATCTTCTCATTTTACGCTCACTTTACGGGTTCCTTGTTTTGTTTTAATCACATAGATGCCGCGGCGCATCTGCTCTTTATTCACTTTGCGACCGTGCATGTCGTAGATATCTGTGGCTTCGTCGAGTGAGATCACTGATACTTCCTGAATGCCATTGGTCTCGCTCTGAGTCGAGAAGTACATCTTGCTCAGGTCGGCTAGTACGAATGTCTTGTCGCCGATAGTGAGTGTAGAATTATCAAGGTTGATCGTCACGGGCAGCGACGATACATCTACGGAGGTCTTTGCACCGTCCGTCGTCTCAAAGGTCAGGTAGGTATAGTCCTCGGCCTGCGCTGTCAGCGTCCCTACCAGAATTGTCAGTAATAATAAAATCTTCTTCATGTCGTATGTAGTTTGTTATTATTTTGCAAAGATAAGGATTATCGGGGCATTCGCCAAATAACTTCAACGAAAGCCCCGATTCTTTCTACGAAAATCAGTTGTTGCTCAACTCTTTTCGCATTTCCTGCCCCAGTTTGTTCCAATAGGGGAGGTGCTTTAGGGTGGAACGTACGGGTTGTACGTGCCACAACATCAGGAGTAGCAGGAACAGACAGCCCATCAAGCAGGTGGCGCCATATAGATACTTTACGGCCTGCATGATGCTCTGTGTGGCGTCTATCGGCACACCGCGAGCCAGGTTGTCGGCTATGTGATAGCGCATCAAGTAGCTGTAGATACCACCGCTGATACTATCTACCACACCGTTGCGGATAAAGGCGGCTATCGTCAAGCTCATGAAAAAATGCTGGAATGGCATTAACTCCTCCAGATAAATGGTAAGCACGCAGAAGAAGATGGCGTAGCCGAAGGTGCGCACAAACGTAGGTGCATAGAGTCGTTCGATATTAAGTTCGGGTGTGATGTAGAAGTACATCATCACCTGATAAGCCAGCATCAGCGCAAAACCGATGGTAAGCAGCGGTGTGTACTTCAGGCGCAGCATCTTCATCCACCACAGACAGAACAGACAGCCACTGATGGAACCTATCCAACCCACGATGTTGAATCGCGACGAGGTAAGCATGCCATAGTGCAGAATGCTACCCGTAAACACACCCTCCAGCGCGTTGTGAGTAGAGTTCATCCACTCTTCTACCACGAAGAAAAACAGTATAGCGGCCAGTGTCTTATAGCCGAAGGCTCGAGGATCGATATACGGATGGTGGATATGCATCATACGTCCACAGGCGAAGAATACCGTGATGGGTAGCGCACAGAGCACAGTACACCACACTTGCGAGTCGCTCCAGTTGTAGTACTCGCCGTAGGTAAACAGCCAGATCACTTCGAGCACCGAGGCCGACCAGAGCATACAGCCCAGCCAGTCGATAGCCAGGAACGGCATGGGGCGCATAAAGCGGAAGTGCTGCGTGCAGGTATAGATAAAGATGAGTGCCACAAGCAGCAGACTCACAATGAAATACTGCATGGCGTGATAGCTGCCGCAGTAGTAGCTGAGCTGTTGCGACAACCAGCCGCTGGCACTCATATCGCCCAGCACCACGATGTAAAGCAAGGGGAAGAATATCTCGAAGTCACGCTTAGGTGTCATCCACAGCTGTATGTTGCTGAAGCACTCGAAGGTGGCCATCAGCTTCATGAAACAGCAGGCGTACGACAGCACGCAGAGTAGGGGTATTGACTCCGTAAGCAGCGACAGCAGAATGCACACAATCATGCCCGATACCGAGAACAGCAGCAGCGAGCGATTGGTGAATCGGAACTTCAGTCGGAACAGGATGGGGAAGGGCATAGCCACGCCCACCACGCCGCAGAGGAATATAAAGGTGGCATCCTCGCGCATGATGCTCATCGCCCCCATCATCTCGTGCATGTTGCCCATGTAGGTAACGTTTACCAACTGGAACACAACTGCCATCAGCAGGTAAGTCCAGGGTTGCAGTGCCTTGGGGATGAAGGGCTTCAGCATGGGCATCGCGAACGGGCGCCCTATCATTGGATCTGCCATTAATCTACATTAAAGATTAAAGATTAAACATTAATAGTCTACTTCGCACTCGACATTCAGGCCTGAGAGCAGGCGCTTCACGTCGTCCTTGTTGTTATCCTCAGTCAGTTCAATGCGTACAGGCACACGCTGTTCTACCTTTACAAAGTTGCCCGTGGCATTGTCAACAGGCATATTGCTGTAGGCCGAACCGCTGGCAGCCGAGATGCTTTTTACCACACCCTTGAAGGTGACGCCTGGGATGGCATCGGCCTCAAACTCTACTGGTGCGCCGATGGCGATGTGATGCATCTGACTCTCACGATAGTTGGCTATCACCCACACCGAGTTCTGGTCGATCACGTTTACCAGCAACTGTCCGGGCTGTACCAACTGGCCCACGTGGATATCCTTACGACCAATGTAGCCATCGCATGGCGCTGTTATCACCGTATAACTCAGGTTCAGTCGGGCCAGGTTCAACTGAGCCTCGGCTACACTCTCGCCAGCTGCCGACTGTCCCAGACGCTGCTGCTGCTCGCCCAGTACCATGCTGGTGGCCTGCTGACGGCTGCGTGCTGCCTCATAACGGGCACGTGCTGCCTCGTACTGTGCCTTCACGTTGTCGTACTGCTGGCGTGTCACGGCCTCTTTCTGCAGCAACTGCTCAAAGCGCTGATAATCCTTCTGCGCGTTCTCCATCTGTATACGAGCCTCGTCGATGCCAGCCGATGCCACACGCACGTTGCTATGTGTGGTACTCATACCCGCACTCACTGCCGACGTACTGCTCTTCTGACCTTTTACGCCAGCTTCGGCCTGCGCCAATGCCAGGCGGAACTCAGCATCCTCAATCACCACCAGCGTGTCGCCTTTGTGCACAAACTGAAACTCGTCGAATCTGATTTCCTTGATAAATCCAGGCACGCGAGTGTTTACTGGCGACAGATGTCGATGCACCATCGCATTGTCGGTATATTCGGTGCTTCCCAGATGCACAAAGCGGCTCAGGGCATACCCCACACCCAGTACTAAAAAGGTTACTACTACAATATTATATGCTCTCAGTATTTGTTTTCTCTTGTTCATAACTTCTGTTTTTTAAAGATTTCCTGCGATGAATTTCATTTTGTAATAGGCGTAGGCGATGTTGATACGGGCATCGGCCTCGCTCAGTTCGGCATCAAGTTTCATGTTGCTGGCGTCGATCATGTCGGTAATCAGGGCCAACTGGTTCAGGTAGCGATCGTTCACCACCTGGTAGTTCTCCTGTGCCAGTTGTACGCTCTTTTGCTGAGTCTCCAGTTCGATGTAACTCTGCAGATAGTTGGTGTAGGCGGCCTGTACCTGATTGTTAAGCTGTTCGGCAGCTACGGCCTTCTGCTCTGTGGTAGCCTGATGCTGCAAACGGGCCTGCGACAGCTTTTTGTTGCTCTTGAAGAGCGACGAGAGCGAGTACTGCACACCAACGCCTACATACCAGATGTTCAGATTCTTATCTACGGGTGGCAACTCGAAGGTGATAGGACCATTAAAGTTGTTCTGCGCCACGATGGCTACCTTAGGCAGCAGCTCGCTCTTGGCCAGTTTTACCTGTTGCTGGGCCATCTGCTCGTTCACACCTGCCATCTGCAACTGTGGATTAACTGCAGTTGCAGCCTCCTGCCAGTGGGTCTCGCCCTCTTTATTAAATAAGGTGGTGGCAGCATCGTCGGTAGGTTCAATCATCTCTGTATTGCTGATGCCGAGCGTGTTGCACAGCTGGTGATTCAGAATGCTGCGTGTGTTCTGAAGCTTCACCAGATTCAGGCGCAGTGTTTCCATCTGCAACTCATAGCGGGTGATATCGTTCTTAAGTGCTACGCCCTGCTCGTGCTTCTCGCGTATGTTGTCTATGAGTTTCTGGGTGAGTGCGATGTTGCTCTCCAGCACCTGTTGGCGATGGGTAATCTTCTGCAGATCGAGATACTGACTCAGTGCCACAAAACGCTGGTTCTGCTCGTTCAGAGCCATACCCAGTGAGGCCTGCTCTACACCCAGTTCTGCCATTTTAATGCCAGCATCGATGGCACCGCCTGCATAGATAGTCTGCTGGGCATCTACCACAAACTGATTACCAAAGTGAGGCGACGCCAGGTTCTGCCAGTCGCTCAGGTCGCGATCCATCATCAGCGCATTGCCAATATAGCTGGCGCTGAGTTGGGCGTTCACATCGGGCAGTCGATTACTCTTAGCAGCCTTTACACCCTCCTGGGCAGCAGCCACCGTGGTGCGACTGGCCTTAATACTCTTGTTGTTCTCGCTTATCAACTGAAACAGCTCGTTGATGTCCATCTTTCTGGTGGTCTGAGCTTCAGTAGATATAGCTGTGGCGAGTGCTATCGCCATCATCATAAAAATCTTCTTTTTCATACCATTTCTCGAATTCGGGTGCAAAATTAGTTGGATTTTGCGACATAAATGGTAACAAAAATGCGTCAGAATTTGGCAATTTGGGAATAATGTGATATTTTTTCCGCATGAACGAGACTAATTTGGGAAAAATTGACCGCTCCACCATCGATAGCGAAGTACACGCCATCGACCATGGTGCTATCCTTTTTTCACGGGCAGGAACGGCCCGTGTACGCATCAATTTCGATGTATGGGAGCTGCAGGGTAGGGATGTGCTTATCTTCTTTCCTGGCGATGTGGTAAAATGGGAGGTGATGGATGATGACTTCAGAGCCGATATCATCCGCTACAGCTCCGATATCCTGCGTGCTGCCAGTCTGAATGTGGAGCATGCCGTGTATGAGCAGTTGCGTGCCGACCGCCGCTGTGGCTATCGCGAGTTGATAGATGTGGTGATAAGCAGTATGTTTCGCATCTTAAGATTCTATTTTACACGCGAGCACTACCAGCTTACCGATCGCATTGTAACGCTGCATCTGCAGGCTTTCTTCCTGGGTTTCTACGATTATCTGCAGGCCTATCCGCGTGAGGATAACCGCGAAAAAGGCACCCAGCGAACAGAGGAACTGTTTACGCTCTTTATGGAGTTGCTTGAGAGCGATTTCCGCCAAGGTCACGAGGTGAACTACTACGCGAATCGCATGTGCATCACCCGTAAATACTTAGGTATCATCGTAAAAGGCAAGACCGGGCTCTCGCCCAAGCAGATTATCGACGAATACCTGATGCTGCGCCTGAAACTCACCATGCGCACCTCGAAAGCCAGTCTGAAACAAATTGCCGACGAATACCACTTTGCCGACCAGAGCGCCCTGACCCGCTACTTCAAAACCCACGCCGGCGTAACGCCACAGCAATTCAGACTTGAAGATTAAAAAATCGATAAATAACCTTAATTTGTATACGGATTATATTAATAATGTGTATCTTTGCGGGTAGATTAATATAATTTAAGACAATATGAAAACATATTCATTTGCATTAGTAGCAGGCCTGGGCATTATGGCAACTTTGGCTTCGTGTGTAAAAGAGGCATCTGTTCCTTCGTATGAGGATGCACAGAAAGAATCGTATGCAAGCAGTTTTGTGGCTAAGTATGGCCAGATTCGTCCAAACCAGTCGTGGGACTTTACCACTGGTGAGCGCAACCTAGCCACCCGTGGTTACTCAGCTATCAACGTTGAACTTCTGGACAACGGTATCGACTGGGGTGATGTGTCGAACTTGGAGGTAACACACTATGCATTCCCTCAGAAACCAGTATGGGATTACGATATTATTAATAGCGGCTTTACAAAGAATGCTGTTTTATTCGATGCTATTAATTATAATCTGCCTGAGAAGAAAAAATGGGTGGGCAATAAGGCTGTATTAGTTGCTCCATCCAGCTCGTTCTATATCTTCCCACTGCTCAGTGGTGGTGGCAATCGCTACGATTTGACGGTAAAGGTGGGCGATGAAGAACCTGTTGTTATTTTCAAGAAGGACTACACCAATTTCCAGACCGTCAACGGCATGAAGAAACTCAATGGTGAGACCGTTAACATGCGTGGTGTCAAGATAGAGGCTCCCGTGGGTACACCGGTAGAGATCTATCTGGACAATATGAAAGATGTAGATAATAAAACACTGCCGACAGTGGGCACCACTAATGGTCAGGCCGTCTACATTGATGTTGCAGAAAACGTAAGACCTGAGATCGATGGTATTGAACTTACTGACGATCATGTCATCAAGTACATAGGTATCGAGGACGCTATCAGTGGCAGTGACTGGGATTACAACGATCTGGTGCTGGCTGTTGTGGGCAATCCCGATGTACCTCAGGAGAAGATCATCACCGAGAACCAGTATGAGGTGACAACCTGCCGCGCCAAGCGCTATATGATTGAGGACCTGGGTGCCATCGGCGACTTCGACTTCAACGACGTAGTAGTGGATGTAGAGGAGTACACCGTCTATACTCATAAAGTTACATCCGAGAATGGCGTTAAGACCAGCGACGAGATTATCAGTACCACCACCGCTCCCACGAAGGCTTTTATCCGTGCCCTTGGCGGTACTATCGACTTTGAGTTGACCATCGGCGATACAAAGTGGGTAAAGAGTGAGTCAGAATACGCCACCGGCACGATGTACAACACTCAGGGTACTATCGACTACAAGAATACACTGGCCGAGTTCGAAGTTACCGGCTATAACTACGACGATAACAACATCACCTTCCGTGCCAACGGCAAAGACGGCAAACTGTACACCGTCACATTCCCCAAGAAAGGTGAGGCCCCGATGATGATTGCCGTAGACCCAACAGAAAAATGGATGAATGAGCGAGTAAGCATCCCAAGCTCATGGTTCACCGAGTGATAGCATTATCTAATATCTAAAACATGATGATCGGAGGGACAGGTCATTGATTCTTTTTCGAGGAGATCAAAGACCTGTCCCCGTGATCTTAGCGCATCCGCAAGGAGGTGTTTGAGATTGACGGCCCTGACTTCGACTTCCTCGGCATGCACTCGGCTGTCTGTGCCTTCTGCCACAAGTACGGCATCCCTGAGAAGGAAGAGAAGGCCCAGCAGCTGATCGGCAAGATGCCAAAATAAATCTCCAGTCACTAGCGTGGCTGGAGATCTTTGTATTCCTGAGAAACGTTCTTGATACAGGGACAGGGCTTGGTGGCGCCTGGGAGTTCGCAGTGGCCTACTATGCGGACCTGGGGGTAGTCCTGTCGCAGCTGCTTCAGCAGTTCGTAGAGAGCGTGGCGTTGCAGTTCGGTGCGGGTGTCCGTGGCGGTGCCGTTTGGGTCGAGTCCGCCCTCGTAGCACACGGCTATCGAACAGCTGTTGAAACCGCTGGCGTGCACACCCCGCACGCTCTCTGGCAGTAT
>Ga0247610_10008184_pt1 | contig 10662 bp, 9 predicted proteins | sample 174DNAGHGhighgp2_FD_193483 | JGI IMG/M metagenome (GOLD analysis project Ga0247610, IMG submission 193483) | Sheep rumen microbial communities from Palmerston North, Manawatu-Wanganui, New Zealand - 1742 DNA GHGhigh gp2 | ecosystem: Host-associated > Mammals > Digestive system > Stomach > Rumen ... | reverse complement strand
TTTGATTTTCGATCCGTCGACAACGATTTTCTTACGGTCAACGTCATAGTTGTACTGAGCTTTGAGAGCATCAGCAATCTGGATATTGTTGACGGCGCCAAAGAGCTGACCGTTCTCACCAACCTTGGTGGCGAGGCGGACATTCTTGCCATCGAGAGCAGCCTTCAGAGTCTCGGCATCCTTGCGGATTTTTTCCTCTTTGAAAGCGCGCTGGCGAAGAGTCTCGGCATGCATTTTCTTGTTTGCTGGAGTGGCCATGATTGCCATTCCCTGCGGGAGGAGGTAATTGTTGGCGTAGCCGTTCTTAACGGTAACGATATCGTCCTTGTATCCCAAATTAGCAACGTCTTGTTTCAGTATGATTTCCATTTGTTCTTCCTCCTTCTTTGATTATTTTAAACAGTCGGCAACATAGGGAAGCAGAGCCAGGTGGCGAGCTCTCTTGATGGCCTGTGATACTTTCTTCTGGTACTTGTTGGAAGTACCGGTAATACGACGGGGAAGGATCTTACCCTGCTCGTTGACAAACTTCAGCAGGAAGTCAGCATCCTTATAGTCAATGTACTTGATGCCGAGTTTCTTGAAACGGCAGTATTTCTTGCGCTGTGTCTCAACAGCTATAGGGGTCAAATATTTGATTTCACTTTCGTTAGCCATGATTCTTACTTTTTGATTGAATTAAACTTAAAGAAATCACTTAATTAGATTATTCTTGTGTGCTTTCTGCAGCAGCCTTTTTGGCGGCGCGTTTCTTCTCGTTGTAGGCAATTGCGTGCTTGTCGAGCGAAACAGTGAGGAAACGAAGCAGACGCTCGTCGCGTTTGTAGGCAACCTCAAGGTCGGCAATGACACTACCTTCAGCCTTGAATTCAATGAGGTAGTAGAATCCTGATGATTTCTTCTTAATCGGGTAAGCGAGCTTGCGCATGCCCCAATTGTTTGTGTAGACTATCTCTGCACCATGCTCGGTGAGGAAGTCAGTGTACTTTTTTACCGTTTCCTTCATCTGTTCATCAGACAAAACGGGAGTTGCAATGAAAACGGTTTCGTATTGATTTACCATTACTAATAAAAATTGATTAAGTTAATAAAAAAAGTGAGCCACTTTGCGGACTCGAACCGCAGACCTACGCATTACGAATGCGTTGCTCTACCAACTGAGCTAAAGTGGCAGGCAATTCAAGGTGTAAAGCGAAGATTTGTGGGAATTTTGTCGGGGTGAGAAGACTCGAACTTCCGGCCTCCACGTCCCGAACGTGGCGCGCTAGCCAACTGCGCTACACCCCGAAGTGTGGTGTCCTGGCAGGGATTCGAACCCTGGACCCATTGATTAAGAGTCAATTGCTCTACCAGCTGAGCTACCAAGACATTTATTATGATTTCAAATTTCTCTTTTTCAGTACTCCGGGTGGGACTTGAACCCACACGCCCTTGCGGGCAAGGGATTTTAAGTCCCTCGTGTCTACCATTCCACCACCAGAGCATTGGTTAGGTTTTAAGGTTTTGGTCGTTGTCCTTACTTTTGGAGACTTTGAGCGGAAAACGAGACTCGAACTCGCGACCCCGACCTTGGCAAGGTCGTGCTCTACCAACTGAGCTATTTCCGCTTCGCACTAATTCAATGTACTGTTCTTGAGCGGAAAACGAGACTCGAACTCGCGACCCCGACCTTGGCAAGGTCGTGCTCTACCAACTGAGCTATTTCCGCTTGTATTGACTTTCAAAGACCTGCTTTTTTCCGTCAAAAGCGAGTGCAAAAGTACATACTTTTTTTAAACTGACAAAAAAAAATCATTTTTTCTTGACAATTTTTTTAATCTCATTTAATTTTAATAGTGCTTCGATAGGTGTAAGTGTATCTATATCAATATCTAAAATCTTATCTCTAATTTCAAGCAAAGTCGGGTCGTCAAGCTGGATAAAACTCAATTGGAACCCCGGTTCTGGGGTATTTTGAATCTCGTTTTTTACTTTTTTCGTACTTTTTTTGTCAGTTATTTTTTCATTTTTTGACTCCAAAAGTTCGAGCATCGCATGAGCTCTTTTCAGTACCTGAGGCGGCATACCAGCCATGCGTGCCACATGTATTCCGAAGCTATGCTCGCTGCCTCCCATCTCGAGTTTTCGCATGAAGATGACCTTGTTGCCGACTTCCTTGACAGATATGTGGTAGTTCTGGATACGTTCGTACTGGTCCGCCATATCTATCAGTTCATGATAGTGCGTTGCAAACATCACCTTGGGTCGAACTTTCTTGTTCTCATGGAGATATTCAGTTATTGCCCATGCAATCGAAATACCGTCATAAGTGCTCGTTCCGCGTCCAATTTCATCGAGTAGTACGAGACTCCGGTCGCTGACATTATTGAGGATGCTTGCCGTTTCGTTCATTTCGACCATAAAGGTCGATTCGCCCGACGAAATATTGTCCGACGCACCAACTCGAGTGAAAATCTTGTCTACAATACCTATTGTAGCCTGTTTCGCAGGACAATAACTGCCTATCTGTGCCATCAGCACTATCAGTGCCGTCTGTCGCAGCAACGCCGACTTACCCGACATGTTGGGACCCGTGATGATCATGATTTGCTGGGTCTCGTCGTCGAGATACACGTTGTTGCTTACATATTTCTCGCCGAGTGGCAGTTGCGTCTCTATTACAGGGTGTCGCCCTTCCTTGATGTCGATAGACTTGCCGTCGTTAAGCTGCGGACGACAATACTCGTTGGCAAGGGCCACAGCGCAAAAACTCTGCAGGCAATCAAGTTGCGCAATGATGTGCGCATCGTACTGTATCGGTTGTATATACTCCGTAAGCGTCTGAAGCATACTCTCATACAGGCGGGTCTCTATAACCTGCATCCTCTCCTCTGCTCCGAGAATCTTGCTTTCGTATTCTTTCAGTTCCGGTGTTATATATCGTTCCGCATTGGCCAGGGTCTGACGGCGTATCCATTCTTCCGGAACCTTGTCTTTATGCGTGTTGGTCACTTCCAAATAGTAGCCAAAGACATTGTTGAAGCCTATTTTCAGCGATGGTATTCCTGTCCGCTCGCTTTCTCGCTGCTGCAGGTCGGCGAGATAGCTTTTGCCGTTGCCGGCCAAAGAACGCAGTTCGTCGAGTTCGGCGTCCACACCGTCTGCAATAACATTACCTTTATCGACCTTTACAGGCGCATCCTCGTTTATTTCTTTATCGATCTTGTCGTATATCGACTGACAGACGTTCAACTGCTCGCCATACAAGGACAAAGCCTTGTTATCCATCTTGGAACACAAGTTTTTAATAGACTTTATCTCTCCGAGTGAACGTTTAAGCTGGAGCAGTTCTCTGGGATTGATACGTCCCACTGCCGCTTTTGAAATCAGCCTTTCAAGGTCACCGATGCCGCGAATGTGTTGCCGCAACGAGTCGGCAAAATCGCCATTTATAAGCAATTGGTCTACAACCGTCAAACGTTGCTCTATGGCCTGAGTGTCTTTTAGCGGCATGACAATCCAACGGCGCAGAAGTCGCGAACCCATGGGGGTAAGAGTCTGGTCGAGAATGTCTATCAGTGTCTTGGCATTCTCGTTTGGCGAATACACAAGCTCCAAATTCCTGATAGTGAACTTATCGAGCCACACGTACTTATCCTCTTCGATTCGGCTTAGTTTGCAAATGTGTTGAGTTCTGTCGTGCTGCGTGTCTTGGAGATAGTACAACGCCGCGCCGGCAGCGATAACACCCTGTTCAAGTTCTTCAACGCCAAAGCCTTTGAGAGACGACGTGCCGAACTGCTTCATCAGCAATTCCTCTGCAAAATCAAGCGTAAAAACCCAGTCGTCGAATGTGTTGGTATAGTATTTCTCAGTGAATGATTCCTGAAACCGGTGCAACATTTTCCTTTGAAGCACAATTTCGGTAGGATGGAAATTCTGAAGCAGCCTGTCGATATACTGCATATCGCCCTGGGCAACATAGAACTCTCCCGTAGAGACATCCAAAAAGCTTATGCCATGCACTTTGTCTGACAGATGAAGCCCGCAAAGGAAATTGTTTTCCTTGACCTCAAGAACCATGTCGTTGTATGAAACACCAGGAGTCACCAGTTCTGTGATTCCGCGCTTCACAAGACCTTTGGCCGACTTGGGGTCTTCAAGCTGCTCACATATAGCAACACGTAGTCCGGCTTTGACCAAACGCGGCAGATATTGCTCCAAGGCATGGTATGGGAAACCTGCCATCTCTGTGTACGTGGCAGAGCCGTTCGATTTTCGAGTGAGGGTAATACCTAAAATGCCAGCACTTTTCACGGCGTCACTACCGTACGTTTCATAAAAATCCCCTACACGAAACAGCAACATCGCATCCGGAAATTTCTTTTTCATTTCAAGATACTGCTTCATCAAAGGCGTATTGCTCTCTTTTTTGCTTTCTTTTGCTGCCACCTACTTTATAAATAAGAATTAATACAATATAAATAAACTTTCGCCGCAGCATGTCATCCCTCTATGCAACTGTATTCCACCCTCGTATGTGCTGCCATCTGTTTTTCAGATTTGCAAAAATACAAACTTTCCTCAAATAATCCACAGAACATAAAATGAAATAGATTGCACATTTTTGCACAATCTATTCATATTCATCCGTTTGTATGTTAGTAATTCTGACTTATTCGTCAGAATACACCCGTATTGTGATTCTCAAATTGGTATCGGACCCCTAATCAGTCGCGATTGCCAAGGTATATCATAAGGTAATAGAGAAGCGTTGCCAGCGACGTCAAAGCAGCGACAACATAAGTGTATGCTGCCGAGCGCAAAGCACTTTCGGCGTATGTGTGCGTGTCTGGAGACGTGATATTGTGGGTATTGAGCCATACTAACGCACGACGAGAGGCATTGATTTCAACCGGCAGCGTCACTAAAGAGAACAATGTCGTCACGGCAAAGAGTATAATGCCCGCAAGCAAAAGACTTGGGAACTTCTGAACCATCAGAATACCAATAAACAATATCCACGGAGTGAACCTGTTGGATATATTCACAGCGGGTACAAGTTTCGAACGCAGACCCAGCCAATAGTAGGCCGTTGCATGTTGAACGGCGTGACCGCACTCATGAGCTGCAACGGCTGCAGCAGCAACACTTGTTCCATGATACACATCACGGCTGAGATTGAGGGTCTTGTTGAGGGGATTGTAATGATCCGTCAACGTGCCATTTACTTCCTGAACAGTCACATCGTGAATATCGTTGTCACGCAGCATCTGCTCAGCGACCTCACGTCCGGTCATGTTATAGTTCATGGCAATTTTTGAGTATTTCTTGAATTTGGACTCTACACTCTTGCTTGCCACAAGGCTTAGAACAAAAAGGATTCCAAAGATAATCCAGATGAGGGGAATGTTCATATATATATTAGTTTTTATATAGTTTAGTTAAGGTTAATGAAACTGCAAGACGCCTGATTTCATCAAAATTCAAGTTGAGAAACGCCCATCGTACAATAATATTGTACTATTAACTTTTTTTAATCTGTAGAAAAAAAAGAGGGTTAACGGCTTCTATATTCAATTATATTAGTACCTTTGCAAACGGTTTGGTCACCAAAAAGGTAGTCAATATAGCATATTACATGCTTGTTTTCAACCCAATAGGTGTCAAAAGGGAACAATGTGAAATTCATTGACAGTCCCGCTGCTGTAAGTTCCAATCACGACAGTCCACAGATCGCCACTGTGTGTCGACATAGGCTCATGGGAAGGCTCGGATCGCCGGAACAAAGTCAGAAGACCTGCCAAACCGAAAGCCAATTAAAGTCCTCGAGGATAGGGCGATAATTATGAAAACATACACATTCGACAGGAACATATTACCCCTTTTGGTCGCCTGCTTATTGTGGGTGGCTTTTGTCGTACCCGCTTCTGCACAAGACACCAATGCCACCGACAAAAGCAAAAAACTGGAAACTATCGTTGTAAAAAGCAACAAGAAACCTTCAGCAACATTATCTCAAGCGCCCGTCCAGATTGTCGACATCGAGAAAATGGAGAATTCCGGTGCTTTGCTCCTAAGCGACGCACTGAAACAAATGGCCGGAGTGACACTGCGCGACTATGGCGGAATTGGAGGCATGAAAACAGTCTCGGCACGTGGACTCGGCAGCCAATTCAGCACTTTAACCATTGACGGAGTTGCTGTTAACGACTGTCAAAACGGCCAGGTTGATCTGGGTCGCTACATGATAGGCAACAGCTCTTTCATAAGCCTCAGCAACGGCCAGCCCGACGACATGCTACTATCGGCACGCGCCACCGCCGCAGGCAGCGTCATCAACATGCAGACTTCCGAGCCTGTCTTCATGCCTGGAGAACACACACATACCGGAATCAGTCTTGAGACAGGAAGTTTTGGACTCTTATCCACCGCCCTTTCACTTCAACAACGCATCGGACGCAAGCTTTCAATATCGGCTTGGGGCAACTGGCTGAAAAGCAACGGCGACTACCCCTTCACTCTGTACTACACCCCATCGCACGACGGCGATTACTCCATCGAACGACGTGAGCACTCCTCCATGTGGATGGTCACCGGTGACATGAATCTTTTTTACCACATATCTTCCAACAGGTCGCTTTCCTCCAAGATTCATTATGTTCAGGGCTACCACGACCTGCCTGGCCCCGTGGTGTTCTACGCCACGCGCGGCTCCGAAGACACACGTGAAAAACTATTCTTCGCACAAGCCAAATACAACTCGTTCATAAAACAAGCAAGTTTTCAGCTGATTGGGAAATATCAGCATACCGAAGATTTATATGAGGACTTCTCCGCCCCTACCATAAGTCGCTACCTCAAGAACGAATATAGCCAAAACGAAGGATATCTCTCCGGCACTGTGGTTTGGAAACCTTATATAAAAATAAATGCAAGTCTCGCCAGCGACCTATCACTCAACAATCTGCACAGCAACCTGAAGAAAAACAGCAACGTTGAACGTTTCTCATCACTCACAACGCTTGCATTGCAATACAAAACCAAGCGTTTCAGCTTCAAAAGCAACGCATTGTTCACTTTCGTCAACGAGAATGCCTGCGACAATCCATCCCCCACTACCTACAGACGGCTATCGCCCTACGTAGGCGCTTCCGTTCAACCCATAGCCTCGAGCAACATACGCATCCGCCTCTTCTTCAAAGACATATACCGAATCCCCAATTTCAGCGAACTGTACTATTTTGTTATGCCGCTCGACTCTCTCAGACCCGAACGGGCTTCGCAATACAATGTCGGAATAACCGTTCCGGCCCAGATGCGCTACAACAGCGATTCCACAAGCTGGCATGTGTGGAGCATGACCTTAGACGCCTACCGCAACAGCATCAAAGACAAGATTATCGCCGTTCCGAAACAGAACATGTTTCTTTGGTCGACAATGAACCTCGGCATTGTTGACATAACCGGTTTGGACCTAAAAGGGACCCTCGACTGGAATTGGCAGAAAGTCTCACTGAATGCAACTCTCACCTACAGCTATCAGAAAGCCGTCGACCATACAAATCCTGAAGTCACTAAGATTTACAACAACCAAATCCCCTACACGCCGCGTCACAGCGGAGGCATGACTCTCTACCTCAAAACTCGTTGGTTTAATGCCGGATACAACTGCATGCTCGTCGGCAAACGGTATTACAGACAACAAAACAACGACGATTCACTGCTTCCATCCTACGCTGACCATGGAATCTCTATCGACCGCTCCTTTGAACTGCCCATCGGCGACCTGCGAATTCAATTCCAAATACTTAACATACTCGACAAGCAATACGAAGTTGTACGCTCTTACCCGATGATGGGACGCAATTTCAGACTGAAAGCCAGCTATTCATTTTGATACAACCAAAAAAACACATATTTCAAAACTCATTTAATAATCAACAACATAAACAACCATGAAGAAATTATTTAGAACACTCGTTGCAGTTGTGACAATATGCACAACAATGGTTTTCTCATCATGTAAAGAAGAACCGGAAAACCAACAGCCTACACCCATTAATGTCAGCGTCGAGACTCCAAGATCTATCGCTCAGGTAGATGGAAACCTCTACATCACATGCTACTATCCTCAATCTGTCATCCGTTTTGACATGGCACAACAAGCTGTCACCGGTATCTGCAATCTCGGCAGTTTCCATCCTGAAGGAATCGCTGCCGTTGGCAACAAACTCTACATTGCCAGCAGCAACATATCGGACGAAAGCTTCAACTACCACTACGACAACAAACTATACATTGTTGACATCGAATCGTTCAAGATTGTCGACAGCGTAACGGTGGGCATCAATCCAAGCAAAGTGAAGAAACTTGACAACAACCACATCGTATTCAATACCCTTGGTGATTACGAAACCGATTTTGGCGGTCTTTGGGTAATGAACACCAACAGCAAGGAAATCACTGCAGTAAACACCAACCTGTACAATTTCGATGTATACAGTGGCGACATTTATGGCTACACAAGCCCTTATGGCACTCTGGGTTTCTACAAAATTAACGGCAGCACTCTCGAAGCCACCGAATTAGGCATACAATGGAATGCCACCGACAATCCTTACGGCATCAATGTCAACCCCAACAACGGCAATATCATAGTCCTCTCCGACGGCAACTACACAGCCTCGGGCGACTGCTACGTCTACTCCAACAACGGCGATGTCCGCATGAATGCTGTCCAGCTCGGCAACCTGCCTTCTAAGGCTGTAGCCGTTAGCGGAGACGACATTATCGTATTGAACGAGGGCAGCTGGGGCGGCAACAATGCCGGTGTAAGTCGCGTGAATGCTTCCACCTCTACAGCTTCCGTCAACTATTTCGAAGATGCCAACGGTCGCGGATTGGGCGATGTCGCACAGGACATTATCATCGCCAACGGCAAAGCCTATATTACCGTCAGCTTCAGCAACAGCATCGAGGTCATGGATGTTGCCACCGGCAAATCGACCCGTATTTCCACCAAATAACAATTCCGGATTCACTCATTATCTGTATATATTGGAATGGTCGCCCACAAGGGGCGACCATTTTTTTCACTTACATCTTATGAACGACAAAGTGCGGGAGCTCTGAACTCTTACTTTATTCGCGGCAATTTGTGTTCCCGAAAATAGTCGGTATCGATATAGCGGCCCTCCTCACCGGCAAGGGCTTTGCGGAACTCGTCGAATGTACGGTGCGCCATGTATACAACATTGTACACATCGCCCACATTGTCGATGAAATGCGCATCGCTATCAGTGATGAAATTAAACCGCTTGAGGTAAGCAAACTTCTTCAGCTGCTCTGTCTTGGTGGTACGGAAGTTTATCTCCAGTCCATCCGCCCGCAGGTCAGGAGGCACAAATCCCAATTGGCTCATAAGCGACGTCGTACCCTTGTTGATGTGCGCCGGAACAAACAGACCGCCTATGCGATGCACCTCATCGTATATGCCATCGATGTCGACATCAATAGCGTTAAGCAGATGGTATTCCTCCTCTCCGACAATCTCGTCGTCTTCGTCGACAATGAGCTGGTATCCGAATCTGTCTTCGTCGTTGGGTATTGGTGGTAGGTGTGCGTCCAGAAATTCCTGAAACATATCAAGTTGAGCATCGTCTGCAAAATAGCACAGACAGTGCGTCTCTTCCTGCGACGTCACCTCTACACCTCCAAGCACAAACAACCCGTTTTCGCGACCTATCTTCTGAGTCACCTTTACCTGTCGCGTAGTATTGTGATCGGTTATAGCGATCATGTCTACTCCACGCGCCAACGCCATCCTTACAATGGCCGAAGGACTCATTTCGAGGTCACCGCACGGCGAAAGTACTGTGTGTATATGTAAATCTGCCTTGTATGGATGCAGCGACTCAGGCATTGAGCAATTGGTAGATTTTGCCTGCCGTCTCGAATGTTTCGGCTTCGGTCGAAAGGAATGGTATTCCCTCCTCGTTGCTTTGCTCCAATGTGTCTTCGCTGGCCGACAATCCTTTGACAAGAATCACAGCAGCCAGTTCCTTGAGCGATGCAATTGCCATCACGTTTTTGTGCGTCTGGAGCGTAATCCAGATATTACCCATTTCGGCATTGCCCATAACGTCGCTCAACAAATCCGACACATAGCAGCCTTCCACTTCTTTGTCCAAGCCTTCTGCTCCGGACAAAACCTTGAGGTTTAATGCTTCAACAATATCTCTTACTTTCATATCGTACTGAATTTTAATTTATTGCAATAATCGTTATTTTTTTATTCAAAATACAAAGATAATCAAAAGTTGACAGATATAAAATTAAAAAACGAAGTTTAACTATAGGTTGCCTCTAAATCAGTGCAATCCGCGTTTCAAAACTTTACATCTATTCGTTGTGATATGGTTCATGACGCAATATTGTATAGCCCCTATACAACTGTTCCACAAAGAAAAGGCGCACCATCTGATGATTGAATGTCATCGCCGAAAGCGATATCTTGTCATTCGCCAGCGCATAAACAGAATTGGCAAACCCAAACGCTCCGCCGACAACAAAAGCCAAATTGCGCACCGAGGCATTCATCTGCTTCTGCAGATACGTCGAAAACCCTACCGAGCTATACTGTGTACCGTGTTCGTCGAGAAGCACCACACGATCAGATTT
>Ga0247610_10008183_pt1 | contig 10663 bp, 14 predicted proteins | sample 174DNAGHGhighgp2_FD_193483 | JGI IMG/M metagenome (GOLD analysis project Ga0247610, IMG submission 193483) | Sheep rumen microbial communities from Palmerston North, Manawatu-Wanganui, New Zealand - 1742 DNA GHGhigh gp2 | ecosystem: Host-associated > Mammals > Digestive system > Stomach > Rumen... | reverse complement strand
GATTGGTGCCGAGGAGGCTTAGTGGCCAAGAGCCTCGACTCCTGCAAAAAGTACCTCGAATGCGAACATGGTATGGTGCTCAACAACCCAGCTTTCACCAAGTACATCTATGAATACGGTGAGATCTCGTCATATCCCGAGGGCTACAAGGAGAACGCAGGTATCTTCTGCCACAATAATCCCTGGGTCATCATCGGTGAGTGTATCGCAGGCCGAGGCAACGATGCCTGGAGCCATTATGCCAAGATCCTACCCTCGTATGTGGAGGAGAAATACCAGACGCTGCACAAGGTGGAGCCCTACGTGAACTGTCAGATGGTAGCCGGAAAGGATGCCTATAAGCCTGGCGAGGGTAAGAACTCGTGGCTCACGGGTACCGCTGCCTGGATGTGGTATACCGTCTCGGAGTTCATCCTCGGCATCAAGCCCGACTACGACGGCATCCGTATCGATCCCTGTCTGCCTGAGACAGCCACCGACTACACCGTCCAGCGTAAGTTCCGTGAGGCTGAATACACCATCACCATCCACCCCAATGGTGCACAGAAAGGTATCAAGACCATCATCCTCGATGGGACCAAGATTGATGGCACGGTAATCCCCTACTCCGCTGGCAAGCACACCGTAGAGGTCACGATGTAAAAACATGAAAGGAACTCAAAGGACGGCATTCTCAATGAGCCCACGCTCACCAAGAATGCCGTCCTTTTGTGTTTTTTCTTCCTAAAATTTGGAACTTATAAATAAAGTCCGTATCTTTGCAGTCGCAAAACAGTATTTCACTTAATATTAAATCGATATGGAAACAGTAAAAAGAAAAAGAACACGCGAAGAGGTGAGAGCCGCCGTCAGAGAGACGATTCGCAGGAAGAAAGAGTGGATCGAGCAGACCAACAAGGAGTTTGAGATGATTCGAAACGGAGAGTTGAAAGTAGAAGACATCTACAAGTTCAGTTAACATTCATCAAAACCCCTTGAATCGCTATGAACACATTAAATTTGGAAAACATCAACAAGCATGCTCCTTATAGAGTAAGGCACAGAGAGAATAATACCTATTCTTTCTATTTTGAGACAGATTTCAATTTGAAGTACACAATCAGTTTTATGCTCGAATACTCCTTTGTGCAGAGTGGAGCATACCAGTTCTGTATCAATGTCGAGGGATCGGGACGCTCGCCAGGCGACATCAAACTGCGCCAGACAGTATTTACCATTATTGAGGAGTTCTTTGAAGTAAACGGCAGTGAGGCGATGCTCTACCTATGTGAGACAGGCGACGAGAAGGAGGGCTTGCGTAACCGCTTGTTCATCCGTTGGTTCAACACATACGAACATCGAGACCGTTACATCATTCGCACTGCGGAAGGTAATCTCGATGGCGTGAAAAACTTCACGGCATTGTTCTCACGCAAGGATAATCCCCGGCTTGATGAACTGCTCGCCGAGTTTGAAGAAACGATCTCCATAGTATTCGACTGACTTATATCACAGCGGGACGGTTCTTTTGTGTGGGCATCATTTGAATTGTTCATCTTTCCTTGATGTTATTATTTTGCATCCATCTGAAAAAAAGACAACAGGTACACGTTCCGGTCTGTAGTAATAGTCGACTTCGATTGTTGGTACTGTTATGGAATCACCGTCGTTAAATAAGAAAATGGTCCACTCGTCACTGAATTCCTTGGCAAATGCGTCTGGGTTTTCCGTATGGATGGGAATGATGCCTTGCTTGGGATTCAGCAAACGGAATAACTTGCGAAGGTCAGCCATATCAACATGACCACTGGTGTGCATATAATCGAAATCCTCATCCAGCGATTTAGCCAGATTCTCGTTGAATGCATCTGAACCTTCTTTGACGTAGCCGTTCCACATCGAAAGCACCTTCTTTTTCTCCCCAGGTATTTGCTCTATCAACTTGTCGAAGCGTGAGTTAGCACGGGCAATAAGGACATAGCCATGTTTCTCAAGAGCGTTTTTGAAACTATCTGTGACAAAGAAACTGTTCTTGTCAAACTTGTCAGGTATCAGAGGCTCTGGCTCATGTTTTCCATATTGGAACAACTCCGATTGTGTCCATATCGAATCACTCTTAACAACAGTATCCATCACTTTTTTCTGATATTCATCTACATAGAAAGTGCGATGAGCCTTTTGTGCTGCCTGATAGAGAGAGAACAATCTGTCAATATTGGTCGATGACAGATAGACGATGCATCCTTTATTCTCCTTGAACAGCGTTTCAAAATCCTTTTGAAGCAGATACTCTTTCTGGCTTGCCGCCTTTGGGCGCGTTACATTAGTACCTTCACATACAACGCAATCTACCTCGCCCACATATTTCTGTAGCATCTCAGCAGTCTTGCCACTTCTGAAACTATGCAAACGGAAGTCGCCAGTGTGATAAACGGAGACTTCATCAGCAACAATCTTGAAAGCGTATGCATCGAAAGCAGAATGGTCAACAGTTACAGGTATGATGGAGAATGGGCCGAACTTGAATTCTTTGCCTTCACTGAATGTGTTGACGTACTCCAATCGTTCAAGCATCAACTTATGAGCCTTTATTTTGTTTTTCAGGTGATTGGATAATACTCTTTGAATGTCTCGTCCCACCTTACCCATATAGATAGGCAGTTCTTTTGGCAACTTAATGATATTGCCTATATGATCACCATGATAGTGCGTAATAAGCAGTGCACTCTTCGAAAGGTCGCCATGAGTAAGGCCCTCTACTTGCAAATCTCCAGTCTTTGGCCCTCCTGGCAATTCTTCGCCATAATCAACGAACAAATGCCAGCCCTCAAATTCGTATTCTGTAACACAACCACCTATCTGGTGAGTGCCGCGATGGATTCTAATATTCATAGTTATAAGTTATTGTATTGTTTCACAACTTCATCTATATTCGAATGTAAACATTTGCATACGTTTTGTATTGTCTTGATTGCTTTGTCTCTTCCTGAATGTTTTTTAGTATATGTTTGTTCTATATAAAGTGAAACGTATTCTCTTACAGACAAAGGTTTCAGTTCTGTACGTAAGACACCTATGTTCTTCATGATTTGAAGTACCTTAGTGTAATATTCAACGATAATAGGTTCGGCTTTTTGTCCTTTTAATCTTGACGCCTCTTTAAGAAATCTGTCATAATTGTCCATTTGTAAAAGAATCTCCGCAGGCTTTTCCCCTGATGGTTTTAGCCTCCCGTCATCAATAAGTTTAAGTTCTTCAAAACACACTTCTCCTTCTTCTGAAAGTTTTACCAAATCAATTCTAATATCAGTTCCATCATCCAAACTAAGGGCAAATTCTGTATCTATGTAGGATTTATCATTGATATACATTTGTGATTGAATGAATTTCTCACTAGAGACATTTTTCCCATTTAACTCATCGCCTTCAAGACATGCTATATTTTTCTTATTTGCCTCCACTCGTTTTTTAATAGAGGGAAGCCTGCAAATGATTTCTTCTGGACGACATTTCACATTACCATACTTTAAATTCAGTTTATCGCAAAGATCCTTTTCGAAACCAAGATAATAGTTATGTATTTCAGCTTCAATTTTATCATCCTTACAGCTAAGACTCATAATAGAAGCACCTCGATAATAGATATTAATTCTATTATTCTTTCTGATATTGCAGTATAATTCGCTATCCTTTATTAATTCACGCCACCATTGAGGCTTAGAAGATAGAATCTCGAACAAACGGTCTTCGACATTCAATTTGAAATAACTCTTTTTCATAAAGCAATTTGTTTTATTTGCAACAAAGATAGGTATTTTTCTTGAGATAATCACGTTTCTCTTATGAAAACTTGTTAATCATCTTGCAATTCTCTTCTATCCCTATTCTTTTACCACTCTTTTGAATTCTACAACCATGCGTCCGAGTTTCAGAATGGGCTGCGCCAACCTTGTGGTTACCCCGTCATAGCGTTCTCTCACCCAATCCACTACTCGATTGCGTATTTCGTTATCATAGGTGATAGCCACTTGCAGGGGCAGTTCTGCTGCAAAAACGCCTGGTACATAATCAGTATCGTGTGGTTGGGAAACTGTGATGCCAAGGATGAAGGGCACGAGGGTGCCATTCAAGGAGCACCTGTCCACCTCTTGCTTGTAACCGAGTTCTTGCTCTACGCCCTCTAAGATTTTGGCAAGTGTGAGCAAGTTTTCGGTGAGACCATTTTGGCAGATGGCGTCCAGTTCTGCGGATAGTTCCTGTTCCATCCCAGTGATGTCAATACCCTTTTGCTTTCTCATGAATTCTACTTGAAATCGGAACGATTCGTTCTTGGCCCTAATGGCTAACTGCATCTTGCGCTTCTGGTCTTTGTTCTTACTCATGCTTCTGTTTTTTGTAGTTCAATTGAATGATTATAATAGGATTTTAAAAGGGAAGGCCCCCCATTATATATTATACGATAGAGAAAGTATGAAATACGGTGTTTTTACATGGTTCTATGCAAAAACACCGCAGAAGCATGCGTCTTTTTTCTATTTTTCGTATCTGGCTAATGATGCAAGTAGGTTTTCCTTTATCTTTTCCCTTAACGTTTCTGGTTCCAAGATTTCCACTTTATCTCCCATCGCCAACAATTGATTAACCAACTCTGGAGTCTCACAGAGGCGATAAGTGAATTCGACAAACTCCCCATGCTTGGATCGTACTTCCGACTGACTTTTGTGTAGCGGAGTGGAACGGAGGTAATCTGCCTGAACGCCATAGGCACGTATTTTGATTTTCGTGACTGGATTGTCTTTATTCACATAAATACCGACAACATCAGCAAAGTATTTCCTTGCATCGAAATCTGCTGGCAATTCAAAACTGGCTTTCATTACCTCCATATTAAGAATACGGTCTAAGGCAATAGTGCGCAAAGCCTCCCTCTCCTTCAAATAGCCCAACAGATACCAACGGCGATTGAATACTTTTAAAGCGTAAGGCTGGATGTGGAAAGTCTGTAAGTGCTCTTCTTGTTCGTTCATATAACGTTGATAATCTATCTGCAACTCCACATTTTGCTGCATCGCTTCGATGATGTCATCTAAATAACTATGCCCCAGCGGTATCTCTTCCAATAGAATTCTGTCTTTCATCCCGTTGAACGTAGCAAAATCTTGTGGAATGCTGTATTTGCGCAGTAGCCACTTTGCCAGGTTGTTTTTTTCTAACACCTCTGGATTCTTGACATAATAGACATTTCCCTTAGAGCGGTCACATTCTATATCCACTCCAAACATCTCTTTGATGCCTTTGCGATGTTCATGAAAAGTGCGAAGAGGGAGAGGACCGTCGAACGCAGGACAATCCTCCCACAACATACATATATCTTCGTATGGGAGAGGATCGCTGGTAAGCAAAGTGTCGAGCAACCAGATGTAACGATAATAGGTCTTGCTAATCATTCTATTATTGGTTTATTCATGCTTAAGCAATAGCATTTATGAACAACGTTATCATAACATCTTCCGTCTACATATATCTTTTTTTGTATGTTTGTTTTTGTCCCGTTATCAACATTCTCTACAATTTGAATGAAGTATCTTAGGATGTTTTTATTATCTTCATCTTCATGTTGCAGTTTACAGAAATCTTTTTGATAGTCTGCTTTTATAGGATTCAATGCTTTAAACTCGATCAAGCAGATACGTTCACCTTGATTATCATGAATACATAGGTCAATATTCCCAGATTGGCCTTTTTCATCATCAACCTCAGGATTACCTTCACCGAAACCTGTATAACCGTGATGCGTGGGTGTCTCTACGGAATAATAAACATCCCATTTCTCTTTTTCGATATGTTTCAGCAACTGCTCTACAAATACAAAACGTAACTCTTGTTCTGAGACACGTATTACCCCGTCTCGTTTCTTCGGGAAAAGAATATTTCTCTTCCTTGGGAAAAGAATTCGATTACTTCTAGAAGGAATTTCTCCTTCTTTATTCGTTTCATAAACTTCAGCGATAACATTGAATGTTTGCTCGATAATCTTTTTTATATGTTCTTTTGGTTCCATTTATTCTTCATGACTTGGTGAATATTGTTGGAAACAATTCTTCCATCTCCTTTTTCGACCTTATAAAATCCTTGTACAATCCAAATCCCATAAAAGAAGACAATATGAATTTGCAATCATGGGGGAGTTCTTTGCATTCCCTACTAAGTATTGTACTATAATGATGATAATTGGCAAGTAAAATAAGGAAATCTGGTGTTGGATTTATCTTAGGATACACTTCATTGTTTCCTTTTATAAACAACTTTTCAAGACCTTTAATTAACCCCAAATCTGCTTTTTGTTTTAAAACTGTAAGCATATCCTTAGCAACTTCATTTACATACTCAGAATTTCCCTTAAACTTAATGAAATCCTCGTAATGCTTCTTCAAACCTGCAGAAATCGAAGTCTGCCCATCCTTATCTTTAATTTCCTTTGTTTCAACAGCATTTTCCCCTTGCTTCACCTCAATCAGAGTCATTTGTAGAGTTCTTTTGCTGTGCTCCATGTGATTCCATCGAAATGCGATGATATCTGCTCTTCCCCCTAGAGATTCATTATCTGCCCATTCCACATCAGCAATAAAATAATCAGTGTTAGTGGCCGTAACGGACAAATTATTTTCATATACCACTCTTTGTTGGAATTCTTTTTCTCCGAGTTTTGATTTGTTTCCTGATTCATGAATGTCTATCATTCGCTTGGCATGACAAATGTATTCAAACAGATTGTCAGTTGTGGCTTTTAAATGCTGTTCCGATTTTGAAGAATAATATTCTGGAGATAGTTCCTCATACTTGTCAATATCATATATAGTTAGCAATTTCCCACCCCTATAATAGATCATAACACAATCTCCACGAAGTTCCAAATCTAAATATGGATCTTTTTTTACCAAATCAGTCAAAAACTCTAATTGACCTCCTATTGCGAACAAGGAGAATAAATACTGTGAAATACTTCTCTTCTTCATAGCTATTTAATACTTTTGTTTATAAATTCATGTTTATAACACCATAAAACACCATCAGTGCCATGCTGAACGGAAAGAGGCTTGCGAGAGAGTGTCGCCATGATTTGCAAGTGGAGTACTTCCTGCTTAGTGAGAAACACGACATTCTCATCACTAATCCATTCACCATTATCATTGCGAATCAGATGCCATTTCCTTTCTTGTTCTTTTGTTTCCATCAGGCATATTCGAATTGTGGTACATCTATCGTGACATCTTCTGTCTCATCCCCGTCATCCATTGTTGGCACAGCCAAGCGAACTTCGTTATCTCGCATGGTGTTGTCAACAAGCAGAGTCAGTGGATAGATGTCACTATGTTCATCCAAAACAGGATAACCATATTCATCAAACTCAGTCATAAAGGCAGAGTCAATGCCATAGACGTAAATGTTTGGACTATATTTCTCCATCTCATGATTGACGAAAGGGTCTTGTACCGCATCAAATGATTTACCTTGGGTCAAATCCATTCCGTATATCAAGAAAGGTGCTGCGTCTTTCGACTTTGCCAAAAGTGCCATTGTCAGAGAGTTGGCATATAGGTTTAGTGCATACTCTGTACTAAACGTATCATGAAAATCGTATTCGAACTCTTTGACAACATCGCGAAAAGTCTTGCCATCACTTTTCCTCCTGCCTCTATTATCATAGTCGGCAGGATCGAAGTAATAGGTCTTATAGATTTCTTTCTCCATCATTATTACTTTTCGCTTTTTATTGGCAATGGTTTCTTGACCAATCGTCTGAAGTTCCTGTTCTGGCTCATGACCAGAGTGATGTGAAGACGGTAACGCACACGATGGTTTATCTCATAGTACCAGCCATGACTGAAGGCAAAGCACTCGCAGACATTATGCTCTAAGTAATCGTATTGATCTCTTGTCAAGTGCTTTTTGTAGCGCAGTCCCATCAGCAGATAATACTCCACATGCCCTTCAATCTGTGGGTACTCATGCAACCACTTGGAGAAATTCTCCAGAAACTCCTCGTCAGTCTCGTTCTCTTGCTTGAACTCATAAGCCATACACTTGGATTCAGGAGATGTGAGATACTCCATCGTATCCTCACTAAAAATGTGATGACCAGATATCTTGAGGGTTCTAAGATAATCCTTCATTGCGATTTTGGCTGGTGTAATAATCATATTTGTTATCAGTTATCTATATAAATCGCTGCAAGTATAAGCATTATTTTTGAAACAAACAAACTTTTACCAAACTTTTTTTCATCGTACCTATATTCTCATAGAAAGGGGTATCACAAAATGTTAAGGATTTATAAAATGGATAATGATATGCAGTGTTTTCACCACAGATGCCCCCAAAACATGGTTCTATTTATTAATTTTTCGTATTATATATAATAGAGGGGTTCCCTTTTTTAATAACCAAATTCTATAATATGTTAATAAGACAATTCAAAAGTTCACAACACATCACTGGACGTAGTACCGTGTCAGTCAACAACTATCTACGCGATGTCAATCGCTACCCTATGGCCACACTGGAGGAAGAGGTGCAACTTGCTCAGGCCATTCGTGATGGAGGCAAAGAAGGAGAATGTGCAAGACAACGTTTGATAGAAGCCAATCTGCGTTTCGTTATTACAGTAGCCAATCAATATCATCAGCACAGCATGGATTTGGCTGACCTTATCTCGGAGGGTAACATCGGACTCATCAAGGCAGCAGAGCGGTTTGACGATACACGAGGTTTCAAGTTCGTTTCCTATGCTGTCTGGTGGATTAGACAAGCCATTTTACAGGCTGTGTCAGAACAGGGACAAACAATCCGTATGCCATTAAACCAGCAAGGACTGCGACAAATGTACCATCTGCTGGTGAACGAAACCATGCAGACGGAACAGCGCAAGCCGACGGCAGAGGAATTCGCTGCTTTTGCAGACATTGACGTAGAAAGGGCAGAGGCTACCATAAACGGCATCTTGGCAACGATATCAATGGACTCGCCTATTGGCGAAGAATCAGACATGACCTTAGGTGACAACCTGCCCAGTGGAAGCAGAAGTGACCAACTATTGGAACAGGAATCTATGAAGAGTGATCTCAGCAAAGTGCTTTCCCAGTTATTGACCAATAAAGAGTATACCATTATCTCTCGTACTTTTGGACTGAGTGGTCAGGAAGAGTCACTTGCTGCCGTCGGAACTGATATGGGAATGACGAGAGAGCGAGTAAGACAGATTCGCGAAAAAGCCATTCTGAAAATCAGGAAGTCAACCTATAAGAAAAAATTAGCACAATATTTGGGATAAGACTATGTAAACATCTTTAAACTCTATTTATATGATAACGAATAAAAGTGAATTGATTTCTACCAGCAAGCACATTGTGGAACTTGTGGCAAAACAGTATCTGAATCATGGTCTGTCGTTAGAACAACTCATAGGGGAAGGCAACAAAGGTCTTACTTATGCCGCTAACCATTATGATGCCAACAAGGGACACCTCTTTTCAGATTACGCAAGTTGGCTTGTCCGCATGAGCATTTTGCAGGCCCTGGCATCTATCGCAAATGGCGACTCTATTCCTCCAGTATTTGTACCCCAAAAAAACTTCTCAAAATGACACATTTAGAAATATTTCATAGACTTGTTTCGGCAGGTATGAGAATGCGCTATGGAAGTAAGCCCGGCAAAGCAGCAACACTAAGGGTGCTTTGGGAAAAGAAGCACATCATCGACGCGGGCTTCGTGGATTATTATATCATGGCCTTTTGGATATTCCGCCATTATGCCACATCGGCAGGAATAACGGTTTGGGCGCGAGGTGCAATGCCTTCCTCTATTGTCTGCTACTGTTTAGGACTCACAGAGATTGATCCTATCAAGTATGACTTGCATTCTGTCCGTTTTGTAAATGAAAGACTTCCCTATTTCCAGTTCGATATTGAGGCCTCACGTTTTGATGAGTTCATGAAAGAGGCTGATGGGTTGTTGGAAGCCAATGCCAAAGATTACGATATTCCAAACATCAAAAAATGCCTGTTTCGTTCCTTAACTTCAATGGAGTATCTAAGCAAGAAAAAGGAGAGACCTCTGCCAGAGAATATCGACGAAGAGATGGCGCGTTATGCACTTAGTTTTCCAGGCACAAAGGATTTGTATGAAGAATATGATCAGAATCCGAAGTGTGACCTCTTGATCTATCAGGAGCAGATGCTTAGTATCCTAAAACATACATTTCATATAAGTAGCATCAAAGCCAATCATATCCGTCTGAGTATTCAGCGAGGAGAAGCAGAACAGATTGTGGCCTACAAGAAAGAATTGTTTGCCGATCTTCAAGACATCAGCCTAAACGATGCAGAAACCGTTTGGCAGTTCCTTAATAGTAACCCCAGGGCATTTCTGAAAGCCCACGCCGTCAGTAGAATTATGGCGCGTTATTTATTTGATAGGGAGAATTGTCCGTAAGGCAAATGGCGCACCACCGCACCACCGCACCGTTTACCGTTTTGGCGCGTCAGCGCGTTGGCGCGTCTTTTGCATTTTTCAAGTTGTTAGCATATCCGCTTACAGTTACCCACTTACCCACTTACCCACTTCGGACATTTAGGTTTTTACCCTTTCTTTTAGTTGTACTATTTACACTTAATATTTTATATT
>Ga0247610_10008182_pt1 | contig 10665 bp, 9 predicted proteins | sample 174DNAGHGhighgp2_FD_193483 | JGI IMG/M metagenome (GOLD analysis project Ga0247610, IMG submission 193483) | Sheep rumen microbial communities from Palmerston North, Manawatu-Wanganui, New Zealand - 1742 DNA GHGhigh gp2 | ecosystem: Host-associated > Mammals > Digestive system > Stomach > Rumen ... | reverse complement strand
CATGCAACTTCAGGAGGTATCGGTTGAAGACCTGTTGCCTCGTCAAGAGATTCATGTCGATATGGAGTCCGTGGGTGCTCAGCTCACAGGTAAGCGTGTACTCATTACAGGATCTGCTGGTAGCATCGGTTCGGAGATTGTTCGTCAGATAGCTGTCTATCGTCCGCAGAAGATGATTCTCATCGATCAGGCTGAGACACCGCAGCACGACATTCGTCTGATGATGAAAAACGACTTCCCTGATATTGATGCCGACACCATTGTCACCAGTATCGATCGTGTGACTCGTATGAATACCATCTTCAGTAAGTATCGTCCTGATTATGTGTTTCATGCTGCTGCCTATAAGCATGTGCCGATGATGGAGGATAACCCCAGTGAGGCGGTGCTGAATAATATTTACGGAACCAAGGTGATTGCTGACCTCAGTGTAAAATATGGTGTCAAGAAGTTTGTAATGGTGTCTACTGACAAGGCAGTCAACCCCACCAACGTGATGGGTTGCTCCAAGCGTATCTGTGAAATCTATGTACAGAGCCTCAGTAAGACGCAATCTACCACTCAGTTTGTCACTACTCGCTTTGGTAATGTACTCGGCTCCAACGGATCCGTTATCCCTCTGTTCCGAGAGCAGATTCGCAAGGGCGGTCCTGTCACCGTTACCGATGAGCGTATCGTGCGTTTCTTCATGCTCATCCCCGAGGCCTGTAAGCTCGTGCTCGAAGCGGGTACGAAGGGAAATGGCGGTGAGATATTCGTCTTCGATATGGGACAACCCGTAAAGATTGCCGACCTTGCCAAACGTATGATCCAGTTGTCGGGTGCTAAAAACGTAGAGATCAAGTTCACGGGTCTCCGCCCAGGTGAGAAACTCTACGAGGAAGTGCTCAACGAACTCGAAGGCACCAAGCCGTCGTTCCATGAAAAGATCCGTATCGCTCAGGTGCGCGAGTACGACTTCCAGCAGGTGAGCAAGGATATCGATGAGCTCGTGGCTATAGCCAAGGCCTATAACGATATGAACACGGTAAAGAAGATGAAGGAAATCGTGCCAGAATACAAATCCAACAATTCCGTCTATGAGCAGTTAGATCACGAATAGTTTACTACACAATAATTAATAAAGAGGATGTGTCAAAATAGACACATCCTCTTCTTTGCTTTTAAGCCTTGTACCCAGAGCCGGGGTCGAACCGGCACGGGTTGCCCCACTGGTGTTTGAGACCAGCGCGTCTACCGATTCCGCCATCTGGGCTCTAAAGCGGGTGCAAAGATACAACATTTTTTGGTTCTGACAAAGAAATCTGTAAAAAAACTCAAAAATACTTGCGGATATCATTTTTTTGCTGTATCTTAGTCGACAAATAAGAGACACAACCTAAAACAATGAATAAAAACGAGCATTACTACTGCGTCATACTTGCTGGTGGTAAGGGAAGAAGACTGTGGCCATGTAGCCGCGAACGCCAACCGAAACAGTTCATGGATTTCTTTGGAGTGGGGCGCACACAGTTGCAGCAGACTTTCGACCGCTTTTCGCAATTGATGCCTATAGACCATATCTTTGTGAGTACGAACTGGGAGTTTGCGCACTATGTGGACGAACAGTTGCCTGAGCTCCCTAAACAGAATATCCTGCGAGAGCCGGTACATCGGAATACAGCACCCAGTGTGGCATGGGCTGCCTATCGTATCTCTCACCTGAACCCGAAGGCACAGGTTATCATCTCACCGTCGGATCAGGCGGTATTCAAAGAGCAGGCGTTTCTGCAGAATGTGAAGGACTGTTTCGCATATGTGGAGAATCACGATTGCATTATCTCGCTCGCTGTGAAACCCACACGCCCAGAGCCTGGCTACGGTTATATCCAACTGGGTGAGGAAACGGCAGAAAAAGGGCTATATAAGGTTCGGTCGTTTACAGAGAAACCAGAACGGGAGTTTGCCCAGCTGTTTATGGAGAGCAATGAGTTCTATTGGAACACAGGTATCTTTATCTCGAACGTGATGAATCTGGTAACTACTTTGAGGAAGATGCTGCCTGTGGTGCTGCGTCTCATCGACAAGGAAGGGATAGAAATCAGTCTGGACGAGGAACTGGAGTTTGTTCAGGAGAACTTCTCAAAATTCCCTAACCTCTCTATCGATCATGGCGTGTTGGAGCAGAGTGATGAAGTCTATGCGCAGACGTGCGACTTCGGATGGGCCGACTTGGGCACATGGCACTCTATTTACGAGTGCATGAGCAGGTCGGATAACGACAATGTGGTGATTGATTCTGAGGTACAGCTGGAGGATTGTGAGAATAATATCATCAAGTTGCCTAAGGGGAAGTTGGGCGTGATACAAGGTCTTAGCGGCTATATCGTAGCGGAGAGAGATCATGTGCTCCTGATTTGTAAGAAGGGTGACTCGTCGGCGCTGGTAAGGAAATACGTCAACGAGGTACATATTAAATATGGTGATGACTTTGTATGATGAAGGTCAACAAAAAAGCTGTAACCCTCGAGTTACAGCTTTTTAAATGCTTCGTAGATACGTGAGGAGATGTCCTTGAATTCTTCCTCCGTGAGTTGAAGATGCTCGTTACGGAAGTTCACGTCGGCTTCGGAATTCATCGGTATGAGGTGGATATGTGCATGGGGAACTTCCAAACCTAAAACAATCTGAGCCACTTTCTTGCAGGGGAACGCCTGTTTGAGGGCTGTGGCCACCTTCTTGGTAAACACCTGATAGGCTGCTATCTCATCATCGTTCATATCGAAGATATAGTCAACCTCACGACGGGGGATAACCAGGGTGTGACCCTTAGCTAAGGGACTGATGTCAAGGAATGCGTAGAACTGCTCGTTTTCTGCACACTTATAGCTGGGAATCTCACCGGCAGAGATCTTACTGAAAATATCCATACTGCTTATGCTAATGAAATGTTGTCGATACGTAGTTTGATGGTGCCTCGGGGAATGACGATCTCTACCTCGTCGCCCACCTTCTTACCCAATAATCCTTGGGCGATAGGGGTCTTGATAGAAATCTTACCTTCGCGTAGATTCGCCTCATTCTCACTGACGATTGTGTACGACATCTTCGTCTTTGTGGTGAGATTGGTCATCTCTACCTTGGTGAGAATCTGTACGGCATCGGTGCTCAAACGGGAGGTGTCTACAATCTTGGCCTCCTGAATAGTGCGCTTCAGTTGGTTGATCTTGTCCTCCAGATGAGCCTGTGCCTCTTTTGCGGCATCATACTCTGAATTCTCACTGAGGTCGCCCTTGTCGCGTGCCTCGGCTATCGCTGCTGACGCCTTTGGGCGCTCAACTCCCTCCAGGCGCTGTAGTTCGGCTACCAGTTTGTCGTAGCCTTCTTGTGACATGTACGTCATAGTTTCTTTTATTTTATGTGAATAATACTCATTCGTAACGCTGACAAAAAAACAAAGAATTCCGACAATCCAATATGTCGGAATCCTGATTGATTATCAATGTGCGTTTTGTTATCTGTCTGCAAAGATATGACATTTTTCCGAATCAACCAAATTTAAACCCGAAAAAATGATAATTTTGTCAGCATGAGGAGTGAGAAATAGAGAATAATTGCCGATAGCCAACCTCCCAGCACATCAACGACATAATGAGCTTGAATATATACTGTAGATAGGCATAGCAGTACGTAGAAAGGCATAAGAATGAAGAAAAACTTACGGTTGTGGGTGCACCAAGCTAAAATCATGACGATGGTGCTGATGCCCACATGACTACTGGGGAATGCCGCGGTAGGCCGTTCGCCAGCATCGTGGGCACCCTGTACCAGTTGATAGAAGATACCTTGATTCCAACCAGGACTTGTCAGTGCCTCCTGGTGGTTGGCGAAGTAGTCGTGCACGTTGGGGAAGATGCCGTGAGCGATATTGTCGACACCTGCTGCCAAGTAATAGAACTGAGGACCAGTGACGGGTACGAGGATGAAAATCACATAGTAGATAAAGAAGGCAGTGGTAACGATGAATGATGCTCGATGAAACTCCTGATTACGACGGAAGAAGTAGAATAGCACCACAACAGCAATCATGTAGAAATAGCAATAGTATCCTAAGTCCATGAGTTCACTGAACCAGTGCCATGGCATCTTTTCGCAGAACAGCAGAGCGGGCTGACAACCCCACAGTTGTTGCTCCCATCCCGCAAAGAGATGGTCGAGGTTGGGGAACATCCGGTTAAAATCGTATGTGTCTGGATACCACCACGATAAAAAAGCCATCTGCACAATTACACGTATCAGGGTGGTGAACCGGCAGGGCAGCATCCGATAAACACCCCACAAAGCCAAGGTTATGGCAAGGATCTGGAAACGTCCTTTCAAGATCTCGCTGGGATTGACGACCTTGGTATAGGTGAAGAATAGTAATATTAAGGTGAAAATCATATAGATGATCATCACCCATTCCAGTGGTAGCAGACCCTTGTGCGGTTTCTTGTCGCGGGCAAACAGAAATTTCAACCACTTACTCATAGCCATCCGTTTTCCTTGTACCATTTGACAGCGAGCGCCACCCCTTGCTTCAAGTCATAGTGCGGCTGGTAGCCCAGTTCGTCCTTTGCCGGTTGGATATCGCAACGCCAGTTGCGCTGGCGCATAATATGATATTTGTCGTTGTTGAGTGCCGTTATCTGCCCAGTCATTCGTCCTATATACTCTCCACAGAAGGTGATGATGCGCAATAGCCAAATGGGGGCTTTGATGCGCAACAGCCAAGGGTTTCCGAGCTCTTGACGAATCAGGTCGCTGAAAGCGCGAGAGGAATATACTTGTCCATCGCTGAGGAAGTACTTGCGTCCTGTCTTACCTCTCTCCAAGGCGAGGAAGATGGCCTGTACTACATCGAGGACATAGACGAAAGTCAGGTCCTGCTGTTGGAAACCGACAGCGAAATCAATATGCTGACGGATGCTCTTGGCCATCATGAAATAGTCGCGTTCGCGAGGACCATACACCCCCGTGGGTCGTAACACCACATAAGGAAAGTCGTGGAGCGTATCAAGAAAGTGCTCGGCCTCAAGCTTGCTTTTACCATAGGCGGTATTGGGCTGAGGCGTGTCGCTCTCACGGATTTCTTCATAGGGCTGTTGCTCCCTGACGGGACCATAGACACTCAGGCTACTGATGTCGACAAACCGTTTGATGGGCATCTGCAAAGCTATCAGTGCGCGAACGAGGTGCTTGGTGCCTTCTGTATTGATGCGGAAGAAATCTTCTTGATGCAGACATTTTGTGACACCTGCGGCATGTACGATATAATCGAAAGAATGACCCGTCAATTGCTTTTTCAAGTCTTCTTCCGATGACAGGTTCAGTTCGATAAAATGTATCCGCTGGTCCTGCAGATACAGTCTGCTGCTCGATTTCCTGACAGCAGCCCATGTTTCCATCCCTTGTCGTAGAGCCTCCTCTACGATAAAGGATCCGATGAAGCCACTAGCGCCTGTAATCAGTATTTTTGCCATGTGATGATCATTTTGGCTGCAAAGGTACGATTTATTTCCCATTTAATTTGGCTTTTCTTTTTATTTTTCGTAACTTCGCCACCAAAAGCATACAAAACCGTACAGACTATGGGAAAGAAAAAAGCAGGTAAACGAATGACCAAAGGGCAGCTGAGCATACAGCTGCAGAGTCTTTTTCAGGACCATCCGAATGAGACCCTTAATTTCAAACAGATATTCAAGGCCCTGAGATTGGATACCCATCCCTTAAAGATGCTTGCCATCGACACGATGGAGGAGATGGCATGGGATGATTTCCTGAGTAAGGTGAGTGATAACTCTTACCGATTGAACCTCAAGACGCAGGTGCAGGAGGGTACCTTCCGAAGAAAAGCAAACGGCAAGAACTCGTTCCTGCCTGCCGATGGTGGTGCCCCTGTCTTCGTATCCGAGCGTAACTCTCTCTATGCGATGGATGGTGATACGGTTAAGGTCACCTTCTTGGCACGTCGGGAGCGCCATATGCGTGAGGCAATGGTGATAGATATTTTGAAACGAGCACACGATACCGTCGTGGGTAAATTGAGGGTGGAGAAAGACATGGCGTTTCTCATCACTCAGGGAAGTGTGTTTGTTCATGATATCATCATCCCCAAGCGGAAACTCAAGGGAGGTAAGACCGATGACAAGGCTGTGGTGAAGGTGACCCAATGGCCCGACAATGAGCATAAGAATATTCTAGGTGAGGTGATTGACCTGTTGGGAAAGACAGGAGAGAACAATGCCGAGATGCATGCCATCCTGGCACAATATGGATTGCCTTATCAGTATCCGAAGGCTGTAGAGGAAGCTGCCAAGAAAATATCTGAAGAGATTACCGAAGAAGAAATCCGGCGCAGGGAGGACTTCCGTGAGGTGTTCACCTGTACCATTGACCCGAAAGATGCTAAGGATTTCGATGATGCCCTTTCCATCCGCAAGTTGGAGAACGGATTGCTGGAAGTAGGTGTGCATATCGCCGATGTGAGTCATTATGTGAGAGAAGGCTCTACTATCGACAAGGAGGCCATGAAACGGGCCACCAGTGTCTATCTGGTGGATCGTACCATTCCGATGTTGCCCGAACGACTCTGTAATTTCATCTGTTCACTTCGTCCTGACGAGGAGAAGTTGTGCTATAGTGTTATCTTTGAGATGAACGATCAGGCTGACGTGAAACGCTGGCATTTAGCACATACCGTTATCAGAAGTAACCGCCGCTTTGCTTATGAGGAGGTACAGCAGTTACTTGAGGATAATGGAGTTGTGGATGGCACAGGGCAGCCTGCACCGCCAGCAACGAAAAACCATCCGTATAAAGGGGAGTATGCTGAAGAGCTCATTACCCTTGATAGTTTGGCGAAGAAATTGCGTAATGCCCGTTTCAAGGGCGGAGCGGTGAAGTTCGATCGTGAGGAGCTCCACTTCGATGTTGACGAGAAAGGCAAGCCCATACGCTGCTATTTCAAGAAGTCGAAGGATGCCAATAAACTGATAGAAGAGTTCATGCTCCTTGCCAACAGAACCGTTGCCGAATCCATCGGAAAGATAGACAAGCCTAATGCAAAAGGGAAACCCGGAAAGGGAACAAAAACCTTTGTCTACCGTATCCACGACCAGCCTGATCCTACGAAACTGGAGAAATTGCGTGAGTTTGTTGTGAAGTTTGGTTATAAGATGAAGACGAGTGGTACTAAGGGGGCCATCTCGAAGAGTCTGAATGCACTGATGGATGAGGTACAGGGACGACGGGAACAGAACCTTGTGGAATCCGTTGCCCTTCGTGCCATGATGAAAGCGAAGTATAGCACACACAATATAGGACATTACGGATTGGCGTTTGATTTCTATACTCATTTCACTTCACCCATCCGCCGTTATCCTGACACACTGGTACACCGACTGTTAACCCGATACCAAGAAGGTGGGCGATCGGTCAATCAAGAAAAGTATGAGGAGTTCTGTGAGCATTGTTCAGACATGGAACAGGTGGCACAGAATGCGGAGCGCGACTCTATCAAATATAAAATGGTAGAGTATATGGAAGATAAGATAGGAAATATCTATGACGCTCATATCAGTGGAGTGCAGTCATATGGTATCTATTGTGAGATCGACGAGAATCACTGTGAGGGACTGGTACCGATGAGTGACTTAGATGGCGACTATTACGATTTCGATGAGAAGAACTACTGTCTGGTAGGGCGCCATCACCATCGTAGGTACCAGTTGGGTGACGCTGTCCGTATTCAGGTGGCAAGAGCAAACGTAGAGAAACGACAACTTGACTTCACATTGGCATAAGGGATATAACATTCTGCTAAGGCTATGTGTGATAGGGATATTGGGATTTCTCTGTACACGTGGTTTGTGGATGGATATGGAACAGGAGGAATCCCCTGTTCCAACTATCCAACAGAAGTTTTTGATGATGCGTCATGAACTGCTTAAGCGCTATGAGGGTATTGATGAGGAGGCCTATGGTGTAGTAGCGGCGATGACACTGGGTGACAAGTCGGCACTGGACAAGGAGGTGAGAGAGGTGTATTCTAAGACAGGAGCCTCGCATGTGCTGGCTCTCAGTGGACTGCACTTAATGATGATTTACGGAGTAGTGTCTTTTTTGGTGACGTGGCGACGATGGCGTCTGTTTGCCCAAGCATTAGTGGTCGTCTGCATTTGGATGTTTGCATTCTTAGTGGGGCTTCCTTCCAGTGTGGTGCGTTCGGCCACGATGATTACCATATATACTGTCTTCGCTACGGCTCATCGTACACGAAAACCGTTCCGCACGCTCATCTTCACCGCTGTCGTGATGCTATTGCTACGGCCGGAATCCATCAGGGATATCGGCTTTCAACTGTCGTTTTTGGCTGTCACTGTCATTCTTCTCTTTCATCCCCTTTTACAACAAATGATACCGTCGGCAGTCCTATGGCGCCATCGCTGGTTGCGTTATCTATGGGGACTGACGACGATATCTGTTTCTGCTCAGTTGGGGACGGCACCCCTCGTGGCATATTATTTCGGACGACTGCCCGTCTATTTTCTACTGAGCAACTATGTAGTCATCCCATTGGTGACACTCATCCTCTATGAAGCGCTTCTGCTTTTTACCCTGGGATGGATCAACATACTACACCCCTACATCGTTGACGGCATATCGGCAACAGTAGGTCTTCTGAACCGTCTGCTCTCCGCCATTGCCCAATGGCCAGGGTCTAGTATCGACCACATCCATATCGGGGTGGCACAACTGTTACTGGTCTACCTTATCATCGGGTGTACCTATGTACTGATTACATATAGCCTAACCAGCGTAGGATATCGTTCAGGTTGGCGACCACCATCAGGAGGATAAGGATACCAAAGCCGACATACTCGGCGCGGACCATAAATTCCTCACTGGGTTTGCGACGCGTAATCATCTCATAGAGCAGGAACAAGACATGTCCTCCGTCGAGAGCAGGGATAGGCAGGATGTTCATGAAGGCGAGGATGATACTGAGGAAGGCTGTCATCTTCCAGAACATATACCAGTCCCACATGGGTGGAAACAGACTGCCGATGGCTCCGAAGCCACCCAACGATTTCGCACCCTCGGCAGTGAACACATATTTCATGTCATCCACATAGGAGGCGAGTACATGCCAACCATACTTAATGCCGGCAGGGAAGCTCTCGAAGAAACCGTATTCTTTCGTGACGGGCTGGTAGATGCTGTTCAGTCCGATATTGGTGAAGCCCAATAACAACTCGGGAGTGAGAACCACTTGTGCCGTATCGTTGACTCCGTCACGGGCATAGACAATCGTTGTTGTACGTATCTTCAGACTGTCGGCAGATGTCTTTGCCAAAGCCAGCATATCACTCAGTCGACCAATCTCGTCGAGATATTCGTTGTGTGAGTCAATAGCATGATTGTTGATAGCAACAATCTTGTCGCCTTTTTGCAGACCTATCTTGTCGGCAGGTGTGTGGGCAATGACGCTATCCACCTGAGAGGGAAGCAGTGGGCGTACAAAAGCAGGTTCGCTCTTGAGCATATCCAACAGGTTCAATTCTCCGGGCAGGTTGATGCTCATTTGCTTACCTTGACGGATGATGTCAACACGGCTGGCCTCACTGATGGCTCTGAACATATCGGCAGAAAATTCCTTGAAAGCGCCTTTTTCCGTTCCCAACAGGATATCGCCGTCTTGGAAGCCGTAAGCCTTTGCCTCACGGTTGAATTTCATACCCAGTGACATGTCTTTCAGGGGGATATAGGTGTCGCCCCAATAGAACAAGATCATAGAGTAGATAAACAGAGCTAAGAGAAAGTTGACGAGTACACCGCCAATCATGATGAGCAGACGTTGCCAAGCCGGTTTAGTGCGGAACTCCCATGCCTGCTCGGGTTGTTTCATCTGTTCGGTGTCGAAGCTCTCGTCAATCATACCGGCAATTTTGCAATAGCCACCTAAAGGTAGCCATCCCATGCCGTACTGTGTATCACTGTTCTTGGGTTTAAACTTGATGATACTGCCATCCCATTTCCAGATTCTGGGGTCGAAAAACATATAGAATTTGTCGACACGTACGCCAAAGAGTTTGGCGAAGAAGAAATGACCACCTTCGTGCAGAAGCACCAGAAGGCTGATAGCGAGTATGAACTGTAATAGTCTGATGAGAAATATTTCCATAATCGTTAATTGTTTTTACTTTTTGACGTCATCTACTTTTTTAAAGTTGCGAGTCGTTATTTCAATAATTCTGCAGCGATGCGACGCGCCTCGGCATCGGTGGCTACATAAGTATCGTACGTAGGATTCTTGTCGAACGTCGCCTTTTCCATTGTCTGTTCAATGATTTCGGCCATTTGGAGAAAACCGCAGCGGTCTTCAAGGAAGGCTCTGTTGACAATCTCGTTGGCGGCATTCACGATGCAGGGCATATTTCCTCCCTGATGGATGGCCTCGAAAGCAAGAGCCAGACAACGGAATTTGTTCAGGTCGGGCTCAAAGAACTCCAACGGATGTTGGAAGAGGTCCAGACGGTCGCCACTGAGTGGTAGGCGCTGAGGGAACGAGAATGCATACTGGATGGGCAGGCGCATATCGGGTACACCCAACTGAGCCTTTACGGCACCGTCATGGAATTGTAC
>Ga0247610_10008180_pt1 | contig 10667 bp, 12 predicted proteins | sample 174DNAGHGhighgp2_FD_193483 | JGI IMG/M metagenome (GOLD analysis project Ga0247610, IMG submission 193483) | Sheep rumen microbial communities from Palmerston North, Manawatu-Wanganui, New Zealand - 1742 DNA GHGhigh gp2 | ecosystem: Host-associated > Mammals > Digestive system > Stomach > Rumen... | reverse complement strand
TTTATATACAAGTATTATAATGACTTTTGATTTTTTCCGCAAGTATAAAATATACTATGAATAGGTGGTCGGTATAGAGTATTTGTCGACGGGTGGTGCTGTGACTTTGCTCTGGCTTGTCTAGGATGCAACTGCGGGGGAGTAGGGTATTCTAGGCCTTGTGCTTGCACTCGTTGTGTGAAAAACACGGCCATCTTTTTTTGTGTAATTTTATTTCACAAAGCCGCGGCACTGATGTATAATAATTATAGAAAGTAGGAATAGTTATGTTGAGAGAAAATATTGAAAAGTTTTGCAAAGAAAATAAGATTACAACGATTGACATTATTTATAATGAGAATGATAAATTAGCCGTTTATTGTAGTATGAAAAATGGAAAGTTGTATGATTACACTAACCATGTAGTGAATAGAAAGGCTAACATTTGGGGATATCTCAAATGGGAAAACGGTAAAAGTACAAGAGTTGCTTGGTAACTCTTTTCTTTTTACACTTTTATTGAGGTATTATAGATGGCACGCTATTCAACTCCAAGTAGTTCATATAAAAAATTTATATATTACATTTGTTGTGGTGGAAAACTCTATATTGGGCAATCTACCGAAGGATTAGACAGAATTCGTCAACATTGTAATAATGCTTATAGAGAAAATATTATTGATGATTCTGGGGCAGAAACTGTGTACGAAAGTATTCGTCAAAATGGATTATGTAATACTAATATTTATATTTTTGATGAAGCACAAAATTATGGCTTAGATGAAAAAGATTTCCAAGCTTTTAATAGTTTTTTTGTTCCACGTAGTGGAGATCTCATTGGAGATAAAATTAATGCGGCTGAAATTATTCATATCCTTCGTGCTTTACATGACAACCAATATAAATTAGTCAACGTTTCTATGGGTGGTCAAGGCAGCTCTTATGTAAGCCCTGAAAATCCTCAACAAACTATCTTAACTAGAGCAATGTCTCCAGAAGATGCTTTACAAATTCTAAATATGAGTCAACGTTCTCGTGAAGATATACTTAAAACAAATGAATTAATTAATAAATATATGTTTACAGATGAATGAAAATCAGTAACTGCTGATTTGTCTAAGTATGATAAAAACTTAACTGCAAATGAGAAAAAATATATTAATTTAACTTGAACAGAATTCGTTAGTTTTTTAGAAAATAACTTACTAGAAACTTTAGATTTTAGGGACAATAAATGAACCTCTTCTTATGTCACTGAAGCAATTAATGATTTTGTAAGTGGCAGACAAAAAGTATTAAGTAGTATGGTTCAGTTAACTGGTGCCTTATTCAAAGACCAATTAACTCAAGCACAGCAAGATTTATTCCAAAAACAAGACAGTCGTAAATTAATTACTGCACAATTTAGTGCAGATCCTGAAGAAGTAACTGACTATATTACGGAAGCGATTTCATATACTATTTCACGTAGTATTAAATCTTTATATGCAGGCCAATCTCATGATATGCGTCGAATGAATGAAGAAGAGAAAAAGATAGAAAAGCAACTACGTGCACAGCTATGAGGACATGCTAAAAAACATCATAATTTTTCTCTAGATAAATTACAAACCTTTAAAATTGTAAACATTACTAAATGATTTGATTTTGATAGCGTTCATTTACGTGGAAATAGCGATTGATTAAAAAATACTAAACGACAACCTGGCATATATATTAATCATATTCTAAAAGGATATAGTTTACTTACTTTTGCTTGATATTATGAAAGAGTAGTACCTAATTTTAATTATCAACCAGAATATGTTTTAACTCCACAAAATATTTTTGGCAGTGTTTATTCTTTTGGTGGTGAACCAAATGCTATTTATTCACGCCGCCAAATAGAACGTAATTCTTGATTAACAAATCGTATGCGTACAGCAATGCAGCATCTTACATTTTTAAACAAAAATTGAGATACATATTTTAAAGACATGATTGCAGTATATCGACAAGAATATGGTAGACCTACATCTATGGGAGAAACCTCTATTAGATTCGATCAAGAAGAGCCATTATTTTATACTGAATGAAATAGTTTATATATTGTTTATAACTCAAACTTATATACAATTAAAAATTTAAGTGATATTACCGTTTATTAAAGGAGAACTTATGAAAATTAAATGGTTTAAACTCAATCCCGATGCAATTATTCCAACCAAAACACCTGAAGCGGCTGGGTTTGATATTTATACTTTAGACAATGATATTGAAATGCAACCGCATACTCAACGTCTCTTTAGAACAGGATTAGCAGTAGTACCTGAAGAAGGTTGGTGGCTAATGGTATTTGACCGCGGCTCTACGGGCAGCAAAGGATTACACGTCCATTGCGGCGTCATCGACAATGATTATAGGGGAGAAATTTTCATTTGTCTTAAGAATGATAATCCTTATCCAATTCATATAAATAGCCATGAACCAGCCGGTCCACATACTCATGTTGAACAGAGAAAAATGGGAGCCGAACCAAATGAAGATGGTATTACTCCTGCCGTTATGTATATTAAGCAGGTGGAAATACTTGATTATGTTGTTTATCCTTCAACTAAAGCCATCGCACAAATTATTCCAGTTAGACAACCAGAAGTAGACAGTGAAGAAATTGATTCTGATGAGTGGAATGAACTTAAAGATACTAAACGCGGCGCCGGAAAATTAGGGAGTAGCGGAAAATAAAATAGGAGAAATCCTATTTTTATTTTTTCGTTGACAATTTCGAAAAGTGTTTCTATACTATTTATAGAGTTCGAAGAAAGGATAAAAATATATGTATTTAGAAGAATTAGTTCAATACAGACAATCTCTCGATATGTATCTCACCAAGATGAGCGTTGATACAGAAGTCGATGAAGCTGGTCACACAATCGTTGTTAGCACCAAAGAAACTTACGTTTACGAAGATGAAGACGATGCCGATAAAAAGATTAATGAAGCACGTCAAGACGCTGGTTTCCTTGAAGCTAAGAAAAAATTCAAACAAGGTAAAGTTAACAAAAACGGTGAAATTACTAGACCAGATACCTTTACAGTTGTTATTAAATTAAATCATTAATTATGACACGATCATTGGCCGGCATATACAAAATAACAAATACTAAAAATGGTAAGGTCTATGTCGGCCAATCTCAAAATGTCTATGAGAGGCGCATAGAACATTTTGTCGCACTCAGGCGCGGACGCCATCCAAACAAGCTAATGCAGAAGGATTGGAATAAAGATAACAGAGGATTTAGATTTGATGTTATCGAATTAGTGCCGCTGAATAAACTAAATGAGCGCGAAAAATACTGAATTGACCAATTAGACGCCATGGAGCCGCATGGTTATAATCAAGGCTGAGTTCCTTATAAGAGAAAAGAAAAGAAGCCTGTTTATAAACAAAAACATTACAGGAGGACAAGATAATGGAAAATTATACTGGTTGTTGGTGCGCTCTTCCTGTATTGCGCGGCAATACTGATTGTTGCAAGGGATGCGCAAATAATCCTTGAAAAGACAAAGACATTCTTAAAGAATGACAAAATTTTAATATTGATGAAATAAAAAACGGTCGTATGGTTGTTGAGCGGGATGAAGATGGCTCAATAATTAAGATAACGTATTACAACTAGGGGTGTAGTGTAGTGGCTGCACAGCGGTCTTCAAAACCGCCGATCCGGTTCCAACCCGGACTCGAACGGGTTCGATTCCTGTCACCCCTGCCAGAAAGGAAATTATGAAAAATTACGCATATATTAGTTTAATTGCAACAAACAACTATATTGGCGCCGCAATTACAATGATGGAGGCTTGAAAACAAACCAAGTCAGAGTATCCTTTCTATTTAATGGTAACTGAAAACATTACTTCTGAAAATAGAAATATTTTAGAAGTGCTAGGTTATAAGCTAATTAACATAGAAGAATGGCGTCCAACTATATATGATAAACAGAAGTCTAGTATAACAAATAATGATGTTTTACTGTGGCATGGCACTGATAAAGAAAGTCGTGGCTGGCAACATGTATTTTCTAAACTTTTGTGTTGAAATTTAACTCAATTTGATCGTGTTTGTTTCATAGATATAGATGTCTTATTATTTAAAAATATTGATGATGTCTTTGATTTAGTTACTCCTGCGTGGTTAGGACCAGATGTTAATGGTTTTAGCGCATCACAGATTTTTGTAATTGAACCAAACAAAACAGTGTTTAATAAGTTAATTGAGTTCGCAGAAAACATGAAAGGCAATGACCAAATTTTATTCACAGATGAAGAGATTTTGCATAATTTCTTCAAAACAGAAGTAGAATTTAATAAAACAATCCCATTAACATATATTTATAATTGAGATAGATGTAGTACAGATTTTACTTTTATAGAAGATTCTTTTAATATCCGTGGTATACATATGACCGGTACAGATAAGCCTTGGTTACATAATCGTGACTATGTAAAGAATTTTACTATTGAATGGTATCCTGCGGCTTTCATTTGGAACTATTATATTTCTATTTATAATTTAGGCGTTACTAAATTAAATCAAAAAGGTTTTAATTTACCTCTTATTTCTTAATATGAAAAACTATGCCTATGTTACTTTAATGACTCATAATGAATATATGATACCTGCTATGGTATTAATTGATAGATGAAAACAAACAAAATCTATCTATCCCTTATACATTATGATTACTAGCAGGATAACTAAAGAAAACGTAGATATCTTATCTATGCTTGGTTATCATATAATTTATATTGAAGAATATATACCTACAAATTACTTAAAGATATTCAATTCTGCCGGTGTAACTTGGCAATCTGCTTTGCATGGCAGTAGTTTAGAAAAAGGTGGATGAGTGCACTCTTTTAATAAGTTTCAAGTGTGAAAACTTACTCAATTTGAAAAAGTGTGCTTCTTAGACTTAGATTTGTTTATTATTCGTAATTTAGACAATGTCTTTGATTATTCAGAGTTTACTTGCGCATGAAGAGAAGACAATGAAGTTTGTAGTCAAATCTTTATTGCAGAACCAAATTTACATCTATATGAAACAATTTGTAATTTTGCCAATAATTATGTTATTCCTTTTGAACGATATGGCTTAGAGAATGTTCTTTATGTAGATGAAGATATATTTAGAGATTTCTTTAAGATTAAACAATATTTGCCGCAGAATTACGATTACCAATGTTATGATAGGCATGGCTGAGAAGGCAAAAATACTTTTATTGATTGGCCTAAAGCTATTCACTTTACATCAAAAGCCAAACCATGATTAAATGGTAGAGAATATGTTCATGACCTTGATTTAAATAATAATTACTTATATGTCGCGGCATGAATGTTATATATAGATACATATGAAAATATAATTCAAACTTTACATCAAAAAGGAGTCCACTATGGAAAAATTTAGATTTCACGTTTTAGCGGTGCCTCATACAAGAACCAATTTAGATTATACAGCTTGCGCCTACACACAAAAGGCTTACAAGTTTTGTAAAATGATGCATGACCGCGGACATTATGTTATGCATTATGGTGTCGAAGGTTCTAATCCTGAATGCGATGAAAATATTACAGTAGTAAGTAATGAAATATATGAAAAGGTATACGGCAGTCATCCTTATAAACAAAAATTCTTTACTTATGATATGAATGATGAATGTTATCAAACATATTTTAAAAATGCAATCGCAGAAATACGTAAACGTATTCAACCTTTAGATATTATCTTGCCGTTCTGGGGACCAGGTAATGAACCAATTTGCGCCGCCTTCCCTGACAACATTGTCATTGAACCCGGTATTGGCTATGGTTCTGGTAGTTTTGCAAAATATAGAGTATTCGAGTCATATGCCATTATGCATGCATATGCTGGTACAGCTTCTATTGATAGATGTAATCCAAAGTGGTATGATGTTGTAATTCCTAACTATTTTGATTTAGAAAACTTTGAATACAATGGTAGTAGAGAAGAACGCATGAAAGACCCTTACTTCTTATTTGTTGGTCGTATCTATGACGGCAAAGGCGTAAATATTGCGCTGCAGGTTTGTGAAAAACTAGGTGTTAAACTAAAAATAGCCGGGCAACTTGGTGATGAATACACTAATTTCGACTGGCCTAAAAATGTAGAATTAGTTGGTTATGTTGGCGCAAAAGAAAGAAGTGATTTGATGCGTAATGCTGTTGCTTCATTCTTACCATCAATTTATATTGAGCCTTTTGGTGGAGTGCAAATAGAGAATTTATTATGCGGCACTCCTACAATTACTACTGACTGGGGTGCTTTTGCAGAGAATAACATCCAAGGTGTTACTGGATATAGATGTAGAGTATTTGACGATTTCCTTAATGCTGCATTAAACTGTTTAGAAGGAAAGATAAATTATGAGGATTGCCGTAAACAAGGCGAAAAATTTAGTCTTGAAAACGTAGCGCCTCAATATGAAAGATTCTTTACTGATGTGCTAAATATTTATAGAGATAATGGTTGGTATGCCATTAAACCTAGCACAGCAGAACGTATAAAAAAACTTAGTTTCGACGCGTCTCAGGTCGATGAATAGAAGGGCGAAGGCCCAGAATATTACGGAGGTATGAAAGTAATATGGAATATTATTCTACAAAGACAAAGAAACTTTACAAAGAAGTTGCTGAACTTGAAACAGCAGAAAAAGAATTTGATGAAAAACAAGCCGTTGAGCTTAAGAAACGTGAAGATCGCGCGGCTAGAGCAAAAGAAGTTGAAGATGCTCGTAATAAGTATATTGAACTTTTAGATGCATTCATCAAAGATTACGGTTACTATGTCGATTATAAGAAGACATCAAGTGACGAATTAAGTAAATTACTTGAAGCTTTCTTTAATTGGCCATTCTAATAAATAATTAATTTTCTGAGACAGAGCCGAGAAATCGGCTCTTTTAATTTGACATAAAATAAGGAGAATAGTAGATTAATGATGAGGTAATAGTATGAATAAAATTATTTGATATAATCATACCTTTAGCAATACAAATATTAGACCAGCCTTTGTTGATATAGAAGCAGTTGGTAGCACACTCTATTATGCTTATTATTTTATTCTTTATCCAACTGGACTGGCAATTGTTTTGGCCGTACCTAATGAACTAGCATCAGTTTCATATAGTCCTTATACTAATTATTTTACTACTGCTGATAGTTTATCTGGTGGTATGGTTAAATTGGTTAGTGTTACTCCTAAAATTTATCAATTTGTTGGGGCATCACAAATATTAGTATCAGCTGGAGCTTGATCTCCTTTACATAGCGAGACTAGTAGTAATGTTCATTACAAATGATATGGCCTAACAGCCAGTAATAATCCCATTCGTCTAAATACAAGTACAAAGCGTATCATATGACAAGGTACTGAATATGGTACCCTACCTGAAATGCTTTTTATCGATCCTGCTTTATGGATGTGACAAACTTTATCTACAGATTCTATAGATACTAATCGTTACCCACTATATAAAAAAAATAATTTATATTATAAAAGTACCTCAATAAAAGAGACAAATGCACAGTATTTAAGTGTTGCAGCTGATGCTTTTTCTCATGATGGACCAATGTGATCTTATGTAAATCAAGATTGAACTAGAGGATATGCTAGTAAAAATAAACTAGGTATTCTTCTAAATAGTGAAGTTCGTAATCCTGTAGCCCCTAGCAATAAGGATTATTTTTCCGCTGCTACGGTTAATAATAATACAAAGGATATTTACCAATGAGATGACGAAAGATATATGACAGAAAAATATGGTATCAAAGATGGCGCTAATAGTTATCAATTATCTTTTAGTCCAGTAAGCAGTATTACGGGAGCAGAAGGTTTCCAGTTAAATCATTCCATAAGTCCTGATACTAGTCGTAGTCGTACTAATCCTTGAATATTGTGAGATACCAATAGTATGGCAGGCCTTTCTTTACAAGATGTGTATTATATTGATCAATTTATTTTAAGTGCCAATCAGGTACAATTTAAAATTCCTTTAAATTGAACTGTTCGATATTATTCAAGAAAGGCTTCTATTCCTAATTTTAATATAGATGGATATTGGCCGGTTACTGTAAATGGTCAATGAACTGCTAGTTATTTACCTACTTGTACTTATATTTATAATCCAGGAACCTCGACAGTAGAGATTACTCACACATACACTAATAGGGAATATATACTCCTTCGAGATAATTCTTATACTTCAATATCTCCTAATTGAACAACTCGAGATATAGATCATTCCTCTACAAAAATCCAAGTAGAATTAAACCGATCTATAAGTCAAATAGAATTAATAACAGGTCAATTTATTCCACAAATCACAGATATTATTCCTTCAAGTTGAAATTTTCAAATTAATTATATAATAAAAGATGTCCCTATAATTCCTGGATGTTCCGATATCGATACAATAACTGATGAGCCATTAACAGATAGATATACTAGTACAGGAAAAACTTGTCTCTGAACTGATGCTGATTGTCACCAAACCGTAGGGAATTGATCTTTTATAAACTATCTACAACAAAAAGGTGGAGCTTTAGGCTCTAATAGAGTCTTAGGAGGAATTTGTCATAAATTAGTAACTCCTAATGGCATTTGTGCACCATTTACCCAATCAATGGTTGAGAATGCTTCATCTACTGCAACTATTGATGTTTTTGTAGACAATAAAACTATCCCAATATCATGCGATAAGGTCGATAAATATGATAACGATCAAGCTGGTTTTACTGGACAATTTTATTCCGAAAACAATGATACAGTCATAGTATTGGTTGCTTATCCAGAAGAATAAATTAAAAGACCTCAATCGAGGTCTTTTTAAATTCTATCAGTTAATATATATTTTATTCCTCAGCAACTAGCTTGCCCTTCGAATCAAATTGCATCATATTCGGGCAACTCATAATAAGCTTGAGGATTTTTCTTATATACGCTTTCTCTATACCAATATCTAATAATACTTGGTATTGTTACAATAAATAATGTTAATGGTCCAAAAATTATATTCTGTATCCCATGTCCGCATTCATGTGCTCGAGTGTGAATACCATACTCATCTTCTTCAACTGCGCGTTTACTGCACAAGAAGAAACATCCAAGATTGAAACCTCCTCAGTTTTCACCTCAAACCGCATAAAGTCTGCCGTGGAAAACATGGACTTTTTTAAAGCAAGCACTGAAGGCAATTACAAAAAGTCCCGGCAAAGATAATACTATTCCTCAAGTACAGGATAGTAAGTAGAATAATATGCGTTTAACTATCTTCATATAATTATATTATTATAAAGTCTTTGCTAACACAACATTAAGTCCGTAAAAATTTAAAGTTTCAGTAATATAGTTTTGATGGTCAGGATTAACAAGCAAAAATAAACTTCCTTTTAAGCCTGAGCCTAAGGCTTTGTATCCGTAAACACCTTGCACATTATTAAAATAGTAAGGTGTACCACTATCTAAGAATTCATTTAAGTTTTTATTACACAATAGCATATAGACACCTAATAAAGCCAACTGAATATCATCATTATACTTCATATTGAAAATCTTTGTCATCTCATTAACAAAGGTTCTTTCATACTCTAAGTATCTTGACGCCGCGTCACCGTCGAGTGCGGCCGCATTGTCGAAATCTTTATTATTTAAATGTTTATGTTGTGAATGCTTGTCATAGGCAATCATAACATCGAATTGTTTCCATGTAAGTGGCAAATCAAATTCTAATTTTGATGTCCCATTGTCAATAACCCATGTACCATCTGTATGTTGGATTGCTTTAAAATCCATAAGACCACAAGGAATATTTAAGAAATCATGTTCTGCTTTATAAGCTAACTCAACAAGTTCATTATCAGTCAACGGTAATTCGTTGATTTGGGCAATAGCACGAATAATACCCATAATAAACATAGCAGACGAACCTAAACCTAAACCACTTGGGAGGTCTGCTTTTACATAAATATTAGCGCCTCTATTTAACTCATATACTTCTGTAAGTGCTTGTAGTGCCACAGTAATATAGTCAACCCAAGTTCCATAGCGAAAGCGTATTGGTTCAAGCCATTGTTCAAAAATATTATCAAATTCGTCTGAATAAACACGAATCATATTTATATCGTTTGGCGCAAAGATAAAATACATATACTTATCTATTGTTGATGTAATCGCTGGTTTGCCGAGGCAGTCAGTATAACTGCCGCACCAATTTATGCGATACGGTATTTTGAATGAATTGCTATAATCTTGTTTATAAACATCTTTAAAATCTCTACTCATATATTCTCTCCAATTAAAATATAAGAAAAAAGCCGGACTTAGTCCAGCGTTTCTCCTATCACATCAGAAATATATTGCCCTGGCTGTAGATATATTTTTTTCAAGGCATAAGGATATTTGTCTACATAAGTATAGAAATTATCATATAATTTAATTAATTGCTCTGCTCAAGTTGCATCGCCTCGTTCTTTTACTCTATCCAATATCTCTTGCTTCATTTCAGTAGAAGGAAGAATGATGATAATCTCAAATTGTTTCGATGCCGCCAAACTATGCAACACATACGGAGTAGCGCATGTCATAATCTTATAACCATAATGGTTATAACGATCGAAGAAAAATGCCATA
>Ga0247610_10008178_pt1 | contig 10670 bp, 9 predicted proteins | sample 174DNAGHGhighgp2_FD_193483 | JGI IMG/M metagenome (GOLD analysis project Ga0247610, IMG submission 193483) | Sheep rumen microbial communities from Palmerston North, Manawatu-Wanganui, New Zealand - 1742 DNA GHGhigh gp2 | ecosystem: Host-associated > Mammals > Digestive system > Stomach > Rumen ... | reverse complement strand
CGACCACCTTGTCGACAGTGTCGCACATCACCACTTGGAAACCGTAGTTGACATCAATGCCTTTGAAGACCTCGATGTCGAATTTGCGTGTCAGGTAGCGGTCATTCTTGCTGATGCGAATGCGGCTGTTGTTGCCATTGCTCTGCCATTTGTAGTAGGTCGCCACGCCACCCTGGTTGTAGATGACTAGTGTTGAGTCGCTGCCTGCGTTCTCGGCCAGTTCCTCCATACTGTCGGCGAACCTCTCCATACTGTCTTCGAAATCCTCTGCCCATTTTTCGATGTCGTCTGCCCACCGCTCTATGCGGCTTTCGACGTTAGTCTGGCAGCTGCAGGTTGTGGCCAGCAAAACGATAGAAAGAAATAATGTCATTATTTTCATAGTTTTAATATTTTTTTTAACCTTAACTTCAGATACAAAATACTATTGTCCCTTAACTCCCCTTAACTTCCCTTAACTTCCCTTAACACCCTAGTCGATATTGAATTTTAATAAGAATCCCAGTTTGAAAGGATAGATATCGGGGACGCCAGTGCCGTCGAATAGTGGCATTGTGGCAACTTGTGCGTAGATTCCGAACCATTGGTAGCGCACTTCGGCGCGAAGGTCCAGTTTGTAGGGACTCAGGTGCTTGGAGATGTCTTCAACTTTTCGGGCGTCGACGTTGCGGCTGTCGAGCACTTGCTTCAGGCCTGTGTGGCGCGTGTTGATGGCCAGCGCGGGCAGTGCCGTAAACTCTATGTGGAAATCGTTGCTGCGGAAGCCGATGCCGACAGGAATGCTGATGTAGCGGGTCACCAACTTCGACGACCAGTCGTCCTCCCGGGTGCCGTCGAAGGCAGTGTTTTGCAGGATGAAGTTATCGTAGCCGGCATAGTCCTGTTGTACAGCGTCGTAGAAAATGCCTGCAGGCGAGCATTCGACGAAGGGGGTAGTGAATCGGAACACGTCCGACTCGTAGCCAACGCCGAGGCTGAGATTGAAATGGCGGCTCATAACGACTGAATACTGTACATCGACTTGCCAGGATGAGAATGACGTCTTGAGGTTGTAGTCGCCGTCCAGCTTCGAGAGCCCGTTGTACCACTGGTCGCCCCAGTTGACGAAACCGCCCAAGAGGGCTGCGCTCAGGCGCTCGTCCCAGTCGTAGTAGTTGGCGTGGATGGTCCGCGACCCACGCCGCGAGGTGTGGAAGTCCGTTGCGTCGGTGTCTTCTTCGTCAACGACAACTTCGATGATTCCGTTGTCGAAAATGTCCGAATCCTCAACACCGACAAAGAACGTGTCGGTGACGATTTCGCCCGCATTCACGGTTTTTAGTTGTTCGCGTGCCTGCTTCAGCTGTTCGCGCGACTCCTTCAGGGCCTGGCGTGCCGATTCCAGCGCCTGCTGGGTGGCCAGATTGGCGGTGCTGATTTGGTCGTAAGCCGAGTAGTCGGAATAGGTGCTGTCTCTCAAATCGCTATAGTCGCTGTAGACGATGTTGGCTTTGCGGTCGTGATTGATGAGTTGCAGCTCGGCTTCCTTCAGGTGCACTTTGTATACGGCTTCGCCCGTCTTGTCGTCGATGGTCAGCGTGGTGCCCTTGATGCTCACCGAACCGTCTTCGATGGGCTCGCTCAATTCTGGATTGTAAACTACGTCGATATAATTTATGCTGTCATAGATCAGTACGACAGAACTGGTGCCTTTGACCTGCAGGCGGGTTATTGGGCGGCTGATGGTCTGTCGCAGTATCTCGACATTCTCGCTCTGTGTGGCTATTCTGACGTTGGTTGTCTGGTTCTTCTGGGCCATTGCGCCTGTGCTGCAAACCAGCGCAATGAACAGCGGTAGGCAAAAACGGATGTTTTTCATAAGTTTCAGTTTTTATTTGTGAATATGTCGATTATTTCGTTTTGGCGTTCGGTGTAAGCCAGTTGCACCCCGTTCCACAGGTCTTCTATGGCGTATGTCCACTTGGGTCGTGGGGCACTCTCGACAGGTGCTGTGGTCAGTGTGTCGGCTGGCAGATAGGCTATTAGCTTGTCAGTCATATTTATATGTGGCGTTTCCGGAATGTCGGGTTCCGCGTCGTCGAGATAGGCTATCAGCTTGTCGGTTATGGTTACTTTTATGGTCGGCACTTGCTCGGCAGGCATCTGTTCGGCAGGTGCTTGCTCGGCAGGTGCGTTACGCTTTTCTTGCTGTGCAGACATCGCTGGGGTTTTGGTTGTTGTCGCCTGCAAGGAACTCTGGCGACCTTCGGATGCTGCACTCATTTCGTCTTCGAGTGCACCACTGGGACTTGTTTCCTGCGAAAAATAATCGGTATCCTTGTTTTGCCGATTCTCGGCAACGATGGTGGTGCCATTTTCCTTTGCATTCGGAATCAACAATATCCAGGCGGCTATGGCGACCGCGACGAGGATGGAGGCTGCTATGGAAAGCCGGCGCAATGCGATGGTTCTTGTCGATGCTGTTGCGGTCGTTGTCAGCGGTTTATGCAGGCTCTCCTTGTTTGGAAATCCAGCGGCAGGGTAGGAGGGAGCCTTTAGCATTGGGTCGTAAAGGTCAGCCACCTCTTGCCATTCGGGGTGCTGCTGCAGGAACAGCGTCGCCTTGCGTGCCTCCTCGTCGCTCAGCGACCCTTCCTTCAGTTGGAACAGCATCAGTTCTATGTCTTCATTGTTTACCATCGTAACCTAATTTTGTTAATATCTCTCTCATTTTTATTCTGGCTCGGAAGGCGCCAACCTGCACCTGCCGGTAGTTTATCTTCATCATCGATGCAATTTCGTCGTATCTGTAGCCCTCCAAGTCGTGCAGCGTCAGGATGGTCCGCTGCTGTTCGCTCAGCTGGGCCATCGCCTTGTCGAGGGCGTCGCGCAGGTCGATGTCGCGTGCCGGATTGGTCTCCGTCTCCCGATTCTGGTTTAGTGCCTCTTGCGAGGCGGCTACTATCTGCTCGTGCCGGTAATCGTCGCGCAACTTGTTCTGCGTCACCATTATCAGGAAGCCCTTGCATCGCCTCTTGTCTATCCTGTCGCGCATCTCCCAGAGTCGGGCGAAAGCCTCCTGCACAGCGTCGCAGCTGCGGTCGCTGTCGCGACAGCAACTCAGGGCAAAATGGTAGACATCGTCGGCCCACAAATCCACGGCTTCATTATATTCCTCTGCGGACAATGCGTTTTCGGGTGTTTGTTCTACTATAATATCGTTTCAGGATGCCAAAATGATACACAAACAATTATTTTTTTTGTTTTTGCTAAATATTGATTTATTGCAATTTTGAAATGTTAAAATTTCTGTTGTATCGGATTTGTAACCATTAGCAGTCTTTCAACCGCTAATGGTTGCAAATCCGCCACAACGTGGCGCTTTCCGATGGGTGTGGCCGAGGTGTGGCTGACATTAACCAGCGTGCCCACGGTGCCCTGCCCTTCGTCGAGGTGCGGCAGCACGCTTTCGTAGCAGGTCTGTTCCACTAGCGCCACCAGCATGGGCGTGGCGAAAACGTCCACCAGGCCGCTGCCCACCCGCGCGGCGCTCATCGCCGGGGTGACGGTCTGTTCATGATGTCCTTTGATACCTGTCTGTAGCATACAAAAAAAGTTTGCATCCTGCGTTAAGGATGCAAACTTTTATTGTGCGGAACTGCAATTAGATGGTGTACTCTTGGCGGTGCCGTTCTTCGCCGCATTCCTTGAAGACGAAGATGTAAGTGCCGTGATCGAGACCGGTGATGACGAAGAGATTGTGCTTGTCGCAGAGGCAGTCCACCTCACCGCCTTCGCCGCACTCGTTGATGGTCACCACTGAGCCGTCCAACTCAATGCTCACCGTCACGTCATGCAAGTCGCACGGAACCATCCAGCCAAGGTGGTGTACCCTCAGCTTGCCTTGGTCCCAATATACCTGCCACGCCTCCTCTTCTTCTAGGAGTTTCGACTGTAAACAGCCTGTGGTGTGCACGTCGGTGACACCAAAAGGCTCGATGTCTTTGTTGTCTTTTCCGCAGCCTGTCAGCAGCAGCGCGCCCAAAGCGAGTGTGAAGAAAGTCCGGTGGACTTTCGATAGCGAAGCGGAGAACAAAAGGGATTTGATGATGTGGTGTGTCATATTGGATGTGTTTTTGATGATTGAAAATTACTGTGAAAAGATGTCAGACTGCTTCAGCAGGCGAACGCTGTGGGTATGATTGTGTAAGAGTCGTAGAGTCGCAGAGCAAGGCGGTGGGTATGGTTTTTATCGGTCAGAACCGGTACTTCCAGCCGAGGGTGAGCGTGGATGGTTGGAAGTTGAGGTCATCTACCTCGGTGTCGAGTCCAGTAATGTGGGCTTTGCCTATCTGCCCGACGCTGATGATGTACTGGAGATAGAGTCCGGCATCAAGCCTACGTTTAGCATACAGGAAGTTGACTGTCAGAGGCACGATGTAATTGGCTGAGGAGAACGAGTTAACGTAGTCGGTACCACCTCGCGAAGTTGAGAGAAATATTTCGCTGAGGCCGACGCCGAAGCCCGCTGTGGGTTCGAGGGTGAAGTTTCTGCCGAGGTTGAAACGGTAGCCGAGGTCGATATGATAAAGGTTGTCCTGTTTTTTTACAAGCTGGTTCTTGACGGAGATGATCTTGTCTGCGGTACCGTCGAGGTGCATCGCGAGGGTGAAGCGGCAGTATTCCACGCCGAAGCCGATGCCGACTTGGGCCGCCACGCTGTAGACGCTACGGTAGTCGAGCGCGGGGTGATAGGTCTGCAAGTGGTTGGTGAAGCCTTTGCTACCGTCGAGGAAGTTAAAACCGAGGTTGAATTCGACCAAGGGATTAACCTTCCTTTTTCCAGCTTCGTTTTCCTGAGATGAAACTGTGCCTACTGCCAGCCAGCAAGCAAGCAGCAGAGCCGTCTGTTTGATGTTGATGTGTTTTACCATGATGTCAAGGTTTTTAATTGAACATTACTGATTTATGCGTTTTGCACGAATGGTATTCAATTTCTCATCACGGTATCGGTTTGGTTATACATTCTGTTTTACGCCTATATAAACGCTCCGATATGTTTTTTATTGCCCGCGGGACTAAATATTTCCAGCAATTGTATTGCACAAGATACTGTTTTTGATTTTAGTTATAGTCGCTCTCTCCAATGTAGGACTTCACCCAGTCGAAGTGCTGGGCGTGGGCGGTGATTGCCAGCAGCGCGAGGAGCACAAAGGTGAGTGTCTTTCTTGCCATAGTCGTGTTTTTTTGCATTTATAAATCCGCTTTCATTATCGAGCGAAGATGTCCGACTGCTTCAGCAGGCGGACGGTGTGCTGCTTGCCGTCGGCGGTGGTGAGGGTGAGGAGGTAGGTGGCTTGGGGGCGGGAGGTTAAATCCAACGAGTACTGCCCGGGGCCGTCGGGGGTGAGGCGCACTTCCTCGCGGCGGCCGGTGAGGTCGGTGAGCCAGGCTTGTATCGGCTTTGCGGGTTGTATCGGATTTTCAATCCGCCAACATTAACACTTTTGCAGGTGTTTTTGTGTTTTGCGGATTGCAAATCCTTATATTAAGCAGCGTCGGATTGCAAATCCGCCGCAACGGACGGTAGATATCCAACTTTATCGCAACAAGGTTACCGTACCCACAGCCTTCTGTATTATTTTTGGCTGGTCTTTACGGCTGTATCGTAATATCCAAGTGTATGAAGCTTGGGGACAAGGAGTCCCATCTTTAAGCGTACCGTCCCATCCTTCCGACGGATTGTTGCTGTGCCATACAAGGGTACCATTACGGGCATAGATGTACAGGTCTATCATCGCAACATCATTGCCTTTAATAATAAAGCGTTGGTTGTTATTGCTGTTAGGAGTGAAGGCATTGGGAGCCCATATCACACTATGGATGATTGGTATTGTGGCAGATGTCGTGTCGGTGCATTCGCCACGGTTGGCCACAAGAGTCAGCAAGACACTGTCTGCATCAGCAGAGGCAGAATAATACAGCGTCGAGGCATATCCGGCAGTTTCATCGTCCGCATACCAAGTCCGCCCTGTAGCATTGAGGCTTACATCCTGCGCCACCAGTTGCAGGTTGTCCAAATCAAGCATTGGCGGATGCACTTCCATCGCTGCAACAGGCCATTCCGATGGATTCAGCAAAATAACAGTGTCGTTAGGACAACGGCCCTCAAAGGCAAGGGTGTAGAGCGTTGCGGATATGGGAGAAATGACAATACTGTCCCATTGTTGCCCATCCAATGTGCTGTCAGTCGGCAGAGAATACCAAAACGGTGATATGTCGTCGTCGGGTTCCACGGCTGATACAATGGTGTATTCCTTGCTGCTACAGTCCTCATATATAGCAAGTGATATCTGTGGCGTTACGAGAGATGACAGTTCCAGTTTAACTATGCTGTCGCAGCCGTCGTGTACGCCTATGGTATCGACATACGTACCCTCCGCTGTAATAGAACGACCATAATACCATTGGTAAACGGTACCTGTGCAGAATGTATCGTAGACAGTGACTTCCGGATAGGGGCGCAAGTACAAACTCAGAGCCAGAACAGAGTCGCACCCGACGGCATTTGACAGCGTGTCGGCGTATTCGCCCTCTTCGTTAAGCGTCCTTCCGCGCCAAGTGTATGTGTCGCCTTGGCACAGAGTGTCGTATAATGTGCTAACAGGCGGTGGCGTAACATTGAGATGCAGAGCCAAGATAGTGTCGCATATTCCCATTCCAAACACTGTGTCATAGTAGTTTCCAGCCATAGTTAGCGTTAGATCGCGCCAGTCATAGGACCCACCAGAGCATATTGTCTCGATTGAATGTGTTGTATGATACTTTTGAACGTTAATATAAGTATATACCGTGTCGCCTATTGGAGTTATAACAGTCATTATCTGATGCGTGCCAGCACTGTCGAATGCTACGTTCATTGTGTCCATCGCTATTCCAGCCAGATTACCGTCAATGTACCATACGGACGACAGGCTGTCGGCATACTTTAAAAAACTTACCGTGACAGTGTCGCCAACGCAGGCGTCGTGCCGTTGTGCCCATACATTGTATGCCTTGTTTACTGTATTCAAGGCAACAGCGTGCAGATAACTTTCTTGATCTCCCAACCCGTAGAGCCAAGCAATGAAGTGTCCATCGGCAGCATCGAGCGTATGGGTGGTGTCCGACACCGGAATACGTGCATAACTATAGCCGTTGGCTGTTGAAAAGAACTGACTACTGATATTCACGCCGTCAAGGGTGATTTGCGAAGCAAACACCGACTGACATACTATATTCATCCAATGTTGTGTAACAACTCGCGTATTGTAAGGATGGAAAATAGCGTGGTCTACACCATTCTCAATTGGCGGTATAGTCATAAACGCAGGGTCGCCCGGATGACCACCGAAATGATTCCCCGTAATGAAGTAGCCGACCATAACCGGCGAAGTGGCGGTAATTTCAACACAATGAGATTGATGAAAGTCCATATTATATCCGAGAGGCAACGATGAATACTGATCAGAAAAAACAAAATCATAGAATCCACCAGATTGCAATGTCGTCACCTCTTGTCCATCCAAACTCACACGGCATCCATCTTCCAAAGCCAACACTCGCACAATATCCCCATAGTTATCATAGGTAACTGGCGGATAATCCAGTCGACGTCGCTGACGTTTAATGACAGGATTGAATACAAAATGGGTCCCCCAGTATTCAACGGGCTTACACTGGTCATACAAATGGTCTGAAGCCACGCCACAGGAGCGTGGAACATAACTCGCATTATTGCCTTGAAATACTGCAACAGGCTTGCTACTGCGAATGCGCGTACCGGTCAAATCGACATCTCCTGTCACCCACGGCACCAGGCTGGAGTTCAATCCTGCATTGCGCAACAGGCAGGTCTGACCGCTCATCAACTGCAGTTCCAGTGTGTCTCCGGCATTATATATAACATTGTCTAAGCTACAAAGATTCCTATCAAAAACTATCTGAACATTTGTATTGTCATACGGAGCTACGATTCCCACTTGAGGCCCGTTAGGAGTCGTTTGATAAACCATAGCCATATGGTCGCAGCTCAAAGCATCGGTGGGCATAATTGTCGTAGCATCGTGACTGGCAATCACGTGGTTGTGGGCAGTGACCGATATAGGTGTTGTAGACTGTATATGCCAACCTCTGTTCTCTATCAGCGCACCGAAATGGTATGTTGGCGATTGGTCGTCGGGAACAGACACACGTAAAACTCCATCTGCAGGAACAATCACCATCGTATCCCAGCCACCTGAATTACTTATTATGACACTACTTTCCTCGGTGGCAGTCAGTACAAAAAAACAGTCGATATCAAGTCCTATTTCAAAAGATTCTTCTCCATTTTTCAGGAACATCATCCAAAAGTCCGTCCCCAGCATTCTGTTGACAACACTCTGAGCTCCGCACGGCACACCGATGCCAAACAGCAGGAGTGATAGCATAATAATCTTGATTGGTTTCATCGTGAGAATATGTCTGACATTTTCATTAGTCTTATGGTGTGCTGCTTGCCGTCGGCGGTGGTGAGGGTGAGGAGGTAGGTGGCTTGGGGACGGGAGGTTAAATCCAACGAGTACTGCCCAGGGCCGTCGGGGGTGAGGCGCACTTCCTCGCGGCGGCCCATCATATCGGTTAGCCAGGCGGTGGCAACCCCGTTTTCAACTTTCAACTCTCCACTTTCAACCCTTATCTTCACGCTCTGCCGGAATGGGTTGGGATAAGCCACCAGCGCCGCGCCGTCGTCCACCAGAGTGATGCGCACGTCGCCGGGGTCGCCTGTGTGGACGTAGGGGGTCATAAACGCCGTGTCGGTGTATTTAGCGAGATATGCGTGGCTGTTGTTGGCGGCGTTAATGTGGATACTGCCAAAGTCCGCATTAGCAGCAAGGGTACCAATTAGCCACAGCGAGCTGTCATTAAGATGAACATTTCTATGTTTGTTGTAAGGACTGTTGGTATTGTAGTCTATGTAAGCCAACTCGTGGCCCTCATAATCCCAAATAAAAAGGCCCATACCTCTCATATTGTTTGTCTCTGTCCCTTGAAAAAGGATGCCGCCAAAATACTTTACTTGCATAAATACTCTGTTGCCCGCCACTGACAACGAGCCTGTATTAGCCCGAGGCCAAGAATCGTAATTCAGATAAGTATGGTACGACGGTTGATTGCCAGGACGTGCTTTGCCATAAGAAATGAGATTTAGGTTGTCGGCGTCGAGCCGCAGCCAACAGGCGTTTCTCATAAGGTTGAGTGTGTCTCCTTTATAATTCAATGTGCTGTATTGTGGTTCTCTCACAGATGTTCCCCGCAGAAACAATGTATTTGTAGCATAATCATACAATGTGCTAAATATATGTAAACCTCCGCCTATGTGCCCGTCTGGTGTGAAAGACCCAGTTACCTGCGCAATGCCTGTCGGCGTTAGGTCTGACGAATATCGCACCATGCATGATATCCACTCCATATATAGTGAATTTGAATTTTTTATAAGAAGCGGATCATTGCGCATTTTTTGATCTCGTGTAAGGCTGATATATATATTGTCGTTATTATCTCTATCAAATGAATTGAGGTAGATTGCCATTCCATCCTCAAAAGTGTAATGCCAAGTGGAATCAAAAATATATGTACTGGCAATAACACTGTCAAAATGAGGAGATATTTTGATAATTTGATAGTTAACATCAAATGACGGTTCTAATGGAACAGCTAATTGTGATTCTCCACCATCAATCAAAAGTTTTGCAGATATGATATTACCATTTGAGGGGGAATAGATTGTGTCATAATGTCCGACGAAATCGGAGGTTCTGCGAATTAAGTAAACGTTGCCTTCATTGTCAAGATTGAAAGAAACGATTCCACCTCTCGTTTCTACAAGACCGCTAGTCTCACTCCGTAATAACGTGCCATCATTTTTTACGTAGGCTTGTTTCAGGAAATGCTCCTCGATTACCTTCCCGTTTTCAAGGCTCATCGTAATAAAGGCACTTGCTCCGTCAATACCCGTAGTATGAAGGCTGTCGGGTTCCTCCGGGAAACGCTCAGCTGATGTTAGAAGCGTGTCAAAGTAATACAACTTGTTAGTGTAGTTATAGCCATAGTCAAAAGGATACACAATGTCAACATACACCATAATGGCAGTATCGCCCATCATTCTGATAGTCCAAGCATTTAAATCAGAATAAGTGCAGTATAATTCCTTGTGCCAATCCAATTCACCGTTTGGTGAAAATCTGGCTATGACAGCACTGCGGTTGCGGTGTGCTGAAAAAGGAAGAATACCTGTATCGTCGTCCCATCTGGCACTACCGATGAACTGGCCGAGAATATAGACATTCCCTTTGCTGTCCATCACCGAGCCGAGGACTTCATTCGCCGGGGTACCGTCATTGTTGTCGGGACCGAAGTAGGATTTCACCCAGTCGAAGTGCTGGGCGTGGGCGGTGAGGGAAAGAGCAACAAATGTAAGCAATAAGCTAATTCTCTTGATGTTTCTCATATTTGACGTAGTTTTGGTTATTACCTTATCATAGTCACCGTACCGATGCCGGCGCGTACAATGCCGTTGGGTAGTTCGACTTCGTATTTGTACACGTATGCTGCTTGTGGTTGAGGTATGCCTTTGGCGGTACCGTCCCAAGCGGCACTGGGGTCGGTGG
>Ga0247610_10008176_pt1 | contig 10670 bp, 16 predicted proteins | sample 174DNAGHGhighgp2_FD_193483 | JGI IMG/M metagenome (GOLD analysis project Ga0247610, IMG submission 193483) | Sheep rumen microbial communities from Palmerston North, Manawatu-Wanganui, New Zealand - 1742 DNA GHGhigh gp2 | ecosystem: Host-associated > Mammals > Digestive system > Stomach > Rumen... | reverse complement strand
AGTTTCTTGACGCGCTTCTCAATCGTAATCGGTTGCTGTGCTTGGTAGTCAGCAAAATACTCGCTATGTATAATCTGTAACTGCTCCATTTTCATGAACCTTTGCAACTTTCGGCTGCAAAGTTACTACTTTTTTGCGATATATGCAAAGATTTTGGCGAAAATCGTTTGAGAAAGTGGATTTTGCAAGAGAAAAGTGCTATTCTGTGGACTTTAGCTGGGCGGAGAGGGAGGCGATGATGAAGCCGCGGAGAGTGCTATAGAACTTGTCCGAAGTTGTGCCGAGGAACTTGGCGTTCACAACTAAACATTTCGACCTGATAAGCGGTGAGGTCAGCAACGGCTTCGTCGGCGACAGGTTTTCCAAAGTTACTATTTGATGTGTTTTTCCAGCCAGCGGCAGAAGAAGTACCCTGTATTATTGTTTCTTGTAATCTTTCCAAATCATCCGGCACGAGGACGAAGCCGGAGAAGACGGACTGCTCTTGGGCTATGTATTCGTCGTAGGTCATATGAGTTCCGGATGATCTTATTTTTACTTTTCGCTAAGGATCATGAACAGGACGGCGGCGATGCAGATGACGATGCCGGCGAGGATGTTCACCGTCAGCGGTTCGCCAAAGACCAGCATGCCGACCAAGATAGCCGTTACGGGTTCGAAAGCACCCAAGACAGACGTTTTCGTCGGACCGATAAGGCGTGTGGAAAGGGCTATCGTCAGCATGGCTATCATAGTCGGGAAGATTGCCAGACCGATGAGATTCAGTACGTCCGAAGTGGTGTCTATGCCTTGCAACACCGGCGTTCCGTCAACAAGCAGGTACGCCAGAAAAGCGACGGATCCCACCACCAGACCATAGAACGTGAGCATGTGTTCGGAGATATGTTTGATACGCTGCGAGCGGTTGACAATCACCAGATAAACGGCGTAACTCAAAGCGGACATCGCCGCGAGAACAATGCCGAGCCAGTGAATTTCAGTTCCGGCGGCGGGCCAACTGAGCAAGACCACTCCCGCTATCGTGGCTACTATAGACAGCCATACCTGCCATTTGGGATAGACATGCAACCCGACCATGATAAGCGCCACAAAGACAGGATACAGATAAACGAAGGTCGTTGCCAGCCCCGAAGGAATGAACCGGTACGACTCGAAGAGAAAGACACTGCTGGCGGCGAACAGACAGCCGAGGACGACCAGCAGGCGCATTTCCCGTCCGTTGACGCGGAAAGACTCATGCCGGAACGCCATCCAGAGCCCTAAAATCACCGCCGAGATGGCATAACGGAAGAACAGGAGCGACAACACCTGCACGCCGCCGTCCAAGAGCGGTTTGCCGAACAGCGGATTCAGACCGTACGAGACACCCGCCGCCACTCCGGCTGCAAAGCCGAGAACTGTTTTCTGTTTCTGAGTCATATCAATGGTTGCGCGATATTGTCAAATTCATCAATGGGAATGGGCCTGAATTCCATTTTGATAAGTCATGCTTATTGAGGGCTGCAAGACAATCTCGGCGACTCCTTCCAAAGCGACTGCAAAGGTACAAAAAAAATCCCACTTATGCAAGGATTTGCGGGATTTTTAGTTGTTTATTGCTGTTTTTTGGCGAAGGAGGGCTTGGATGAAGGTGTCGAGTTTGGAGTACTGCTTCCGGTAGAGTTTGGATGCGCCGGGACGCAGTTTTTTCTCGAAAGGCGCTTCCGGATCGGGGTTCTTGAACTGGGCATAGAAACGGGTCCGATAGTTCTCCAGCCGGAGGCGGAGTTCGGCTATATGCGCGCGCTCATCGGTCGTCATTGCAGCGAGTTCTTCGTCAGTGTAACGCTCGGAACGGATGATTTCGGTCGTCATACGGCTGACTTCGCCAAAAGAGCGCATATTGGCAAGTTCGGCGCCTTGTGCGGGTGTTCTGTCGAAATCGCGCGGATGAGCAATTTTGTAAGACTCCTGGACACCGACTTTGAGGACCGCGCCGTTGGGTGCGCGATACTTCTTCTGGCGCATGATAATTCCGCTATTTTTTTCAAATTCTCCGTGCATTTCTGCCACGGGTGCATGTAATTTAACTTTTGTCATAGAATGGCACAGTTTTTGTGGTATATTTTATAGGATTTCAAGATTTCTAACTTTAGTTGGGATTTTGAGTGCTCGTCAAGTTTTTCTCCCGCTTACGTTATAGGAACGACAGGCTAATGACGCGGTAACCACCCGGTTATCACGCGCTAATCACGCGCTTTTGGATGCTATTAGGTCTTATAAAACCTCGATTTTAGGTCGAGGCGGTAGCGGGGCGGAGTGGTCTGTTGTAGGACATTGGAATGTACGGCCACAAGCGGTTGCTCCAAACGGGAAAAAGAACACTTTTGAAATCGAGTGCAAAGATACGCATTTTTTTTGATATATGCAAATAATTCCGAAGATTTTTGAAGTTATACTTCGAAGATATTTGAGGTTTTACTCCGATTAATTCCAATATCTTCGTTCGAACGCGATTGGAGGTAGTTGCAGCCACCGGCAGGTAGAGTGTAGGGCGCAGCTGCATGGTCAGGGCGAACAAACGTGACAGAAAATCGGCAGACCGTAGGTAAGTATAAAAGAAAAAACCGCCAGTGTCTTTACGACCTGACGGCTTGTCGGACTTACTCCGTATGTTATATCTTGATGTGTTTGCGGTATATTTGATTGGTGTACTCCTCTTCATCCGTGCTAAACTCCGGCACTTTTGCTTCTCCTACAAACTCAAAACCATGTTTTGGATAGTACTGCCAATTACATGAGCTGTCTGTCCAGAGATATAGCCACTCTATGCCACGTTTCCGTAATCGCTCTATTAGTGCGTTTAACACAGGCGTACCATAACCCTTTTTTTTGCTGATGAAGAAAGAGAGCTTTGCCGAGTTGGGCAGCATCTTTGACAGAAGTTCTTCATCAGTCCGCATTAGGTATCGCTCGTTGGTTAGGAGTTTCTGTTGCTCATCATCTGTCAAGGCAGGCAGTTGGTTTCTAAGCCACGTGGCAGCACTGTTCGTTTCACCGGGCAGCCATGCAAAAGCGATGGCTTGCATACCATCTTCGTCCTCTGCCTGCAGAGCAAGGTCAGCAGAATACAGGTAGTATCTTGTCAGATATTGACAAAAGATACGGGCGACTGCTGAACCGTGCGCACCTTGATTTTTTCCCCACACGCCCTCTGCCATCTCAGCAACGAGGTCTATATTACCTTGATTAAATGGTTTGATTTCCATAATACGTATATCTCCTTGAAAACGACCGCAAAATTACTACTTTTTTTGCATATATGCAAGTTTTTCTTCTCAATTCGTCCAGATTTCTGCATTTTGAAACAAAAATCCCGCGGTAAAATTGGACGGGCTGCGGTATTGTGTAACAATGCGGAACTTGTGAACCCCTGCAAAGCCCGACCTCGTCGAGTCGGATAACATCCGACACAATGGACATAGAAAAAGGAGCTCATGCTCTGCGTAAGAGATGTAATCCTCCCGCTCGCGAAACTCGCGGGCACAGGACACCGACGGCACGGGACACCGAGGACAGATATCGGCAACGGAGATGCCAAACACAGGACACCGTGGGCAGATGTCGGCTGAGCCGATGTCGGGATCAAATCCCGACGAAATGGACGGAGAAGGAACGGCGTTTGCCAAACGTCGGCAACTGCCAAGAAGAAAAAGCCAGATGGCTTCCAGAATTGGTTGCACGTTCACAATGCCTGTTGGCGAATCGGTCAGCATGATCCAGTCGCAGCTGCTTAGTCAGGGCGAACAAACGTGACAGAAAGAGGTAGACCGTAGGTAAGTAATAAAAAAAGCGACTCACATCGCTGTGAGCCGCTGATTGAGAATGTGTTTTTACGCCAACGGCGGAGTTCGGCTACTTGCTCAGGGGTGTTGCCCATGAAGACGGCGCACACCTTGTGTGCCGAGGGATTCGGCGATACGGGTAGCCACATGCTGACTGTTGCCCGTGGCGGAGAAGTAATATATCATGGTTGTTTATTTATATTTATTTGATTTCCTCCAATGCGCCGGTGACGGAGTCGATGATGAACCCGCGGACGGTGACATCTTTCGGGATGAGCGGGTGCGTCTGAATGGTCTTGACGGTCTTGCGGACGGAGGTCTCCGTGTCGCGGAATCCTTCCAGCCAATGATTGAGGTCGATGCCGCACTCACGAATCACATCAAGTGTCTCATCTTTGATGCCTCGTGCTTTCATGACATGGTGAAAATGGCTGTAGCTCATGTGACACGCGCCGCACTGGGAATGTGCCACCACCATAATCTCCTCTACGCCCAATTCATAAATTGCCACTATGAGGCTGCGCATAGCCGAGTCAAAGGGCGTGATGATCAGTCCGCCTGCGTTCTTAATAATCTTGGCGTCGCCGTTCTTCAAACCCAATGCCGCCGGAAGTAACTCCGTCAAACGCGTGTCCATGCAGGTGAGGACAGCCAGTTTCTTGTCGGGGTACTTGTCGGTAATGAACGGCTCGTAGCCTTTCCGCTCTACAAATGAGCGGTTGTAATCCATAATCTGGTTGATCATATAAGTTCTTTTAACTTATCGATTTTATTTTAAAAGTTATATCAAATCTAATCCGGCTGCTGACCGTCATGGGCTTGCCACGCACAAGCGGTAATCCTCATGTCTGAGAACAGAGCCGTGAACGATGACTCTTCCGGCGAGCAGGCATAGATACCAAAACGTATCTCTCCTTTCCCAGCTTGCATGTGGCATATACGCATCTGCCTGAAATGCACGCCATCGGTGGAACATTCGATACAATAGTCATCCTCTCTTCGCGAGAAGCGATACCACATTGTTTTCACATCCGCGGGAATAGCGGTGGTAGCCCAGTCTGAATAGCCGCCGTTGGTAACGACCGAACCGAGATGTTGGAACTGCTCGTTCTCGTACTCCACAGACGCTTTGAGCCAGTTCTCGCCATCCAAGTACATCACAATGCCGCACTGGTCAAACCGATGGTGGCTCTCAGAGAAATCGGTCTTGACAACAAACGAGAAGAACCGTTCGCTTGTCTTCATTTGCAGAACGGGCGCATTGTCGTTGCGGAAGTGGTAATATGTCCGTTGCCAGAGGTCGGTATGTGGTTTGGTGGTGATGGAAATCACACCGTCTTTCATCTCCACCCTCTCCGGCTCACGCGTCCATTGCATCTGGTTATATATCTGTTCGAAAGTCATAATATCTGTTTTGCTATTACTGCACATGCCTCGGCATCGGCGAGGGCATGGTGGTGGCTACAAAGTTATCCATTGATCTTTAGAACTTGCTTTGCATCAGCCGTCACACTTGCCCTCGGCCAACGATAGGCATATAGCCCGTCCGATGTCTTTGTGTAGTCTTTCATTTGTCTTCCTTGCGCAAATTTTGCGCAAAGGTACAAAAAAAATCCCACATACGCAAGTTTTTGTGGGATTTTTTTTGCTTTAGTTGGAGTATTTTTTATATATTCTTGCCTAATTCGTATGCCTCTTGCAGCTTGGCATTACCGACAATCTCCTTCGGGTCATTCACACCGCCGCAGAACAAATGCCCTTTGAGCGCGCATTTCTCATAGCAGTCAATCCATCCTTGCAGACCGCTCTCGGTGCGTTTGGGCGTAAACTCCTCGTCCTCGGCGGCCGTGGTCAGCAGGTAGATGTCGCGGAACTTGTAATCCTTCGGATACATGGCGTTCATTCGGTCGATAAGCGTCTTCATCTGACCCGACATCTCATAGTAATAAACCGGTGTCGCCCAGCAAACGACATCGGCATTGAGCACGGACTCCATGATTGCCGGCACATCGTCCTTGAAGACGCAAGCGCCTGTCTCCTGACATTTGAGGCAACCGATACAGAACTTAATCTCCTTGCCGCGAAGCGAGATCAATTCCACTTCATGTCCTGCACTCTTTGCGCCGTCCGCAAACCGCTCCGCCAGCTGATGACTGTTCGATCGGTATAACTGCCGTCAGCGTCGGGTCGGTCTCTATCTGTTCACGGATCGCTCTATACTCGCCCTCAGCGTCAAATAATTTCCGCAGCAGATGGCTGCACATATTCTTTGTGTCAATGGTCATATTCGTGAATAGATACGTGCGATGATGGCGCCACTGATGTTATGCCAGACGCTGAATACTGCGCCGGGAATGGTGGCTAAAGGGAAAGCTGCAAAATGCATCACAGCCAGCGAGGTCGCCAAACCGGAGTTCTGCATGCCGACTTCTATACTGAGCGCCACACTCTTCGGTCGTGGAAGACGCAACAGATAGCCTACCAGATAGCCGATGCCGAGTCCGAACAGGTTGTGCAGCATCACCACCAGCACGACGAGCAGACCTGCCGTCATCAGCCGGTCGGCGTTATGCGACACGACGATACCGACCGTAAGTGCCACCGCGAGAGACGAGAACGCAGGCAGGTAAGGCGTGACGCGTTGCGTGACTTTGGGTATGAAACGCTGGCATAGCAGGCCGCAGACGATGGGAAGAATAACTATATATACGATACTCAATAGCATTCCTGATGCATGCACATCGACCATCGTGCCTGCCAACAGCCATACAAGGAGTGGCGTCAGTATTGGCGCCAACAAGGTAGAAACAGCCGTCATGCCTACAGAAAGAGCCAGGTCGCCTTTGGCCAGATAGGTGATCACATTCGATGCGGTTCCTCCGGGACAGCAGCCTACGAGGATCACACCTATCGCCAGTTCCTGCGGAAGCGAGAAAGCCTTTGTCAGTCCCCAAGCCAAGAGCGGCATGACAGTAAACTGCGTGAGGCAACCGATGAGAATATCTTTGGGACGACGCAGCACTATCTTGAGGTCATTTGCCGAAAGGGTCAGTCCCATGCCGAACATGATAACCCCCAACATCGGATTGATAACCCACGTGCCGATCCACGAGAGCGAAGCGGGCACAAAAAGACTGAGTGCGGCTACTATCAGCACTATCACGCCCATCCATTTGGAAATAAAATCACATATCCGTTGCATATTTGCAATATCGGTTGCAAAGTTACTGCTTTTTTCTGATATATGCAAATAATTCAAGAGGAAAATACAGAATTTATGCAATCTTCATCATATGAGCGCTTATTGAGGCGATGATGAAGCCGGAGAGAGGATTCCCCGTGAGCGAGGAGGGCTTTTTAAAAACTCACGATGGTGCCGATCGGGGCATCCAGAAGTCGGGCAGCAATATGTCGGGCGGCAATATATTGCGCCACGCTGTCCGGTTCGTACCAAGGGTGCATGGCAAGGGAGTACTTGTCATGATGGACGGTGAAGACCTGCCGAGGCTGCAGATCAAGGATGGTTTTTTCGAGGTCTTCGGGCATGGTGTGGATATATTGCCAGTTGGCGTTATACTGTCCGTTTTCCAAGAAAGCGAGGTCGATAGCGCCAAACCGTTCCTGTATCTCCTTAAAACGCTTGTCATAGCCTCCGTCGCCGCCGACATAGACCTTTCTGCCAGCTGCTTCTATCAGGAACGAAGCCCAGAGCGTCTGATTGCGTCTGCCCAAAAGCCGGTTCGAGAAATGGCGGGAGGGGAGGCAGGTGATTTGAGAGTTGCCATTTGAGATTTGACATTTGTCATTCCAGTCCATCTCTATTATTTGGTCATCGGAATAGTGCCAAAAACGCAGGTAATCGGCTATGCCGAGCGGACAGACGACCTGCTTGACTTTCGTACGGATATCACGCAGGGTCGCGTAATCCATATGGTCCCAATGCTCGTGGGTGACGATGAGGATATCAATATCCGGCAGGTCATCGGGGCGGTATATATCCGTTCCGGGAAAAGGCTTGAGCATGAGCGAGGAGGGGAACTCCGGCTTTAAGACCGGATCGACCAGAATCCTCTTTCCTCCGAGACAGAAGAGGTAAGATGAGTGTCCGAACCACACCAGCCAATCGCTATCGGTCGGAAGCGAATGCAGATCGGTCTTGACGGCCTTTACCTGTTCTTGCGGTATACGGAGTGTATCTCTGCCAGATAAAAAGCGCCATAACGTACCAGACGCGCTGGTTGTATCGCCTGTGAACTGCGGCGTAGGTTCCCGGTTCTGGAACATGCCGTCGTAGTAATTCGGCGAGGTTTGTATGCGCTCGGTTGAGCGATGTCTCCATAGCCCGAAAGCAGGGTGGGACAATACAGCCAGCCCTGTTCCTGCGAGCAAGAGGATAAATCCTAATAAAAAGCGAATGGTCATCCTAATATTAATTCATTGATTAATTCGTTGGAGATATTGTTTCCTAATTGCCGGCAGACATCCTGACTCCAGCGTTGCGCCATGGCGATGCGTTGGGCGGGTTCATCAATACCTTTAAGCTTCGCATAGATGTAACCAGCGTTGAAATTATCTCCGGCTCCCACCGTACTTACCGTCTCAATCGGCGAAACAGAGTACTTCTCGCAACCTGTGGGTGAATAAAAGCGAATCATCCGTGCGCCATCTGTCAGGATTAGGGTGGGGCAGAATGGTCGTACACGTTCGTAAATAGCATCTGCATCAGTCAGGTTGTACAGATAACAGAAATCCTCCATTGATCCGCGGATGATATTCGCCAGCCGCATGTTCTCTTCGATATTCTCCATTACATGAGGAATATCGGCGATGTGTGTCTTACGGAAATTGATATCGTAGTACAACCACGCGCCCGCTTTTTGTGCCTCGCAAAGCATCGAACGCACTACTGGACGGATAGCAGGGTTGATCGCAAAGAAGGAGCCGAAGAGCACGATGTCATCTGCTTGAATATGCGGTAACTTGCCATCCAAAGCTGCAGAAACGTGATCTTTATAAAAGATATACTGCGCATCGTTGTGTTCGTCTAAAAACGCTAACGTGATATGCGATTTTGTTCCTTCGTGGCGACGGACGAACTCATCCGACACGCCGTTCTCGCGCAGATACTGACAAGTCAGATCGCCAATATGGTCATCTCCGACTTCCGTCACCATGACGCATGGGACACCGGCGCGTCCAAGCGAAACCAAACTATTGAACGTCGATCCGCCAGGAATGGCTTTCTGCGGCTGGTTGTCCTTGAACAAGATGTCCAATACCGTTTCTCCAATGCCTATAACGCGCTGTCTCATAGGAATATTCATTTTCGTTGTGCGCAAAAGGTGACGCCAAGGTACAAAATGTTATTTTCGGGAAGCATGAACCGACACATCTATCTGCTCCGCCCGGGGCATCCATTCGGAATAAATCTGTGCGGCGGTCTCGGCATCGTTACGGGCAATCGTGTGGAGGTAGCGATAAACAGGCTCGTCTGTCTCGTTAGGCAGTAATGTCAAACGGCAGGTAAGTGTGTCGCCTAAGAATGTCTCTTTGAGCCAGTGAATAGCCAGACAACGGATGGCGTGCGCGTCCATGAATGCCTCGTCAGCCGACTGCATGGCGATAGATAGGTACGTGCGGTTGTTGACGTGACCGTTGAAATCGAGGTTAATCGGGTTGACACGGTGCTCGATCTGCTGCAGCGGCGTACCATCCGTCGGGAAACGGCGTTTCTTGTGGGTCTCGGAGGTCATCTCGGGCAGTACAGGAATCTGCGGCTGGAAAGGCGTCATGGGCGCAAGGCGGTGTGCCTCGGTATCAAGCAACGTCCAACAGCCGTAGCCATGCGCTATCTCCACGCCGTCTGCCCGATGCACGCGGAATTCGGCATAGAGCCGAAGCGCACCCACTTCGCTGTTCCAAACGGTCACATCGATATCATCTGACCAAAGAGCCGTTTGCTTTTCAAACCACGCGTTGAACTCCGTAATAACCCAGATACGGTTCTGTTTCACCACATCAAAAGCAGCAAGATGCAGGCACGCCATATAGCGTGCCCAGCAATCCTGATAATAGAGCAACACGGCGTTCGGCGTCATCCGGTAACGCGTGTCCATATCCGCTGCCGTGAGCGAATAACGATGGGTGTATTGGTTCATTTTACCTCTTCCCAGTCAATGTCGGTTACTTCGCGGAGACGGTCATGCAGTTTGACGAAGCGTTTCTCCACTTTGTTGACAACCGCTACTTTGACCCAGTTGCCTATGCCGTCAAGGATTATACCCAGACCGACAATCCAAGCGATCGTCTCTGCGCTCACATTCGGGTTAACGAGGCAGTACACGCCGAAGCATGCTGCCAATACGCCGAAACAGCAGACAATCCACCAACGGCGGAAACCAACGCGCTTGAAGTCAAACGAACTGATAGCGAGATTGATGCCTTCGAAGAGAAGCCAGAAAGCGAAGATGAACGGCAGCGCTACCATCAATGGCGCCGGATGGAAAACCATAACCGCGCCGAGGATGATTTGCAGTAAAGCAGAAAGGAACATCAGTCCGCTCATGGGTATAAACCCGCGCGTCGCCGACCATGCTGCCATCTCCGTACAACCGCCGAGGAAGAACATCAAACCAAATACCCAAGCAAGGCTTAACAATGTGGTTCCCGGGCAGAGGATACACATTACGCCGAGTGCTACGAGTGCGACACCCGCAATACACATCCAAATTTTAGTACTCGTTTTCATACGTATAGAAATTTTGACTTACTTGCGTTTTCACATGGAGTGAGACAATAAGTGTGCCAAGCTGTTTGTCTCTGCCAAAATGTCCATTTTATGCCAAA
>Ga0247610_10008174_pt1 | contig 10673 bp, 7 predicted proteins | sample 174DNAGHGhighgp2_FD_193483 | JGI IMG/M metagenome (GOLD analysis project Ga0247610, IMG submission 193483) | Sheep rumen microbial communities from Palmerston North, Manawatu-Wanganui, New Zealand - 1742 DNA GHGhigh gp2 | ecosystem: Host-associated > Mammals > Digestive system > Stomach > Rumen ... | reverse complement strand
ACCCCATGAGCAACAGCATTAACGAGAAATGTGCCCAAATCAGAGAGGCCTTCATCAAAAACTTTGACGATAGCTTGGCCAAGAACTATTACATTACCGGGAAAAAAGGGGAACCCAAACGCATTGCTCTGGCACCGTCTCTGGTCGTTTGGGAGCAATAACCAAAAATCTTCACTGGAAACAAGCCTTGTTTCTTTATTTTGCTTGTCAGGTCAGAATTCGTGATCTTACTTTGCAGTGGAATTGAGAATGCCAGAGGTGTTTGAGGCGCACAGGGTAAGCCTAACGCATCGACCCGATGGAACTATTGATACCACATCAAGATAAGTTATTAGGACCAGAAAGCCGGTTTCTGGCGGGGTCTGCACTTGCAGATTGTCCGATGGGGATACCACCGCACCCCAATGACTTATCTTTTAAATAGGTTACTAACAATTAAAGATTTACGATTATGTGTTGTATCGGATTAATGAGAGGGGGCCGCTCGCGTTCACACGGGCAAGTTATCAATACGAAGATTACCAAGTCTAGTGTTGAGGATATCATAACTAATTCGCGTTATGATATCTGCCAGTGGAAAAAGAAACGCTGCCGCATCTATCGTGACTGCGACATGAGCCTAGAAGATCTGCTTGCTGCTCTTCATGAAGAGAGCACGACCGTGTCTGTGGCCAACACCAGCAAGGAGGAATATAAGCGCGGTTTCCGAACCGTAGTGATGAAAGCCCCCTGCGTGTCGGCTACCATAGTTATCCGCATTACCAAGTAACCATTTAAACATCATTAATTATGTGTGTACCATTAGGACCAAGAAGAAGGAGCAGAATGTCATGGGGAGCGAACAGCAACCATGTCTGTGTTGAGAAGATTACCAAGACTGAGGTAGATGGAATTATCTATGGCGAAAGCTTTGAGTGCCTTTACCAGAAGGACGGCACCAGCACGTTCAAGCAGTATGAAGGCTGCCTATCCAATTTGAGTCAGATTCTGCATGACGGAAAGACTCGTGTGAAGGTCGCAGGCTCCAAGACTCCAGGGTTCAAGGAAGGCCACAAGACCGTGGTGATGAAAGCCCCCTGCGTCGGTGCGACGATCCTGCTGCGTCTGTATTAATGGGGCTTTTTCTAAACCAATGAGCTCACTATGACGAAGATTTCATCTCAATCAATTACCTGCCCCAAGTGCCAGCATGAAGGGGAGTTCAGGATGTATGAGACGGTAAATGTTACCCTGGACAAGTCACTGCGTGAAAGGGTATTTTCAGATGACCTGTTTAAGTGGACTTGTCCTGAGTGTGGAGAGACATTCACTATCGTCTATCCGTTCCTGTACCACGATATGGACAACGGCTTCATGATACACTTCTCGCACGACGATTGCGAAGGCATCAACGAGCAATATAATGAGCTGTTGACCAAGTTCCCAGGAATGAGAAGGAGCACTTATCGCACCACCAACGCGCTAGTTAGGCTAAAAGAAAAAATACTGATCTTCGAAGCCGGGCTCAATGACGTTGCCATTGAACTCGCAAAGGTCTTTATCAAGGTGGATGACGCCAACAAGCTGACCGATAAGTGCTCACTCGTGTTTCAAGACCAGATCTCGGGTAAAGGGGATTCCAAGAAAGAATTCCTCGTGTTCAAGAGCTTTGTGAATCACGAACCACAAAAGGGGATTCTGCTGATTTCTCGTGAGAAGTATGACCAATACGTGACGATTGCCCAGCATGAAGACTTCCAATTAACCCGATACTGCGAGACCATCAACGAGCGGTGGATCCTGAGCCGAATAAAGAAAGACTAGCCATAGCATATCCCGCGCCTTTATATTTTCAGCGTAGTCACTATCATTTCTACAGTTATTTGAATAGGGTTTGCGAAAATTTACTTATATTTGCAGTTTTGAAAGTATGAACAGCAATAACCGATAATACTATGCTGATAGACAATAAAGTAAACCGCAACCAAGATGATGGACTAAACATCGTAACTGTTTGGGATTTCTTGAAGAACTACTCCAGTAAAGATACCGGCGAGACAGGCAAGATGGACATCGTGACAGGCTACTTCACGATCTTTACCCTCAGCAAGCTCTACGAGGAACTGCCCGAGGAGAACTACTACCGCATCATTTCATCTGAGATGGTGGGTGACGACTACAAGAAGGATGTGATCGTCAACCTGCTGAGCGATGATATGGATATCTCGAATCTTGGCAACCTCGATAAGCACGCCAGGCAGGCCATCGCGTTCCTGGAGCGTGACACCGTTGACATGCGTGCCGAGATTCCCGACTTCTGCCACGCCAAGGCCTACATCTTCAGGAATAGTAACCCGACGCACTCAAACTATTACGTGACGGGCTCCAGCAACCTTACCCCGGCAGGCATCGGCCTTAAGGCGGTCCCCAATGTGGAACTCAATTTGGCCGAGAGTTGCAACAGCGGTAACGCTGAATATAAAGAGTTGCGGAAATGGTACGAAAGCATCTGGGACTCTGCTCGTACCGAGGTCCCCGAGGATAGCGACAACAAGCGCTCGCCCAAAGTGCCGGTGAAGGAGTATTTCATCCGTAAGATCAAGGAGTACTTCCGCAAATACTCACCCGAGGAGATCTACTACAAGATCCTGTTCGAGCTCTTCAACTCAGACCTTGACCTGGATGCCGGCATCGAACACACCAAGGACATGAGTATGCTCCAGACCAGTGAGATCTGGAACACGCTATTCAACTATCAGCAGAAAGGTGTTATCTCGCTCATCAAGATGCTGCGCAAGTACAACGGCGCCATTCTCGCCGATGCCGTCGGCCTCGGTAAGACATTCTCGGCGCTAGCTGTCATCAAGTACTTCCAAATCCAGAATTATACCACAGTAGTCCTGTGCCCCAAGAAGTTGAAGCAAAACTGGGTTCAGTACCTTCGTGGCACTAATTCACGTTTTGAAAGGGACGAGTTCAAGTATCAGGTGCGCTTTCATACCGACTTGCAGAATGAACGCTTGCAGTATGCCTACGACCGCTATAAGCTCGACTACCTTCAGAGCCGAAAGAAGGTGCTCCTTGTCATCGACGAGAGCCATAACCTGCGAAACGAGAAATCCAGCCGCTATAAGGATCTCCTGGAAACCTTGATCAAGAACCTTCCAGGACAGGACAAACGCGATGTCAAGGTGCTGATGCTGTCGGCTACTCCAATCAATACCGGCCTTAAGGATGTGAAGGGCCAGTTCAACCTCATTGGTCACGGTGCTGACAATGCCTTCGATAATGACGAGTTCGGAGTTGAGTCACTGGACAACACTTTCCGTGACGCTCAAGCAAAATACACCATCTGGTGTGAAGAGCCCAACCGAACCATCGGCGGCTTTATCAGCAGATTGCCCCAGAAGTTTTTCAACTTGACCGATAAACTCATCGTGGCCCGTACCCGCAAGCTTATCGAGAAGACCTTGGGCGAGGATCTCGGTTTCCCTGACAAAGAACCACCCACCAACGTATACCAGGGGGTTGATCATTTCGGACAACTCACTTCAACCGAGGAGATTTACAAAGCTTTCGAGGCATTGGATTTGTCAGCCTATCAACCTTCACGTTTTCTGCACGAGAGCCGTAAAGCAGCCCGTAAGGAAGCAAAATCTGACTGGGACGATGACATCAACCGTGAACAGTTCCTTGTCAAAATGATGAGCGTGCTCTTTATGAAACGACTCGAGAGCTCATGGTTCTCGCTCCAGACGACTGTCCAAAAAGTGTACGATGTACACAACAACACTCTTGCTAAGGTTGTAAACTATCGCGAGAACGGCATTGACGACATCCTGCGTCAGGGCGAGGAGGTGGACGACGAGGACTATGACGAGCAGATCGTACGGCGCCGCCAGATTAAGATTTCTGACATCAAGAACTTGGGCGGTTTTGAGTATGCACTTCGCCAAGACGTTAACAAGCTGCAACGCATAGTAAAGAACCTTCAGGACTTCGAGAAGAAGTATCGCGCCAATCAGGAGCGCGATCTCAAGCTCGATGAACTGGCCCGCATCCTTGAGGCGAAGAAAAAAGCCGCAAACAAGAAGGTCGTCATCTTTACTGCCTTTACCGATACCGCCAAATTCATTTTCGATGAGCTCAAGGCTCGTGGATTCACCCGCATGGCCGCGGTATCAGGTGACACCATTCTCACCACCGGCAACCACTCCAAGAGCGATTTCACCGAGATCCTGCAAAGCTTTGCCCCCTATAGCAAATTGTACAAGGAGCTGAAGTGGGATGATCTCTATGAGGATGCTAACCTCGACACAGAAAAATACTATATCGATGACGAGAAAAAGCCGCATTGGCAAGTACCTTATGAGCTATGGCTCGACCTCGTTCATGAGCACCGCCCCCGTTTCGCTCGTTTGCTTGACGACGGCATCGATATCCTCATAGCCACCGACTGCCTCTCCGAGGGCCAGAACCTCCAGGATGCCGACTTGCAGATTAACTACGATATCCATTGGAACCCAGTGCGCCTCATCCAGCGCTTTGGACGTATAGACCGCATCGGCTCTCCCAACAAGACCATATCCTGTGTCAACTTTTGGCCAGCCAAGTCGTTTGAGGATTATCTGAAGCTTGAGGCTCGTATCCAGAACCGCATGTCCATCATGACGCTGGTGGGTAGTGAGACCCAAGAGATTAATGAAGCTTACAAGAAGATGGTCGAGGACAATCCTATCCAGGACAAGAATGCCGATCGTCTGCTTGAAGAGCTTACCAAGAATAGCATCTCGGACATTGAATCACCGCACCCTGTCATTAAAGGACTTCTCATTCGAGACCTACCGTCAGGATCTCGTCGAGTATTACGAGCGTCAGCAAGACTTCTATCGCCGGATGCCTAACGGTGTGTTCTCTGGCTTCCGCAACATGTCCGAGACCTATCCCGACATGCCCGAGGCCCTTATCGCCCTGGTGGGCTATCCCAAGAAGCCTGAGGGCAAGAAAGACCATCAGTACACCGAGCTCTACCTTCTGTGCCAGCCTATTGACGCCGAGCCCAATTTCCAGGAAATCAACAAGGCCGACGTCTTGGAGTTCTTGCGACAGAACAAGAAGGCTGACCGTTTCGTGCCCGACTGGATTACCGATAACGACACGGAACGAATCGAGAAACTATCAGGCGTGCTTAAACAATGGATGCAGTCTCATGTGCCCAAGCAAGCCATGAGCAATCTCAAGGACAAGCTACGTCGCCGCATTATAAGTACACCAGCAGCCGACAGGAAGCATCAGTTACTGGAAGATAAATTCAAAATTGAGAACTTTGACTTAATCGTTTGGGAATATGTCACAAGAAGATAAACGCCAAGAACTAATTGAGGCACTGAGTGAATTCACTGCCCGCGACAAGGGAGCATTATTTAACGCCACAGCCTCGCTGCTCGACAAGCTTGGTATCCAGTTTGACCGTGATAGCGCCCAGCCCATACAAGTTGCCGAACTTTATGATGGCCCCATGCCCCAGTATTTAATCAATGCGCTTGACTCTATCGAAGAAACCTTCTTCATCGGTATTGTCAATGACCAGTCACTGCTTGGAGGCAAAACCAACGAGAACCTTGAAGCCATCACAAAGATGATGCAGCGAGGTGACAAGTATGACGGTATGTTCATCTTTGCATGTGATGCCAAGCATGATGCCAATCTTACCCGCACGGCGGCGGCAGCACTCACTCGCGCATTTAATCACATCGCCTGTGCCAACCCGGTGATACTGTTGATACGTCAGGACGACCTGATATCTCTATCCACATGTGAGCGAATGGAGTATTCCCAGCAATGGAGACAGGCCACAGGGCAGAAGGTCGGCAAGGTATGCATCCTACGTAATATCAAATGCTCTAAAACGCATCCTGGCCACTTGGACATCCTTGTGAGCTTGGGCGACAAGCGCTATCCCACTTTTGAGGAACTATATAAGCACTGGATGGAGGTATTCTCCAGCGAATTGCTCACCAAAAAGTTCTACAGCGAACTCAGCGACTGGTATGCCTGGGCTGTACAAGTGGCACGCTTCCCCAACGATCTTAACACTCGCGAAGATGATGACAAATTCAATCACGAGGCCTGCATCCGCTTGATCACGCGCCTGATATTTGTATGGTTCCTTAAGCAGAAGAAACTGATTCCCGAGGAATTCTTTGATGAAAAATACATTCGCGAGAACCTGATTGAGAATTTCAATCCTCACGACCGCGAGAATCTGATTTATAACCCCGAAAAGAGCAACTACTATCGTCTGGTACTTCAGAACCTGTTCTTCGCCATGCTCAACTGTCCCATTGTGGCCGAGGGCAAGGACGTGGCCAACAACCGCCGCTTCCGTGCTACAGTCACGGGCCAACGCCTCAACCGTGACTACAATGTGAACAACCTGATGCGCTACGAGAGCGAGTTCATGGAGGGTGGTGCCGAGAAGTTTGTCGCTTTGGCCAACAGCAGCGTACCTTTCCTCAATGGTGGGTTGTTCGACTGTCTGGATGATAAGCCGCGTGGATTGTATTATGATGGATTCTCAGAGCGTCGCGAGAGCCTAGAGCAGCTGAGCCTGCCCGACTACCTGTTCTTCGGTGACGAGGTTGGCCATAGTGTTGACCTTTCAGAGTGGTATGGTGATAGAAATAGAAGGAGTGTTTCCGTTCGAGGCATTATAGATATCTTAAAACGCTATTCATTTACCATCGAAGAGAATACCCCGCTAGATCAGGAAGTGTCGCTCGACCCCGAGTTGTTGGGCAAGGTGTTCGAGAATCTTTTGGCATCATATGATGAAGATACACAAAAATCTGCACGCAAACAGACGGGTTCGTTCTATACGCCCCGCGAGATTGTGCAGTATATGGTGGACGAGAGTCTGGTGGCGCACCTCAAACGCATCTGTGGCGACGAACTGGAGCCCGAATACCGGCGCTTGCTCAGTTATGCCACCGACGAGACCAACCTTGATGAGCAGCAGCGCAAGACGGTGATGGCGGCGCTGTACAACTGCCGTGTGCTTGACCCCGCCTGTGGCTCGGGTGCCTTCCCGATGGGTGTGCTCCAGCAGATGGTGCATATGCTGCGCCAGCTCGATCCCACCAATGAGATGTGGAAGGAGTTCATGATTGACCTCGCCATTGAGCGCTCACGCAAGGCCTTCTCTACGGAAACCGAGGATGAGCGCAAGGCCCGACTCGCCGACATCGAGGAAGCATTTAACCGCAGCATCAACGACCCGGACTATGCCCGTAAGCTCTACCTCATAGAGCACTGTATCTACGGTGTGGACATTCTTCCCATTGCTGCTCAAATCTCCAAGCTGCGCTTCTTCATATCGCTCGTCGTAGACCAGAAGCCGACCACTGATGCTATATCTAATTTTGGTATTCGTCCTTTGCCCAATTTGGAATCGAAATTTGTCGCAGCCAACACGCTTATCCCTGTTGAGTATGATGGTTCATTGGTCGAGAGTAATAAGGATGTTCGCAAATATAAAGAGCGCCTCAAGGAATTGAACCACAAGATTTTCTTGGCCAAGCGCAATGTGGACAAGCAGCGGTTGAAAGAAGCCATCAAGACCACCCGCCAAGCCCTCGCCAACGCCATCGAAGACACCGGTTTTGTCGGTCATAGTGAGGCTGAACTGCTTGCTGGTTGGGACATGTTTGACCAAAATGCATCGTCGCCGTACTTTGATGCAGAGTGGATGCTCGGTGTTAAAGATGGTTTTGATGTGGTGATAGGTAATCCACCATATGGCGCTTCTCTCACAAATGAAGAAAAGCGGTTTTTCAAGCAAAAATATAAAACAGCGAAAACTATACCCGGCATTCAAAAAGGATCATTGGACACCTATACCTTATTTATTGAAAAAGGATTCAATAGTGTAGTGAGAAACGGTTTTATGACATATATTATACCCATATCCATTACATCAAGTGATTCATTGACTGGCGTTCATAAACTATTATTCGATAATTGTGAAGTTGTGCGCATATCTTCATATGCAGTTCGTCCAAAACCTGTGTTTGAGAATGCGACAGTCAACACGTCAATACTGTCGTTTGAAAAAACATTATCCCCCCTCAAGAGAATCTATTCTACTAAAATGTATCGCAAAGGAGGCAACTTCAACCTTCAAGATTTAGTGAATAATTTGGAATTTGCTGAAGTTTCAAAATACCTGAAAGTTGGGCGTATACCTAAAATAGGCAGGACGATTGAGCAAGATATATTGGATAAGATTTTCAAATTTCCAGAGATTTCGGAATATAAAGAGCCAACAGGAAGCCCCATCTATTATCGCACTACAGGTGGACGATATTTCAAAGTGGTAACAGACTACAGTACCGGGTCAACGAAAGAAAAGCCATTATATCTTAGCTCAAAGTACGCCAAAGCAATTGGCTGTGCTTTAAGTAGTAATTTATCATTCTGGTTTTATCAGATATATTCGAACAATCTTGATTGGAAGAGTTTTGAAATTGAATCATTTCCTGTACCTGAATTCACAGACGGGCAGATTGTATATCTTGAGAATTTATATAATGAATATTGTGCTGATATAGAAAGAAATGCCAATGTGCGAGTGTCATCAGGTGCTTCAAGATATAATGTTTCAGAATTTAAAGAATATAAAATTGTTCGTTCAAAGCCAATAATCGACAGAATTGACGACTTCTTGGGTCCGATTTATGGTCTATCTGAAGAAGAAATCGAGTTTGTGAAAAATTATGAACTTGAATTCAGATTGGCTGGAGAAGATTAAATTATCAAGTAAGCAGTGAACGAGTCAATGATATCACAGCAGCATATAGAGCAAGTTTACGCTGACTTAAATGCTAGGTGCCAGAGGCTGCGCATGGCGGCACTCCGAAATTTGCTTAGAGGTACCCTCAAGCCAGGCCAGATAGCGATTGCAGCAACAGCACCTGCCGACGACGATGCCCTGACCCTCGAGAGAGCAGAGCGTGCCTTCAAGCAGCATACATGCGTGGTCTTGACAGCCTTCAGGGGCGGATATACTCTAGATGAGAATATTGCCCGCAACCAGTTGCTCAAAGCCGACCTACAGCAGTATGGGTTCAAATTTAACGGTGTTACCGGCTGCTATCGTGAGGCCGACTGGGAATATCCCTGTGAAGAGTACTGCTACTTTGTTACCGATGAAGGACAACCCGATGCCATGCAGTTCTTCGCAAGGCTCTATAGGCTATCCGAAAGATACGACCAGGATAGCTTCCTCTACAAGCAAGGCGGTATCAGCCGTACAGCGTTCCTTGTAGCCTCGACCGATGCTGGAAGGGCGGATTTAAAGCGGGACATCCGATATGCAGGTCAACTCTTCGTTCATGTGCCTGACGTAGATGCATGGACCGAGTGCCGCGATGGACGCTTTGCCTTCCAATTGCGAGGCATGATATTAACTGGTACGAAGGATAAGAAAATCAGGCTCGGTGAGGGCGACCTCTTCGACACCGATAGCTACGGGGCCACGGGCCTGGTGGTACTGAGAAACGCTGCTGACGAGGATCTGGGCCATGCCTGCAAGAACCATGGCGGCAAGCCGCTGCTGGTGCAGCATGTGTTCAAGCAAGATCCCTCGCCGGAACGACTCCACGACGTCATTTTCAGGTGCCTGAAGCAGTTGCGCGATCAACGGTGCAAGAAAATAGGTTTCCTGTGTACCGCCACAGTCAACGGCTCATCGGTAGAGGGGGCCAGGAGCGCCTACGAGGCCGTCCAGTCATGGGCACAGCGCTACAACAGGAAATTTGACCAGATCGTCATCGTCGATACCTATGGCGACTACGCTAAGGCATTAGACCAACAAAACGATTAAACAAACATATAAAAACTATACATTATGGCAGCAAGCAAGAACATTATCGACGATACCGTTTCGACACCACGCTCACGCGAACTGGTGCGTCTCATCATTCCCATTCTCATTCGGTGGGCCAAGTCGGGTAAAACAGACTCGACCTATGGTGACTTGATTCATGCTTTGGGAATGGTTAGGTACAGTGGAATAGGAAGACAGCTTGGTGACGTTCAGAATGTTATCGATGCAATACAATCGATGAGTAATGTCCGCATCCCAACACTCAACTCCTTGGTCAAGAGTGGAACGACACAATTACCTTCAGACGGATTCGATTTCGTGTCCAAGAAATACAGTTCGCTTGATACGGCGGGGAAGAAAGTATTTGTTGAAGGCCTGGATAGCAACGCCGTTAAGTTTAGGCGCTGGGATTGGGTCCTGGATCAACTGGGATTGGAACCTGCCAAGATCATTACAGAGAATGAGCTTCAGATAAAAATCAAGAAGATGGGTGGCCATGGCGGTGAAGGTGAAGAGCATAAAAACTTAAAGCAATTCATCTATGAGCATCCAGAAGTACTAGGCATTAAGGATGTCGCCGATAAGTCAGTCGAGTTCAGACTGCCATCAGGTGATCTGTTGGATGTCTATTTCGTTAGAGAAAACGGCGACCGTGTTGCTGTTGAGGTAAAACCAGCATCATCACCGGACGAGGACATGATGAGAGGCATCTTCCAATGTGTTAAATATAAAGCCGTTTTAGAAGCCGTAAGAACAATTGAATGTGAATCGTTCAGTGTATCGACCTTTTTAGTGCTAGGCGGTTCAT
>Ga0247610_10008172_pt1 | contig 10674 bp, 10 predicted proteins | sample 174DNAGHGhighgp2_FD_193483 | JGI IMG/M metagenome (GOLD analysis project Ga0247610, IMG submission 193483) | Sheep rumen microbial communities from Palmerston North, Manawatu-Wanganui, New Zealand - 1742 DNA GHGhigh gp2 | ecosystem: Host-associated > Mammals > Digestive system > Stomach > Rumen... | reverse complement strand
CGCCCGACCGATGTGGTGAATCTCTGGGGAGACCCAACCAAGGCTCGAGCCGAACTCGGCTGGAATCCGCAAAAGACGACGTTTGAACAACTCGTGAAGATCATGGTCGATAGTGACATGCGCAAAGTTGCCGCCGATAGCGTTGCAAGTCATGTAAGGACTAATTTGGCCGAGTACTTGGAAAAGGGACTGGTGAAGTAAACGAATAAGTTGTTTAATTACACTTTTTTCCAATATCGGAGTTTTTTATGAATGCGTTATTGATACTTGCATCAGGTAAATCATCACGCTTTGGGGGGTTCCCGAAAGCATTTTGCAAAATAGATGATACATATATTGCGCAAAGAACTGTTAACTTGGGCTCTCCCTATTTTGATAAGACTTATCTTGTAATAAACAAAGAAATTTTTGCAGATTATAAAGATGCAGTAAAGGGATGCAAAACTCTTGCTATAGGAACAGGACAAGGCGATTCGCATTCGTTTCTACGCGCAGCACGGTTGATTAAGGACGATTGCGCAGCAGATAGAATTACACTATGTTGGGGGGATACATTTTATCTTGACGACTCCATTTTTAAAACAGCTTCACAAATCAAAATAAATAAAGATTCAGTTGGAGTGTCGTTATCAGCTATTGATGCAGAACCTTATGCATGGTATGAAACAGATGGAAATAAAATAAAATCATCACATTTTCGATCAAAAGACGGTATTGTACCATCAGGAATCCATGACCAATCTGTTTTCGTTTTCCATCTTGCCAAAATTTGTAAACAGCTTGAGTCATATATGAATGCACTAGGGCTGAATGATGCTGATGATTACATAAACAAAGAAATCTCGAAAGAAATGAAGCTCCTCGATGCATTTACTTTCTTTTTCAACAACAACATGTCGACAATGGAATATTCTATTGTCGAAGCAGGAAAAAGTTTTTCCTTTAACACCCAAGAAGAACTCGAATTAATTAAGGATAAAGTCGGTTAGTAACAATGTATAATGTAGTGATTTTTAGTGGTGGAACCGGTAGCATCGCTATCCAAGAGGGTTTCTCGTCTATTTTCGGGAACGACAATTACAATCTTGACATAATCATTAATGCTTACGATAATGGCAAGTCTACGGGTACTTGTCGAAAGATTTTCGGCAACAGAATTCTTGGGCCCAGCGATCTTCGAAAAAATCAAATGACGCAGTTCAAAATTCAAAAAGCAACTGCAATGAAGGATTCTTCTAGCAGGGAATCTGTAATTTTCAAACTCTTCAATTTACGCTTAGATGCTGCCAACAAGGAAGACTATTACGAAAAAGCGTGCGAATTACTTGAAGAGTATAGGATTGCATTAGGGGATAAAGATACATATCGTTTAAAAAGTCTTTTGGACTATTTTTTCTTTGAAAATATTCACAACAATGTATGGCGCAAGACTTTAGATAATGTTAATTTCAAAGATTTTTCTATAGCAAATATATTCTACTCGGCATCCGCTGCGATGAATGGATTTTCATTGCGGCTTGCGGGCATGGACATAGCTAGCCTTTTGGGAATAAAGGATAATATTCATCTCATCTCTGATGTTAATCTTTTTTTGAAGGCCAAAACAGAATCAGGTCTTGTTATTGACGATGAAGGAGCCATCGTTGAATGGGATAATCCTAATGACAAAATTACATCGGTAATGCTTTTCCGAGATGGGGAAGAATATATTCCTTCTGTTGATGAAGAGACCGATTTAACAAAGGTAAGAAGTTGTAAGAACATTATAGAAGAAGCCGATATAATCATCTTTAGTTCTGGAACACAATGGTCTTCATTAATACCATCTTACATGCATTCGGGGCTGCGAAAAATGTTAGCAGCATCAAAAGCGAAAAAGTATGTTGTAATGAACAATATTGAAGATCACGATATGAAGGGAGTATCGGCAGATGAAATCATTGATATTTTAGCACAATACATTCCTGTTAATGACATCACTGCCGTTGTTAATCTTGATGCCGTACCTGGAATGAATAAAGTCTCCAAAATACGGAGCATAAGTGATCATATTAGTGGCGAAAATGTAAAACATAATCCTGTGAAACTAATTTCGCTCCTAATGAAAGATTTTTTCGGCGTTTCAGGCTTTAAGGGAACTTACATCTATGACCTTGATGGAACGCTTTGGGATGAAAGAGCAACCAACTGCGGCAAAGCTGTTGGTGCGGAAAATATGAATCTTTTTACAGGTATCGTTCACTCAGGAAATAGCTATGAACATGTAAGGGATGCGTTCAAATATCTATATCACCAGCAAATTGTAACGGATATATATTCTGACTTCGGCAATGTCCATTTTACATCCGAAAATTACAAAACAGATGTACTTAGCGAAAAATATATTTTGGATACCTCCGTTATTAATGAACTTGAAAAAGTTCCTGCATTTACAGGTAAAATGAAAATTCGAGGCAAAGGGTGCGTCATTACAATCAAACCTTTAGTCAATAGAGAAGTTTTGCTAAAAAAAGCACAGGAAGTACTCGACAAATTCAATATAAATTATGAAGCCAGAATTTCTGGACATACTTCAATTGATATTATGCATAAAAGTTACGATAAGAAGACCATGCTTCAAGAAATAATGAAGAAGCATGGTTTGAAGAATGAAAAAGTAATTTTTGTTGGTAATGAAACAGAAGAAGGGGCAGAAGCAAATATCAAAGAACTTGGAGTGAAAACACTCCAAGTTGACGATGTTTATGAATGTAATGTTCTTTTAAAGGCAATAAACATTTAGGGACAAAGACTTATTTTATAACGGGATAGAGACTTAGCAATGTTAAAAGTTTCCTACATACTACCTTGCTACAATACTGAAAAATATATTAGTCAATGTATTGAAAGCCTTTATCGGCAAAACATGCAGGAAAATGAATTTGAAGTTATTTGCGTTAATAACGCAACAACTGATAATTTAGAAAATATTATTCTCGAATTTCAAAAAAAACATAAAAACATTCAATATGTAAAATTGAATGTGAATGTGTGTTCTGGGGGCGCGTATAACGCCGGTCTTAAGGTGGCGCAGGGAAAATACATTCAATTTGTTGATTCTGATGACTATTTAAAAGACGACGTCGAAAACAAATTACTTACAGAAATGATGCTTTCCGACTTGGATTTGCTTTATTTTAACATAGCATCATTTCAAGATCAGAATAGTTTTACATTTGAGCAAGACCTTCGATTTAATGGAAATCTAGATAATGAGATCGATGTTTGTAATGGCAACAGCTTTATTGAAAACTTCATAAAGCAAAAATCCTTTGAATTCATTCCAGTTCCCGCATATAGAAAACTTATCAAAAAAGATTTCATTATAAACAATAGAATTGAGTTTACGGAAACCACAGTCGGAACAGATTTTCTGCACAACCTCACATGCCTTAAATATGCACAACGAGTTAAGGGAATTTGTTTTGATCCGTATTGCTTTAGATACAATCCAAATGGCGTTACCAAATCCGCAATCACTTCTTCAAAAATCATATTTGCATTAAACAATTATGGAGAAGCATACAGACAATCCGTTGATAGCAATTTCAACGAAACGATAAAGAAAGTCATATATACAGAGATGATGAATACGATTTCGATGTATTTGTCTTACATGTCTCAAATACCAAATAATGAGAAAAAAACAGTGTACAAATCCATCCAGAACATCGACATCATAAAAAGCCTTTCTAAAGATTGGTTTTGCAAATTAATCATCAATCATCCACATGTGTACATGACAATATCAAGGTTTTTGCCGTCTTTTATTTATAATTTTTTAACAAGGTAAAAAAATGTCTATCGCCAAAAATTTTATTTACAATTCCGCGATAACATTATCCTCTTATATTGTTGGATTCATCGTATTCCCATATATTTCTCGTGTCCTAGGAGTTGACAGTCTAGGAATAGTCGGTTTTGTTGACAATGTTATAAATTACTTTATAATGTTCGCTATGTTCGGGGTGGAAACCGTAGGCATTAGGGAAATAGCAGCATGTCGCAACGATAAAGAACGATGTAGTAAAGTCTTTTTCAATTTATTTACTTTTGTTATAACATCCATTTCCATTATCGCTTGCATTTATTTAATCGCGATATTTATTTTCCCTCAATTATCGCGATACAATACATTTTTCTTGATTGGAATTGCAAAACTCTTATTTACGCCACTTCTTTTCGAATGGCTGTTTATCGGAAATCAAGATTTTAGATACATTTCGATAAGAACAATTTTTGTAAAAATTCTTTATTTGATATCAATATTTATTTTTGTTAGGGAAAAAGATGATGTCGATATTTATTTTTTACTAACATCTATTTCCGTTATCATTAATAGTGCAATTAATATTTTTGCGTCTAGACGCTATATCTCATGGAAATGTTTTTCTTTTAAAGTTGGAAAATACTTGCCACAAATCTTTAAATTGGGCGTATTTACTTTTATAATATCTTTGTACTCTACGTTTAATTATGTCTACCTAGGCGTTGTCTCATCAGAGAAACAAGTTGGCTTGTATTTTACTGCAATTAAATTATATACTGTTATAATGGGCTTTTTCAGAGCCTTTACTGCAGTGGTTCTTCCCAAAATGTCTGAATTAGTAGCAAATAAAGATTATCAAAATTTTCAAAGAATAATAGATAAATCTTTATCAGCCTTGTTCACATTCAGCATTCCAACAATTATTATAACTAGCATGTTGGCTAGCTTTATTATAAAAATAATTGCCGGAGAAGGTTATGAAGATGCAGCTCTACCAATGATGATCATAATGCCAATCTTAATCATTGCTGGGTTAAATCAAATTAATGGAGTTCAGATTTTCATGCCTCTACATAAAGACAATGTTTTATTAGTAACAGCTTCTTTTGCTGCGGCAGTTGGAATTTTATGTAATATATACTTAGATGCAAAATATGGAGCAATTGGCGCAGCTTGTACAATACTTTTTTCGGAGACTGTTGGGTGTATAGGAGGTCTTATTTATATAACGAAAAAGAAAATATATAGGTTTCCATTCAAGACATTATTGTTGCATCTATTGATGGCAACACCTTGTTTTGCCATCATGTGGATTGTTGATAAGTTTATAGAAAATTTCTATTATAAAAACATTAGTTTTGGCGTTCTCTGTTTAATTTATTTTTCGATATCCAATATTTTCCTTTTAAAAAATGAAATTATTTTGAATTTAATGAGCAAATTCAAAAATAAAGTTGTGATTTGGAAATAACCTTCTTTAGATTCTATTTTTACTAGTATGGAGCTTTTTTCATGAAACTGATTGTAATCATCGTTACATATAATGGAATGGCGTGGATTGACAAATGTTTGGGCAGTTTGCAAAAAGCAACAATTAAACCAGATGTTTTTTTAGTAGACAACGGTTCAAATGATGGAACACAATCATTCATTCAAGAAAAGTATCCTGAAGTGATGTTCCATCAAAGTGGGAAAAACCTGGGCTTTGGAAAAGCAAATAATTTGGGATTGCAATATGCTTTGGAGCAAAACTATGACTTCATCTATCTACTAAATCAAGATGCGTGGGTTGAGCCCAATACATTTGAATTGCTAATCGATTGTATGCAGAGACATCCTGAATATGGCATATTAAGCCCTCTTCAATGTCAGGCCAATATGAATAGCTTAGATAATTCTTTTCTGAATTGCCTAGTCAATACACCTCAAAAGGAAAATCTAGCACAAGTTGTAAATGATACATTGATAGGGAAAATAAAAAATGAGCCCTACGAAGTCGAAATGACCATGGCAGCACATTGGTTAATTAGCAAAAAATGTCTAGAAACAGTTGGTGGTTTTTCGCCATCGTTTCCACATTATGGAGAAGACAACAATTACAACGATCGTCTTCATTTTTTCAAAATGAAAATGGGCATCGTGCCCACAGCAAAGGCCGTACACGACAGAGAGAATAGAAAAAACTCCCGCGAAAAAATTGCCTATTTGTATTATACAGGTGAAATAGCTTATTTGAGCAACCCACAAACACACAGAAGACCATGGATTCTACATTTTATTTCAACATACTTGATGCTCATAAAACGATATAAATTAGTGACATATATAAAATATTTCTTCATTATTTTAGGACAAATCAGAGCAATCAAAAAAAATGTCAAAAAAAGCCGAATGGGTAATGCCTTTTTAAAATGCGACAATTAATATTTGGGAGAAATAATATGTTTGTTTTTTTCAAACAGCTTTATAAAGGCGTAAAAACATGGTATTTTCACTATGTATATCCTCACAAGGCAAAATTTCTTAAAAAAGGGGAAAATGTTACTATAAATACACCATCAATAATTGTTGGTGCAGAAAACATATCTTTAGAAGACAATGTGTCAATAGGTGCATTTTCAATAATTACGGCCCCACTGACTCATATTATAATAAAAAGAAACAGCTATTCAGGTCCAAGACTTTTTATTTCGACCGGTAACCATTATTGTAAAATTGGTTTCTTTTCGCGTTTGTTGACGGACGAAGACAAAAAAAAGGACAATGTTGTTCTGAATTGGGATGTCACGATAGACGAAGATGTTTGGATGGGGGCAAATGTTTCGATTTTATGCAAGCACATTGGTCGTGGAGCGATTATCGCTGCAGGCGCTGTTGTAAAAAAAGATGTGCCCCCATATGCAGTTGTTGCAGGAGTGCCTGCAAAAATTGTCAAATTTCGATTATCCGTTCCAGAAATTTTGGAAAACGAGCGTAAACTGTATCCCGAGAAAGATAGACTAAGCGAAGATGAATTACAACGAAATTACAATGATTTCCTTTTGTCAAAAAAGAAATAAATGTACAGGCTTATATGATGTTGAACATTACATTAAATACAGACGATAATTATTTACAACACTGCATGGCTATGTTGTGCTCGTTATTTGAGAATAATAAAAAAAATTCTATAACCATTCATGTGTTGAAGAAGAATTTATCATCTTCAAGCGAAAAGCAAATTGTCGATTTAACTCATAAATACGACAATTATGTAAAATTTTACGATGTTGATGAATCATCCTTGGTTGGCGTACAATTTAGGAAAAACAGGCCTCTTTCTATGGCCGCATACTATAGATTATTGTTGTCTTCTATTTTGCCGCAAAACATAGATAAAGTTTTATATCTAGATTGTGACATGATTGTGTTAACTGATGTATCAGAACTTTTTAAAATTGAACTAGACGAGTATGGTTTAGCAGCAACATTAGACGAATTTCCATATGATAACCAGCATCGGCTACAACTACACCTGCCTTGTGATGCAAAAACATTTTGTTCTGGAATAATGTTGGTCAATTTAAAATACTGGCGAGAACATAATATCGAGCCCAAACTATTAGAATATGCCAAAAGACAAAGACAAGTGGTTTATTTACATGATCAGGATGTTTTGAATTACGCTTTTAAAAATAAATGGTTCTTGCTTCCCCCAAAGTGGAATCGAGGCGCAACAAATTACAATTGCTTCGCTCCCCATTTGTATAAAAAATTCGATATTTACGAATATATAAAAAAACCCGCTGTTATCCATTATGCAGCACCTTGGCTTAAACCATGGTATGATGTTAAGTACCCCTACACCAACTTGTATCGACATTATTTGAAAAAATCAGGTTACGAAACACCTATTTTCGTTAAAGTCCCCATATCCAAAAGGATATTGGTTTTAAAACTAAGAGCAACACTTTTCATAAAAAATTTTGTAAAAAAAATAAGTTTAAGATAAGGAATCGTGTAACCACATATGCATTACGATGTTATCATACCTGTCAGTTATCAAGATGTATCTTTTATCCCCAAAGTTGTAGCATTTATTAGGAAAAATCTAATTGGAGTTTCTGAAATTTTTGTAATAACATCAAAACAGCACTTCAAATATTTAAAAAAATTACACGATTACATTACTCTAGTTGATGAAGATTCTCTTATTAGCGGGCTATCTTATTCCTCCATTAATGAAATTTTAAAATCTAAGTCTATTCATAATAGAACAGGATGGTATTTTCAACAATTGTTGAAATTTGCCTTTGCACAAAGTCGCTATGCTCATGATTATTACCTCTCCTGGGATGCAGATACATTACCTCTTTCTAAAATATCCTTTTTTGAAGGAGAACATCCTTTATTTACCCCAAAAAAAGAATTTCATCAGCCTTATTTTATTACCTTAAATAAATTATTAAATCTAAAAAAAATAGTTGATTTTTCTTTTATTGCAGAACATATGCTTTTTAAAAAAGAATATGTCACGGAATTAATTGATTCGATTACCCATTCAAATGTGGAAGGAGGCACATGGTATGAAAAAATTCTTAACGCTTGCGATTTTTCATGTGGCTCAAGTTTTTCAGAATTTGAAACATATGGAACATATGTATGGCATACGCATCCAAATGTTTACAAGACAAGATTTTTAAATACTTTTCGTGGTGCAGGATTCATTAAAGGCAGACTAATCGACGACAAAACACTTGAATCAATTTCAATAGATTTGGACATAGCCTCTTTTGAGTTGAGAGATGAACCCGTATTTCCGTACAATATACCCAATATAAAATACAAATGGATAAGAAGATTGAAAAAAATTTTATCTAAATTCAATAATAGGATATAATTATGTGGTTTCTATTACCTGTCGATTTGCATGCTTATCCTGTAGTTTCGTGGATTTATACAATCCCCTATTTTTTCTTGTGCGCGTTCGTATTTATTTTATCAAAAAAAACAAATATTTATAATGCATATGAAAAATCGTTTAATAGAAAAGCATATTTATTGCTCTTTGCTGTATTAACAGTTTTCTTTGGTTCGCGTTGGTATCTGTTTTCTGACAATCTTGCTTACGCTCAAGAATATCTTTACATTACACCGACTTTTAAATGGAATTATATTGAAATACATTCTTGGTGGTGGGATAAAGGTTATCTTATTTTTGCAATGCTTTGCAAAATGATAACTCCCGATTTTAATTTTTTTGTATTTGTAAATACTCTAATTGATTTTATTTTATTTTATTATGTAGTAAAGAAGCATTCTCTAAACATTCCGTTCACAATAATACTTTTTTTAGGCTTTTACGGAATCATAATGGAATGTAATATGATGCGCAACATGAAAGCTATTTTGTTGTTTTTAATATCAATCCGCTATATAGAAAATCGCAATTTGCTCAAATTTTTACTATGTAATATAATAGGTTTTTCAATGCATGCTTCTGCACTGTTTTTTTTCCCCATGTATTGGCTTTTAAATAAAAAAATAAACAAAAGGGCTCTGGTAGCCTTGGCAATGATTTTCTTATTTATATACATCGCCAATATTGATATCGTAAATGATCTAATAAAAACGATTATATTTAAATTGAAACTGTATGATTTCCATTCAATAGACAAAGTGGCGACATATTATGATAACTCTGAAACTCAAAAATTATCACTAGGTACAATAGAACGTATTATCACATTAGGGCTTGCAATGTATGCATATTTAAAACAAAAAGTGGTAGATAAACAATTTTTGATTTTTTTCAATTCATATATATTATTCTTTATAGCATATTCCGTTTTCGGATTTAATGAGGTGTTCAGAGACCGATTTACCACATTGTTCTATTATTCATATTGGTTTCTTTACCCTTATTTAGCAATTTTTTATAAAGGCAAAATAAAACATTTTTCATTGTTCGTTATGATTTACGCAATGTTACGAATTTTTATGTTAACAAGTAATTGTGCGGCTTATTACGAAACCGTATTTTTCCACAATTCATCCATTTCAGAACGAGCTATGTTCAATGCCAAAACAATGGGAGTGTGGTAAATTTATGAAAATCTCCGTCATCACAATCAATTACAACAATGCTAAGGGTTTAGAAAAAACAATCAACAGCGTTATACAACAGAGCTATAGCGATTTCGAATACATCATCATTGACGGGAACAGTACCGACGGTAGCAAAGAAATCTTCAATGATTACAAAGAAAAATATCCTATAAAAGGAGTCTCCGAACCAGATAAAGGTCTATACAATGCAATGAACAAGGGTATAGACATGGCCCAAGGCGATTATTGTATTTTCATGAACTCCGGAGACACATTCTTTGACGCTAGCGCACTAGCAAATGTTGAGCCCTATTTAAAAAACAACATCGGAGTTGTATCAGGTATCGGGAAAGCAGGCATTTTGACCTGGTATCCACCAAAACCGTCAAACATCAACCTAACTTTTTTTCTAAAAAACAGCTTAAATCATCAAAGCACATTTGTTCGCCGAGATATTTTACTAAAACATCATTTTTCTGAAAACTATAAAATAGTCAGCGACACTGAATTTTTGTTTAAAGCGTGAATTCTCGACAATGAATCATATATTGATATTCCTATTGTCGTATGTAGTTGCGAAGAACCCGGCGCTAGCGGAAACCTAAAAAAATCATTAGAAGAACGATACACGGCTATAAAAAAACTGCTACCACCAAGAATGTCTTACGACATTGATTTCATTATAAAGTACCACAATTCAGCAATCCTAACAATAGGAAATCTACTATACAACAAATTTTTTCGTAAGATTAGCCAAATATTAACCAGCAAGAAAGTCC
>Ga0247610_10008170_pt1 | contig 10675 bp, 6 predicted proteins | sample 174DNAGHGhighgp2_FD_193483 | JGI IMG/M metagenome (GOLD analysis project Ga0247610, IMG submission 193483) | Sheep rumen microbial communities from Palmerston North, Manawatu-Wanganui, New Zealand - 1742 DNA GHGhigh gp2 | ecosystem: Host-associated > Mammals > Digestive system > Stomach > Rumen ... | reverse complement strand
AGGATCAGGGATATAATGGACAGCGTGGTATAGAACACGGTACATGCTACGATGATGCCGTTGTCATATCCGTTGATGGCGTTGGTCAGCAGGCCGCCCACGCCGGGCACGGAATACACGCGCTCGGTAATAATCGCGCCGGTCAGGCAGCCCAGGATATTGCCGGGAATACCGTGTACCAGGTAAATCATCGCGTTGGGGCTGATGTGCTTCCGGTAGATTTCCTTTTCGCTCATGCCTTCCGCCCGGGCGAATTTGACGTAGTCGCTGTTCATCTGGTCAATCATATACCGCCGCATCCACTTCATCAGGTTGCCGATGGACGGCAGCGCCAGGGACAGGGTCGGCAGGATGTAGGCCAGGATTTTGGCCTCCGCGTTGGCAAACTTGTATGGCAGCCCGAACAGGGTGGTGCCGATGGCGGCAAACAGGAAAATACGGGCAAGGCCGGGCACCGCAATGGAGAAAATGATATAGCCGTTGCCGATCTTGTCCCCCAGTCCGTCCTTGTGCCGGGCCATGGCAATGCCCAGCGGCAGGCCGAACAGGTAGGCGATCGCGGTCGCGATCAGGCCGATCACAAAGGAGTTTTCCAGCATGGACAGTCCGTCGATCCGGTAACTGTAAGTAGTGTACTGGTCCGGGAACTGCTTCATCTCCGTTTTGGTTCTCGGGGAGCTGTTGTAGGTCAGCGTATGGAAATCAATCGCCGAATTGATATATTCGTCCGTGCCCAGCTTGGCCGGATACTGGGTCTGCACCTTCACCTGGTCCCCGGTCGGCCGGTTAATGACCTCGGTAATTTCCTGGCCCCTGAACTTGGTAAAGGAAGTGCCCAGGTTCAGGTGGATCCAGTTCTGGTGGATAAACGGGAAACGCCCGTCAAAGTACAGTTGGTATTTATGCGTAGTGCCGCTGCCCACAACCGCGAACAGGCCGCTGTACGGGTCATGCTCCGCCCGGATATAGCGTTCCGTCAGCGTGGGATCCTGTACGTCGTTCACGGTTTCCACCGTAATCAGGTGCGTCAGGTAATTCCACAGGCGGGTAAATACGCTCCGTTCCACCACGGCGACCAGGTAGCCGTCGCCGCCCTTCTTGGCTTTTCCGGAAGGGGAACGCTGGGGTTCGAGATACCGGATCTTGTATCCTTCTTTCTCGAACTTCGCAATAAACTCCTGGACGTCTGGATTGTCCAGGTAGGTGTTTTCGTTCTGAATGGCTTCCTTGGCTGCCATGAACTCATCGCTCTTGGTATACTCCGCGCCGTACAGGCCCTCATATTTGGACCGCAGGAAGCCGGTGAAATCCGAATACTCCAGGTATCCGAATTTCTGATACTGGGCATACTCATAGATTGTCCGGTCGTTCAGGCTCTTTTTGTTCCAGACGTCGTCCATCTGGAATATAGCGCTCCTCGGAATCAGGTTGTAAACCAGGAGCATAACGGTCGCGATGACGACCAGCAGCGAAAACAGGGAGAACAGAATCCGCCGCAGCATGTATTTTCTCATGAATACACCCACTTACCCCAAAAATAAAATCTGGAAATAATACGCAAATGATCCCGCACCGGCGGGATTATGCTTGGAATCAAGAGGGGAAGCGGCGAAGACGCCGCTTCCCCCCGTTTTACAGAATACCCTGTATGGGGATTAATAGTCCACACCGATGACCTTCAGCATGTAGCCATTCACGCCGAACGTATCCAGGTAGGTGGAAGGATCGCCGTAGTCGGGACCCCAGCCGGATCCGTAGAAGAAGTCGAAGTTGCCGGCTTCACCGGACGCCGCGCGGTATCCGCAGGCGTAGAAGTCCGCGGAAGTGGTGGTCTCAACCAGGTTCACAACCACGTTCTCGGCTCCGAGGGTTTCCTCGATGGTCTGCTTGGAGACCTGCGCCTGGGCGGTGTTGCCTTCGGAAGCGGAATAGTACACGATATCGATGGTGATCGGCCAGGTCACGCTGTCGCCCAGTTCTTCCTTGGCCTTGGCCAGGTAATCCTTGGCCAGGTCGGCATTGTACCAGCCGTCGATGGCGTCCGCGACCTTGATTTCGCCGCCCATCTGATCCAGATAGTACTGAACCATCTCGCCGTAGAAGGTGCCGGCCGCGAATTCATGGCCGTCCGCATCCTTCGTGGCGTTCTCCAGGGAGACGAACTCGGGGTGGGTGTACATGTTCCGGATGTTGGCCAGCTTCAGGTCTTCGCCGCGGCTGGTGGCATTCACGGTCGCGCGGTCCCACGCATGGGCCAGGGCTTTCCGGAAGCTCTTGTTCATCAGGGCAGTATGGGTGTCAATCTTCTGCTGTTCGCTCTTGGGAGAAGCAGCCGCGCCGCTTTCCAGGGCGAAGGTGCCGCGGTTGACGTTCAGTCCGCCGAAATAGGTGGTGGAGGTGGTGTCGGAAACGTAGGCATACTTGTCGAAGTTGCCGTCGTCCTTGGCCATCTTCAGGGTGCCGCTCGCCTCGGTCAGGCCGCTGCCGGCGTACACACCGCTCACCACGTCATCGTAGAACGCCTTCATGTTCTCACCGTTGTCATAGATCCAGGTAACACTGTTGAGCGTCACCTCGTCCGCGCGGTAGTAGTTCGGGTTCTTCACGATGGAAATTTCAGAATCGGGATTCAGCTTCTGGAGGAGGAACGGGCCGCTGTAAACCTGGGAGGCCACATCGGTGTTCTTGCCGAAGGTGTACTTTTCAGTATCGGCAAAGGCATCCTGGTATTCCTGGGCGCCGTATACGCCGCCGTGGCTCAGGTACCAGTCTTCGCAGATCGGCAGGAAGCAGCTGTAGGTCAGCATGGTCATGAAGTAGGGGATGTCTCCCTCCAGCGTGATCACCAGGGTCTGGTCGTCAACAGCCTCATAACCCACTTCGTCGAAGGAACCGCCGGCCAGGTATTCGGCAGCGCCCTTCACAACGCCTTCAACCAGCCACTCGAGGCCGGCCTTGGCGTCCAGCATGTGATGGAAACCGGCAACGAAGTCGCCCGCGGTCACGTCGGCGTATTCTTCGCCTTCGGAGGTGTACCACTTGGCGCCTTCCCGGATGTGGAAGGTGTAGACGCGCCCGTCATCGCTGACTTCCCAGGACTCCGCCATGGCGGGGCACAGCTGGTTCAGGTTGTTGTACTGCACCAGGCCGTCCACGCAGTTCACGGTGATTTCGGTATCGCTCTGGGAGGAGGTGTTCAGCCAATCCAGGGTGACCGGAGCGGTGGAGAAGGTCAGCTTGTAATCGCTCTGGAGGGTATGGCCCTTGCCGGTCAGGTAAGCGGCAGGATCATAGGTTCCTTCGCCGGCAACAGCTTTGCTCCACTCGGCAAGCAGGTCAGCCCGCTCGTCGGGGGTCAGGAACTCATCGGAGATGACTAGGCCGAACAGGCGGTCATCATCATTGCCCCACTGGACGTAGGGAACGGTACGGGGAGCGATGCGGCTGATGGTGTAGGCACCGCCCTGGGTGGTGTTCGGAACCATCACGGCGCTGTCGAGCAGCGCGGCTTCCGCCTGCGCATACAGGACGAACCGTTCATCGTTGGTCGGAGCGGCTTTGGCGGCCTTCATCAGCTCGTCATAGCCACCCAGCAGTTCGAGATAGATCTCTTCATCTTCGGCGCGTTCGTAAGCCACATCTTCTGCGGAAACGGAGGCGACACCCAGAATCATGCAGAGAGCCATCAACAGGGCAATCAGTTTCTTCATGGTAGATATCTCCTTTTTTTTATTTATTATCGGGACAGCCCCCGAATAATACAAAACAGGAAACACAGAATGCAAATACACATCTCACAATGGCATCATATACAACCTTTGTATATGTGCGAGATAGAATAACATATTTGCAGGCAAAAAGCAACGACCTGAGCTGTCTGTTTTGAATCGGACAACATGTAAATACAATAAAAATACAATCCCGTTTTCTTCCTTCTATGACCCGCAATCCCTTTATTTTCAATGGTTTCATGATTTGGGATTGTATTTTTTGTGTACTGTATACAATCCTGTTCAGATCCGGATGCCGGTTTCCGCGGCTTTTCCGGCGACATAATCATAAGCCTTCCGGTATGCTTCTTCGGTCTGCATATGCTCCAGCAGCACCGGCGCTTCCGGCGCCAGGGACCGGTCCATGATCCGCAGGATTTCCCCGTAGCGCAGGGTTCCCTCCCCGGGCGGGCATTCCTCCAGCAGGGTGGTCAGGTTCGTCGGATGCATCCGGGTGTCCTTGATATGGGTGCTCCGGATATACGGTCCCAGTTTCCGGAAGCATTCCTCAATAAACGCCTCCGGGGCCAGGTACCGCCTTGGGCAGTTGATCATGTTCACAAAGTCCATATGGGCGCCGAACTGCGGCCGGTCCACGTCCCGGATCAGCTGCAGGTACTCGTCCGGCCCATCCGGTACCATCCATGGCATGGGTTCAATGCAGTAACAGGCCCGGGAGGGATTCACCTCATCCAGGATCTCCCGGATCTGGCCGATAATCCGGTCATACGTTTCCGGCAGGAAATTGCTCCGGTCCGCGGCGTCCCATCCGGCCGTGCCGGCAGTTCCGACGATATTGACGCAGCACGGGATTGCCAGCCGGTCCGCCAGTGCCAGCTGGCCCTTGGCATAGGCCATCGCCTCCGCCGCGGCCGCCGGATCCGGAGCCATCGTGTTTTTCCACACGCCGATTTCCGCGATCCGCACGTCATGCCTTTCCGCAGCTTCCATATAGGCCGCGATTTCCTTTTCCGGCGTCCGGCAGCTGAAGGGAGCCGTAACCGCCCGGAACCGGGATCGGACCAGCAGGTCCTCCCATTCCGCAGCAGAGGAATACTGTCCGGTAACCGTTCCGCCCAGCCGCATCATTCCGCCTCCGTTCTCAGCACCGCGCTGGTCATCGGCCCCAGGGTCAGCACCGTCCCGTCCAGGGATGCGCCGCCGTCCAGCGGATCCGCGGAAATCCATGCGGCAGTCTTCCGGAATTCCACGCCGGCATCCGCCAGGTCCAGCTTCTGGATCCGTTCCGTGGTGTTATGGAACACGCCCACGGTGGACCCGTTCCATTCGCACAGGAATCCGCCCGCCTTTGTATCGCTGAAGCTCAGCGCGGTATAGGTTCCCCGGGCGATCTCCGGATTGGCCTTCCGGATCGCCGTCAGCTTCCGGTAATGGTTCAGCAGGCTGCTTTTTATTCCGTCCAGGTCCTGCACGGAATAGGTCGTCTGGCTCGTATAGGAGCTTCCGGGCGGGTCCTTCACCGTGTCCCCGTCCCCCCACAACATGGCCAGGCGCCGGTTGGCGTCCGTATTGGCGCCGCCCCGGGATCCCCGCAGGCCGATCTCTTCCCCGTAGTAGATGAAGGGAGATCCGGGGGACAGGATATACAGGCTCGCGGCCATTGCCGCCCGTCCGGATGCCATCGTCAGGTAGCCCGCCGCGCGGTCCGTATCATGGTTGGCAATAAAATCAATTTTCATTGCTTCCGGGTTGATCCCGTGCAGCGTATCCAGGTACTTCTGCATTGCCGCGGTCAGCCGGTTCACATCCCCGGCTTTTGCCGTCTCGGCAATCAGTCCCTCCGCCTGGCTGGTGGCAAAGTGGAAGCAGTTGACCGCCCGGGCATACCGGTTCGTGATGCCTTCCCCGTCCCAAACCTCCGCTACGGTATATACGTCCGGATTGATCTTCTTCAGTTCCCCGATATACCAGGTCCAGAACGCCAGGTTTTTGTCATGCTCGTTCAGGTACAGGTATTTCGCCGCGTCAAAGCGGAACCCGTCCACACCCAGCTCCAGGTAGAATTTCGCGATATTCAGCGCTTCCAGCCGGACCGCTTCGGAATCAAAGTTCAGCTCCGGCATCGAGCTGGAGAAATTGTCCTCCACCCGGATACGGCCCGACAGCTCTTCCTTAAAGCTCCGGCCGGCCGGCGCCTTCTCATCCGGTCCGATGCAGGTATAAAAATCATAGCAGGGCCCGGCCGGGTTGTTCATGGCGCGGGAATTCAGGAAACGCCGGTACCAGATATGCTGGCTGCTGGTATGGTTCAGGGCCAGGTCCAGGATGACCTTCACATTCCGTTCATGGCAGGTTTCCACCAGTTCCCGCAGGTCATCCATCGTCCCGAAGGCCGGATCGATGGCGTAATAATCCACCACGTCATACTTGTGGTAGGATGGGGATTTGAAGATCGGCGTCAGCCAGATCCCCTCCACTCCCAGGCTCTTTCCGGACGCCGGATTCCCGTCGTTCAGGTAATCCATCCGGTTGATGATTCCCCGCAGGTCCCCTGTCCCGTCTCCGTCGGAGTCGGAAAAAGAACCGACAAAGATCTCGTAAAATACCCGGTTGTTGTCCATAACATCCCATCCGTCATAAAAGGTCAGGCCCTCCGCCGTGCCGGCTCCCGGCAGCAGCGCCAGTGCCAGGATCAGGACAGCCGTGATCATCGCGGTCCGCTTTCTCATACTGATTCCCCCTGCCGGAAAAGGCGGGCTGCACCTGCAGCCCGCCCTCCGTATTGATTCATTACCCGTCAATCAGACTCCGCTCCGTTTCCGGATCAAACAGATGCATCACCTTCGCCGGGAAGGTAATGAACATCTTGTTGCCGTAGGACAGGCTGTGACGCTGTTCGTTCGTCAGGTCCACCGTGGGCAGCCGGACGATGATCTTGTCATCATGCGCACTGGTCAGGTGCAGGTGCAGCTCACTGCCCATCATTTCATTCACGTTGATCGTGCACTCGATGGCGTTTTCCGCCTTCTGGAACAGCACGGTCGTATGCTCGGGACGCACACCCAGGATAATATCCCGGGAGGTCACCTTCTTGGCTGCCAGCACCGCATTCTGGTCCGCATTCAGCGGAATCCGGACGTCAAGCACGTCCACGGCATAGCTTTCGCCTTCCTGGACAAGCTTGGCCTTCAGGAAATTCATCTGCGGGCTGCCGATGAAACCGGCTACAAACAGATTCACCGGGGTATCGAACACCTCCTGGGGAGTTCCGACCTGTTCAATAAAGCCGTCCTTCATAATGACAATCCGGTCGCCCAGGGTCATGGCTTCCGTCTGGTCATGGGTGACGTAGATGAACGTGGTGTCCAGCTTCTGCCGCAGCAGGATAATCTCCGCGCGCATCTGGTTCCGCAGCTTGGCGTCCAGGTTGCTCAGCGGTTCGTCCATCAGGAACACCTTGGCGTTCCGGACCATGGCGCGGCCGATGGCCACGCGCTGGCGCTGGCCGCCGGACAGGGCCCGGGGCTTCCGGGTCAGGTACTCGGTAATGCCCAGGATCTCCGCGGCATTGGTCACGCGCTCGAAAATTTCATCCTCCGGCACCTTCTTCAGCCGCAGGCTGAAGGCGATGTTGTCATACACCGTCATGTGCGGATACAGCGCATAGTTCTGGAATACCATCGCGATATCGCGGTCCTTCGGCTGCAGGTCGTTCACCACCTCGCCGTCGATTTCCACCGTACCGCCGGAAATATCCTCCAGCCCGGCCACCATGCGCAGCGTGGTGGATTTTCCGCATCCCGACGGACCGACAAACACGATGAATTCCTTGTCCTTGATATCCAGGTTGAAATCGTGGACCGCCGTTACCTTGTTGTCATATACTTTCTTGACGTCTGTCAGTTTGACGCTTGCCATTTTTTTCTCTCCTTTCTTTCAGGCCAGGATGCAGCGCATCTTAACCTTTTACCGCACCGCCGGTAACGCCTTCAACATAGTACTTCTGCAGGAACAGGAACAGGATGGTAACCGGAAGGGCTACCAGCACGCCGCCTGCGCAGAACATCGTATAGTTGTTGGCGATCGAGTCCCGGTTCAGCCAGTCATACAGGCCGACCGCCACGTTCTTGCCCGCGGAAGTCCCGAAGGATATGTACCGGGCAAATACGTAGTCGCCCCAGGGGCCCATGAACGCGGTCAGGATCGTATAAATGACGATGGGCTTGGAGAGCGGAAGGATGATTTTGTAAAGGATCTGGGCACGGGTTGCGCCGTCCACCCGGGCCGCCTCATCCAGCGAGGTGGGAATCGTGTCAAAGAAGCCCTTGGACACGTAATATCCCATACCGGAGGATGCCACATACACCAGGATCAGGCCGGGCGTCGCGTTCGCCTGGGTCAGCCCCAGGTCCTTCAGCACCCGGTACAGGATGATCATGGAAAGCATTCCGGGGAACATGCCCAGGATCAGCATGAACCGCATCAGGGGTTTCCGCATTTTGAAGCGGAACCGGGACAGCGTATAGCTCATGCACAGAACGATCACCGTCTGGATCACGGCGGTGATCAGCGCCGCGATAAAGGTGTTGGTATACCACCGCGTGAAGTCCGTGGAAAACAGCCGCGTATAGTTGTTGAAGCCCCACACCTTCGGCAGCACATAGCCGACCTGGCCGGTGCTCTCCACACGGAAGGACTGCAGCACGATGCAGACAAACGGAATCAGCCAGATGATGCTGATCGCGATCAGCAGGATGTGGATGGCGGTGTTGGAAATCGCACGGGAGGTCCGCAGTCCCATGTGACGTTTTGCCGTTGCTTCACTCATCAGCGGAAATCCTCCTCATTCTTGATGCTGGGCATCAGATTATAGACCACCAGGGAGATCACCGCGATGACCACGAACACCAGAATACCGATTACGGACGCAAGGTAATACTGGGACTCGGCGCCGGTGGTGATCTTGAACAGCCAGGTAATCAGCAGGTCTGTATATCCGACATTGCCCGCTGCGGAGGAGGCAGCCGGATTGGTCGGCGCACCGCCCGTCAGCAGGTAAATTACATTGAAGTTGTTGATGTTGCCCGTAAAGCTGGTCAGCAGGTACGGCCCGGTCACAAACAGCATATACGGCAGCGTGATCTTCCGGTACTGCTGCCATCCGCTGGCGCCGTCAATCCGGGCGGATTCGTAAAGGTCCGCAGGGATATTCATCAGGATGCCGGTGGTAATCAGCATCAGGTACGGGATACCGATCCAGATATTGATCAGGATAACGGTGATCCGCGCCCAGGTGGCGTCCTCCCAGAAAGGAAGTGCCGTCTGGATCCACCCCATATCCATCAGGAAGCCGTTCACGATGCCGTTCTTGGCAAACATCTTGCTGACGTACAGCAGGGAGATGAACTGCGGAATCGCGATCGTCATGACCAGGATCGTCCGCCAGCCCTTCTTGAACTTAATCCCCTTCTTGTTGATGGCCATGGCCACAAACATGCCCAGGAAATAGTTGGTGAAGGTCGCGAAGAACGCCCAGATCAGCGTCCACAGGAGCACCTCGCCGAAGGTCGCCGCATAGGACTGGGTTCCGCCGGCGCCGCCCTGCCAGGACAGCAGGGTATTGAAGTTGTCCAGCCCCACCCAGGTAAACAGGCTGTTGGTATAGCCGTTGTGCGTGCCGTCATAGTTGGTGAATGCCACCAGGATCATGAACAGGATCGGCAGCACGGTGAAGATCAGGATGCCGGTCAGCGGCAGGGCCAGCAGCGTTTTGTGGAACTGGTCGTCCACGATGCTGCGCAGGTCATCCTTCCCGCTCTTCAGCTTCTTGCCGGATTTCAGGATCTGTTCGGCGATCTTGTTCTGCCGGACGTTCACCCGCCAGGTGTAGACGAACGCGATGATGAAGAAAATCGTCAGCACGCCGTACAGCAGGATCTGGAAGGAATTGTCATGGTACTTGGTGGTATAGGTATCCAGGACAAAGTTATACTCTTCCGTGGGACCCTGCTTGCCCAGGGAAGGCAGCATGCTCAGCCAGTATGCGCCCGAATTGACCATGAAGAAGATGAACACCGCTTCGAACAGCAGGAAAAGCAGTCCCCGCAGGACCTGTCCGCGGGCGATGTTTCCGAATCCCATAATGAAATATGAGATCTTCGTCTTCCAGTCTCCGTGGGCAAAGGTTCCGGCGATATCGGCGCATTCGCGGCCAATCCCCTGTCCGCCCTTTTTCAGCAGGTCCCAGAGCTTCAGGAACACATTGCCGACCGCGCGGGGAATGCCGGTAAAAAACCGGCTCAGTTTGTACAGGAATTTGCCCCCTTTGGACAGCCGCAGGTACTCGAGGTCACTGAGTTGTGCCATTTCCGTGATCCTCTCCTCTCCCATTTGTTTGTTCCGCCATGCAGGAATCCTCCTGTGTCATCCTTTGCATCGTGAAGGATCCTCCTGCTGCGTGATAAAAAGGCCGGAGCCGATTTGCCTCAGCTCCGGCCCGTTTCTGCCGGTGACCATTGCTGGTCAGCGGATGATTTTACTGTGCTTCAACGGAAACCGCGCCAGCCGCCTCATCAAAGACCACCACATAGGTTCCGTCTGCTTCAATCTTGAAGTTCTCCGCCGGGAAGTTGTTGTCCCAGCTCAGGCCCTGGCGAACCTTGAACTCAGTACCGGCAGCCATGGCATAGGCATCGCTCTTCCAGATGCCGTCATCGCCCTTGACCATCGGGAAATCCTTGTCCCAGTTGGAGCCATCCACAGTGCCGATCACAGTCCAGCCGTTCACCACTTCGTCAGACAGCGTGAACAGGGACGCAATCTTGTCGTGGTACTTGTCCAGGGCAGCCTGCAGGCCCGCCTCGTCTTCGGCTTCCTTCACGTCGTCGGAGATGACCTTGGCGATATCCCACCAGGAACCGTGGATCTGGCCCTGCGGCACGGAA
>Ga0247610_10008168_pt1 | contig 10676 bp, 12 predicted proteins | sample 174DNAGHGhighgp2_FD_193483 | JGI IMG/M metagenome (GOLD analysis project Ga0247610, IMG submission 193483) | Sheep rumen microbial communities from Palmerston North, Manawatu-Wanganui, New Zealand - 1742 DNA GHGhigh gp2 | ecosystem: Host-associated > Mammals > Digestive system > Stomach > Rumen... | reverse complement strand
CTGGAATTCCCGAAGACCGGCGTAGACTACAGCGAAACGGATGGCCCCATCACCTACGAATTGGCGATGGAAGCGATTGCTGTGCTCAAGGAAAAATTTCGTGACAGCGGAATCTTCGGTGTCGAAAAGGATGCGTCTTTCAAGAGTTCTCTCGGACAAATTTATCAGACCTTCGACGGTAAGGAACTTTATCCGACTGTGCAGATGAAGGCCGCAATGTTCCTGTATCTGCTTGTCAAGAATCACTCCTTTGTCGATGGCAATAAGCGAATTGCCGCATTCATTTTCTTGTGGTACATGTCGCGCAACGAAGTCCTTTATCGTGTGGACGGTTCCAAAATCGTAAGTGATGGTGCCTTGGTCGCGCTCACACTGCTCATCGCCGAAAGCAAACCCGAAGAACGTGAAACCATGATTAAACTCGTAGTGAACTTGATTGTGTAGGTGGTGCTTATGACTAATACATTCTTTACAGATCTGCGAGACGGTGAAACCTACCGCACCGTGAAAATCGGAAATCGGATTTGGTTCGCCGAAAACTTGCGGCATAAATGCGAAGGTGCGCAGGCGTATGCCGGTGGCATGGGGTATTTGTGCTTGAATGGCGAAACGCCGCTTTACGATTGGAACTGCGACCCAGATGTGAAGAAATATGGCTTGTGCTACTACTGGAAATTTGCAGAAGCCGCGGTCCCCAAAGGTTGGCGCTTGCCGAACAATGACGATTGGCGAGACTTGTTTAATGCAGTTGGCGCAAGATGTGAAATGGGCGAGCATGGTGCCGAAACTTACCTTGGGGCGGCTCTTGCGTTAAAGTCCAAAGACGATTGGGAAGAAGACGAACTGTTCCCTGTTGGCAAAAGTGCTGATGCATTCAACTTTACGGCGTATCCGGCGGGTTGCATGGAAGAATTCGGCTTTTGCGGAGCTCGCGGCAGACACACGCGATTCTGGAGCTCCGTCGGGCAAAACAAGTGGGCATACCGCGTTCGCCTAGACAATTGTTACGACGATGTCGTTCTCGACCGCTTCTGGAATGACTTCTCCTGCGCGAATTCAATTCGGTGCGTGAAAGACTGCTGAAAACATAAAATTGCCCTTTTTAAGTAAAATTAGGCAAGAAATTGTATTTTAGTCCATTATAACGAACTATTTTCTGTATTTTAGTCCATTACAGTGGACTATTTACTGTATTTTTGTCCATTAGAAAGTGACTTGTGGATTGAAAAAGAGACTGTAGGTCTTTGAAGAGCACATAAAGAATGCATTGGAATGGAGCCTTGGTTCTGAAAAGTGAAAAAAGTGGTCTTCGGGCCATTTTTTCTTTTGTTAGTTTCGTTGTGTAAAAAATAGGCTTTTATAAGGTAATCGTTTTTTTGTAGAGTCCCAACTACCTGAAGTGAACGACATCTATTGTCGCCTAGTGGGTATATATTCATCCTTACGGCAAAACTTACGAAAATGCGAGGACCTATGAAAACAAATGCAGCATGCAAAATACTAAAAGCGGATTTTGAATCTGGAGCGAAGATTGGAGGGGCGAACTTTATAAGATGCTACTGGGCCAAAGTCAAAGACTGGGGTGCTGTGCGTTGGCTGGCGTGGCTAGGAGGGCGCCCGTTACGACATCAAAAATGAACATGCGTATGGTAAAGACGTATTTTTCTTCAAAAAAAGTGCACTTTTGAAAAAAACAGGATATATTTCTTTTTGAGAAGGAAAAAATATGGATAAAGAACCAGAAGTTTTCGATGTGAAGGATATGAACGGCGCTTCGCCCCTGCAAAAGGGGCTCGCCGTTTTTTTTGATGATCATGTCGCTTTTGTACACCGTGTCGCCCATCGACCTGGCTCCCGACGCAATACCTGTAGTTGGCTGGCTCGATGATGTAGGCTTCCTTGTGACTGCAACCATGAATGCAGTTCAGCAGTTCACAAAGGACCAAAACTCCGCCATGGTGAAAATCCTGAAATACGCCAAATGGTTTATGGTCATCGCCGTCGTGATTGCCGCGCTGTTGCTCGGCAGTTTGATTGCTGCAATCGTAGCGCTGATTATGAAGTGATTTGTTTAATAAGAGGTCCTATCGAAGATCATGCCTTTGTTTGGTTATGGAATTGTTGAACCTTGAATGAACAGATTGCTTGAATTCCGCATTTTTTTTTGCGTGAAATTTCAAATGCTAGAGGCAGACGACGGTTATTGTCGTCTGTCGATTTTATATTAAGTCTAGTTGGCAAAAAAATGTAAGGAGTTTTTATGGCTAATTCATACTTTACAGATTCGCGAGACGGTGAAATCTACCGCACCGTAAAAATCGGCAATCAGATATGGTTCGCCGAAAACTTGCGGCATAAATGCGATGATGAAATTCCGCTCTATTGCAGGGAGCGAGTATCGGATGCAATACCTGATGGGTGGCATTTGCCGACAGTAGATGAATGGCGAATTCTTTTCCATAATGTTGGTGGAAAATTTGCGGGAGTCGTGGACAACGAAGAAATCTATTCCAGTGTGGCGAAGGTTTTAAAGTCGACTGATGATTGGATTGTTGATAAAGACTTTCCGCGAGGTGCGTCTCCCGGAGAACAAATAGATCCGTTTAGATTCAGCGCATTGCCCTCGGGCGGTATCTCGCATGGCAAAAATGCCAAAATCGGCTGCATTGCCACATTTTGGAGTCGCGACGAAATTGACAATCGGCTCCGTCGCGTTCAGTTCTATAACTTCTCAGATGACGCCTACATTGGCAATTTCCTGAACGACATCTCCTGCACCTGTGCAATTCGCTGTGTGAAAGACTACTAAGCCCTATTTATTCCAAGTTGGAATAAAAAAATCAATATTTTTTTTGTAACTAATCGTCCTGTTTAGAGAAAATAGGATATATTTCTTTTTAAGAAGGGAAAATATAATGACTGCGTTTGTGTCTCAGATAAATGATAATTTTGGATTGTCGGGTACAGACTCTTTGCATAAGAGCCTTTTTGAACAATATGAAAAGACAATAGTCAATAGTCTTATAACAGCATTTGGTTTGGACATCTTCATTAATGATCGTTTGGGTGGAGATGTTGATACAATCCATAATGTGAGACAAGTCGGTAAAGGCGAAATGACATATAAGAATGTCCAAAATAGGGAGGCGTGGCAAAATAATCCTGCGTATTCTAGGGGTGTTCATGATAGCTTGCATCGAGATGCGATGAATTTTAATAAAACGAAACATGATGCTCGTGAAAAATTTCAAGCTACAGGTGATATGATCAAGGATGATTACACTGGTGGCAATGTTGGGTTTTTCGGAAAGTCTAAGTCTGTAGACCCAGGAAAGAAAGCTGAACTTGACCATATTATTTCTACAAAAGAGATTCATTCGGATCCGGGGCGCATTCTTGCAGAACTGTCCGCGAATGAATTGGCTGATGTGAAAAGTAATTTTGCATTTACAAATAAAAGTTTGAACGCGTCCATGCAGGATAAAACGAAAAAAGAATACGTTGCGCAGCATCCTGAATTGAGTGAAGAAACCAAGGCTAAAATATTGGCATTGGATAAAAGGGCGAGAGATGCCTATGAAAAAAAACTTGCTGCGACATATTATACAAGTGCTAAATTCAGAAAAGATTTGCTTGTTTCTGCAGGATCGGTCGGCGTAAAAATGGGCATCCGACAGGTTATGGGTCTTGTCTTTTCTGAAATATGGTTTGCGGTGAAGGATGAATTGGATCGTTTTGATTCTATCATGAATACTGATATTGGCGAATTGCTCCATGCAATAGGTGATGGTGTCAAAAAGGGAGTGGAAAATTGCAAACGGAATTATAAGGCTTTGCTGGAAAAATTCAAAGATGGGGCTCTGGCGGGTTTTCTTTCTAGTATTACAACGACACTGGCCAATATTTTCTTTACAACATCAAAGAACGTTGTTCGAATCATAAGGCAAACATGGGTTTCCATTGTTGATGCTGTAAAAATTCTCTTCATCAATCCGGATCATCTCTTATATGGCGAACGCATGTTGGCGGCAGTTAAAGTTGTTGCAACTGGAGCAAGTATTGCTGTGGGCGTGCTTGTTAGTGAAGCTCTTTCTAAGACTGCTATTGGGGCTTTTCCCGTTGTTGGTGAAATTGTGCAGACTTTCTGTGGTTCGTTTGTGACGGGTATTATGAGCTGCACCTTGCTTTATTTCTTAGATACAAATCCTATGGTGCATAAAGCTGTCGAAGCCTTGAATATGTTTAAGACCGGCTTGACATCTTATATGGAACGTTTGCAAGATGAAGTTGCTTTTTTGGAATCTTATGCAGCTAAGCTTATGAATATAGATCTCGATAAGTTTAAGGAAGAAACTGCCTGCATGAATGATATGGTTCAAAAACTAGATGTAACCATGAACGATGATTCCTTAATTGATTCCATTAAGAGTATTTTCAAAAAGATGGGGTGGAAACCTGTTTATGACAATTACGATTGTTTCGATGATTACATGAATGATAAAAATGCCCCCCCTTTGGAGTTCTGTTAATGTTTCCATGTAGCAAATGTGGTGAGTGTTGCAGAAATTTGAATAGGTCTCCCTTGTATAGAAATATGCATAATGGAGACGGAATTTGCATTTATTTGAAAGGTAATCTTTGCTCAATTTACCAAAGTCGTCCTTTGATTTGTAGAATAGATGATGCGTATGATGTCTTTTTTAAAGAAAAAATGACGCTGGAAGAATATTATAAGCTAAACAAAGAAGCTTGTGAAAATTTAAACAATCAAAAAAAATAGGAGAATTTTACTATGCCAATTCCATTTATCGTAGGTGCAATCGCTGCTGCTTCCGCTATTGCGGGTGTTGGTGCTGGTGTCAAGGGCGCTATGAAAGTAAAAGATGCAAATGATGCTATGAAAAACGCCAAAACGCGTAACGACAGGAATGTCAAACGTTTTGAGGATCAGAATAGTGTTACAACGTCTGCAATGGACGCCCTCGGAAAAACGGAATTAGAGATTATTAAAAGTTTTGAAGATTTTGCAGATATATATGAGCAAATCAAAAATAAGCCGAAGTTTGCTGAAGTCAATATTGGTGACGCGAAATTGCCAACTTATACTCCGGAAGATTTGAAAAATGCTTCTGTAGGAGCAAGTGTATTGCTTGGTGGGTTGGGTGGAGCTGCTGTGGGAACTGCAGGAGGCTTTGCCGCAGCAGGTGCTACAACGGCTGCTGTTATGGCTCTGGGGACTGCTTCTACGGGTACGGCGATTGCTTCGCTTTCGGGCGTGGCTGCGACTAATGCAACTCTTGCTGCGATTGGAGGTGGAAGCCTTGCTGCTGGTGGTGGTGGAATGGCTCTTGGCTCTGCTCTGCTTAGTGGTGCTACTCTTGGAGTTGGTCTTTTGGCGGCTGGTATTATTTTCAACTTTACCGGATCAAAATTAGAGAGCAAGGCTGCCGAAATTGAAAGTCAAGTTGATAAGGCTGAAGCACAAATTAATAAAATTTGTTCATATTTAATTACGTTGAAGACAACTGCCACAGAATATATGAACTCGCTCTTTAGGGTGAATTCGATTTATAAGGATCGTATGGGCAAGCTGAGTAATACAGTAAAGGTGCAAGGAAAAACCGATTGGAATTATTTTACAGATGAAGAAAAGAAAAATACAGAAAGTGTAGTTCGCTTAGTATCCTTACTTTATAATATGTGCAAACTGCAAATTGTGAAGAAAGCTTCTGCACAGGAAGAATTGGATTCTGTTCAAACTCTTGCTGTACAAGAAAAAATGAAACAGGCCGACACTTTACTTAACGAACTTTAGTTTTGAAACGGCCCATCCTTGAAAAAAAGGATGGGCGTAGTTGTACTCAAAACTGGCCTGCTAGATTGGATTGGCGTAGACTCTCAAAATTATTTGATTGCAGAAATGACTGCGTTAGCGTCTTCAGCATTATTTGAAGTCTTGACTATCACGCTATTCTTGGGGTCTCTTGCAATGGCGTCTTTCAAATTCCATTTGAATTTGTCGCTATAGGCGAGTATTAAATAGTCACACTTAGCATAATCGTTGATTGCTCTTCTGCATTGCCAATAATAATCGCCCATGGAAAAGATTGCTACGTTTTTCTCGTGATATTCCAAAATAGTCTTAAAATCCTTTGGATTTTTTCCCAATTGCAATTTATTTTGAATTGCTACGCCTCCTTGGTTGATAAGGTCTTTGTGTACGATATTCAATGTTGTTGTTTTCCCGGTGTTGGATTTTCCTGATAGAAGTATAATTTTCATAAATTCCTCTTGAATTAAAATTGGTGAAACTGTAGCCAATGTATGTTGGAATCTTGCATAATGAGTTTTCATTAATGATGTGGTGAAATCTCTATTTCTTTAAATAGAGATTTTGGCGCAACGCCACGACGCCTTCGTTCAAAGACTTCGTTCCTATGATCCATTCACCCTAATGAAACTGTGGTGTTTTGCTGAATGGGGCGGGTGCACCCCAGTGACTACGTGTCCAGTCAAATAAGAGCCTTTGTTCTGCCTAGACTTGACTAACCCTAAGGTATAACGCAGGTGGCGTCTGGGAACTAAAGACTCTTCCAAAAGATACCTAAAAATAATCCATAATGCAAGAGCTGGGTACTTGATTGTGTTTTCGAAAGAGAAAATTTATTTTAACATTGGTAAAGATATCAACAATTTTTTGTTAATGGAGGAAATCTTCTGTGGTTTCACTCTTATGAGCTGATTAGGAAAAGAACATCACTGCATTATTGTGTCGAACGACCATCAAGACCGTAGGCTGGGATTGTAGAAAAATATACAAACATATTGCTTTTGTAATGTGTTTATACTATATTTAGTAGTTGTATATCGTTTGAGGTCTGTATGGCGACATCAATATTGCAAATACGTGTGGATGATAAGTTGAAAGACGAGGTCTCCGACTTGTTTGAAAGTCTAGGAATGGACATTCCTACGGCCGTTCGCATTTTTTTCAAACGTGCGGTAATTGAAAGAGGGTTGCCGTTTAAGGTGTCCGAACATCCTACGATGAGTGAATCTTCTGGACTTATGTCGGCATTACGTGCACTCAATGAAGATGCCTTGAAAAACGGCTCTGCTGGCATGAGCGAAGAAGAAATTGAAGCGGAAATTAAAGCTGCAAGAGCGGAGAGAAAAAAACGTGTATTACGCAGTCGTTGATACAAACATATTGGTTTCTGCAGCCCTTGCGAAAGATCGTCTGCAATCAGTTCCTTATGCGGTTTTTCAAGGTATCTCGAAACGCCTTTTTACGCCGATTGTTGATGAAAATATTGTTGAAGAATATTGTGAAGTGATGAGCCGTTCTAAATTCAGGTGGAATGTTTCATACGGTCAACGCTTTGTGGATGAAATTTTAAAATACGCTATAAATGAGCCTGTCGCGCCGACGGACTTTACTTTGCCAGATGTTGATGACAGAATCTTTTATGATGTAGCTTTTGCTCATCGTGATAAAAATGCCTATGTCGTTACGGGTAATATAAAGCATTTTCCTAACGTTCCTTTTGCGATAAGTGCTCGAAATTTTCTGGATTTGATAAATCCCGTTCAATCGCAAATGTTTGTAAATGATGTCTCGGTTTCTTATTCCGCATCCACTCTTATGTCCGCGTTACAAGCCTTGAATGAAGATGCTTTGAAAAACGGCTCTGCTGGCATGAGCGAAGAAGAAATTGTCACCGAAATCAAAGCTGCAAGAGCGGAGAGAAAATAGGAAGTCCAACAAAACGATATTTACCACGATGTCCATTTTCACTAAATACATCCAAAACGAAGAACACTATTCCGAAGTGATTTCGCGAATTATGTCGGTCCGCAATAACTTGTGGATTGGTACTGCCGATATCAAGGATGTGTATGTGAAACAGGATGGAGATGCGATTCCGTTGCTTGGGCAACTTGCAGCGCTTTTGAAACGCGGGGTGGGCGTGCGCCTGATTCATGCGAAGGAACCTGGCCCGAATTTCCGCGAGGACTTTGACCGTTTTCCGATTTTGGTGACGGATTTGGAACGTGTGATGTGCCCTCGGGTGCATTTCAAGATGATGATTTTTGATCTTGAAACGGCCTACATCGGCTCCGCGAACTTGACGGGGGCCGGAATCGGTATGAAAAGTTCGCTGCGTCGCAACTTTGAGGCAGGAATTCTCACGAACGACCCTGCGCTTGTCGAACCTGCTATAGAACAGTTCGATACGTTGTGGATGGGCTCGCATTGCAGAAAATGTGGTCGCCAAGAATTCTGCGGCGACAGGATTAAGTAGACTTCCTTTCGTACATTTTTACCAAGTCTTTTGCGCTGTCGAGTACCATTTGACGGAGCTTGGCGGGCTTTAGCACCTCGGCGATTGAACCGTAGTACATGACCCATTGCTTGAGCAGGCCGTTCACGGCAACCTTCATGGTTACGTGCAAGTCGCCGCATTCCAGCTCCTTGATTTTCATGCTGGGGTGGTAGGGTCGTTCTTGCAGAAAGTTCTTGGCATATCCCGGAAAATAGATGACGACTTTTTCTTCTTGCTGGTCCTGGTCGCCCGAAAGTAGCGAGCCGGTGCGGATACGTTTGCGGAGCGTCTCGACAACTTTAGGGTTTTCGACGAATTGCTCGCGCAAAAGTTTTACGGATTGAATGCGGCGGAGCTTGAGTGCGTATGTCTTGTCGGGGTGGTGCTGCGATACGCAGCCGATGTAGATTTCGCCCTGGTTGATGGCGACCATCAGCGGAATTCTCGGCTTGTTGGTTGTGGTACCCCAGTTGTCGGTGTAGGTGATTTGCACCTTCTGTTTTTTGCGGATGGCGTCGAGGATGACGGGCAGATTTTTACCAACGTTTTCGTCGATGCTCGGGGGCGTTCCCATGAACAGAATGCGCCCATTCAGTTCCTTTGCGTAATATGCCAACGTCGATTGTTCCTTGGCGGGCAAATCCTGCGTGATTCTCTTGGTTAAGTCTTCGATAAGGTTCGATGTTGCCGGATAGATGTTCGCGATGCGCTGCAGGAACATAAAGTGCAAAAGCGTGTCGCCGAATTCTGGAAACACGAGCTTGTTCGCGCGTTCGAGTGCCACCTGGTAATAGGTCTTGCCGCTTTCGACAGAACGCCTGATGTAGCCGCCCTCGATTTCGGAGAGTGCGTGCATATCACGCTGAACACTCCGCAAGTCTTCTTCGCGGATGTCCAAATGCCGCATAATGTCGGCCACACTGTATCGGTTGTTGTAGTGTGCCATCATATAGACGAAAATTCGTATCATTCGTTCGCCGCGAGCTTGATCTGCCATAAAGCCTCCTGCAAAAGTGCGATTCCCACAAAGCGGGAAATATTTTTTAATATACAAAAAGTAGACGACAATAATTGTCGTCTTTTGGTGCAAAAACAGTTCGTTTGCCGAAGCATAAAGGTCGTCTGGCCTCTGCCAAGGAGTCTGAAAAAATCTACATTTGGCACTGTTATGTTTTTGAGGAAACATTTGGGGCTTATTTTTGGATTTGGAGTGGCGGTTGTTGCGCTTGCCATGGTCTACCTATCTACTCGTCCGCTTATCCCGTTGGAAGTTCAGGAACAGATTGAATCCGATATTGAAAAGTGTGGCGGACAGCTGAAAGAGGCTCGCTGTGCGGTAAGTGGCGAAGACGGTTGGATTTTCTTGCAGGAAAGTCTTGTCAACTTGGTGGTGGACTGGAAAGAAAACCTGAATTCTTTTGTCGCCTTCAACGATTCGCTGGAAGCGCGCGGTATCAAGTTGGTGGTGGTGCCTGTTCCAGATAAATTGCAAATCGAGGCGGAACATTATTCGGAAGAATTGTCGGGAGGGATTGTTGCCCCGCAATATGAAGAATGGGTAGATGCGTTGCAAGACGAAGGTGTTGTCGTTGTCGATGCGGTAGAGGAGTTTCTCGAAAAGAACGAAGAAACGCCCATGTTCGAGGCGTACGAAAGCCACTATACCAGCGCGGGTCGGCAGGTTCTTGCCCAGATGATTGCCGATTCCATCAACGAGATGGATTTGGATGTCCCGAGGGAAGAATGGTTCCTGCGCGATACGGTTGTTCCCGGTACCGGAAATCTTTATCACCTGAAGTACAATTCTTACCCGGATTACGATGTGCGCGTGTTAAAGACCGTGGATGCGGAAGGGAAGCGCTATCACGGCTCCAAGGACGCTCCCATTGTGGTGATTGGCGACAGCAATGCCGATTTTGGTTGGAACAGTTCTTCCAATATCGGCGCATACATTGCGCAGGCGACAGGGATAAAAACTTTTACCCGCAGCCGTATTGGTGGCGGAAACTTGGGCCCGACCTTGTTCAAGGACCGTTCGGATTTCTTGGAAGGCAAAAAGATGGTGGTCTGGGTGTTTGATGGCCGTGAACTTTACGGCGATTTCAGCATGCCGGAATTCTAGTTTCGGAATGCTTATTCCAACATTATCGTGAACGGGCCGTCGTTGGTGAGACTCACCTGCATATCGGCGCCGAATTTCCCTGTCTGTACGACGGGTATTTCTTTTTTGCATTCAGCGATAATGTATTCGTAGAGCTCGTTTGCGAGTGTGGGGTTGCCGGCGCCGTTGAAGGTGGGACGGTTGCCCTTGTTGCAGTTCGCGTATAGCGTGAACTGTGAGACGAGCAG
>Ga0247610_10008166_pt1 | contig 10679 bp, 9 predicted proteins | sample 174DNAGHGhighgp2_FD_193483 | JGI IMG/M metagenome (GOLD analysis project Ga0247610, IMG submission 193483) | Sheep rumen microbial communities from Palmerston North, Manawatu-Wanganui, New Zealand - 1742 DNA GHGhigh gp2 | ecosystem: Host-associated > Mammals > Digestive system > Stomach > Rumen ... | reverse complement strand
TGAAATGTCCCTTGCTGACGCTAAGCCGGGAGAAAGATTCCAGTTTGTCAGAGTTGGTTATTTCACTCCTGACTCTAAATATCCAAACAGATTCAACAGGATTGTTTCACTGAAGGACGGATATAAAATCTGATTTAGGAGGTGTGCTTTGAAGGGAACACATATTTTTAAACTGGACAGAACAAGAAGCATTCTTGCGCTGATTTCATGTGCGATTGTAACATCTGTTGCATTTTTATCTACAGTTCAGGGTGCTTTGCGAATTGTCAGGATTGATGCAAGTGATGAAACATATTTCATGATGTTCACCATTTTGTCAAACCTGTTCATTCTTCTTTGTGATCTGGTTGTGTTGACGTATGCCATTGACGGAATAAGAAAAAAGAGATTCAGATTGCCAAAGTGGGGTGTCCTGGTTCATTTTTCGGGAACACTTTGCCTCACCATAACTATGGCTGTTACTCTGATTTTTATTATACCGGTAAAAGGAATAGATGCAGTAACCGGAGTGAATTTCTGGCACCATATATTCAATCCCGTAGCATCGCTCCTCATGTTTATATTCATATGCAATGAGAGAATGCTGAAACTGAATGAAATGGTTATAACGACCATCCCGTTTTTCGTGTATGCAATACTGTACGGAATCATGGTGAAGCTTGTCGGGGAAGAAAAAGGCGGATGGAAAGATGTTTATCAGGTGTTTGAGAGATTCAACTGGCCAATAGCCATTTTGCTTTGCGTGGTGTTCGGATTTATATGCGGAGGAATACTGCTGTTGATTCACAACGTGTCAACTCAGGTCCGGTACAATTATATAATCAAGAGCATTGAAAAGAATCTGAATAACAAAGATGATGATTTTGTAGAGAAAGATCTTTACAAACTTGGTCGGAATCTTCAATCTCATTCTGACAGATTTGATATTACAATTCCTATTGATGCACTGAAAATACTTGCTGAAAAGAATGAAGACTACACATTGGAACAGCTTGTGGAAATGTATGTAAAAGGCGCACTTGACGAGTTTGTCGAAGGGAAAGCAAAAAACGAATAAAAAGACGGCATAGCAGGGAATGACTGCTATGCCGCATTTGTTATTCAATCAATTATTCAGTTACTGATGTGTCTGTAACTGATTCTTCTGTTTTTTCTTCCACGGGTTCTTCAACCGGTGTTTCTTCAACAGTTTCAGCCTGTGCATTTTCAGCTTCTGCAGCTGCCTTTTCAGCTTCTGCGACTCTTGCTGCTTTCTTCTTTTCTTCTTCTGTGAGGAATACGATTGCTTTTTCGGTTTCTTTGTCGAAGAGGTGCATTCTTGTTGTATCGATAGCAAGTGTTACTGTATCGCCAGCGCGAACGGTTGAACGAGGAGATACACGGGCGATAAGTTTCTGTTCGCCGCTTCTGTCAATAACAACATTCTTTCTCTCTTTGAGGCTTTCGTCTACTTCAACTTTGTTGGCAATGAGGTAGAGGTAAATTTCAGCACCCATAAGCTCTGTAACATCACAATAAGCCTCAAATGAAGCTTCCTGCATTGCAGCTATCTGCATAGGAGTATCTACGATACATTCAGGACGAACGCCTGCAATAACTTCTTTTTCGATGTAAGGCTTGATTTCGTCTGCGTTTCCTTTTTCTTCAGGAAGTCTGATTCTGATTTCACCGAAGTGGAGATATACATATCCATCATCGTCTTTTTCAAGAGTACCATTGATGAAGTTCATCTGAGGTGTACCGATGAATCCTGCAACGAAGAGGTTAACCGGATTATCATACAAAGCCTGAGGAGAGTCAACCTGCTGGATGACGCCGTCTTTCATTACAACGATTCTTGTAGCCATTGTCATAGCTTCTACCTGGTCGTGTGTAACGTAAATAAATGTAGCCTGGAGGCTGTTGTGCAATTTAGTAATCTCAGTTCTCATGGCAGCACGAAGTTTAGCGTCCAAGTTTGAAAGAGGTTCGTCGAGCAAGAATACCTTAGGATCACGAACGATAGCTCTACCTAAAGCAACACGCTGTTTCTGACCACCTGAAAGAGCCTTCGGAAGTCTGTCGAGAAGGTGTGAGATGTCAAGGATTCTTGCAGCTTCTTCAACTTTACGCTTGATTGTTTCCTTCGGAACTTTACGAAGCTTCAGACCGAATGCCATGTTGTCGAAAACTGTCATATGAGGATAAAGAGCATAGTTCTGGAACACCATTGCGATATCTCTGTCCTTAGGAGCTACATCGTTTACGAGTCTATCACCAATGTACAACTCACCTTCTGTAATCTCTTCAAGACCAGCAATCATTCTCAGTGTTGTAGATTTACCACAACCTGAAGGTCCAACGAAAATAATGAATTCAGTATCTTTGACTTCAAGACAGAAATCTGAAACTGCTGTAACACCGCCAGGGTATTTTTTGTAAATGTGTCTAAGTGATAAACTTGCCATTTTTTACTCCGTTCTTTTGGCTGAATGTAATTGCCCAACCTGCTCGCCGTTATTTCAGGATTGGGGATGCTCTCTTATCTGAGAACAACAGAGAGTTACCAGCATTACTGCTACGCTATACCTCGTTATTATAACAAAAGAGATTATTAAATAAAAGATGTTTGTATTCCAAAAAAATATTTTTCTGATTGTGCAAAATATACAAATATTGGATTAGCACCTTTTACTGACTTTTAAACTGCCCGAAATCTTAATTATTTATACCGAAAGATGTTAATAATTCTGTCTCGCTGTCACTTAATAATCGCCAGTCTCCCTCTTTCAGAGAAGAGTCAAGATTTATTCCTGCAAAACTGATCCTTCTGAGCATCGTAATTCTGCTTCCCACACATTCAAACATTCGTTTAATCTGATGAAACTTACCCTCGGTAATGGTAATAGTTCCGCTCGTCATCTCTGGATCCGGAACAATCTCAGCCGGTTTTGTTTTTGCCTTTTCTCCAATGTCAACACCATCTTCCAAATGCTTAATCATGTCATCGTCAAGATGTGGAGAACATTCGAAAGAATATGTTTTTCCGACATGATGTTTTGGAGACAGAAGAATATGCGACAGCTGTCCGTCGTTTGTCAGAATCAAAAGACCTGTCGTGTCTATGTCGAGCCTTCCGCATGGGAACAGTCCAATGTTTTTGTAGCAGTCCGGAAGAAGATCAATCACAGTCTTTTTGTTCGGCTCATCAGTAGAGCTGACGTAACCTGATGGCTTGTTAAGCATAAGATATATGAATTTGCTGTACTTCACAACGTTTCCTTTGTATTCAACAACATCTTTTTCTTCGTCAATTTTCATTGACGGGTCATTTGCATATTTTCCGTTGACTTTGATAAGCCCGCTTTTCAAGGCTTTTTTGCATTCGGTTCTGGATATGAACTGGTTGTTTGACAGAAATTTGTCGAGTCTCATTTCAAACTCCGTTATCTTTGATGAAATAAGTTTAACCCTGGTTGGCGTAAATGTCAACAAATCGGATTGTAAGTATTGAAATAACTGAACATATTTGATAATATATCTAGGATTGTGAAAAAATTGTTTTCACTTGAATGGTGTTTCATTAATGCATGAGGTGCTGTATGAACGGAACCAAGAGATTGCTCGGAGATGTCAGAAGAGCGTGTGAAAAATATGAAATGATTGATGATAACGACCACATCCTCGTGGGCGTGTCCGGAGGAAAGGATTCGGTATCTCTTCTGTATGCTCTTTGCGAGATGAGAAGATTCTATCCAAAGAAATACGATCTTTCTGCTGTTGCTGTGGATATGCAGTTTCAGTCAATCGGTTTGAAGTCAATGGACTATTCTTCAATTCAGGATGTCTGCAAAGAATACGGCGTTCCTTTTTCCGTTGAAAAGACAGATATAGCTGAGATTATTTTCAAGGCCAGAAAAGAAAGCAATCCGTGTTCATTATGCTCAAGGATGAGAAGAGGAGCGCTCTGCACGTTTGCGGAACGCAGCGGAATCAAAAAACTTGCACTCGGACATCACTTTGACGATGCAGTTGAGACCTTTATGCTGAATCTCTTCTTTGAGGGAAGACTCGGTTGTTTTTCTCCTATTTCAAAGATGGAAGATACGGGTGTAACGGTTATAAGACCACTCATCGAAACAAAGGAATCGACAATCAAATACTTCATCTCTTCCAACCGGATCAGAATTGTAAAAAACAGCTGTCCTGAGGATAAAAACAGCGAAAGAGAAGCTATGAAAACAATGCTGAATAACCTGGACAGGAAAAACAAGGGATTGAAACACAGAATAATGGTCGCTATGGAAAAAAGCGGCATTGACGGACTTAAATTGTAATAATACGGTTGTATACAACCGCAAATAATAGAGGTGTAAAATGGCATTTTCTTTATCAGACAGATACTTGGGACAATATGTATCTAAATTCGATTTGGCAGCAGTTGAAAACGAAGCTAAACACGCGTTTGAACTTGTAAAAAATAAAAACGGAGAGGGTTCGGATTTTTTAGGCTGGGTCAATCTTCCTTATGACCATGACATGGTTGAATATGAAAGAATAAAAAAAGCAGCAAAAAAGATTCAGCAAACATGCGATGTTTTCCTTGTAATCGGAATTGGTGGTTCTTATCTTGGTGCAAGAGCTGCGATTGAATTCGTAAAAGGTAATTTATATAACGATAAAAAGAAGGATACTCCGGATATCTATTTTGTCGGAAACGATATCAGTTCATCTCATATGAGAGATGTCATGGATATCTGCGAAGGGAGAGATGTATGCATAAACGTTATCTCAAAGTCCGGAACAACCACTGAACCTGGAGTAGCTTTCAGAGTTCTCAGAAGCATGCTCGAAAAGAAATACGGCAAAGGTGCAAATGAAAGAATATTCGTAACAACAGACTCAAAGAAAGGCGCTTTGAGACCTCAGGCTGAGGAGTTTAACTACGAGAGCTTTGTCGTTCCTGATGATATAGGCGGAAGATATTCTGTTCTCAGCGCAGTTGGCCTGCTTCCAATTGCTGTTGCAGGAATTGATCTTGATGAAATGTTTGAAGGTGCAAGGGCAGCTGCAGAGAAGTATTCTAAGAACTTCTACAACAATGACAGTGTCAAATATGCATGCCTCAGGAACATTCTTCTGAGAAAGGGAAAATGCATTGAACTTCTTGCTTCAAATGATCCTTCAATGACTATGTTCTGCGAATGGTGGAAACAGCTGTTCGGCGAGAGCGAAGGAAAAGACGGCAAGGGTTTATATCCTGCTTCAGTCATTTATTCAACTGATCTGCATTCCTTGGGTCAGTACATTCAGGAAGGACAGAGAACGCTGTTTGAAACAGTAATCAATGTAAATGTTGAAGATGATTTCGTAATAGAATCTGATGATGCAAATGCTGACGGTCTGAACTTCCTTGCAGGAAAAACCATCAATTATGTCAACCAGCAGGCTATTCTCGGAACCGCGCTCGCTCACACAGACGGAGATGTCCCGAACATTGCAATGGAAATAACATCCAGAAGCGCATATGAATTCGGATATCTTGTTTACTTCTTTGAGTTTGCTTGTGCAGTTTCAGGGTACATGCTCGGAATCAATCCTTTCAATCAGCCTGGTGTTGAGGCGTATAAGAAAAACATGTTTGCACTTCTCGGAAAACCGGGTTATGAACAGGCAACAAAAGACATTACTGAAAGATTGGAAAAACTCAACAAATAATGAAATACTTTTCATTCGATATTGAGTGTTCTGACGGAGGAAAGGGAGCTATTTGTTCTTTTGGATATGTTGTCGCCGATGAGAATTTCAAAGTTCTGGAAAAGCGCGACATAGTGATCAATCCGGAATTCAGATTCTTCTTGACAGGACGCAAAAAACGGCCTGATATACAATTGTCTTATACAATTGAAGAATTCAAAAAAGCCCCCTCTTTTCCCGAAGTTTACGATACAATAAAAGGAATGCTGGAAAACAAAGAGTGGCAGATAATAGGATATGCGCTCGGCAACGATGCCGACTTTATTCGCAAAGATTGTGTAAGATACAATCTGCCGTGCATCAACTACTCATATTTTGACGTCCAGAAACTTATCAGGAACACATCGGAAGACAAGGAAACCATTTCGCTTGAGAAGGCCTGCGACAGGTTCGGAATCCCGATTGATATGGAACTCCACAAAAGCGACAATGATGCATTTGTGACCCTTCAGATATTCAGAAAGATTGTGGAATCCGGTAATTGTTCATCAGAGGAAATAATTTCAAGAAATGAGAACTGCAACGGCACACTCAACAATTACATCAACAGATATTCCGGTGACAGAACTGTCAAAAAGAATATCATAAAACCCAATCCAAAAGGGAAAGACAATTGTATAATTAACGGAACCGTCAACAAAATGCTGTTCATCAGGTTTATCAAGTATGTCTATCCTTATAACCCCAGGTCTTTGAACAAGCCTCTAAAAGGAAAAAAGGTCTGCGTTTCGGAGAATTATGAAAGAACTCATTTCAAAGAAATGATTCACATTATTCAGCTGATATGCGATCTTGGCGGAAGATATACAACAAGTTCGTCCGAATCTGATTTATTCCTGACATACAATGACGATGAGGGAAAAGGCAGGCTCGGAAATGTAAAAGAAGATGCGATTGTCGTCTCTCTTGAATCGTTTCTTTTGTTTAACGGCACTTCAATTGAGTCTGTTGAACACAAGAATCCCAAAGACATAGTCTATCTGGAAAACGACAAGTATTCCACGGGCCGTTACTGATGGAGGAAAAAACGTGAATCTGGTCAAGTTCTCTGTGGGTGATGTTGTTGAAATGAAGAAAAATCATCCATGCGGTGGAAATCTGATGACTGTACTTTATGCTGCATCTGACATCAAACTGAGATGCAATAAATGCGGACATGAAATATCCGTCGAAAGAATCAAAATCGAGAAACGCATCAGGAAAGTGATAGAATCGCATTCATCAATGCAATGATTTTTTGCTTGAAATGTTTCCTGTAATGTAGTATTATCTTTATAGTGAAGATGTATCTTCGCTCTTATCAAATTGGAACCATAAATACGGTTCCGGAAAGCGTGACTAAAATGATAAAGTTAATTGCAGGTCTTAAGGGAACCGGAAAGACCAAAACTCTGATAGAAATGGTAAATACCGCAGCTGAGGAAACAGAAGGATCTGTTATCTGCATTGAACAGGGTAACAAACTTCGCTACGACATTTCATATCATGCAAGATTAGTTAACACTCAGGATTACTCGATAGAAAGCGGTGAAGCTCTCTACGGATTTGTGACAGGTGTTTGCGCTTCCAACTATGACATCAAACACATATTCATTGATTCTGCATTGAAAATTTGCCAGAACGATTTATCTTCATTCGAGAATTTTGTAAACAGAACAGTTGCATTTGCCACAAAAGATTCAATAGATTTGGTGGTTACAGCTTCTATTGGCGAGGAAAATCTTCCTGAAAGCCTGAAAAAATATCTTTGATTAATGTAATAATTCTGCGGTGCGCTTGCCAGGCAAGATCAGTGCCGCAGGTTTTTTCCTAAATTTCGTCAAGGAGATATTAAATGAACAGAGAAAGACTCAACGATTTACTGAAAGAGATGCATACTTGTGATGATGCCAGGAAAGAGGACATCAAAAAAGAGATTTACAATGCCTACGTAAAGCAGGTACTGTATGTATGCAAAAATGTTTTGTCTGATGACTTCGATTATGAGCAATATGCAGATGATTCCTTCACAATGGCATTCGGCAATGTTGAAAAGAACAATATTGAGCTTGGAACCGATTTTGTCAAAATGCTGAACATTGCAACTATTTATACATGTTCAATGAAGCTTTCTTCATCTCCGGATTATCTTGACTGGACAAAATCAAGAGCTGCAAGTGTAAGCGGAGTGACAGAAGCGGATCCGGATGAAATGATAGATTCAGCAGTATACAGCGAAACTGTAAAGATGGCAATTCCTTCAATGCTGAGAGAACTTCCTGCACCGGAAAAAATATGTGCATATGCATACTACTTCCTCTACATGAAACCAAGCATGATAGCCTGGGCAGTCAACCACACAGAGAATGTCATTGAGGAAAAACTGAATTCCGTCAGAAGCTGCATTATGATGAGCATCAGATATTATGCAGGTTCAAATGATAAAGAAGATTTGTCATTCACCCGTCAGATTATTCATGACTTTCTCGTATATGACTCAACAAAGACAATTCTCAGAGGAGATGCTTCTGCTGATTTACACCCTGAGACATATACAGCAAGAGATCATGCAATGACTCAGAAATCAAGACCGAAACCGGCTCAGGAGAAGAAACAGAATCTCGAGGATACGAACCTTCTTGCAGCTGCTGAAATCATCAACTTGTCAGAGCAGGATACTCCCGACGATACAGTCCCGGATGAAGAAGTCAAACAGAGCAGAAAACCTGCTGACAGAGATCCTTCAGCCATAGACTTTGATGAGAACGGCGGAAAACAGAAGAAAACAGTTTCGAATAAGACTCTTCTTATTGTAGTGATTGCTTTGGCAGTGACACTTGTTGTCGCCCTGGTGGTTGTTGCAACAACAACAAAACTTTTCCAGAATGCTTTTAATTCTGCACCTGTTCTTGTTCAGAAAGTGGATGCAGCATCAACGGTTGTCAATATGAAAGTCGGTGATACAACAGACTTCACAAAGAATATAACCATTATTCCAAGCAATGCAAATTCTACAGATATAAAAGACTCACAGTATTGGGATGTGTCTTCTTCTGAAGAATCTGTTTTAACGGTTAATCAGGGAAACGGAACCATGAATGCAGTTGCAGTCGGAGAAGCTTCTCTAAGAGTTTTTTACAGACCGGACGCTAAAGTGTTCGTAATTGTAAAAGTCGTTGTAACTGAATAAAGATAAGGGCATAAACAAAACCGGCGTGATGCCGGTTTTTTTATGCCTTGTAATTGTTTCTCAATAATTCTATTTCCTGTTTGTATCCATCCAGTTCATTCGGAGTTTCCAGAATGAAGGGAAGTCCTCTTGTTGCTTCATGGTTAATAACATTTGTCAGGAGTTCAAGGCCAATGCAGCCCTGGCCTATTTTTTCGTGTCTGTCTTTATGGGCACCGAGAGGATTTTTGCTGTCATTAATGTGGATTGCTTTCAGTCTGTCCAGACCAACTACATCGTCAAATTCAGTAAAGACCTTGTCCGGATTGTGCCAGTCGTAACCTGCATCCCACACGTGACATGTATCGAGACAAACACCAAGATTTGAATTATTGTCAACTCTGTTTATTATTTCTTTGATTTCTTCGAATCTCCCGCCCACTTCAGAACCTTTGCCTGCCATTGTTTCGAGTAATACAGTTGTGTTTTTAGCAGTTGGAAGAACCATGTTAAGAAGTGATACAATCTCCTCGATCCCAACTTCAACGCCCTGACCGGTATGGCTGCCCGGATGAAAATTGTAATAGTTTCCTGGTGTGTATTCCATACGCTTTATGTCGTCAAGCATCATTTCTTTTGCATATTCTCTTATGCCTTCGTCAGATGAGCAGGGATTTAAAGTATATGGTGCATGTGCGACAAGCTTTTCTATGTCGTTTTCTTTTGCAATTTTCAAAAACCTGTCGACATCTTCAGGGTCAATCTGTTTGGCGGAACCGCCTCTTGGATTTCTTGTAAAGAATGCAAATGTTGTTGCATTGATGCTTACGGCATCTTTGCCCATCTGCTCATATCCTCCGGATGTTGAAAGGTGACATCCGATTCTGAGTTTTTCCTTTATCATACGTTAAACCTGATGAGAACTATGTCTCCGTCCTGCATTACATAATCTTTGCCTTCGCTTCTGACGAGGCCTTTTTCTTTTGCAGCGTTCATTGAACCGCATTTTACAAGGTCGTCAAACGAAACAACTTCTGCGCGTATAAATCCTCTTTCCATATCTGAATGGATTTTTCCTGCTGCCTGAGGAGCTTTTGTTCCTCTTACGATTGTCCACGCTCTTACTTCCTTTGGACCTGCGGTTAAGAAACTGATGTATCCGAGCAGGTGATAGCTTGCCCTGATAAGTGCATTAAGTCCGCTTTCAGCTATACCGTAGTCTTCAAGGAACGACTGCTTGTCTTCTTCAGACAGTTCGGCAAGTTCAGCTTCAACCTGAGCACACACAGAAATTACTTCAGATCCTTCGCTTGATGCAAATTCTTTTAACTGTTTGTATGTGTCGCTTTCTTCAAAGCCGCTTGAAATCATACTCTCGCTGATATTTGCAAGATAAATAATCGGTTTAAGTGTCAGGAGATTGCAGTCTGAAAGAAGGTCTTTGTCGTCGTCGGAAAGTTCAATTGTTCTGGCGGATTTTCCGCTGTTCAATACTTCTTTGATGTGATTTAAGGTTTCAAGTCCAGCCAGGAGTTTTTTGTCGCCTTTGGCAAGTTTTTCGGTTCTTGTGATTTTTTTCTCAATCTGTTCCAGGTCTGCATATATGAGTTCCAGATTGATAATTTCTATGTCTCTCATGGGATCTACAGAGCCTTCAACGTGAATGACATCCGTGTCACTGAAACATCTGACCACGTGAACAATTGCATCAACTTCACGTATGTGGGAAAGGAACATGTTTCCGAGTCCTTCGCCTTTTGATGCTCCAGCAACAAGACCTGCGATGTCAACGAAT
>Ga0247610_10008164_pt1 | contig 10679 bp, 9 predicted proteins | sample 174DNAGHGhighgp2_FD_193483 | JGI IMG/M metagenome (GOLD analysis project Ga0247610, IMG submission 193483) | Sheep rumen microbial communities from Palmerston North, Manawatu-Wanganui, New Zealand - 1742 DNA GHGhigh gp2 | ecosystem: Host-associated > Mammals > Digestive system > Stomach > Rumen ... | reverse complement strand
GTACACGCCAGTTGCCATCCTCATGGCAGAACTCAAACTTCTGACGGACATCCTGAACAGAACTATGAAGGAGGAAGCTGACTGTTGCCCTACCCTTCTCTACGTCCAGCTGCTCAAACTTGATGTCACGAGCATCCAAATCTGAGGGGTTGCTGTCCTGCATCTGCGTCCAATAGTTCTCGTTGAAGAAACCGATTTCAGCCACATGTGAGTCCTTCTCTTCAACAGCAGCCACCATCTTCCGCCATGTATGACAGGCGTAAAGCTGGTCTATACCTACTTCGTTTTTAGCCTCTGCGGCATACAATTCCTTGATAAGACCTGTCATTTCTTTCTGTGCCAATATGGCCGTCGAGTCATTATTAGCAACTTCTGAGCTTTCTGTCTGTGCCTTCTTGCCTCCGCATGCCATAAGCATCATCACCACGGCAATCAGGAAAATGCTTTTTCTCATAACATTTTGGTTTATAGTTTTATACCGCTGCAAATTTAGGTAAAATTTTCAAGAAAAACAAGAAGAATCGGAAATATTGCATCTTTTCTCAATCATCAAAAATATATCGGCCACGACATTTCGTTAAATTCTCTTAAAGTTTTTGATAAATCGCTTGCAATATAAACTATTATTATAAGAAAATCTTGGGACGCAAGCACAAAAAAGCCGCTAACTTATTGAAAGTCAGCGGCAAATTTTTATAGGGTGGTCGAGGTGACAGGACTCGAACCTGCGACAGCCTGGTCCCAAACCAGGAACGCTACCAACTGCGCTACACCTCGATTTTGCGGGTGCAAAGGTACACATTTTCTGCGACCCTTGCAAATTTTTCCGCAATTATTTTATGATTCCTTGTTCAACAAAGATTTTTTTCAGGGCAACAACCGAGCGGTCTACCTGTTCCTTGGTGTGGGTAGCCATCAAAGCGTAACGCACGAGTGTATCCTGCGGAGCACATGCTGGCGGGATAACAGGGTTGATGAATACGCCTGCCTTGAAGGCGAGGGCTGTAACCAGGAATGTCTTATCCACATCACGCACATACAGCGGGATAATGGGGCTTTCGGTATCGCCGATCTCGAAGCCTTCCTCGCGGAAACGCTTCAGGGCGTAGTGGGTCACGTCCCAAAGGGCCTGAATACGCTCGGGCTCCTGCTGGATGATGTGCAGAGCCTCCATTGCGGCTGCAGTGGCTGCTGGCGTGTTGGATGCCGAGAAGATATAGGTGCGGCAGGTGTGACGCAGGAAATTGATGGTATCCCAATCGGAAGCGATGAATCCGCCGATGGATGCCAGCGACTTTGAGAAGGTACCCATGATAAGATCCACCTCGTCGGTGAGACCGAAATGATCGCACACACCCCTACCCTGACGGCCGAAGACACCGATACCGTGGGCCTCGTCGACCATGATAGAGCAATTGTACTTGTGCTTCAGCTCGACAATCTCAGGCAGCTTAGCCAAATCGCCTTCCATTGAGAACACACCGTCGACGACGATAAGCTTGATGGCCTCGTAAGGCAGTTTCTGGAGCACACGCTCAAGATCCTCCATATCGTTGTGCTTGTAATGGAGCTGCTTGGCAAACGAAAGACGACGACCGTCCACAATTGAAGCGTGGTCACGATCGTCGCAGATAATATAATCGTCTTTGCCGACTACCATTGCCAGAACACCCTGGTTCACAGAGAAGCCTGTAGAGAAGCAGAGGCAGTCCTCCTTGCCGATAAACTCAGCAATCTCTTTTTCCAACTGTACGTGGAGATCGAGCGTTCCGTTGAGGAACCGGCTTCCGGCGCAACCAGAGCCATACTTGTCGAGGGCGCGCTTGGCAGCATCGATGATGCGCTGGTCGCCCGTCAAACCAGTATAAGCGTTAGAGCCAAACATCAACACTTTGTGTCCGCCCATTTCAACCTCTGTTCCCTGCTTGCCCTCAATGGCACGGAAATAGGGATATACATCTGCCTCCATGTACTTCTGGGGCTCACGGTAGAGCTTGTATTTTTCTTGTAATTGTCCCATTCTTGTTAGGTATCTTCTGTTGTTTCGTTTATTATCAGGGTGCAAAGTTACACATTTTTTATCAATTAGTGCAACTTTTTATTAATATTTATCTGTTTTTGGTATTTTTCTTGTATAAATCCCCGATATTTCGTCCAATTTTTGTATTTTTGCATCAGATTATGACAGAAAAGAAGAAGATAGTATTCATTCTAAACCCGATTTCGGGCACAAGTTCGAAGAAAGAGATACCTGATCTGATAGATCACACGCTCGACAAGGAGCAATTCGACTACGAACTGAGGCTCACCGAGTATGCCGGTCATGCTGCGGAGATAGCGAAGGTGTGCGCCAACGAGGGCAAGGACATCGTGGTGGCCATCGGCGGCGACGGCACTGTCAACGAGGTGGCCCGCTCGCTCGTGCATACGGATACGGCGCTGGGCATCATCCCTTGCGGATCGGGCAACGGCCTGGCAAGGCATCTGTGCCTGCCGATGGACGTTAAGAAGTCGCTGCAGATCATCAACGACTGCAAGATCGAGGCCTTCGACTACGGCGTAATCAACGACCTGCCCTTCTTCTGCACCTGCGGCATGGGATTCGATGCCTTCATCTCGCTGAAGTTTGCCGAGGCTGGCAAGCGCGGTCCCATCACCTACATCGAGAATGTGCTGAAAGAGGGACTGAAATACAAGCCCGAGACCTACGAAGTGGAGGACGAAACGGGCGCCTCGACGTACAAGGCGTTTCTCATCGCCTGTGCCAATGCATCGCAATACGGCAATAATGCCTACATTGCGCCTGGGGCAACGATGAAAGACGGCGAGATGGACGTGATCATCATGGAGCCTTTTGATGCGCTCGATGCCCCGCAGATGGCTGCCGACCTGTTTATGAAGACACTGGGCAACAATTCGAAGATAAAGACCTTCCGCACGAAGCAGCTCCATATCCACCGCAATCAGCCAGGAGCCATCCACTACGACGGCGATCCCATCATGACTGGCGAGGACATCGATGTGCACATCGAGCACCAAGGAATCAATATCCTGACAAATCCGGAGATGACGGAAGACACGGGGCAGCCAAACTTCCTGCTGAATGCCTTCAGCGACTTCTTTAATAATATAAATAATGTACGTGAGGACATTGAGCGCCGAGGCCACCGAATCCAGATTATCAACAAAGTGCTGCTGAGGAAACTGTCTAAGCTGTAATCGTGATGTGGCAGATTTGGGTTGTGGCGACGGTACTGGCTGTGTGTCTATGCTATGCCGGATATCGCATTTACAGGGCTCTGACAGACAGAAACGAAGCCTGCAGAGGCTGTGCTTTGGCGAAAAATTGCAATAAGAAGCGAAAAAATCGCGAAAACATTTGGCAATGTAGAAAATAATGACTACCTTTGCACCCGCATTCTAGAAACGGTGCCTTGACCTTCGGTCTTGTCGCCTTGCGCTCGAAAGAGCTGATACTTGTATCGCTCTTTACTCGCTTACTCGGTGCCTTGGATGAGTGGCTTAGTCAACGGTCTGCAAAACCGTCTACGGCGGTTCGAATCCGCCAGGCACCTCACGGGAAAGTTCGGAAACCTCGATAAACAAAGGGTTTCCGATTTTTTATTTTGTCAGGATTGAAAGTTTTGTGACGCATATGTAGCGCACAATAAAATGGCTCCGGAAGATATCACCAACAAGAACTTGGATATTTATCCAGAAAACCGGAATTAATATACAGTATTTCCTGAGAATGAGTTTATCGGTAGCAAACGATTGGTTTCTCGGTAGCAAACCCATGGTTTGTCGGTATGTAACTACCAGTTATATGGGAGCAAACTATTTGTGTATTTATATGCATTTCTGAGTGATGCAGAAATACTGACTGCCATTCTTATTTTGGACAGTATGGACAGATTGGACAGTAAATTCTTAAACTTTTCGCGCGTACCGCGCAGGAACCTTATTATCCGCGTGCGGGTGCGCGCGGTACGCGTGAGGATTCTTAAAAAATGTGTCATTACTGTCCTACTGTCCACGAATGAACCAGCTGTCAAAGATCTCAAGTGCAAAGATACAACATTTTTCTGCCGTTTGCAAGTTTTCAGGCAAAAAAGTTGTGTTCAGCTGTCCTTCTCGTCAAAGAGATTCTGGATCTCCGAGATCTCCTCTTCATCGAACCACTTGGAAAGTCGCTGCTTGGCCTGGTCGATGATTTCGGGATCAATGCCCGTCCACACCTTCTTCAGCACATAGAGGAGTACGGCAAGGTCGTCGGTGAGTCCTGCGATGGGGATGGCATCCGGGATGACATCGAGGGGACTGATCATATAACCCAGGGCACCGATGATGATGGCCTTGTCGGCCTTGCTCACCTTGTCACTCTGGAGCGTATAGTAGAGTATCAGCGCTGCATATACCAGTTTGGCACCAGCGCGCTTGGCTATACGCGAAATCTTCTCAACAAAATCCTTCTGGGTGAATTTGTTGGCATAACTCATAAAATCGGGTAATTCCATATACGCATTAATTAGTTTATTTATTGATTCTTATGATTCTGACTCCCGTATGGGAGGGATGTTTCTGGAGATACTGATAGAGGGTCATCGGCTCCTCGACCACCTTCTTGTGGAGCTGGGAGGCGTTGAGCAGATGGAGCTGGCCGTTACGCCACACGGCAAAGCCCAGATGAGCGATGTCGAGCCCTTTCTTATTACAGGTGATGGCGATGATGTCGCCGTCGTTGACTGCCTTGCGCATCAGGGCGACATTGCCCGTGAGCCGCTTGGGGATATAACGGAAATGCTGGCCTGACACTCGCTGCTCCATGGCACGGATTCCGGGCACGTATTCTGGATGCTGACGCAACGCCTTATAACTGTCGGGATGCTCGCTCATGAACGAGACGGCAACCTCCTGGACAGCGGAGAACGGCGGCTCGGGCGACTGCTGCTCGGTGACGATGCCAGCAGCCGTGTTGGCGGTAATCCACTCCGTAAAGTAATGGATGCGGCTGGTATAGGTATCTATCCGCCCATTACGATAGCGGATGGTTACGAGGGCATTGAGATAATCGCGCCAGGTATAGAGATGGCGATAGGCGCAGAGCGTCAAGGCGGTGACATTCTCCACCAGCGTCGTACAGTCGAGCTGACGAGTATTCACCACGAGTTGTTCCTGATCGTTGATCTCCAGGGTGTGGGCCACATAGGGTCTGCCCAGGAACTGACGGGCAAAAAAGAGGGGGAAGTTGGTGGTACGCGGCTGATGGCGCGCCTCGTCGAGCAGCTGGCAGATCGTCAGGCTGTCCGTCGTCAAGGCACTCACCTGCCCCATCGCCGTCTGCGTGGTCAGACAGAGCCACATCAACAGGATTGTATATACGAATCGTTTCATTCTGTCTTCTTTTTACGATATTTCTTTTTCAACATAAAGTTATAGCCGATGTAGGCATTCAGCGAGCCGTACATATTGTTGGCCGTAAAGCGCGACGTACGGTAGTTGTTCGTGCGCAGGATAATGCTCGTGCCGGCATACCAGCGGGTATTGTTGTAGACGAGTCCAAAGCGTCCGATGAAGTCGGGATTCACCTTCCCGATATCGAAGCCCCTCTTCTCGTCGGCCGTCTTGCCGTAGCTCGTCTTATAGGAGACGGCCAACTGTCCGCTGGCACAGAACAGGAAATTCTTGGCGAACACCCAGTTGTAGGCATAGCCACCGGAAAAGATGAAGTCGTTGTACTTGATGCTGTTGAACATCATGCCACTATCGAGCTTCACTTCCTGCCCTTTGGGCATCCTGCTTTCAAGCGCATCATCCAGCGCCAGATGGTCGAGTTCGAGCGTATTGTTCGTATAGCCGGCACCTGCCATCCATGAGCCGCAGCTGATCTTCTGACAGGTAGACTGCGAAAAGGCTGCCGGATAGGAGAAATGCTCGTGGTTGAAGATGTAATAGGCACTGACGCCCGTGATACCCACATTCACCCCTCCAAAGGGCATGCCCTCGAAAAGATCGCCGTTGATCCCGTTGCCAAGATTGACGTCGCGGATCTTATAATCATTGCCCGTGCGGCGGTAATACAGATCGACACCCACCTGTGATGAATAGATGCTGAGGTCGAACTCCTGTCGCAATCCGCCGCTCTTGAACCCGATGTTCTTGATGTCGAAGGTCCATCCGAAGAAGAACCACCGCCAGCCGAAGAACGGGCCTATCTTCGTGAGCCCGTCGGGAGCCAGCCTGATGCTCTGCCCATTGCTGCTCAGCACGAAGTTCTCGAATGTGCGCGTGGCTTGCATCATCACCGTAAACTCGTAGTGCTGGGGCTCGATATAGTCGTCCTGGGTGCGGTCGAAGCCTCTAATCGTCTCGCGGATCTTGCTCAGTTCCTTGCTCTTCAGCGAGTCCGTCGGATTAGCCAGCGGTGCTGTCTGCAGCGATACGCCATCATCTGCGAACACCTTTGTCACAGACATGACAGCCAAGAACAACACGATCCACAGCAGACTTCTCACAGCAATCAGAATTTACCCAAGATACGATCCATCGCCCAATTGACGGGTGTTGCCGACTCGCTCGTGCAAGTACAGATGGCCAGTCCTTGCAGATGCTCGATCACATTCTTGATCAGCGGATACTGCACGTAGGGCGGATTCGGAACGATGATGCTCTCATCGCCGTCACTCGTCTGCAGCCGGATAGGCTTATAGTCGAACACAGAGAAACTTACCTGTCCCTCCGTACCGATAATCTCAATACAATCCTCGCGGGCACTCTCATGAGCCACATAGCACCAAGAGCCAGAGCCTGGCAGACCGTTCTCGAAGCGGAAGCAGGCACTCACGGAGTCCTCTGCCTCGTAAAGTCCGCCCCTGCTGGCACAAATGCCACGAGCCTCAAGGATGACACCAAACATATCCTGCAGCAAATCGAGCTGATGAGGGGCCATATCATAGAAATAGCCACCGCCTGAGATCTCAGGCTGCAGGCGCCAGGCAAGGGGTTCCCCCTTACCGATGGCCTCCAGATCAGTAAAGCGCGGAGGTTCGGTATAGCGTATCTGCACATTCAGGATCTTGCCGATGCGCCCGCTGTTGACGATGTCCTTCACCTTCTGGAAATAAGGCAGATAACGACGGTAATAGGCTACGAAACAGGGCACGCCCGTCTGCTCAGCGATACGGTTGATGCGGGCGCAATCCTCATAGCTGGCAGCCAGCGGCTTCTCTACGTAAACGGGTTTGCCAGCCTTCATGGCCATGATGGCATAGGTGGCATGACTCGATGGCGGGGTGCAGATATATACGGCATTCACATCAGGGTCATCGATGAGTTCCTGGGCATCGGTATACCATTTCTTGATGCCGTGAGAGATGGCGTAGGTACGGGCGTGCTGCTCTGTACGACTCATCACAGCCACCACAGAAGACCCCGCTACCTCGCTGAAGGCAGGACCGCTCTTCTTCTCCGTTACCTCACCACATCCGATGAAGCCCCATTTTAAGTGTTTCATGCGAACATCATTTATTATTGACTGCAAAGATACTACTTTTTAATCTCAGTAATGATAGATGACACGTTTTTTGTACAGATTACACCCTTTTTAACTTTTAATAGAAAAAAAACTGCACAATCCGTCACTTCAGTGCGCAAAAATTCGTAACTTTGCAAGCGAAAAAAAGAACAGATGGAAACAAATAAGCATAAAAAACTACAGAAGAGCCGCAGCAGCCAGGCATGCATTCGTGAGGGCTATCGGTTCTATATGAGTCATTTCAGACGTATTTTCCGTACAACCTGGCCGATTGCCATCATCTTTGCCGTCATCACAGCAGCCACATCAGCCATGCCGGTAATCATCGCACCAGACTTGTTGTTACCAGCCATTGCTATCGAGGCCGTGGCCGTTGTCCTGCTGCTTTACATCGTTGGCAAGAGGCTTCGCAAGCGGGGCGTGATGGAGCAGACAGGACCGCTGAAGCTGCAATCCTGGCTGCGACACCTGGGGATGATTCTGATTGTGACAATCGTCTGCATCTTCGTCATTTCTGCCCTGACGCTGTTCACCTCGCTGCCTACATTTATCATGATGGCAGCCAACTGGCAGTCGAAGATGGGCGTGCTGAGTGGCGACCCTGTGGGCATGCCAGACTATGTGTTGTGGCTATCGATAGGCGTATTCCTCATCGCCGGGTTCATTCAGGCCTATATTTGGATGACAGCACTCGGCCCCGGCTATCTGATGAAAGGCTCCATTGCCCAACAAGAAAAAGAACGCAAGGAATTTTACAAAAGGACTAACGACAACAACCATCATGAAGAAGCGGCTATTGTTTATAGATCGTGACGGGACACTCATTGAAGAGCCAGCCGACGAGCAGATCGACAGCTTTGAGAAGCTGAAATTCGTAAAGGGTGTATTCCGCAACCTCGCCTTTATTCGTGAGAAACTAGACTTTGAATTTGTCATGGTGAGCAATCAGGACGGATTGGGAACAGACAGTTTTCCCGAAGACACCTTCTGGCCTGTACATAACTTCATCCTACAGACACTCGAGGGTGAAGGCATCACGTTTGACGAGATTCTCATCGACCCGCATTTCCCTGAAGACAATGCCCCCACACGAAAGCCGAATACGGGGCTGGTGGAGAAATACATCAACAATCCCGAGGTCTATGACATTGCCAATTCCTACGTTATCGGTGACAGGGAAACAGACAGAACCTTTGCTCGAAACATCGGTTGTAAATCACTGATACTAAGCGATGAAGGAATATCATGGAACAAGATTACTGAGCTATTGTTTGCTGGTGAGAGAATCGCAGAGGTGAGCCGTAAGACAAAGGAGACAGACATCCATATCAAGGTAAATCTCGACGGCACAGGCAAGTGTGACATTCAGACCGGACTGGGTTTCTTTGACCACATGCTGGAGCAGATAGGCAAGCACGGCATGATGGACCTGACGATTCATACGAAGGGCGATCTTGAGGTGGACGAGCACCACACCATCGAGGACACTGCCATTGCCTTGGGCGACTGCATCCTGCAAGCCCTTGGCGACAAGCGCGGCATTGAGCGCTATGGCTATTGCCTGCCGATGGACGACTGTCTTTGCAGCGTAGCACTCGACTTCGGAGGCCGCCCCTGGCTTGTATGGGATGCCACGTTCAAGCGTGAGAAGATCGGCGAGATGCCAACGGAAATGTTCTTACATTTCTTCAAGAGCCTCAGCGATGCAGCCAGGATGAATCTGAACATCAAGGCTGAGGGAGAAAACGAGCATCACAAGATAGAAGGCATCTTCAAGGCACTGGCCAGAGCCCTGAAAATGGCCGTCAGACGCGATATCTACCACTACGAACTGCCCTCAACCAAAGGAATGTTGTAGAAAATTTGGAAGTCTCGGAAATTATTTGTACCTTTGCAGCCCAAATATATAAATAAGGTATAAGAAAGAGATGATTACAGTAACAAACCTGCAGATACAGTTTGGAAAGAAGGTCCTTTACAAGGATGTGAACCTGAAGTTTACAAGTGGCAATATCTATGGTATCATCGGTGCCAATGGTGCTGGCAAGTCTACCTTGCTTCGTGCCATCAGCGGTGAGCTGGAACCCAACAAAGGATCGATAGAAATGCTTCCCGGCGAGCGCATGAGTGTGCTTGAGCAGGACCACTTCAAGTATGATGCTTTCACGGTGATGGATACCGTGCTGATGGGGCATAAGCCCATGTGGGACAACATGAAGGAGCGCGAGGCCCTCTACAGCAAGCCCGAAATGACGGAAGAAGACGGTAACCGTGCTGCCGAACTAGAGATGGCCTTTGCCGAGATGAACGGCTACGAGGCTGAGAGCGAGGCTGCCCAGCTGTTGCAGAACCTCGGTGTGAAGGAAACCGAGCACTACAAGCAGATGAGCGAGATATCAAACAATGAGAAGGTGCGCGTCATGCTGGCCAAGGCCTTGTTCGGACATCCCGACAACCTGCTGCTCGACGAGCCTACCAACGACCTTGACCTCGATACCGTACAGTGGCTCGAGGAATACCTGTCGAATCTGGAACAGTGCGTGCTCGTCGTATCTCACGACCGTCACTTCCTGGACGCAGTATCTACTCAGACAGTCGACATCGACTTCGGTAAGATAACGCTGTTCTCCGGTAACTACTCCTTCTGGTATGAATCCAGTCAGCTGGCTCTCCGTCAGGCCCAGAACCAAAAGATGAAGGCCGAGGAGAAGAAGAAGCAACTGGAAGAGTTCATCAGAAGATTCTCAGCCAACGTGGCTAAATCCAAGCAGACCACTTCACGCAAGAAGATGCTGGAGAAACTGAATGTGGAGGAAATCACGCCTTCTACACGTAAGTATCCGGGCATCATCTTCTCAATGGAGCGCGAGCCTGGCACACAGATTCTTGAGGTAGAGGGCCTGAAGGCCGTTGATCCTGACGGAACGGTATTATTCGACAATGTATCGTTTACCATCGAGAAAGGTCAGAAGACCGTCTTCCTGTCACACAACCCCAAGGCCATGACGGCGCTTTTCGAGATAATCAATGGTAACCGCGAGGCTCAAGCAGGCACCTACAAGTGGGGTGTCACCATTACCACGGCCTATCTCCCACTCGACAATACAGAATTCTTCCAGAGCGAGATGAACCTCGTAGACTGGCT
>Ga0247610_10008163_pt1 | contig 10680 bp, 10 predicted proteins | sample 174DNAGHGhighgp2_FD_193483 | JGI IMG/M metagenome (GOLD analysis project Ga0247610, IMG submission 193483) | Sheep rumen microbial communities from Palmerston North, Manawatu-Wanganui, New Zealand - 1742 DNA GHGhigh gp2 | ecosystem: Host-associated > Mammals > Digestive system > Stomach > Rumen... | reverse complement strand
CGCCGAAGGTCCCCAAGTCGGCAGAACATATAAAGCAATCGGTACCCGTGCCGGAAGGCAAAAGAAGATTATCGACATAAGGCGCAACCTGGGAAGAATCGAGCCACAAGGAATCCGGCTGAATCCTTGTAGTATCTTGAGCCGCACGCCGCGCAGAATCGACCATAGAATTTACGGAATTAACGATAGACGATATGTCAAAACGGGACAAAGAATCGTTCACACGCTGAAGTTCCGAAGACGCCGAAGAGTAACCAGGCGGCTGGACATCGGTAGTATCCCCGTCATCGTCATAAGAGGGAATGTCCGTACTATCGTCACCGAAGATAGCCTCACGGATAGCATCAAGTATGCCAATTTCGGTATTCAAGACACCATCCATCGGAGAGCCGCCGTCAGTACAACGAACCGCAGCGCCCGGGAACTCGCCAACACAAGGACGCGTCCCCTCGCGAAGGCAAGCGTAGTAACGGGAACAGAAGGACTCATCCGAGGAGTCGCGGCCAAAATTTTTCATAAAGGTATTAAGGGCACGCGTAATAGGGCTATCCCATTGGCCGGAATCGGCGAAATAGGGACGCAGAAGGCCGTAAACGGCCGAATCGTTACCGGAGGAGCCGGAGGAGTCCAAAGTGCGCTTTATATCGCGCAAAAGAGGATTATACGTGGTATCGCTCGAATATGTCTTGACACTATCGTGCGCCAAGAAGTCATTTATCTCGTCAAGCAGCAGACGCGCGGAGTCCAAATCGGACTTTATATCGTCCGTAAGGTTGAATCCGCTACTTTGATAAGTGGAAAGCTTCGTATCTATGTCATAATCGGTACGCCAATTATTAAAAGTATTTTCCTGGATTTCGGACAACTTGTCAAAAGAAGGCTTAAGAAACTGCATATCCCAACCGGAAATGCCTTCGCGCTGAGCGTTGGCGCGATGCAGGGTATCACGGATAGCATCGAGAATAGCAGAGTAATCTACATTACCATTTGGCAACGTATCGCGCTCAACAGAGGAAGAGGAGCCACCCTCCGAGGAACTAGACATAGAGGACGAAGAACCGCCGGAAGAGGAAGAACCACCACCGGAAGAGGAAGAGCCGCAACCCGCGGGGGGATGATCCGGACAAGAACCGACATAGATATTACCCGCCACGTACTCCGTGGAAGTGGGCGCACACTTGCGGGACGAGCCGTCCAAGCACTGATAGTAACAATGCGCGGAACGCGTATAGGAACCGCCGGAACGGGTACACCCGCAATCCCCGCCGTTACAACCGCCGCCGCCCCCACCATCCGGAGGAATGTCGCAACCCTCGGCCCCCTCACCGCACCAGCCCCAATCCTGGCAGGTACCATTGAGGGAGCCCGTCTGCACGCATTGGTCAGAAGAGGAGCCCGTAGAAACACAACGATAGAGGGTAGCTATAGGACGCATCCCCGCCGTCTGCGAGCCTATAAAGCCATTTTGACACCTATACGTAGTGTCCGGTTTAGCTATGGAGTCGCAAGTGCAATTATCGGAGTTCCACGCAAAGCCCTCGCCCTTACGAGAACAAGAAAGAGAGTCCGCCTCACATTGATTAGAACAACGTGTTGACGCCCTAAAAGTAGCTCCATTCGATTGAACTTCGCCACAACCACCGGAAGAACTTTCTGTAAAGGAACAATGAAAATTATTGTTTGACCAAACTACAAAATCTGTATAGTAATAATTACCAGAATAAACAATAGTATCCGGAGGAGAGGAAAGCGAACTACATAAAGACTGACTACATTGCGGACTACAAGAACTAGAACCCTCCGAATAACATTGAGAGTAAGTATCAACAGTTACCCAATAATAGTAAGGACTACCAATAGTAGAACATTCTGCCCAGGCACCGGACACGAACACGAACGCAGTAAAGACGAGAACCACGAAGGGAACCCGCCAAAGGCGCACACAAAGGTCATTATATAAAACGTTATCCATTTAAACCGCCGTAAAGAGCCCCTAGAGGGCAAAACAGACAAAGGGTATACAGAACAACACCAAGGGCAAAAAACCCGTCATAAAGCCCAAACAGAACGTAAAAGCAATCATCAGCGCCGCCCCCTTCTAGGAGTGGAACGCCGGAGAACGAAATGCGCGATAATGAAACCGGACCAAACGGCAAGACCGCCGAGAATGACCGCCGCAACGTGCCAAAAGATACCCAGGCACACGAGGTAGTTACTACGAATGTAGTCGAGGGACATATTAATGTCCAAGAACTGGTCCAACATATAGCGCTCCAAAAAAAAGCCCCCGTAACGTGGGGGAAACGCGCAGTTTCGCAGCGAGCGCCCGGAATTACTTGTTTAACGTGCGGGGAACCAGGAACAAGACCACATCGGCACGCCGTACTTATACGAGTACGGGAACGGGCGGTAAAGCCATTACGGGCGAATCTTCTTGATAATCCACTTACCAAGGGAGAGACCACCCACAACCACAAGACCACCGAGCAGCAAGGGCACGATGGTGCCGCTGAACGTGTTGAACGCGGAAGTAGCGGTATTGCCGATAGCGGTAATAGCGGCGCTGGCGTCCGTGTATGTGGTCATATCGCCATCAGCGGCGAAGGCAGAACCAACACCGAGAAGAGCGGGAACGGCGAGAGCAATCTTTTTCATACTAACGCAATCCTTTTAGAGCCGTGGCAAGAAGGCAGCCCACCACCACGAAGACAAGGCAAGTGCCGCCCACGTCTACGCCTAGCGAGAACGAAGTATTAAAAATCTCGACCGCTAAAGAATCGTTCATTTTTCAACCTCGCAAAAAGCCTAACAACCTTCTAATTTCCGCTGAATTTATCCGTTAAAATCAAGCCTTCAAGGGTTTTACCTGGAGTTCGCCGATAGCCTGCACCAACTTCACGGAGGACAAGCGCTTGACGTTTTTGCCTTCGGTGACGTTGGAAAATGTGAAATTCGCGTCATAGACGCGGTTTTCGTAGATATCGTCAAACTGCACGGGCGAACCGTCCGCAAGACTCAAATCCGTAAAGACCGAGCCGCTAACGGCGTCAAATCCGGTAACGAAGAGGAAACTACGGGTTTTACCCGTTTTATCGTCAGTCACTTCGGACTTACGTTTGGAGAGGATAACGCATTTGTCAAATTGTGCCACTAGCATCTAGTAACCGCCTTTTTTTTAGTTGTTGCACGAGGACTCGAAACACCTGATTTCGAGAGAGTTAAAAGAACCAACAGAAGCCGCCTTCAAGTCGCGAAGAGCGGACGCAAAAGAGGAACGAGCCGGAGCGATAGGGAAAACCACGGAAGGACTGCGCGTCCAATCTAGACAGAATACCTGGAAATACATACACTACCCCACCGCCGAAAAAGCCGGATTTTCAAAAAGGGAATCGAAGAAACGGCGAGAAATCAGCCGGATGGAATAGACGCAGTTAAAGACCTCGCAAATGTGGGTAAAGCCGCCGATAAACTGCCCGTCAAGGTCAGTAATGACAAAGGAGTTATCCGCATTGGAGAGGACGCGTCCCGTGTACTTGTCGCACCAACGGGAAAGCGAGCTAATGAGGTGGACACGGGAAGACGCGGACAAGTCCGCAGGAAAGTCAACCCGTATAACCGAGTAGGTAGTAGTTTGTGACATTTTAACCGCCTTGAAAATGTGATACAAGTCAAGCGCCGCCGATTGTACGGATTATGTAAACCAAGTAGACATAGACCGAACAAACCGGAACCGCTTGACAATAAACTAGCTTAATCGCGTTTATTTGTCAAGTAAAAATTTAGAAATATTGCAAAATTTTCATCAAGACGCTTTAAATGCTCCGCGGAACGCCTGGAGAACGAACAGACCGCCCACAGAGAGAAGGAAATGCTGACAACATTGAGGAGAATGAGCAGAAGAACCATTTTTTACCGCCTTTTTCGACACAAGATAGCAAATCCCCTAGAGACACGTGACATTATATTCTCTATAGTCAAGTTAAAGCGGCGCTCCGCGCCGCGTGCGTGCGCTCCGCTGCGGTGCCGTGGCTCCTCGCTCCGCTCGACTTGCTGAACCTGCTGACTACACAGACACCGACCGAGAGCGGGAGAAATGCCGCTACTGCGAAGACATTGGCCTAGACTCCGGCCGCAGACCAGGATGCCGCGAACAACCGAACCCCGCTACACCGCGCACCACACAACCACACGCGCACAGATAGCAAGGGAGACAACCAGAAGACCGCCGCGAAACAGACACACAAGCGCGGAACCGGTAGCAGGGACCCCTTCTAACACCTGGCCGTGGGCCGTCGCTAAGGCCAGCTCCGCCGACTTACGTACACATCTCCCCCATCGGCGAAACGAGCAGCAAGGCCGCGACAGAGAACGAGTCGCGCAGGAATCAGGCGCACGAAGACCAGGACAAGTCCCGGACCGCCGCAGGACGGGGACAGAGCCGCCGCACCGCACCACGCGCACGCACGCCGCACGCCGCACACCCAGGAACCACCACCCACCCCACCGACCAACATATTTAGAATAAAATAAAAGGAAAAACCCAAATAAATTAGTTTATTAAAAAAAATATACTTTATACAAAATATTACGCATAAAGTAAATAATTAGTTTATTTGTACAAACAAGTGAAAACCTAGATAAACAAAGAGAAGAGTTTATTTGTACAAACAAAATAAATGGTAAAAATAATTTATTTAAAAAATTGCCTACAAAAGAAAAAACAAGAATAATTTATTTTGGTTTTTCCTTACAAAATAAAGCAACCCTAGAGATAATTTTTATACCATCTTGTTTAAATGTAGTGTTTTGATAATCAAAGCAAGTAGAGTAGGAGCCACCCTCTAGACCCTTGAAGGAGTCGCCGAAACCGCCGAACCAGGAACCGGAAGAGACACGCCGAACACCACGGGACCAACGGCAGAAACGGAAACCCAACGGATAAAGGGAAAGGCGAGAGCCCTTCTTAGTTCCTTTACCGTCCTTGATATTCGTCAAGTAGCTAGTAAGGTACGCGCCCACGTCATTGACAGAGGACACGCGCTGCACCTTGGTAAAACCGTGCCCCCACTTCTTGTTTACAAGGCTATTAGGAATGTAAAGAAAGGCGTTATTGGAGAGCAAAAGCACATGCACGTGCCAAGCACCGCGCTTTTGAGGTTCGCACGCCGCAAGGTAACCGGAAACGGAAGGAACGGCACGCCGCAACCTTTGGAAGAACTTGCGAAAATCGTCATAGAGACGGCGAGTATCACGCATATTCTCGCGATAAGTAAGGGTAACAAATAAACGGACTTTACGCTCATTAGCGCGTACAAGCCATTTAAAAGACTCGCAAGAACGGCGAACGGAGCGCATATTATCGGCGCGGTTTTCGTGGCGCTCCATAAAGCGCACGTCCTTATGAGAATAGCGCAAGTCCTCGCCGTCCCATTCCATATCCTTAACACGCACATACGGGCGCAACTCCTCGCCCGTCTCAAAATCGACCATACGCGGGAGCACACGGATAGCGCAGCCGCCGGAGACGCAAGAGGACACACGGCGCTCAACCCAACGCCCCGCACGTTTTTCCCGGATATAGCCTTTATCCAATGAAGAGTCGCGCCTACGGGCACGACACAAGTCGGAAAGAGGAATATCGTCCTTTACGTGGATAGGGGTATTATAAAGCCAGGGATAGTCGCGGCGGCGAATCATATCCCACTCGGAATCCGAGCAAATAAGGGGTATTTCGGAAGAGGGGACCTCGTAAGCCTTTACGCACCTATGTCCGTTATTCTGCGAGAGAACCGAAGAGAAAAGGTCATTAAATATTACGGGCATCACTCCCCCGCCAAATCGTCCAAAAGCTCGTTTACATATACGGAAATGAATATATAGCGCACTTCGGACACGTCCTCTACGTGCCGGAAGAGAAAGCCGACACCAGGAAGAGAGCCCAGGAAGGGCAAGGACCGCACGCGCTGCGAATCGTACTGATATGTACCGAAAATGTGATTAACGCCAATGTCAAGAAGGCCGGAGCCGTTAATAGTATGCTCCAAGTCCGTGGAATGTTCATAGAAGTACTTGAGACCATCTAGACGGAACGTAAGGCCAAAGGAGTCGCGCTCGTAATTGTTCGAGACAATGCCGGAACTAGTCACGTTGGAACTAGACAAGCGATCACGCAGACCGCCCCAAAAGACGGAAAGAGTAGTATCGTACTGGCTCGAATACGTGCGATATACGAAGGACGTATCCCCCACGTCCAAAGCCTGGACGGACACGGAGAAAAGGTCCGTATAGTCGAAGAACCGTGCGGAACCTATGAAATCGGAATAGGAAAAGCCCAGGCGCTCCGCAGTATTGCGACCCATTTCAAGGTACTCGATAGTGACGCGCTTACGCGGCAAGGGCGGGAGACTCGCGAGAGAATCGGCACGGGCACGCTCACGGGCCACGAGAGACGCAGAAAAGGCGTTAAGGCTATCGTTACGCGCACGTTCACTGCGAAGGAACTCCGCACGTTTTACGGGCATATACTCGCCATCGTACCAGGTAGAATCGAAACCGACAAAATACGGGTTCCCGCCGCAACGAAGACCGGAGTACTTACACCACGTCTCGAAATCCTTTAACGTGTTGCCCTGGAAATTCCAGTTACATTCGTAGAACTTCAAGCGGCTATCAATGATATAAGGCGAGCCGCTAAACTTGAGATAGCGTCCCGCAAGGTCAAAGCAAGAGCCGGAGTCCTGGTAGCTAGTCGGCACCGCAGAGTGACAAAAGACCGCCAGGAGTGACAACGCCGCCGAAGTCACGATTATAAGAACCGGAAGGGAAAACCCCGATATCTGTCTTACAAGAGCCCTCGTCACAGATAATGTAATTGTAGCAAGAATCCTTTTTGTCAACGCCATAAGTTACCGCCTTATTGAGTGAGTCAAGAGATGAAGAGGAAGAGCGAGAGACCGCCGGACGGCCGGAAAGGTTAGTACCGAGAGCGGAGAACTCGTCCTTTACACTAAGGAAGAAGAAGACGCCAAAGCCGATGAAAAGGACAACAAATAGGATAAAGGCATAAGCTATAATAGCCTTAGGAGAAGTCCAGACGAGGTCACTACGAGAAGAATCCTCGTTCCCCTTAATTTGGGAATCAATATAAGAGTCATAACAAGTAAACAAAACGGGATCAAGAGTGCGGACGGAGAAACCCGCATAATCTACAGGCTTGTTAGCAACAATACGGGGCGTACCGGAATCCCAGCGATACTCACGCGTTTTAGTTTTGGAACCAAAAGCAAAAAGGCGCTTATAGAGTGAGCAACCCTTCGCCAAGTCCCTAATTTCCGAAGGAAAATAGGACGGAACCTGAGCAATCATAATAAAGTCGGCCCCGCGCTTACGCATAATATTCAAACGTTGAGTAAGCCAATTAACGGCCTTTTCGTCAGCACCGAGAACGGAGCGCATCTCATCAAGGATGAAAAGACCGCCCGTAGAATGTTCCGAATCAAAGGCGTTTATAACGTCCTGGAGAGTCTCAAGAACGTTCACATCGACACAGACGGGAGGAATACCGGAAACCGAGGAAATACCCGCAACGGAAAGCCCCGTAATATTCGTAAAAACCGGGCGTCCATTACGTACCGCCGGAATAAGACCATCGGCAATCCCGCCGAGCAACGTTTTACCCGTTCCAGGGATGCCATAAACGAGCCAAAGGCCGCCTATTCTGTCCTTAGATACCGCCACAAAAACCCCTACTATTTGATAGGTTTAACCATCTGCAACTTGACACGGCCCAAGGACCAAAAGAGAAGACGCATAGAAATGACGAAGGCGAGACCCTGCACCGCACAGACAATAATCGTATTAACCGCGTCACCGATACCCGTAACACGTAGAATATAAGAGAATGTCAAAGGCGGCGTAAAGTAAGTGCCGACCGCCGACAAGTGCGAGTCCATAGCAGTAACCACGGACTGAAAAGACGGATAGTTGGAAATGACGTTTTCAAGCTTCTCAAGCCAAAAGGCCTGGCCCTGCATAGTACCCTTGATAACATCAACAATGCTATTCACGTTCAAAATGACCATAATGAGCGAAAAAATGCCCATTACGATAGTCACGAGACCCTGGAAGATAAAACCAATCTTAGCCGCAAGGGACCCAATCTCCCAGGAGAAAGAAAAGAACGGGTCCAACTTCTTGTTAATCTTCTTGACTACGTTCTTGATAGGGCCCAAGAAACCATCTGCGAGCCTACCAAAAAGACGAGCTAGTAACTTCTTCATTTCACCCCCTTATGCATCGTTTTTAGGATTATAGCCGAAGGCCGCAGCCCAGGAGCCAAGAGTAAGGGAAATGCAGGTTACAAGGGTGGCAATCCGGACAACCGCGCGGATAATGGCGCACCAATTGTAACCGCCGAAATCCGAGAAATCTATATAGACCTTCAAGGACGTATCGGAGAGACCGCCGAAGGTCCCCAAGTCGGCAGAACATATAAAGCAATCGGTACCCGTGCCGGAAGGCAAAAGAAGATTATCGACATAAGGCGCAACCTGGGAAGAATCGAGCCACAAGGAATCCGGCTGAATCCTAGTAGTATCTTGAGCCGCACGCCGCGCGGAATCGACCATAGAACTTACGGAATTAACGATAGACGAAATGTCAAAACGAGACAAAGAATCGTTCACGCGCTGAAGTTCCGAAGACGCCGAGGAATAACCAGGCGGCGGAACATCGGTAGTATCCCCGTCATCGTCATAAGGCGGAATCTCCGTAGTATCGTCACCGAAGATAACCTCACGGATAGCGTCAAGTATGCCGATTTCGGTATTCAAGACGCCATCCATCGGAGAGCCGCCGTCCGTACACTTTACCGCAGCGCCCGGGAACTCGCCGACACAAGGGTGTGTCCCCTCGCGGAGACACGCATAATAGCGGGAACAATAGGACTCGTCCGAGGAGTCGCGGCCGAAATTTTTCATAAAGGTATTAAGGGCACGCGTGATAGGGCTATCCCATTGGCCGGAATCGGCGAAATAGGGACGCAGAAGGCCGTAAACGGCCGAATCGTTACCGGAAGAACCGGAGGAGTCCAAAGTGCGCTTTATATCGCGCAAAAGAGGGTTATACGTGGTATCGCTCGAATAGGTCTTGACACTATCGTGCGCCAAGAAGTCATTTATCTCGTCAAGCAACAGACGCGCGGAGTCCAAATCGGACTTTATATCGTCCGTAAGGTTGAATCCGCTACTTTGATAAGTGGAAAGCTTCGTATCTATGTCATAATCGGTACGCCAATTATTAAAGGTGTTTTCCTGGACTTCGGACAACTTGTCGATAGCAGGCTTAAGAAACTGCATATCCCAACCGGAAATGCCCTCACGCTGAGCGTTGGCGCGGTGCAAGGTATCGCGGATAGCATCGAGAATAGCCGAATAGTCAATATTACCCGTCACGGAATCGCGAGCAACGGAGGACGAGGACCCCCCCGCCGAAGAAGAAGACATAGAGGACGAAGAACCGCCGGAAGACGAAGAGCCGCCACCGGAAGAGGAAGAGCCACAACCCGCAGGGGGGTGCTCAGGACAAGAACCAACATAGATATTCCCCGCTACGTACTCCGTGGAAGTGGGCGCACACTTGCGGGACGAACCGTCCAGGCACTGATAGTAACAATGCGCAGAACGGGTATAGGAACCGCCGGAACGGGTACACCCGCAGTCCCCGCCGTTACAACCGCCACCATCCCCACCATCCGGGGGAATGTCGCAACCTTCGGCCCCCTCACCGCACCAGCCCCAATCCTGGCAGGTACCATTGAGGGAGCCCGTCTGCACGCACTGATCGGACGAGGAGCCCGTAGAAACACAACGATAGAGGGTAGCTATAGGACGCATCCCCGCGGTCTGCGAGCCTATAAAGCCATTTTGACACCTATATGTAGTGTCCGGCGGAGAAATGGAGTCACACGTGCAGTTATCGGGATTCCACTCGAAACCCTCACCCTTATTCTTACATATTAAAGAATCGGCCTCGCACTTATTATCACACACATACAATGTATAATCAAAATATGATGAATAGCCCGAAGATATACAGGACTCCTCACGGCTAACCATACGGACAATATGCCAAGTACACGAAGAAGAGCCGCCCTGCAAAGTAAATGTATAAGAAGAGCAGTTGCCATTCCAACCACACTCATATGGCATTGATGCACTTTCGCCTTGACAATAGTTGCCGTCAGTAGAAGTCACATTCCCGCAGTTTCCATTAAAAGAAGTTGAACCCCATCTCTCTCCACAATAGCCCCACGCACCGGAGACGAACACGAACGCAGTAAAGACGAGAACCACGAAGGGAACCCGCCAAAGGCGCACGTAAAGGTCATTTTCTAGAATATCCATTTAAACCGCCGTAAAGAGCCCCTAGAGGGCAAAACAGACAAAGGGTATACAGAACAACACCAAGGGCAAAAAACCCGTCATAAAGCCCAAACAGAACGTAAAAGCGACCATCAGCGCCGCCCCCTTCTAGGAGTGGAACGCCGGAGAACGAAATGCGCGATAATGAAACCAGACCAAACGGCAAGACCGCCGAGAATGACCGCCACAACGTGCCAAAAGATACCCAGGCACACGAGGTAGTTACTACGAATGTAGTCGAGGGACATATTAATGTCCA
>Ga0247610_10008162_pt1 | contig 10681 bp, 8 predicted proteins | sample 174DNAGHGhighgp2_FD_193483 | JGI IMG/M metagenome (GOLD analysis project Ga0247610, IMG submission 193483) | Sheep rumen microbial communities from Palmerston North, Manawatu-Wanganui, New Zealand - 1742 DNA GHGhigh gp2 | ecosystem: Host-associated > Mammals > Digestive system > Stomach > Rumen ... | reverse complement strand
AAGCCTTATTCCGTCTTCCAACTCTGTCTTATACGTCCATCCTAATTTGGTTGCTTTGCTCACATCTAACAACTTGCGCGGAGTTCCATCCGGACGGCTTGAATCCCATAAAATCTCACCCTCGTAGCCGATTACTTTAGCCACTAATTCCGTTAACTCTCTTATTGTCAACTCTTTGCCCGTTCCGGCATTCACAGTCTCGTTCCCGGAATAATGGTTCATCAAATACACACACAAGTTCGCCAAATCGTCCACATAAAGGAACTCGCGCAACGGACTGCCGGTTCCCCAGCACGTTACACTTTGCGCCCCACTCTCTTTCGCCTCGTGGAAGCGTCTTATCAATGCCGGCAATACATGGCTGTGTTCCGGATGGTAGTTGTCGTTCGGACCGTACAGATTGGTCGGCATAACGGAAATATAATCCGTTCCGTACTGACGATTCAGGAACTCACAGTACTTCAGACCGCTTATTTTCGCAAGCGCATAAGCCTCATTCGTCTTCTCCAACTCGCCGGTCAGCAGACAACTCTCTTTCATCGGCTGGGGAGCCATGCGGGGATAAATACAACTCGAGCCAAGGAACTCTAATTTCTTGCAACCGTTCTTCCACGCCGCATGAATAACGTTCATCTCAAGAATCATATTGTCGTACATGAAATCCGCTAACGCATTCTGGTTCGCTACTATTCCTCCAACCTTGGCTGCAGCAAGAAACACATACTCCGGCTTCTCTTCCGCAAAGAACTTCTCCACAGCCTCTTGACGACACAGATCCAACTCCTTGTGCGTACGGGTCACAATATTAGTATATCCCTGCCTTTGCAGTTCTCGTACAATTGCGCTTCCCACCATTCCGCGGTGACCGGCTACATATATCTTTGAATTCTTCTCCATCATCTTAATTCTCAATTCTCAATTCTCCATTCTCAATTCCCCTCTCTTCCTCCTTCCGCCATCGGATGCTCATCGGATGCTCATCGGGTGCTCATCGGATGCTCATCGGATGCTTGTGCCGACGTTAACGGAACGTGAACCTGAGACAAACGGCATTTTACTTATCTACTCCTTTCTCCAGATACTCTGCTAAATTCACTTTGCGAATCTCAGCAGCAGCATCGTCCGCTGCCACTTTCTTCATGTCGTGTTTAACCATCAGTTCTACCAGTTGTTCGAAACTCGTACTCTGCGGATTCCAGCCCAACTCTTGTTTGGCCTTACTGGGGTCACCAAGCAGATTCACAACATCCGTCGGACGGTAAAAATCAGGACTGACACGGACTACCACATCGCCCTTTCTACATGGCACTTTGTCACTTTGTACCTTTTCAACGATTCCTTTCTCCTCTACGCCTTCACCTTCCCAACGCAACTCTATTCCTGCATGCCGGAATGCTAATGTGGCAAACTCACGAACCGTGTGCTGGACTCCCGTCGCAATTACAAAATCCTCCGGCGTCTCGTGCTGCAATATAAGCCACATGCACTCAACGTAGTCTTTTGCATAGCCCCAGTCGCGCAAACTGTCCAGATTACCTAAATACAGACAATTCTGCTTGCCTTGAGCTATTCGGGCGGCAGCCAGAGTAATCTTGCGGGTCACAAAAGTCTCGCCGCGACGCTCGCTCTCATGGTTGAACAAGATGCCCGAACAGCAGAACATATTGTACGCCTCGCGGTATTCCTTTATAATCCAGTAACCGTATAATTTGGCTACAGCATAAGGACTGTACGGATGGAATGGCGTCGTCTCGCTCTGCGGTACTTCTTCCACTTTGCCGTAAAGCTCACTCGTCGAAGCCTGATAAATGCGGCAGGTCTTCTCCAAATGGTTCGTACGGACCGCTTCCAATATACGCAGAACACCCACAGCATCTACATCCGCCGTGAACTCAGGTGCATCAAACGACACCTGAACATGGCTTTGCGCTGCCAAATTATATATCTCGTCTGGCTGAACTTTACCGACTAATTTGACTAAAGACATCGAATCGCTCATGTCCGCATAATGCAAGTGAAAATGCGGAGTTCCTTCCAAATGAGCGATACGCTCACGGTAATCAACTGAACTACGGCGAATAATGCCGTGTACCTCATAATTCTTACCCAGCAGAAACTCCGCCAGGTAAGAGCCGTCTTGACCGGTTATGCCGGTAATTAAAGCTACTTTTGTCATATATTTTTCAAAATCGCGTGCAAATTTACTGCTTTTTTTTCATATACGCAAATTTTTTTGTAGTTTTTCTTTTTTTCTATGAAAAATTTATGCAAATTGTACCGCTTCAGACAATACAACGACATCACATCTAGAGCAAGTCGAGATAAAGTCGAGAGCAAGTGGAAGGCAAACCGAGGTTTTATCGAGACACTTTCGGGATCCCGACAAACACTTTGTCCTCTTTTTTTATCTGCATGACAAACAAATTATTTTGAAATTTTAGCACAAATATTTGCATATATCAAAAATATTTAGTAACTTTGCACGGAATTTTGGAAAAACATGAAAATCGCCTTTACTACCGACTTGCCAAAGGAAGGTTTTAAACGCTTGGCGCAACATGAATTGTTCGCTCCTAAAGAAGACGCTGAGGTGCTTGTTAGTACCTTTGATTTTCGTGTGTCTAAACAGATGATTCAGGACATGCCGAATCTCAAACTGATTGCTAATTTCGGAGCGGGATTCAACAATATTGATTTGGACACATGCCGCGAAAGGGGAATTCGTGTGACGAACACGCCGCTACCCGTTATTGAACCGACGGCGGAACTCGCTTTTGCACTCATGATAGATATTGCCAGACGAGTTTCGGAATTTGACCGCGCAATACGCAATAAATCGGGGCAACCGATGGCTGTTATGAACAACCTCAGCCATTCGCTTTTCGGCAAAACGCTCGGAATTATCGGAATGGGACGAATAGGACAGGCGCTCGCAAGAAGAGCTCTTGCCTGCGGAATGAAAATCATTTATCATAACCGCCATAAATTAGCCGATGAAATCGAGCGGAAATACGAGGCAACATACGTGGATTTCCAGACTTTGCTCCAAGACAGCGATTTCGTGAGCCTGAATCTGCCGTACACGCCGGATGTGCATCATCTTATCGGTAAACCCGAATTGGGTATGATGAAACGTACGGCGTACCTTATAAATACCGCACGCGGCGCGCACGTGGACGAAAGAGCGCTCATAGAAGCCTTGCAAAACGGCATTATTGCAGGAGCGGCTTTGGATGTGTACGAGCACGAACCGGCGATTCCATCGGAATTATTGAGCCTGCAAAACGTCGTGCTATCTCCCCATACTGGAACTGGAACATGGGAAGGTAGAATCGCTATGTGCGAAAACGTAACGGACAATATTTTGGCATTTGATGCCGGTGAATTCGGCAAAATGAACATAGTTATTTGATAACAACAATTTTAATACAACAATCATTATGAAAAAGATTTTAGTAGCGGTAGCAGTTGTCGCATTACTAACAAGCTGCGGTTTATCTCAAAGTTCTACAACCTCTAATGCTGGTACTCAGCAAGCAGCGGCTAGAACTACGGCTGTTTCGTCTGCTCAAACGGCAGGTCAAAGCGCGGGAACGGCTCTTCAGGCGCTCCGTGCACAATATGTTCTTGACGGTAAATACGATTACAAGAACATGCAGAATGTGCTCAATACAGTAACTCTGCTCGCTAACTGCGAAGGACTGAAAACCAACTACAAAGACAAAGCATACCTCGCTGATTTCGGTAAAGGTCTGATTGCCGGTTCATTAGGTCTGATCTCGCAAAACAACGTACAGACGGTTACCAACAGCCTTGTTAACATGGTTACAAGCTCTGCTGCTGCACAAAACGCACAGACCAAAGCCGCTGAAACTGCTACAAAAGCTGCTGGTTATGCCGATACCGCTGCAAGTTACGCAAACACAGCTGCACAATATGCAGGTGCCTTAGGTTCTATTCTGAGTGCTTTCGGTGCCAAATAAATCTGAAAACTGAATACTGATTACTGAATACTGACCACTGACCACTTTCATCATGGACATCGTCGATCGTTTTCTCAAATATGTCTCGTTTCATACAACGAGCGATGAGAACACAGGCATGACTCCTTCTACGCCTGGACAAATGGAGTTCGCTCGGTTTTTGGCCGACGAACTCCGGTCCATCGGCATGAAGGACGTTTCACTCGATTCCAACGGGTATATTATGGCTACTCTGCCCGCGAATCGACAAGCGCCTGTTATCGGTTTTATCGCACACATGGATACTTCGCCGGACGCAAGCGGCAAGCACATAAAACCCCGTATCGTGTCCAATTACGACGGACAGGATATAGAACTGTCTAAAGGCGTCATCTTGGAAACTGCCAAATATCCGGAAATACTGAAATACAAAGGACAGGATATTATCGTAACGGATGGCAAAACGTTGCTCGGAGCGGACGACAAAGCAGGTATAGCAGAAATCGTTACGGCGATGGAGTTCCTGATTCAACATCCAGAAATTGAGCACGGTAAGGTGCGTATCGCATTCACGCCCGACGAGGAAATCGGACAAGGAGCGGACCATTTTGACGTCAAGGCTTTTGGGTGCGATTTTGCGTACACGATGGACGGAGGAGCGGTCGGTGAATTGGAATTTGAGAACTTTAACGCCGCGGCTTGCAAGATTCATGTGCACGGTGTAAACGTGCATCCGGGTTCTGCATACCATAAGATGCAAAACTCCATGAGGATTGCTTATCAGTTGGCGGTTATGCTGCCGCGGTGGGAAACACCGGAACACACGCAAGGATACGAAGGATTCTACCATCTCATCGGCATGAACGGAACAGTCGAGGAAACAACGCTCAGTTATATTATTCGCGATCACGACCGCGCACACTTTGAGAGCAGAAAACGTGAACTCGAACATCTGGTACGCAAAGTGAACCGTGAATACGGAGAAGGAACAGCCGAAATTGAGATGCGGGATCAGTATTACAACATGAGGGAAAAAATCGAGCCCGTCATGCACATCATCGACTTGGCAAAAAGTGCGATGGAATCAATAGGTGTCACTCCTGTTGTTAAACCGATTCGGGGCGGAACGGATGGAGCAAGATTGTCTTTCGAAGGACTACCCTGTCCGAACATATTTGCCGGAGGGGAAAATTTCCATAGCAGATATGAATATCTCCCCATTCCATCGATGAAAAAAGCATATGAAGTGATACTTCAAATAATTCAAAAAGTAAAATAAATAATCTATACCGTATAGGAAAAACGCTTCTTATTATGTTAAAAACTACACCATTTACAGAGTTGCATATTGCACTCGGAGCTAAAATGGCAGAATTTGCCGGATTTAATATGCCTATCCAGTATCCGACAGGTATTAACCAGGAACATATGATTGTTCGCGAAGGTGTCGGAGTATTTGACGTAAGTCATATGGGCGAATTCTGGGTTAAAGGAGAGAAAGCTTTGGATTTCCTCCAGTATATTACCACAAACGATCTTTCGGTTATTCCTGCCGGGAAAGCGCAATATACTTGTATGCCGAACGGAAAAGGTGGTATCGTTGACGATCTTATTATATATAAATACTCAACGACAAAATACCTGATGGTCGTTAATGCAGGAAATATAGACAAAGACTGGGCGTGGGTCAATAAAATCAAAGACGAAAAACCTGAATTTGCCGAAGTGAATCTGGAAAATGCCTCTGACCGTTACGGACAACTGGCGGTACAAGGACCGAAAGCCGTTGAGTTGTTGCAATTATTGACTGATGCGGATCTCAAATCAATAGACTACTATGCCTTCCGGGAATGGAGTTTTGCCGGAGTGCCGGGAGTAATTCTTTCCAATACAGGCTATACGGGAGCTGGTGGTTTCGAACTATACTTCCCTGCCGAAAAGGGAATTCAGATTTGGAATGCTTTATTCGAAGTCGGAAAGCCTTTTGGACTGGCGCCTATTGGACTGGGAGCTCGCGATTCGCTTCGCTTGGAGAAATGGTATTGCCTCTACGGACACGACATCGACGACACAACTTCGCCGCTCGAAGCAGGACTCGGATGGATTACCAAATTGGATGCAAAAGATTTCATAGACCGCGATTTCCTCAAACAGCAGAAAGCGGAAGGTGTAAAACGCAAATTGGTTCATTTCGAGTGCCTCGAACGTGCTATACCAAGAAATGGATACGAAATATGCGATGAAAACGGGAATATTATAGGAAACGTCACTTCCGGAATCATGCTGCCAAATACAAAAGTCGGTATTGGAATGGGATACGTTAAAACCGAGCATGCAAAAAAGGGAAACATCATCTGCATCAAGATTCGTGAGAAACTGATTCCTGCCAAGGAGGTTTAAATGACCGATAAACAATCTGCATTAACCAATAAGCGAGTAGCGCTGGTTCTCGGTTCCGGCGGAGCAAGAGGATTAGCGCATATTGGTGCCATTGAAGCACTGGAAGAACGTGGCTATACAATTACAAGCATAGCTGGTTGTTCTATGGGTTCTATCATTGCGGGAATGTACGCTGCAGGACAATTGAAAGAAGCCAAAGAATGGTTCTTGCAAGTAGACAAGCAGCTGATTCTGAGGATGATGGACATCAATCTGCTTAGCGGAAACTCCTTGGTTAAAGGGCAACGGATAATTCAGGAACTGGAGAAAGTAGTTCCGGATAGACCTATCGAAAAACTCAATATACCCTGCTCTATCGTAGCTTCGGATATGATTAGTACGGAGGAAGTAGTCTTTCGTTCAGGAAGTCTTTTCGAGGCCGTTAGAGCGTCTATCAGTATTCCTTTGTTCTTCCAGCCTGTCCAATTCGGAAATCGTTTGCTAATAGACGGTGGTATATTGAATCCGCTTCCTTTGCATATAGTTGAACGCTCGGAACACGACTTGCTTGTTGCAATGGATATCAGCGGCAAAGATGCGATGCCTATCGAACAAGAGATTCCTGACCCGATTGATGTTGATGGAAAACTGGCGGAAATAAAGAAGAAAGGAGTTCCTGTTCCTAAGTCATGGGAAAGGCAGTTAAGGCAATTTGGCAAGAAAGTGGATGACTACCGCCAAAAACGGGCTGCGGACTTGGGGAGCAAAATCAATTTCTTCGGTTTGTTGGACAGAATGAGCGATATGCAGATTCAACAAAACACATTGTTGGAACTGCGGCTCACACCACCGGACGTACATGCCGTTATGAGACAGTACGCTTATAATACCTTCGATTTTGACAAAGCGGAGGAAATTATCACACAAGGACATTCGATTATGAGTAATGCTTTAGAGGAGTTTGAAAAATGTCACTTTTATTAACAATCTTATTAGCTCTTTCACCCTTTCAAATACAAGAAGTAGAAGTAGTAGCGGAGCGTGCACAAGTTCAATCGGAAGCTTTCCGTTTGGTTGCTCAGGTAAACCATGAAGAAATTGAGAATCTGCCAATTACTAATGTTGCAGATATTTTGGCATACTTGCCTGGAATAGATGTCCGTTCACGCGGAAATAGCCAACTGCAAAGCGATGTTAGTCTTAGAGGCGGAACGTTTGACCAGGTGCTCATTATGCTCAACGGTGTTCCGCTTCAGGATGCACAAACCGGACATTACGCCATGAATATTCCTGTCTCTGCTCCGCTTATTGAGCGTATCGAAATACTGCAAGGAACAGCGGCTAATCTGACAGGAGCTTTCGCGGGCGCGATTAATATTATTACGCGTGGCGCGCGTGAAGACAATTATCATTTACAACTGTCTGGAGGTACAAATGGAGATGTAAATCCGGTGTTTGCCGGATCGTGGGCACGAAAAGATGTGCATATAAACGCATCTGCTGAGTATGCACGCAGTAACGGCTATTATGCACCTGAGGCAAACGAAAAAGAAAAAGAAGCTTTAAAAAACACAGATTACCAACTGGCGAATCTATATTTCCAGACACGTTGGAAAGGACTGGATGTGCAAGCTGGAGCGCAATACAAAGATGCTGGTTTGGGAACCGGATATGGGTATGCAAGTACAGACCAGTTTGATGCGACACGGACACTATTGTTGGCTGCTAAATACAAAACTGCACTGGATAAACATTGGGCTCTGTCGGCACTCATCAATTATAGAGGACAATACGACCGGTACGAGTGGCATCGGTGAACTGCAACCAACAAGCATTGGACACACAATGCACATGCTGCCTTGCATGCTCATTATGCTTCATCTATCGGACGAACAACGTTTGGAGCAGAATTCAAAGATGAATATATCCACTCTACCAATATGGGTGAGCATAATCGCTTGCAAGCCACTTTGAATGCCGAACAACAATTCATATGGCGAGGTTTGGCTGCTTCCCTCGGAGCTGCTGCACACTACAACTCATGGTTCGGATGGTATGGCTCCGGAGCAGCAAATATTGGCTATACATTCCTCAAAACAGGTTCTGTTTATATGGCAGCAAACCGCTCGCTCAGAATGCCGACATGGACGGATTTATACTACAAAGCCGGTGTTCAGAGAGGAAGCACAGACCTTAAAGCGGAAAAAGCATGGTTGCTTTCTATTGGCGGCAAATACGAGTGGCAATGGGAAAAAGCCGGCCGGTTGCACCTTTCCGGAGATGTTTGGTATCGCTGGGGAGAAGATATCATAGACTGGACATATAACACAACGGATAGCCTCTTTTATGCCACGAACCAGAATAATGTGAATGCGTTTGGACTCGAACTGGTTGCGGACTACAAATTAAACAAATGGTTGCGGAATATTACGGTTCGTTATGCATATACTACGCTGTCATTGGACCTTACTAAGGCAAAAAGCAATTACCTCGACTATCTCCGTCACAAACTGACCATTCATTTGAATCATGGAATTTATGTGTGGAATAAGGGATGTTTAGGAGCAGACTGGTCGCTTCGTTGGCAACAACGCGAAGGTACATTTGTTGATATTTATGGTTCGGCAGGTAATTCATTCCGGCCGGTTTTGCTGCTGGATGGAAGTATTTTTGTGGAATTGACCCGTTTGCGCATAGCGATTGAATGTACAAATATGACAAATCGCCATTATTACGAACATAGCGGAATTCTTCAAAGTGGCGCACAAGGTAGAATTGTATTGACTGCCACTCTCTAATGTTCTATATAAGAAATATAATAGCACATACAAGAACAAAATTATCAAAATCTCCATAAAATAGAAAAAAAATGAAAAAAAATGCTTACTAAGCATTGCAATATGAAAAAATTTTTGTAACTTTGCAGAAAATTTCATAATAATACAGACAATAATAAGAAAAATAAATAATTTATGACTACAAAACACTATCTTGCATATTTACAAGAAACAATGCAACGCCGTTGGGATTGCCTCTCGATTGCGGACCTCGACGGAGAGAATAGTTACACTTACTCACAATTAGCCGCAGAAATTGAAAAATTGCATACCACTTGGAAATTATTGGGGATTAAAGAGGGAGATAAAATCGCTCTTTGTGGAAGAAACTGTGCCAATTGGGGACTTCTTTTTCTTGCGATTGAAAGTTACAAAGCAGTTGTAGTAAGTATTTTGCCGGACTTTACGGCAGAAGGTATTTATAGTTTGGTGGATCATTCCGAGGCTGTATTGTTATATGTCGGACCAAACGTGAAGAAGAAAATTGACCCGACTCAGATGAAAGGGCTTCGTGGTGTTATCTTTATGGACGATATGAGTATCGTTTCAGCTGATGATAAATTCCGCAAAGTCTATGAGACGGCAGATGAGGCATTCAAAAAAGCATATCCGAATGGCGTTAACAAGGATGATCTCAATTATCCGATTGACAATGAGAACGAAGTTGCTGTCATCAACTATACATCCGGTTCTACGGGAAATCCCAAAGGGGTAATGCTTACCCATTTGAATTTGAGTGGTAATGTGGAGTTCGCGAACCATCGTATTCCGCACAAACCGGGCGATAAAGTGCTTTCGATGTTGCCTATTGCCCATATGTTCGGCTTAATGTTTGAATTCTTGTATCAGGTTTGTGACGGAGCAGAGGTGTACTTCTTGACGCAAGCCCCCACCCCGACTATACTTATGAAGGCTTTTGCACAAGTGAAGCCGTTTATGATTTTAACGGTTCCGCTTGTCGTAGAAAAGATTATTAAGAAAGGTGTGCTGCCTAAGATTAGTTCGCCAGCTGCGAAAATAATGTGGAAGACGCCTATTCTTAAGAATATTATTCGGGGCAAAGTAAAAGAAGGCTTGGATAAGACTTTCGGAGGGCAACTTCGCTTCCTTATTATTGGAGGAGCGGCTTTGAACGGAGAAGTGGAACAAGTGCTGCATGACATAAAATTCCAATATTGTGTGGGCTATGGTATGACAGAATGCGGACCGCTGATTAGTTATGAAGACTGGTGGGCATATGCATTCCATAGTTGCGGAAAAGAACTGCCTCAATGCCGGGTACGTATTGATTCCGAAGATCCGACCTCTAAGGACGGAGAGATTCAAGTGAAAGGTATCAACGTCATGAAGGGCTATTACAAGAACGAAGAAGCGACCAAAGCGGCTTTCACGGAAGACGGGTGGATGCGTACAGGCGACCTCGGTGTATTGGATAAAGAAGGAAATATCTTTATTCATGGTCGTTCCAAGAATATGATTCTCGGTCCAAGTGGGCAGAATATT
>Ga0247610_10008159_pt1 | contig 10682 bp, 7 predicted proteins | sample 174DNAGHGhighgp2_FD_193483 | JGI IMG/M metagenome (GOLD analysis project Ga0247610, IMG submission 193483) | Sheep rumen microbial communities from Palmerston North, Manawatu-Wanganui, New Zealand - 1742 DNA GHGhigh gp2 | ecosystem: Host-associated > Mammals > Digestive system > Stomach > Rumen ... | reverse complement strand
CTCGCGTATCATCGAATTAAACCACATGTTCCTCCGCTTGTGCGGGCCCCCGTCAATTCCTTTGAGTTTCACCGTTGCCGGCGTACTCCCCAGGTGGGATGCTTAACGCTTTCGCTTGGCCACCCGCCCCAATGGGCGGACAGCGGGCATCCATCGTTTACCGTGCGGACTACCAGGGTATCTAATCCTGTTCGATACCCGCACCTTCGAGCTTCAGCGTCAGTAACGCTACGGCACGCTGCCTTCGCAATCGGGGTTCTTCGTGATATCTAAGCATTTCACCGCTACACCACGAATTCCGCGTGCCTCCCGCGCACTCAAGGAAGCCAGTTCGCGCTGCACGACTACGGTTGAGCCGCAGCTTTTCACAGCACGCTTGACATCCCGCCTACGCTCCCTTTAAACCCAATAAATCCGGATAACGCCCGGACCTTCCGTATTACCGCGGCTGCTGGCACGGAATTAGCCGGTCCTTATTCGCGCGGTACCTGCAGGGCGGGACAAGTCCCGCTTGTTATCCCCGCGCAAAAGTGGTTTACAACCCGTAGGGCCGTCGTCCCACACGCTACTTGGCTGGTTCAGGCCTGCGCCCATTGACCAATATTCCTCACTGCTGCCTCCCGTAGGAGTTTGGACCGTGTCTCAGTTCCAATGTGGGGGACCTTCCTCTCAGAACCCCTACCGATCGTAGGCCAGGTGGGCCGTCACCCCGCCTGCTGCCTAATCGGACGCATCCCCATCCCCAACCGGTAAAATACCTTTCGTCCGGATATGATGCCGTCGCCGGACCTCATGCCGAATTAATCCGCCTTTCGGCGGGCTGTGCGGCGGTTGGGGGCAGGTTGGATACGCGTTACTCACCCGTGCGCCGGTCGCCGCCAGGGGTTGCAAGCAACCCCAGCGCTGCCCCTCGACTTGCATGTGTTAAGCCTGTAGCTAGCGTTCATCCTGAGCCAGGATCAAACTCTCCATTGTATAATTAATGTATCTTTGCTCTCCCCGCAAGGGGATTGCTCCCTTGTCCCAGGACGCTCCATCGAGCTCAAAGTGCACCTTTCAAATTGAATTGAACGGCTCGTATCTTTCCACCCTCGCGACTGGCCTTAGACAACACCCCCCAGGGGGCGGCAAAGGCTGCGCGATTGCTTCTTGTACTACTTCTCTGTCTTTCCTATGTAATCCTTTCAAAGAACGATTTCTTGTCTCGCTGACGGGCCTCGACCCGAAAGCGGATGCAAAGGTAGGCATTCCTTGCGGACCGACCAAACTTTTCAGGGGAAAATTTCAGGAAAACGCGAAAGTTTTCGCCTTTCTTGACATAAATCAACCAAAAGGAGGGGGGGAAGGGAGGGGGAAAAGGGGGAAAAACGGGAATCTGGAGGTGAAAGCAGGGGGTGGAGAGGGGGGATGCGCAGAGCGGGAGGAGCGGCCGAAAAGGGAGGAATGGGGACGGAATGGGAGGAATCATCCTAATACCTTATTATAATATATGAAGATATGGGACTGTGTGCACGGAGCAACGCTGCCCCTCACCTATCCATGAAGCCTTGGTGGTAGGTAAAAACAAAAGACGGCTTGCATTCTCCGATGATGAAAAGAAGGATTGAAGTTATATCTGATACGGGAATCACATTCCCCACACCATGATGGTCCTGCCTTCAAAGTCATAGGGGCGGTGCCAGATGCGATCTTCCCACGTCTTAGTCTGTGAGCGGTCGAAAATGATGAGATGCCCCTCGTCCACGGCACCGGCGATATCCATATACTCAGCAGTTTGGCGCAACCCGTCGGCGATGGTCACATCCAAGCCACGGCGGAGAATCTTCAACTCCAAAACGATGCGCTGCACAGGACCACCGTAATGGTCGGTCAGCGGCTTGCGTATCAGCAGGTCGGTGCGCTTGCGACCAAGGCCGTATTCGCGGTCGATGTACCCTCCGCCGTTGACAATGCGCTGCAGGAAGCATTGCAACAGCAACTGCGGACCCGCCTCCGCATAGTCGAAGCGACCTATCCACGAGTCGGCGTTCTCACGGAAGAACTGTTGGAAGTCGAGCAGCAGTTTCTCCATATTGATGCTGCAGTCGGCGTTCTCATACCATTGAGGCTCCTGGGTGAGCATCTCCTGCGTGGAGGCGGTGAGTTCACGGGGAATAATCTCACGGTAGATGCCGTTGGCGATGCGGATGGGTTTGCCACGTTCGCGCTTGACAAGTCCCATATCCACCACATATTGGATGTCATCATTGGGAAAAAGGCTGTTGTCCGCCTCTCCCTCCGTCGATAGCATCGGCTCGATTACCTTCCTCACCCGCTCCTCCTTGAGCTTGTCAATAAGGATGTCGATATGCGTGTCGCGGCGGTAGATGATTTGCTCCTGTGCACGGTAGATCATCTCGGGGATGATACGCACACTGCGGTCGCGGTTCTCTTTTATTTCCCAAGTCACCTCGTTGCCCAAGGCGTTGACAAGCCAAGGTTGACCCTCCGTAGCCTCCCAAATCATCGGGAAGCACGCCTCGTCGAACACCTGCCCAGTCTCCTCGGTGTGTTGCATATACAACTCGTGGATTTCCTCTTTGGAAAAATTACCAAGCCGGAGCGACTTCGCCTTGATGTTGAATGCCGAGCCACCGGTGATGATGTCCTGGTTGGAAAGCACGATGCGGTAGTCGCGCACGTCGCGCACACCGCAGAGGATGATGCTTTGGGGGAAGGCACCGGGACGGTCGTCGTAGCCGGCACGAAGCTGTCGAAGCACGCTCACCAAACTGTCGCCCACCAAGGAGTCTATCTCGTCGATGAACAGGACGAGAGGCTTAGGCATGGCCCTTGAGAGACTTCGAAGGTAGGTGGTCAACATTTCGTTGGCATCAAGATTCTCCACTTCTTTTCGAATCTCCTTCGGCTGGTTGGTGCCGAGAATCAAACTGAGTTTTTCAGCTATCGTACCGCATACGGTGCGGATGGCACTCAGCACGTTGTTGCGTGCCGCCTGTCCTCCCTCCACGTTGGCATAGACGGCTATGTAGTCGTCTTGAGCGTTGAGGTAGTCACGCAATGCCAGCAAACAAGATGTCTTCCCCGTCTGACGCGGAGCGTGAAGCACGAAATAGCGCTTACGCTGAATCAATGAGAGGATGTCATCGAGGTCGAAGCGTTTCAGCGGGTCGATGGTGTAGCTGTCCTCGGGTTGATTGGGGCCAGCCGTATTGAAAAATCTCTCCATGGTGGTGATGGGTATGTCGTGGTGATGGGATTATCTGCTATCAATGGCAAAGATAATGCTTTTTTCCAAACCAACCAAAAGATGAAGGTTGAAAAATGAAGAATGAGATGTTGCAACCAAGAACGACTTCTCACGTCGCACCTCCTGGCAAAACAGTTCTTTTAAAAGAAAGAACTAAAGGGCAAGGCGAAAGCCAAGGATGCTACTGCTGTTGCCAAGCGAGTAGTTCTCACGGTAAACTATACGGCAACGACTAGAGAAATAGGACCAATTGCCACCACGGGCAACACGTTTGGAGCCAAAATGAGGTCCTTTGGGGTCTTTTTGGACAGAAGAACTATAAGGTCCATACCAATCCTGGCACCACTCATATACATTTCCTGACATATCGTAAAGGCCAAGTTCGTTGGGAGTCTTCAGTCCTACAGGGTGGGTGGTGTCTCCACTATTGCCGGCATACCAAGCTATAGCATCTATATCATCACCCCCAGCATATTTGTATCCCTTGCTGTTAATGCCACCTCGGGCTGCAAACTCCCACTCCGCCTCCGTAGGTAAACGGAAATTCTTCCCCGTCATCATATTCAACTTTTTAATAAAAACTTGGCAATCGTCCCAAGAGACATTCTCCACTGGACATTTCTTGTTGCCTTTGAACTTGGACGGGTTCTCCCCCATCACGGTCTCCCATTCCTCCTGCGTCACCTCATAGCGGCCAAGGGAGAACGAGGATAATGTCACCTGATGGGCAGGCCTCTCGTCGCTATCAGCTTCATCTGCCATCTTTTCCCAAAAGCCTTTTTTCGTTGCGGAACCCATAGTGAACGTATCGCCTTCCACACGAACCATATTACTTATCAGGTTGTCAATAACAATCTTTTGAGACGGAGTCAACTTTTCACCATTCTCGTTTATAAAAGGTGGAACATCATCATCTATTGGAACAACAGTAACCTCATCATCATCTTCCTCTATAGGTTCTTCTATCACTGTTGTCTCCTTTATTTTCAGCATCCCGATGAACACCTTCATAGTCTCTGGTCGTTCGACAATCAAGAACTTCATTGCCTTCACTATGGCATTCTTGACACTTTCGGAGATGTTGCCGGGCAAGGGAGGAAGACCGTAGTTGGCCACGTCTGATGCTTCAGGTGGTGTATTACCTGTCAGCAGTTTGTAAAGGGTGGCACCCAAGGCATAAATATCCGCCCGTGGCGAGAACTTGCTCACTCCGCCTTTTCTGTATTGCTCCAGCGGAGAATAGCCAATGCTGACACCTGGCGGTGTGGTGGACATCTCGACATTCTTCTCGTCATACTGTTTCGACACGCCGAAATCGATGAGGATGGGCATGTTATCCTCACGCCGCACCATAATGTTGGCAGGCTTCACATCGAGATGGTTGACTTTGGACTTGTGGAGGTAGTCCAGCGCCTCCGCCACCTTCAAGACATAGCGCAGGGCAACCTGCTCCGGCAGGCGGCCTTTACGGTTGACGATGGTTTTTAGGCTCTCGCCCTCAACATATTCCATCACATAATAGAAGGTGGTATTTTCCTCGAAGATGTCGATTACCTTCACTATCCCCGGATGATTCTGCTGGGCGATAATCTGTGCTTCCTTCAAGAACTTCTGTCGATACCTGCCCACCAACTCGGCCTGGGTGAGGGTATAAACCTTCGAATTTTCGTCACGGGCACAATAAATCCCCATGAAGAATTCCTTGATGGCGATCTTCCTCTTCAGCAAGACCTGTTCCGCCAAGTAGGTGATGCCGAAGCCTCCCTGCCCCAACACCCTGACGATGCGGTATTTACCCCCTTGAAGGGTCGAACCTTCACCCAATGTGACGCTTGCCATAGATTTTCAGCTTGATGGTCAGTCGATTGCCTCACGCAATGCACGCATGAATCGATGGTATTCCGTCTGCGTGATGTCGGGCTTGTCATACGCACGTTGTTTGGGATGAGCCTTCTTGTAGGCCTTCCTCACCATCTCGTGTGTCACGATATTGTCGATTGGAATATCGTATTGCTTGATGATTGGCAAGAGATATTCTATGGCGCTATCTATCTGATCCTGCGTGAGCGGAGCCTCCAATGTATTACCCTGGAACTCGATGCCGATGGTGAAGAAATTGCACCCTTCACGACCATTGAGAATAGACTTCCCCGCATGCCATGTCACGTCGGTGGGAGACGCCAGGACATACCGGGTGCCATCGCAGTCGACGACGATGTGCGAACTGACCTTCTTCTCTAAAGAAGTGAGAATCGCGAGCGATCTCTCCACGGTGGGTTCCGCTGTGTGGTGCAGCACGACACCTTTCACCTCGTTGAGCGTGTCGGGTTCTATATTGGGTGTGGGATAAGGTATTTCCTTATAGCGGTTTTCCGAACTCTTTGACATGGCATGAATCAGCAAGCCTCCCGCCAGAATGATGGCCACGATGGAGACAACAAACACTTTCTTTTTCATAAATGACTTAAAATACACTTTTCGAGAATACATTCCCATGATTAGCAAGCAAAAATAGCAAAAAAAAGCATAACACACATCATCACACACCTCCTTTTAATGATTTTAAACAATCAAGGAATCGTGAATTATCCATAAATTTTTCACAAATCATTCATGATACGAAGAAAATGTTTATCTTTGCCACCATGAAACATTTTGCTTTCCTCAAAAAGCTGTTCTGCTGTGCTGCCTTGGCCTCTGCAAGCATGGCCAGCCACGGTCAGACCTACCGGTACAACACGAAGTTCACCGTGCAGGCCAGCCGTTTTGTGGAAACCATACCCATCGAGATGGTGGATCACCAGATTTTCGTCACGGTGACCATCTATGGCAGACCATACCGCATGCTCCTTGACACCGGCTCGGGCCAAGGCATCGCCTACACAAATGGTTCCCTGCCATTCAAGCGCGTGCTGGGGAAGATTGACTCTTACGACGCCAACGGCAAGATGAGCAAGACCGACGTGGTGGAGTTTCCCGAATTCCGCCTAGGCAACATCACCATCCGCGGCTATCCTGGTTCGCTGCTCAACTCCCATGTCTCCCACAAGGACTACGACGCAGTGTTGGGATTCGACCTGTTCAACAAGGGTTTGTCGGCAAAAATCGATGTCAGGCAGGGTGTGATGGTGCTCACCGACCTCCCCAAATATTTCGACCAAGAGTTGGGAATGCCCTTGAAATACCGCCTTGTCCGCTGGGTGCCCAACGTCAAGGTAAGCCCCTACCCCGGCTGCGAAGACGAGGCACGTTTCGACACCGGCAGCCGCCGTCTTTATGTGATGTCGGGCGAAAGCAGGAGGAGGTTCTCGAACCTGTTCCCTGATTTCAACACCCAGGTGGAGGGCGTGGGCTATGGCAATCGTGCCATCGGCAGCTTCGGTGTGGAGCAGCCCGACGAGACAGCCTTCCTCTGGCTTGACGCCTTGGAATGGGGTGGCTTCTCCTTCCTCGACTATCACACGATGACGACGCAAGGCACCTCTCGCATCGGTTCGGAAATCTTCGACTACGGCAGCATCATCATCAAACCCAAGCAGAAAGTGCTGGTGTTCCAACCCTATGACGAAGCGATGTCGACCATGGTGAGCAACGAGCAGATGAGCATCGCCTTCGTCCCGAAAGAAGGTCGCGCCTCTGTGGGACTCGTCTTCGAGGGCGGACGCCACTACCAATGCGGATTCCGGCAGGGCGACATCATCCTGAGCATCAGCGGCACGCCCATACTCTCCTTCCAGCAATTCCTCTCCTACCCTTTCTTCAAGGAACAAGAATATGAGTTCACCGTCCGCGGCACAGACGGCACCATAAGAACCATAAAGAGCATGCGCTGACAGCAAGCAAGCGAAAAACAATTCCGCCACCATCGCTGCATTTTTTTGCAGCCATGGTGGCGGAATTATTGATGTTCTCCTAAAACGTCCTATATCCTACTAAAATCTCCTAAAACTCAGCGCTCTTCGGAGTACGTGGGAAAGGTATGACGTCGCGGATGTTCTGCATGCCGGTGACAAAGAGGATGAGCCTTTCGAAGCCCAGGCCGAAGCCGCCATGCGGGCAAGAGCCATACTTGCGGGTGTCGAGATACCACCACATGTCCTTGAAGGGAATGCCACGGCGCTCTATCTCGCCCATCAACTTGTCGTAGTTCTCCTCACGCACGCTGCCGCCGATAATCTCACCGATTTGCGGGAAGAGCACGTCGGTGCCCTGCACCGTGCGGTCGTCATCGTTGATTTTCATATAGAAAGCCTTGATGTCTTTCGGATAGTCCGTCATGATCACAGGGCGCTTGAAATGCTCCTCCACCAGGTAGCGCTCATGCTCGGAAGCCAGGTCCATGCCCCAGCTGACGGGGAACTCGAACTTGCGTCCGGCAGCCACCGCCTCCTCAAGGATGCGGATGCCCTCGGTATAGGGCAGCCTGACGAACGACCCTTCAAGCACGGAGTTGAGCCTTTGCAGAAGCGTCTTGTCCACCATCTTGTTGAGGAACTCCAAGTCGTCCTTGCAGTTGTCAAGGGCCCAGCGCACACAATGCTTGATGAAGTCCTCCTCAAGGTCCATCAGACCTTCGAGGTCGATGAAAGCCACTTCCGGCTCTATCATCCAGAACTCAGCAAGATGCCTCGGCGTATTAGAGTTCTCTGCGCGGAACGTCGGTCCGAAGGTGTAGATGGCACCCAGTGCGGTGGCGCCCAACTCACCCTCCAACTGTCCGCTGACGGTAAGCGAGGTTTGCACTCCGAAGAAGTCATCATCATAGATGATCTTTCCGTCCTTGTCTTTCTTCAGGTCGTAAAGGTTCTTAGTGGTCACCTGGAACATCTGTCCAGCCCCTTCGCAGTCACTGCCGGTGATGATGGGCGAATGGAAGTAGAAGAAGCCATTCTTGTGGAAATAGTCATGGATGGCGATGGCCATGTTGTGACGTATGCGCATGACCGCCCCGAACGTGTTGGTGCGGAGCCTCAGATGAGCGTTCTTGCGCATCATCTCGAAGCTCTGTCCCTTCTTCTGCATCGGGTAGTCGTTGCCACAGAGACCGTAAATCTCTATCTCCTTACCCTGTATCTCACTTGCCTGACCGGCGCCCATGCTCTCCACGAGCACGCCGTTGACGCTGATGCAGGCACCTGTGGTGACCTGTTTGAGGACATCGGCATCGAAGTCTTCCGGATTGACCACCACCTGTACGTTCTTGATGGTAGAGCCGTCATTGATGTGGATGAATTCCACCGCCTTGCTGCTGCGGTGCGTACGCACCCAACCTTTCACGTTAACCAAGGCACCGTAGTCTGTGCGGCGCAACACATCCACTACTTTTGTCCTACTTATTTTTTCCATTTCTTTTGTTTTTGATGACATGCAGGCCAAGGTCTGCAAATTATTCAAAAGCGCCCATGCGCAGCATCTCCACTTCTTTTTCGGTGAGGAAACGCCAGTCGCCGCGGCGCACGTTTTTCTTGGTGAGTCCGGCGAACTGCACGCGGTCGAGTTTCACCACCTTGTATCCGAGGCTTTCGAAGATGCGACGCACGATGCGGTTCTTCCCACTATGTATCTCAATGCCCACCTGGCTCTTGTCGGTATCGCTGGCATATTCCACTGCATCGGCCTTGATTTCACCGTCGTCGAGCGTGATGCCTTCCACGATTTGTTGCATGTCGTGAGCGGTGACGTTCTTGTCGAGGAACACGTGGTACACCTTTTTCTTCAAGAATTTGGGATGGGTGAGTTTGCTGGCCAGGTCGCCGTCATTGGTGAGGAGCAGCACACCCGTGGTGTTGCGGTCCAGACGTCCTACAGGGTATATGCGCTCCGGGCAAGCGTTCTTCACCAGGTCCATGACGGTTTTCCGCTGCTGAGGGTCGTCGCTGGTGGTGACATAGTCCTTCGGCTTGTTGAGCAAGACATACACTTTCTTCTCCAACTTCACCGGTTGGTCGTGGAACATCACCTCGTCGGTGCGAGACACTTTGGTGCCCAGTTCGGTGACCACCTCGCCGTTCACAGTCACCACACCGGCCTGGATGAAGGTGTCGGCCTCACGACGGCTGCAAATGCCTGCATTGGCCAGGAACTTGTTGAGGCGGATCGGCTCATTGGGATCGATGTTCTCTTCCTTGTACTCGATGCGCTTCTTCATATTGTATTTGGCGTTCGGGTCATAGCCATGTTGGCGATAGCCCTGCTGGTAGCCGCCACGCTGCTGGTAGCCGCCACGCTGCTGATAACCACCACGCTGCTGGTAGCCACCCTGCTGGTAGCCGCCTTGCTGGCGCTGCTGGTAACCACCCTGCTGACGGGACTGATAACCACCTTGCTGGTAGCCGCCCTGCTGACGGGGTTGGTAGCCGCCCTGCTGACGGGGTTGGTAGCCGCCCTGCTGACGGGGCTGATAACCTCCCTGCTGACGGGGCTGGTAGCCGCCCTGCTGACGGGGCTGGTAACCTCCCTGCTGACGGGGTTGGTAGCCGCCCTGCTGACGGGGCTGGTAACCTCCCTGCTGACGGGGCTGGTAGCCACCCTGCTGACGGGGCTGGTAGCCGCCCTGCTGATAGTCGCCTGAATTGTTGTTGTAACGGGGTCGATACTGACGTTGTCCGCCACCTTGGAGACCGGCTCCAAAGCCTTCTGGACGGAAACCACCTTCATCATCGTTCTTTCGTTCGGTAGAATAAGCATGTTGAGAGTGGATTCTCGGACGTTGCGGACGTGTGCCTCCACGATAGTCTCTTGAATAGTTGCTGTTTTGTCCATTTGACTGATAACCTTCACGGCCACCCGAGTTCTGCTCATTGGACAGTTCCTCGTTCTTCTTTTCGTTTTCAATATCCATAGTTCCAAAATTGATTAATTAGCCTCACGGCTGGTTGGTTAATAAAATAAAGAATTAAATGCCAGTATAATTTTGTGGCGTTATCGCCAATAACTGTTTCTTGATTTCTTCGTCGACGTCAAGACTTGCAACAAACTCGCGAATGGTTTTCTCGTCAATCTTCTGATTGGTTCGCGTAAGTTGCTTGAGTGCCTCATAGGGATTGGGATAGGCCTCCCTTCTCAGGATGGTCTGTATGGCCTCGGCCACCACCGCCCAATTTGCCTCCAAGTCCTCATGCAGTTTCTGCTCGTTGAGGATGAGTTTGCGAAGTCCCTTCAGCGTACTCTCCACGGCGATGACCGTATGGCCAAGAGGCACCCCCACGTTGCGCAGCACGGTGGAGTCGGTAAGGTCGCGCTGCAGGCGGCTCACCGGCAGTTTGGCTGCGAGGAACTGCAGTATGGCGTTGGCGATGCCCAGGTTGCCTTCGCTGTTCTCGAAGTCAATGGGGTTGACCTTGTGTGGCATGGCGCTGGAGCCCACCTCCCCTTTCTTGATCTTCTGCTTGAAATACTCCATGGAGATGTACATCCAGAAGTCACGGTCGAG
>Ga0247610_10008158_pt1 | contig 10682 bp, 11 predicted proteins | sample 174DNAGHGhighgp2_FD_193483 | JGI IMG/M metagenome (GOLD analysis project Ga0247610, IMG submission 193483) | Sheep rumen microbial communities from Palmerston North, Manawatu-Wanganui, New Zealand - 1742 DNA GHGhigh gp2 | ecosystem: Host-associated > Mammals > Digestive system > Stomach > Rumen... | reverse complement strand
ATTTGCTTGATTTTCAAATCCAAAAAAATATACTAAAATGAACCGTAAATTCGGGATATGCTCCCATAGTTCAGCCGGATAGAATAGCCCTCTCCTAAGGGGCAGATACAAGTTCGAGTCTTGTTGGGAGTAGGTTTTGACATCTCAATGACGGAAAGATTTTTCTGTATGATTTGTCGACAAATTATTTTATATTTTTAAATCTATTAATTATGGCAGAAGCAAAAGGTGTTTCAGTATTCAAAAGACATGCTACAGACACAGGATCTCCAGAGTTCCAAATTGGTTTGTTGAGTGATGAAATCACTACATTACAAGCTCATTTGCAAAATGCACCAAAAGATTATGATGCAAAGAGATCTTTGTTGAAAAAAGTAGCAAAGAGGAGAAGACTTTTGAAATACATCAAAGCCGGAGATGTAGAGACTTATACAAAAGTTTCAAAAAAAATCGGTGTAAGAGTTTAATTTTATTTTGTTACATTTCCAAAAATGTCAACTGACTAAATTAAATTTTGTTTTTTTATTTTTCTAAGTTTTATTTTATAATGGTAAAAAACACATTCGCTCAACAAATTGAAAGTTGAGAAGTGAAAATTCCTTTGATCAAAGAAGGTAATAAAGTAAAAGGAATTATCTTAAAAGAAATTGAAAACGGAGTATTAGTAGATTGTGCAGACGGAGCATTTACATGAATTATATTATCAAAAGAAGTAAAAGAATTGAAGAGAAGTCATTACGATTTAGTACCAGGTAGAGAAATCGAATTAGAAATAGTAAATCCTGCAATCAGACATGAAGATGGATATTACATCGTTTCAGTGACAAAATTATTGCAATACGATGTATGGAAATCAATTCTTGGAAAATTTGAAAAGGATGAAATTATCACTGTGATACCTACAGAAGCAAACTTATGAGGATTACTCATAGATATGCACGGTATCAAATGATTTATACCTTTGTCTCAATTGGCTCCTATTCACTACCCTAGAGTAGAAGATGGAGATCAAGAAGCTATCTTTGATAAACTATTGGATTTAATTGGTAAAGAAATCTCTGTAAGAATCATCAATATTGATGAAGAAGAAAAGAGAATTATCTTGTCTGAGAGAGAAGCTCTAAAAGAAGAGAGAGAAAAAGTATTACAAGAATTGGAAGTTGGAAAAATCTTTGATGGAGTTGTTTCATGAGTATCTTCTTATGGATTATTTGTTACAATTGGAGGTACAGTAGAATGATTAGTCCATATTTCAGAGATTACATATGGACATGTAAACAATATCGATAAATTATGAAAGATTGGAGACAAGATCAAAGTAAAAGTTATCTGATTAGAAAATGGAAAGATTTCACTTTCTTCAAAGAAATTGAAAGAAGATCCATGGACAGAATTACCAAAGAAATACAAAGTATGAGACATCATCGAATGAGAAGTTGTTAGATTTGTACCATATGGAGTATTCATCAGAGTATTTGATGATATCAACTGATTGGTTCACTTGAGTGAATTATCTCAGAAATCTGTAAACAATCCAAACGAAGTAGTTAGATTGTGAGAGACAGTAAAGGCTAAATTGATATTATTAGATCCAAAAAATAGGAAAATCTGATTGAGTATGAAAGATTTGGACAAACCAGTAGATGCTGAAAAATCTGAAAAACCAGCAAAAGCACCTAGAAAATCAGCTTCAAAATGATTGGAAGATGTAGTAAAAAATTTAGAAGAAATAGCTGAAGATTAAAATAAAAGAAGTCGCTAGTCGTTAGTCACTAGTCGCTAGAGGTTTAATATGTATTGTATCTAGAGATTATCGGCAAGAGACTAGCGACTTTTTATTATGCTCAGGTGGCGGAATCTGGTATACGCGCAACGTTGAGGTCGTTGTGGACATTTGTCCTTGGGGGTTCGAGTCCCCTCTTGAGCAGAAAATAATTAATAATGAAGAATGAATAATGAAATACCAATTCTCAGTACAGGAACCATATAAGACATTTTTGTTGAGTTGACAGAAAACTATCGAATGAAGATTAAATAGATGAAAATTTGTGAAAATAAAAAAGTGAGATATTTTACAATTTGAGACATGAGAATCGTTTTTGATAGAGGATATTACTAGACATGAGTCATTTATGGATATAATAACAAAATTTGGTAGAGGATGTATCATACCAGATGCAAAAGATGATAAACAAGCAATTAATATATATCATAGATTTTATTCCTCAGAGGATGAAAAAAGGTATTGAGTATGTGCTATTCATGTAAAAAGATTATAAATTATTGATAATATTTTACAATTATTGTGCTCCTTTTTACTGTGTCCGGCTTTAGCAGGGAAGGAGCTCCCCGAAGGGGTGAGGATTTTAAAATCCCCCTCGGCTTCGCCGAATCCCCCTTTAAAAATGGAGACATTTATTTATACATTAATCACATATTATGAGTTTGTTGGAACAAATACAAAAAGACTATATCGAAGCTATGAAAGCCAAAGATACAGTTAAGAAATCAGCACTAAACTACATTTTAGCACAGATAAAAAATAAAAAAATCGAACTCCAAAAAGAATTAGAAGATGTAGACATTGTAAAAATTCTCAAAAAAGAAATCAAAGCAATCTGAGAGACTATCTGATTTTTGGAAAAGACAGACAAAAAAGAAGAATTAGAAGAAGAAAAGGCTAAAAAATTATTATTAGAATTCTACTTGCCACAATGTAAATCAGAACAAGAGACCAAAGCTATCATAGAATGATTGATATCAGAACTTGGCATCACAGAATTAGCAAAACAGAGATGACTAGTCATGAAAGAAATCAAAGCAAAGTATGGAGAAGAAGTAGATGGTTCTATTGCAAATGATGTGATAAATGGTATGTTGTAAAAATTTACTTTAAATATTTTATAAATGGATAAAGTAAAAGGGATAAGAAATGTATTATGAGTATTCATAGCATGAATATCATTTTTTTGATTGACAATGTGATTTCAGACACCCAATTGTGCTAGTAATGTAGGTATATCGAGTACTAATTGATGTAGTACTTATAATAGCGGATCTAGTCGGTATTGTAATAATTGAAACTGAATTACTTTATATAATCAAAATAATAGCGGGGTTAGTGCGAATCAATCAAAGCAAACGAACATAATAAATCAGTATCTGAATCATTATAATTCTGGTAAAAGTGATGCAGAACAAATATGACAACGGAACTTTAACACTACTTGATGAATTTGGAATCTACAAAAATTACTTTGAGTATCGACTGATTGTAAACTATGAAATGGTACACTATCAAAATTTTACACTACTGATTTTTGTTCAAAAATAGATGCTACTCGGACTACACTAAATTGATCATCGTGTCCTGAATGAAAAGAAGTTGAATGATCCTGTTGCAAGCCAATATCTTGTGATAATCCGCCACAGGCAAATTGAGAATGTGAGTCAGGTTATGTGATTCAATGAACTTGTTGTGTCATGGAATGTAGTGTCCCTACAGAAAAAAGACATTGTAATCGTAGCTGATGGGATTGGAATGATTCAAAATGTAAGTGTGAATGCAACCCAAATAAATGATGTTGCGGTGTACAGCTCAATGTACCAATGCCGTTTATCTGAGATTGTATAGAGATGACAACGAGTAATAGTACAGCAGGATCAAGGACAGGCTCTATTTCAGTAAATCAATTAAATGCATTTCCAGTATTGGTGAAATGAATAACAAAGATATTAGTCACATTGATTATGATATTTTCTATCATAGTAGTGATTGTAGCTTGACTTATGATGACTACAAGTGTAGCAAGTGAACAAAATTACAAAACATGATTAGAATATCTGAGAAAAGTACTCATATCGCTCATTTTATTGTGAACATCATGACTAATATTAAAATTAATTAATCCAAGTTTCTTTGGAGGATAAAACAAACTTTTTAACAATAAATATATAACTTATGGTAAACATTAAACTAGAATCAGGATGATTTTTGATAGAAAACAAAGTTTTATTTTGAGCTGATGCTCCACATCCAGATCATGTAAATTTAGCATTGGAAGCAGGACCAGATATAGTGGTAGAGAGACTTCCTCATGCAATTATCGAATATCCAGGAGAATACGATATTATGTGAGTCTGAGCTAAGGTCCTTTTGTGAGCTGAGAATAAATTAAATTATTTATTAAATCTTGATGGTAAAAAGATCTGAATTATTCAGACTCCAAGAATTTTGGAAGATGATGAAGTATGAGATATGGATGCTCGACTTTACATGGATGAATCAGTAGAAAAAAAGATAGATCAATTAGAATTATGATGAAAAAAAATCCAATTAAGCAATGAAGGATGAGTTTTGGATATAAAAATTAAAAATGATGATAATAATGATGTTGCACCAGTAAAAGCATCAGATGATGAAGAAGAGGAATAATTAATAATTAAGAATTAAGAAAGTCTCCTAAATTGTTCATTATTCATTATTAATTCTTAATTACTATAATTCCATCTCACTTTTCCATATCAATTTCGTTGTAAAAAATTTGCTTTTTTTGCAAATATTCGTATAATGAAGACATCTTAGATTTGAATTTTACCACATCGTCCAATACGAGAGTATTAGGTGTGTTTAAAATATTATTAATCTTTATCAAATAATTAGCATACTGATTTTTCTGTCAATCTATGAATGCAAAATCAATGGAATGTCATATCAATTTCATTGGATCGATTTGTAAAAAATCGAATGGGTATACAATCAAATTTTTCAATCCATACTTTCAAATATTTTGTATACCTTCCATGTAAGCAGGATACGATATCTCAAAAGAATAGAGTACTCATCACCATTCTTTGATGGTATTTGCGATAAAAATAGAGCTATATCAGACAGCACTACCAATTTCTAGACAAAACTTTGGTTTATATTGCTTCAGATGATTTCACAGAAAATTCTCAGTTTCTATGCTGATTATAGGGATAAATCTATTTGTACATGAATTTCTAAGTCCCGAGAGGTCCATCGTATAAATACAAATTAAAAATTTATTTAGATTTTATTTAACAAAATTATGACAGATTGAACAAGTTTATTATGATCTCTTAATATTGATTTTTTGAATAAAAACAATTCTAAAAGAGGAAGACCAAACCCAAAAAATGAAAATAAAAGTAATGTGACGAGCAAAATGCCTACTATCAAGAGACCTACACCTACAAATCACAATAGATGAAGAGTATCAGATCGCCAAAAGATACCAGCACCTTTGAAAGAGCAAGAATTGACTTCAGAGGCATTTTTGCGCCATCTTTGAAAGAAAAATTATGTAGATTTTGATGATCCTAGCAAATTGATTAAAAAATGAGAAAAACCAGTGAGGATATGAAGTCTCATGTGATTAGAGCAGGTCTGACAGTGTATGTTTATAGAGTATGACAATGATATCATCATCATCGATGCTGGTATGGAGTTTTGTGGAAAAGAAAATTTCTGAGCTGATTACATCATACCAGATATCTCATACATAAAAAGAAATATCAAAAAATTGAGATGAATAGTTTTGACTCACGGACATCTTGACCATATTTGAGCACTCAAAGATATCTTGCCAGAATTAGGATTTCCTACGATTTATACGACACCATTGAGTCTATGAATCATAAAAAAGACATTTGAAAATCCAAAAGATGCAGAGAAGCTCAGATACAAAATCATAGATCCAGATACTGATATTTTGAGATTATGATGCTTTACTTTGGAGTTTGTACCTGTAAATCACAATATCCCAGAGACATTGGCAATAGCAATCCAGACTCCAAAAGGATTAATTTTTGATTCAGCCGATTTCAAAATTGATCATACACCTGCTATCGATAGACCAGCAGATTTAGCAAAAATAGCTAGAATTTGAGCAGAATGAGTTAAATTATATATCTGAGACTCACTTGGAGCAAACAAAAAATGACGATCAGTATCAGAAAAACAAATCGGAGAAAATTTGGACGAATTAATCCAAAAGACAAAAAATAGGATGCTTATTGCGACATTTGCATCAAATATTGGTCGTATCATCCAGATCGTACAAAGTGCTATCAGATACAACAAAGTTGTATTCCTTTCAGGAAGATCTATGGTAAACAATGTAGAGATATGTCAGCAGTTATGATACATCAAAGTACCTCAATGATATATCCGCAAACTTTCTGAAGAGGTAGATACATTTCCAGATGAGAGAGTTTTGATCCTATCTACATGAGCTCAATGAGAAGAATTTGCTTCTTTGACTAGGATGGCTAGAAATGAACATGCTTTCATGAAATTTAGGAGATGAGATACAATTCTCATGTCAGCAACTCCAATCCCAGGAAATGAGACAGCAGTAAATGATATGATAAACAACTTAGTATTCAAAGATATTCGCCTCATCACAAATGATGATATCGATGTCCATGCTAGTTGACACGGTTGTGCAGAAGATCACAAATTGATGTTGTCTCTGCTTAGACCACAATTTTTCTTGCCATATTTCATGCCTGCAAAAGAGAGATATGCACACAAGAATCTAGCAATCGATATGTGAATGCCAGAAAATCATATCCTCATGCCAAGTAGAAATGGAGAAATAATTGAAATGTACGACAATGTTGTAATCCTTGGAAAAGATACATTAAAACTGGATACAGTAATGGTCGATGGAAAATGAATGTGACATCTATCATGAGAATATGTGATCAAAGCTCGTAGTATCATGGCAGAAGATTGAGTCTTAGCTTTGATTTTCAAAGTAGATGCTAAGACAAAAGAATTAGTCTGAAATATCCAAATTGAATCTAGATGATTCGTTTATTCATCAGAAGTGAAAGAGATACATACAAAAATTGTAGATTTTGCTAGAGCAAAATATATAGAAAATGCAAAGAGGAAAATGCAAGTAAAAGATAACCTAAAAATAATAAAAGAAGATCTATGAACTTTCATGGAGCAAATTATTGGTAGAGTGCCTATGATTATGCCAATGTTTGTGTACATAAACAAAGACACAAAGTTCGATGTTTCAAAAGATGAAGCAATACTAGGAATGACAATCGATGAACAAGGTGGAGGAAAAGATGATGAATAAATGTTATTCTGAATGAAAAATCTAAAAATATAAAAACGACTCGTTAAGAGCCGTTTTTTCTTTTTGTGATTATATTTATAAATAAACTAGATTTTTTTGTAATTGTCTTTAAATAACTCGTAGCTTCATGTTGATTTAAAATTAATGTAGAAATTTCATGAAATTTTACTTATTTCAACAGAATCAACTCACATCTTTTCCAAATCCTTATATACTACTAACTCATTTTCTTTTTTTTGTAATACTTTACGAAGTAGCCATTTTCAAAGATCTTTATTAGGATTACTCATAAGTGCTTTTCATCAATCTTGACATATCTTAGACGATAATGTTGTTTTATCTGGTAAATATAGTGTAAATGGAGTATCTCTTGCAGGGAAGAATTCAGGGAACTGTTTGTGAATTCGTGCAGGTATTGGTATATAAATTTCATCAGGATCTCTTGTTCTTCAATTTGCATTCCATTGATTGAGTCAACTTTTTTCAGGTATATAAAAATTACCATCTGAAGATATAGAATAAAGAGGTAGTATAATTTTTCATTCTACTTTATCTTCTTTTATCAATAATTTTTGTTGCTCATTATATAATTTTTCTAACAATGAAATTGGATCTTTCAAAATAGGAACTTCGAATGTATATATTGGAGAAATATAAAATCTTTTATATAATGTACTTTTTGATATATTAAAACTATATTCGTGTAATTTATCGTTGAAACTTACAATATTACCATTTCTATCTACATTTGAAATGCTACTTATATCAATGATGTTCATTTTTTCTTCATGTATTGTAAATTCTCATGATTTTCTAGTTATGCAGTGATAATACATACTATCTATTCAATGAATGCGCATAGTCGATAATATCCTTTCATTTCTTAATTCTGATATTTTTATAATATATTCTCACAAATCTTTTTCAAATGGTGCATATAAATCCCTTTCGCTATTAAACTCTGCAATTTTTTCCAAAGATTTCTCATTTTTACAAATAAATGTTTTTAATCAATATCATGTACTACCTAATCTTGCATCTGCAGTACAATCTGAACGAGATAAATTATCTGCTGAAAAAGCTCTACAAAATACATTCTCAGCCACTCTATAGTGTAAAAATGGTATATTAGTATCAGCAAAAAGATTGGAAAGAGATCCAATAATTTTTAACAGTTTCATGTAATCGTTACATTGACTTTCGTTTCATTGTAATAAAGGCATTATTCATCATTTGGAAATAAAGCTTGCAATACACATTCTCAAACATTTTGGATAGCTGGAACGGTTACTGCATTTCATGCTTGTTTATAAAGATGAGAATCAGAAATATTTGGCAAAATATAATCTTCTGGAAATCACTGAATCCTAAAACATTCTCTAGGTGTTAGTTTTCTGATTCCATTATTATCCAAAACCAATGGTACATTATGTCATCATGTTCACATATTTGCAGTTAAGGTTGGGAATATATTACTTTTATTTTCTCTTACATATATTCTTCTCCGTTGGTATGCTTTATTCTTATCTTTTATTTTGTCCTTCAACTTTGGATATAGTACACTATTTTTATAATAATATTTATCATCTATATTCTTATCTAATATATCTTGTACTCACAATTTATTTTCTTTTTTTTCTGGAAACTTAAATCTATTAAATGCATCCTTATCTCTAAATCATATTATATAAATTCTTTCTCTATTTTGTGGTACTCATCAATACTCACAGCTATTCATAACTTTCGATTTAATAAAATATCATATTGATTGTAATGACTTTTCAATAGTTTCATATGTCTTTCATCAATCATGTGTTTTAAGATTTTTTACATTTTCCAAAAATATTGCTTTAGGTTTTACATGATTAATAATTCTACATAAATCGAAAAAAAGATTTCATCTTGCATCTAAGAATCATTTACGATATCATGCAATACTAAAAGCCTGACAAGGAAATCAGGCACATAAAATATCATGATTTGGTATTAATTTTTCATCGGTTTTTGTTATATCTCAAAAATATAATCAACTTCATAAAACATTCTCATTTCAATTCCAAAAGTTGGTTTTATATGTTATTCTAGCATTATCATCATTTTCAATAGCTGTTACCAATGTTCATCATAAATTATGTAATGCTATATGAAATCATCAGACTCAAGCAAATAAATCTGAAAATGTAAAATCATATTTTTTTTGCATAAAACGAATAACTATCATAAAAGTAATTTCAATATACTACTCCAATTTCAAAAATCAATAAAAATTTTATAAACTAAAAACTACCATATTTTTCAATTGAATATTTTCCAATTATCTATACAATGACTACCGAATATTTTAGATTCTTCGCTATCGCTCAGAATGACAGAAAATGAACTCAGAATTCAAAACGAACAAATTCACCATACTCCGGTGATGCTTCAAGAGGTTTTAAACTCTCTTCCAGCGAATCCAAAGATAGTAGTAGATTGAACATTATGACACGGCTGACATACAAGCCATATGTTGAAACTTTTTCCTACAATTCAAAAATTGTACTGATTTGACTTAGATCCAAATATTTTCAAAGAGACAAAAGAAAAACTCGAGCCAGAATTTTGAGATAGGATTGTTTTTGAAAATAAGTCTTACACCGAAATTCAGTCAGTACTTTGAAATCAAAAAGCTGATTTTATTTTGGTTGATCTGTGAGTAAATTTGGAGCATTTCAAAGATGGAAATCGTGGATTTTCTACCAATATTGATGGAAAATTGGATATGAGATTTGATAATACAAACGGAAAATCAGCATATGATATCATAAATCACTATTCAGCCCCAGAATTAACAAATATCTTTGAACTTTATGCTGAATTTACTCCAAAAAAATCTGAAGAAATAGCAAAAAAAATCGTTGAAACAAGAAAAAATAAACCAATTGAGACTACATTTGAACTAAAATTTCTCTTAAATGAGCTTGGACTTGGGCAAAAGGCTTGTGCTGTGATTTTCCAAGCATTTAGGATTGAAACAAATAAGGAAATAGATAATGTAAAAATGTTATTAGGAGAAATCCCTAATATTTTGTCAAAATGATGAAGATGTGGTATCATCACATTTCATAGCCTGGAAGATAGAGTAGTGAAGCAATGATTCAGAGCATTAGTTGAGACTTGAGACTTTTCATTACTTTACAAAAAAGCTGTCCAGCCTACTTACCAAGAAATTCAAAAGAATAAGCCGAGTAGGAGTGCAAAATACAGAGTAATTGAGAAAAAAATTTAGTTAAATTTTATTCATGAAAAAGTTCGCATTTATATCTACAAATTGAATCAAGAAATGTTATGATTTCCTTTTAAGTAAGGAAAAAAATAACAAATATACGATTGATCTCATCAAGATATCTTTTTTGTGAATATTCATTTTGATTTGTTTATTAGGATATTTCCGTTATGTATCATTGGCATCTACACAGTGATATTTCTATAGAAAAGCATCAAACGAATTAGCATCAGCACAATTTCTTTATGAAATCCAAAAGACAGAGATCATGGAGAAGACACAGAGAAATCGAAATG